>Ga0315296_10000113_pt1 | contig 80275 bp, 78 predicted proteins | sample YL17G14_18_MG_FD_203921 | JGI IMG/M metagenome (GOLD analysis project Ga0315296, IMG submission 203921) | Sediment microbial communities from Yellowstone Lake, YNP, Wyoming, USA - YL17G14_18 | ecosystem: Environmental > Aquatic > Freshwater > Lake > Sediment | place: USA: Wyoming | collected... | reverse complement strand
AATGTCCTCCGGACAAGGCTTGAAGAGCGCGGTCTCAAGATTGGGTTTGTGGAGCTGAACATCGGCTATGAGCTGCGAAGCGCAGCCCCGATCCCGTTTGACATTGAGTATACCCGTGACCTGGGATTCGGAGCCGTTGAGTTCCTATCTAAGGGTGGAAGCGGTGCCCTGATCAGCGTCCAGGAGGGGGCGCTCGTCCCCATCCCGTTTGCTCAGATCATGGATCCCGCCACAGGAAGAACAAAGGTCAGGATGATAGACATTGAGAGCATGACCTATAGGGTTGCGCGCCACTACATGATCCGCCTGGACAAGGAGGACATCACAGATCCTGAGCACGTTGAGACACTTGCCAGGGCCGGAAAGCTCACCCCTGAGGAGTTCACTAAAAAATTCTCCTCAGTGGTCACTTGAGATTTAACTTATTGACTCTGTAAGTTTTCTGGCAATCACATCCCAGAGGTCGGTGCTCTTTCCGAACCGGACGATGATCAATTGTTTCCTCGGACATATATAGATCATCTGGCCTAAAAAACCGAAGCCATAAAAATTATAATCCCCATTGCCGAGGGAATGCCCCCACCACATGTATTTATAATAGATATTCTGCTCCCGGAACCATTCGGGGTAATAGTCAGAAGGCACATGTGTCTCAGGGGTTGTTGACTCTGTCACCCATCTCTCAGAGATGATGCGTTTCCCGTCCCAGAGGCCCTTTTTGAGGTAAAGCCGCCCGATCTTTGCCACATCTATTGCCCGGGCATTCAGCCCCGAAGCTATGGATTCAAGACCGTCCTCAGTGCTGTCAAGGCTCCATGTGGCGGGATATTCCATGCCCAACGGTTTCCAGATTTTTTCCTGAAGGAATTCGGACACGGTCATATGAGTGGCCTTTTCAAGGATGATCCCCAATAACGCTGCATGATATTCATGGTAAAGGAAGTGTTCCCCCGGGGGCTCCTCTACGGTCACATCGGTCGTGACAAGTTTTCTCAGGTTCGGTTCATAATAACTCTTTGTAAACTCGTCCCATGGGAGGAATCCCGTGCGGAACTTCAACCCCGAGGTCATCATCATTAAATGTTTGACGGTGATGCCATCGAGGCCCTTGCCTTTCAACCTCGGTATATAGTCCGTCATTGGTTCGTCAATGCTGCGTATGAGGCCCTCGTCCACAGCGATCCCCACGAGAGCAGATGCAATTGATTTCGTTACCGAAAGCGTTTTTTCCACGGAGTCGCGCGTATGCCCGTTGAAATACTTTTCGTAGAGGATGACATCGTCTTTTGTGACGATAAACGCCGTGGTCCCAAGTGATCTGAGAAATATGTCAAAATTTGTCCCCTGAGGCACGCCATAATATTGGTCAACTGTCGAGCTGAAGATATCTGCATATTGGCGTTCCATGGCCGGATCGTGCTTGAAAAGGAAGAAGGGAGGGGTGGTAGCGATCTCCCGAAAAGGGAATTTTTTATGATCCAAAACCTCGACGACATTCCATAAGATGAATCTCCCTGCATGTGTGTTCATGCAAGCGGGCAAAAGCACAGAAACTCCGATAAAGATAAAAATGCGTAAGACGACACCGACAAAGCTGTGTGCGACTTTTCCCTTCAAGGATATCCTTTTGCCTGGCTTAGACTATCCCTTTTCAAGCGGCAAGGCAAAATATCCGCATGAACACCATTAAAATCAGAGGGAACTCAATTTAGTCCTTGCCTCACATTCATCAACAATAAACTTGCTGAACGAAAAGGAGCTTGTGAAGGCAGGGGATACGGCATTTAGAATATGAGTCGAATGTTCACAATGCTCTACGACGAAATCCATCACCAGGGTCATCTTCTCCTTGTCCAGCAATTGCGCCCTGATCCCCGGCTCTAAAAACCTGCCGAATTTATTAAAGTTTATTTCTTTAACAAGAAGAGATGCCTGCCGCTTGAGATACCGCTTGTAATATTTTTTTACCTCTTCAAAGACGAGCCCTCTGAAATTAAACGAATTTCGGATGAAAAGCTCCGATTCATAATACACAACCTCCATGAGTTCATGGAGATCGAAATTTGAGATGCCGCTGTAATTTTCCCTCCACAGGGCCGGAATCGCGGTCGGACCAATTTTCACATTGCCCTCCACCGTCTTCGTAAAATGGACTCCCAGGAAGGGATTGTGCAAATCAGGAACAGGGTAGATATGTCTGTTGATTAAATTATCGTCTTTATACTTCATATATAATCCCTTGAAAGGAATGAGCGTATATTTCATGCCGGCCCCAAATTGATGGGCCACTGTGTCGGCATAAAGACCCGCAGCGTTGAAAAGATATTTATATTGGACCATCAGGTTCGTGGTGCTGATAATGCGCTCATCTTCTCTCTTCTCGAACCCCTCATTCAGTAAAATATCGGCCTTTCCTTTGAGCTGTGCTGCGATATGCTCAACTACCTCTTTGGGATTTATAGTGGATGTTGATGGAGAATGCAGGGCCTGCTTGTATGTCTTCGCATTGGGCTCAAGCTTTCCCAATTCTTTTTCATCCAATATATGGAGGATGACGCCATTTTGGTCGCCCCTCTTCTTCAGCTCATGCAGGGAATCAAGCTCCTTTTCATTTTTGGCCACTACAACCTTGCCGCACCTGTTGATCTGAAGACGATGCTTCAGGCAATATTCGGTCAGAAGTCTATTGCCCTGGGCAGTGAACCTTGCCTTCAGACTGTCAGGCGTATAATAAAAGCCTGCATGAATGACACCGCTGTTTCTCCCGCTTGCATGGCATGCCAATGAGGGTTCCTTTTCCAGGATTGTAATTTTTAACCTCGGAAACCTCTCGGTTAACTCCCTGGCAACAGCAAGGCCCATTATCCCGGCCCCAACGATCACGATGTCGGTATTTATTGATCGTTTCATTTCCACTTTTTATGCTTCTTTTGCCAGGTCCAGCAGTTTTGTAATCCGGATCATGATGTAATGATACAAGGGAAAAAAGCAGCGCTTGAGAAAATACGCAAACTTGATGTCAAAGGATGTGATGACGAGGAACCTTTTTTTCTCAACGGCGTTGATGATCAGCCCTGCCACCCTCTCCGGCGTAACTGCATGGCTGAGGATCCTTTCCTTGATACTTAACACCTTTGGGCTGTTCGGATCAGCCCCGAGGATCTCCACGGTGTTCTTGAGCGGCGTGTCCACGGCCCCTGGGCACACCACGGTAACATTGATATTATGCTGCATAAGGTCGTAGCGCAGGACCTCGGACAATCCCACAACGCCAAACTTGGCGCTTGAATAGGCCGCGTGCAGGGGAGGACCGATGATTCCGGCAGTTGATGAAACATTTACGATGTGCCCCTTCCTTGCGCGGATCATCTCTGGCACAAAGCACTCAACCCCATGGATCGGCCCCCAGAGGTCTACATTGATCACCTTCTGCCAGTGCGCATGGGTCATGTCCTCAATACGTGCAAACAGGGCAATGCCGGCATTGTTTATTATGATGTCCATGGGCCCGAACTTGCCGTGGATCTCATCGGCAAATGCCTTCACTGCTTCAAACCTGGAGATGTCAAAGGCCTGATATTTACAAACCTCTCCCTTGAGTTTCGTGATCATCCGCACCGTCTCTTCCAGGCCTGGCCCGTTGATGTCTGTTAAAAACATACGGCACCCCAGCCTGGCCATGGCCACTGCTGTGGCACGTCCGATCCCTGACGCAGCCCCGGTGATGAATACCTTGCTTCCTTTTTGTATCTTCATTCGTTCGTCCCTCCCTACTGGCTCAGGCTATCCCATACCTGAGTATAAAACAAATTCTAACAAGATTGACTAAAACTTAAAAACTGATACAACAAATATGATAGACGGAGGTGCACATGGCAGACACAATAATGATGATTCATGGAATGTGGGGCGGCAGCTGGTACTGGGAAAATTACAGAAGGTTTTTTGAAGGTAAGGGGTATGCATGCGTCATCCCGACCCTGAGATATCATGACATGGACCCCAAAGCAGCTCCCCTTCCGAAATTGGGTGAAACAAGCCTGCTGGATTATGCAGATGACCTTGAAAAGGAAATAAGAAAGCTCCCCTCCAAGCCAATCCTCATGGGTCACTCGATGGGCGGCCTCCTTTCGCAGATGCTCGGCGCGAGAGGGCTGGCAAAGGCGCTTGTCCTCCTGACCCCTGCGGCTCCCCGCGGCATCCTGGCATTGAGGCTCTCCGTGATCAAAAGCTTTTGGAGCGGAATGACAAGATGGGGGTTCTGGAAAAAACCCATGCGCCAGACCTTTGATGAGGCTGTCTATTCAATGCTGCACCTTCTGACCCCTGAAGAGCAGAAAAGTGCATATCAGAAATTCGTTTATGAATCGGGCAGTGCCGCGTTCGAGATAGGATTTTGGCTAATTGACAGGAAAAAGGCCGCCTTGGTTGACGAGAAAAAGGTAAACTGCCCTGTCCTTGTCATTTCAGGCAAGGAGGACAGGATCACGCCTGCGCCCGTTGTGAAAAAGGTCGCTCAAAAATACGGGTCTGTCTCGACATATAAGGAATTTGAGAACCATGCACATTGGGTCGTCTCAGAACCAGGCTGGCAGGACATCACCACCTTCATCTATGACTGGCTAAATAAAAAGATTGGGGTCAGGTCTTGAAATATAACATTTGTGCCGAAGGACAGCCCTTACTTGAACTTAGACACGAGAGTTCCGTTCAAATTCCTTCAGCTTTGCTTCTTCTTGTGGCTTCCACCGATTAGATTTTCCGGTTTTGTGTGGCTTGCACAGAGGACAAGACCTCTTTTTTCTTTTGAGCCGTTTTCTCATCTTGCTTTTGCAGACCTCGGTTTCTTCATCCTCACAATAGTGCGCCCCAGAATCCTTTCGGCATTTTCCGAGATTTCTTTTAGCCACTCTTTTCCAGATATGCCTTTCTTCTCTCTATATATTTTGTTTTCTTTTCTGGTCTGGTGGAGCCACTCCATGAAATCTTTTCCTTTAATCTTCATAGAATATCACCTCCTCAGGTGTCCTTATTGTCATTGCGCTGTATCCCTCTTTTAAGTTTATCCCGTTAAACCTCTTGTTGCTCCACTCATTTGCCAAGTGGGCCAGATTACAACTGACAAGAGCATCCACTCTGAGGACTGTTGCACAAGCAACATGCCGAGCGTCATCTTCAACGTCCGATGGAACGATCCTTTCTTCCATATACAGACGCACCAATGTTTCTACTTCGGCATCATCCGGTTCGATGACCTCCAATTCATATTCCTTGATTAGGTTAAGGAACCTCTCTTTGTATGGAGAAGGAAGCCTAGAAATCTCATCCAACGACAGGGGAGAAGTGACAGCATAAAATAACCCATCTTTGATCTGCCGAAATAATGTCCGAACTGCCTTTCTTTTTGGAATATTCTGCTGTTTTCTTCGTAATAAAATCCGAATACAGAGGTTTCTATGTATATAACTGGTTTCTTCATGTTCCTTATGAATTAATCTATCATAAAAAAGGACTTTTTCAAAAATCTCGTTAAACGATAAATAAGAGCAGGAAAAAGAAAGAGAGAAAGAACACGGTCCAGGGCAGGAGGGAGGGCTTGACCTGGAACCTCAGGAGGGGGGTGAAGACCCCGGCGTTCGTGTGGATAACGGCGCGGGCCGGGTAGATGCGGCCGGACTTGAATCCTGAGGGATTGACCTCGAGGAGGGTGCTCGTAGAGCCCTCGGTGAACCTTGAAGGACGGGCAGCGATCCATTTTTGATCGAACCGGATCTCACCCTTGAGGGTGGCGCAACCCAGCTCTTTAAGGCTCATGTCGAAGAGTCGGGTGGATATCCGCCGCCTAATAAACGACAGGGGGCCTGTGGGAATTGTGTTCAGCGGCAGGACCTGCTGCGGCCCAATATGGGTAAGTGCCCGTGTTGTCCTGAAGATGAAGGAGTCGTTCCTGTTCATGTCGAGTCCCATGAGGGCATCGTAGAGCGCGGCCTTCATCTCTGAAGCGCGCTGAAACCGGTCGTGTCTATGCGGGCTCAGGGCCTTCATGACGACGGCCGACGTTTTCCGGCTCACACGCGGGTTGAGCTCGAGGACAGGGCGGAAGTGGAATGGAGAGGTCGGCGGGGGATGCCCTGTGAGCATGTGATGGAGGGTTGCTCCCAGGGAAAAGATGTCCGATCTCTGGTCGGTCTGGCCTGAGCCGTATTGCTCCGGAGAGGCATACCCCGGGGTCCCAAACACGAAGGTGTCCTGGGGCTTTGCCTCCTTGATAAATCGCGCGATCCCGAAGTCCACGAGCTTTACGCGTCCAGAGGGCGTAATTATGATGTTGGAGGGCTTGAGGTCTCTGAAGACGATGGGCCGCGGCTTCTGGAGCCCGAGGTAATGGACAACGCGGCAGAGCTGGATTCCATAGACAAGGGCCTTCTTTTCCTCCAATGGGCGACCTTGACGATAGGCAAGGACATCCTCAAGATTCTGGCCCTCTACGAACTCCATAACCAGGTAGTGCGCAGCACCGGAGGAGAAGTAATCTAGGACCCTGGGAAGGTTTGGATGGTCCAGGATGGAGAGGATTGCCCCTTCCTTTTTGAACTGGGCCAGGACCTGCTCTTGTTCCTCCGTGTCCAGGTCTGCGGTGCGCAGCTCCTTGAGCGCGATTATGCGCGGCTCCCCTGGACTGGCCTTCATGTCCCGGGCCCGGTATACGGTGGTCATCCCCCCGCCTATCTCCTTCAGGATCCTGTATCGCCCCTTGAGTGCCCTAACCCTGACCCTTTGCCGGGAGGAAGGGGGATGGAACTTTTGCCGGGTCATTTTTTTATCTTTTCTCCGCAGCTCGGACAGAACTTTGCCTTTGCCTTGACCCCGGCCCCGCATGAGGGACAGAGCTTGTCGTGCTCGATCTTCCTCAATCCCACGACACAGAGGAGAATGGCCGTCAGGATTATCAGGCTGATCGGATAGAAGATTCCTGTCCGCGCAGCAGGGGCAGCCCCGAATAGGGAGGAGGCCGGCTGGAAGTAAGGCCTCACAGCCTCGGCCTTCAATCCGCCTTTACCGGATGAACGGAGTGTCACCTTCAGTGTCCGGACATATTCCCCGGTGTCAGGCGCACGATACCCCAGGATATACTCTCCCTTGATCTCCTTGCTGATGGATTCATAGATCCCCCTGAGCTCTTGCGGAGAAGGGGTGAAAAAGTAGCGCCCACCTGAGGACTGGGCGATCTTCTCAAGCCTCTCTGTCCTCACATCTTCGCCGAGGCCGATGATGTAAATGGATGTGTTCTCCTGGACCCCTTTCTGTATGGCATCACCGATGTTGTAGCGCCCACGGTTGGCCTTCCCATCGGTCAGAACGATGACCGCGCGCCGTCCAGGCCGCATCTTTATCTTCTCCACTCCGATGATCATGGCGTCAAATAATGCCGTGTGGCCTTCTGCAGGAATGCCGGCGAGCGTGCGGAGCAGGCCTTCCCTGTCCTCGGTCAGGTTCCCTGATGCGTCCACCTGATCGGAGAATGGGACCAGAACGGCCTGGTCTCCAGGCTCCATGAGCTTGAGGAAGGTCTCTACGGAGTCCTTCGCCCTCTGGATCTTCTCACCGGCCATGCTGCCGCTTTTGTCAAGGACAAGGGCTGCGCAGAACCGGCCTTTCTCCTCAATCGCAGGGATAAATTCCTCGAGACGGAGGTCGCGGCCGTTCTCCTGGAGGGCGATGTCCGATGGCATCACGCCACGAACCAATGACCCGTCAGGGGCCTGGATGGAGAGGTATGCCCTCGTATATGGATAGCCGCTGAGGTCAAACTGGGTGATCCTCATCGTTGTATCATCAGCACGGGATGGCATAGGCCATATCAATCCCATAGCAAGGATGGCCATGGCCGCCGCAGACGCACGGGCGGGCGATTGGGCCGCGCCCCTTTTCACCTCAAGAAGCACGCTTCCGACCCGGATGAGGTCGCCGTCCTTTACAGCGGCCCTTTTTTTCCGAACATCATTCACATAGATCCCGATCTCAGGGCTCATGTCCTCGATGACGATGGTCGCCCCGTCTCTCTTCAGCCGGGCATGGAACAGCGAGACCCCCTCGCATCCAGAGAGGCACACATCGCAGCGGTCATCGCGGCCGATGGTCGCAAGGGGCCTGTAGATGGGATACTCCCTTCCCTGGTGCCGGCCTTTCTTGACGCGGATTACCAGTCCCACGAGGAGGTCCTCCACCAGGCCGATGCCCATCCCTATGGCTCCTCCCAAGAGGGCGAGCCCCAGGCACACGGCCAAAGGGCTTTGCCGGCTATATAGGGCGTGGAAGGCAATGCCTCCCAAGGCCCCTCCTGCTGCTCCTCCGATGAGACCGTGCACGGCCTTCTGCCGGGAGCTGACGAGCAGCCCGCTGCTCGCACCCAGGCTTGCCCCGAGGATGAGCCATCCTAAAGACAGGCCCAGGGAGACCTCGCCGTGGGCCGCGCCCGGAAAGATGTCTACAAGGAAACCTGCTAAGCCCCTGAATAAAGTTCCCCCGCAGATGACCCCGAGGGCCCCGCCTGCAATGCCGCTCACTGCAGAGACTGCGGCACCCCACAGGGCCCGAGCCATCTCATGGTTGGCGATTCCTTCAACGGCGCCGAGGTATATACCCAGGCAGGCCCCGATGAGGGCCCCCTGGAAGGCGTCCCTGGCCAAGATTGTTGCCTGGATATCAGGAGCCAGGATCCAGAGGAGGCTGATAAGCCCCCCGGCCGCGGCCCCACCGAGGAGACCGGCGTAGAGGAGATAGGCGATTCGCGATCTGGTTGTCATGGGCGCCTCCTTATGATGAGTTTTTCCCCGGCCCTGTTACGCTGCGTTCTTATAGACCAGGACAACTTTTCCGAGCCTGATCTCATCGCCATCAGCAAGTGGATGCGGTGTGTTTGGCGCCAGCCGTTTCTTGTTGACAAAGGTCGCATTGGTGGACTTCATGTCCTCGATGACCACGCCGCTTGCGTTCTTCACAATGCGGCAGTGGAGCCTGGATACCCCTCCCTCATCTCCGCCGTAGGGGGTAAGGTCCACATCGGGAAAGACCTCGCTGATGGGGTCCTCCCTGCCAATGGTGATCTCGTCCTTCTCCGGAAGCGTGATCTCCTTTCCTGAGTCCTTCAGGACGATCGCGCGCTTCCCGTGCTCTCCTTCAAGAGAAGCCTCGGGCGGCGCAACTGCTTCGCATGCCTCGGGCCGCACCCCGCCTTCCTGTTCAGGGGGGGCGGACTGGACCTGCTCCATCTTTGTCCCGCACTCCTCACAGAAGAGTGCTCCCTCAACGATTTCTGCATTGCATGTTGGGCATTTCATGGTGTCCTCCTTTCTTTCCTTTCTTATTGAATTCACTTTTTTTCCTGTATTTCTTCATCAATCTTCTGGGTCAGCTTCCGGGTCCCATAGGCAAGCTTCTTCGTTCCCTTCCCGGTCAGCTTGCCGGTCGATGTGAGTGCCTTGGCTTCTTCCCTGGCTGTGTCCGCCAGGTCTTTTTCCCCGATGTCGAGGAGGCGCGTTGCAGCCGCCTCAAGCTTTCGTGTGGCCGCCAGGACATTGCCCAGCTCAGCCTCCTTCAATGCCCGGGTCTGGAGCTTGAAGGCGCCGATCTTCTCGACGAGGTTCATCACATGGGGGTTCACCTTCGCTATGAGCGCGGCATCTGTGGAGAATTCCACCTGGATGTCGGCCTTCTCCGTGACCCGGCCCGTGCCTGCGGATGAGGAGGGCTGATAGCTGACCTCCACCTGTCCGACACGATAGGGCCCCGTTTCCCTGGATGGGACCTGGAGCTCGAAGAGCAGGCTCTGTCCCCTAAGTGCATTGACCTCTCCCAGGGAGAAGGTGTGGCTGTGTTCCCCGCGGGGGATTGTCATCTCGGAGATCATTGGTTGAGTCCTATGGGCGTGTGTCAGGCCGACCCCTGGAGAGAGCTTCAGGATCGCCTCGGCTGAGGAGGCGAGGACCGCGCGCATCCCGGCCATCTCGCTCAGGAAGCACGATGCGATCTCCTCGGGCTTCCGGATCCAGTGTGAGTCCCCGTGGCTGCGTTCGGCGATCCCCAGGAGGAGGTTTTCATTCCACTCCTCCCCGATCCCGGCCGTGGCGATGGCGGTCCCTTTCCCCCCGGCCTCCCGGGCAATAGCCAGGCATTCTCCCTCATCCCCCCATGTCTCCCCATCGGTGAGGAGGAGAATGCGGTTGACCATGTCAGGCGAAGCGGCCTTGTCTATCTCTTCCATCCCCTTTTTCAAGGCCTGGCCGATCTGGGTCCCGCCCCTGGGGATGACGCCTGCCACCTTCCCCACGATCTTCTTCGGATCGGTCATAGCCTGGCTTGGGACGAGGACCTCAACCTCATCATCAAAGATGACGATCGAGACCCTGTCTTTTGGGGTCATCTGGGCAAGGGCCTCCTCCACAGCCTTCTTGAGGCTATCCATCTTGGCCCCCTCCATGGAGCCGCTCCTGTCCAGGACGAGACAGAAATTCGCCGGCGCTCTGGGGCCGTTGCCCCCAGCCGGCGTCATTTCCACAAGGGAGTAGACGACCTGGGTTTTCCCTGTTGCAGCAACATAATCCCTTCCGCAGAGCACTTTGATGTTTATGGTGTTTTTCATGGCTTTTCCTCTCTTTCTTTTGTGTCCTTCTGAACCCGTGCGATAACGACGCTGATATTGTCGTGTCCCCCGCGGTCATTGGCAGCCTGGACAAGCCGATCGCAGGCCGCGGCCAGGGGGCCCGAGGTCATGACGATGTTCCTGATCTCCTCGTCCTCGAGCTCGTTCCACAATCCATCCGAGCAGAGGAGGAGAAGGTCCCCGGGCGCGCATACCTCCGTGAAGATGTCCGGCTCGCATTTGTCCGCCCCCACGACGCGATAGAGGACATTGACCTGGGGATGGGAGCGGACCTCGCCCGGCTTTATCCTGCCGAGCTCGGCGAGCTTTGCAGCCACGCTGTGGTCCCTTGTAATCTGGTGGATCGCCTCGCCGGAGATAAGGTATGCCCGGCTGTCCCCCACGCTGGCCACCTCGACAAAGGGGCTGCCGATGTCCATGTTCAGGAGCGCGGCCGTGAGGGTTGTTCCCATGTCACTGGAGGTTAAGGCCGCTTCCTTGAGGACAAACTCATTGGCCTGCGCAACAGCTTTTTTAAGGGCCTCCGAGCCCTGGAGGAGGTCCTTCGTGAGGAGTTCGATCATCTGGGCGGCGAGCGTATTCACCGCGATCCAGCTTGCTACATCGCCCAGGCTGTGTCCTCCCATCCCGTCTGCAACTGCGATGAGCGTTTTCCCCTCTTTGAATTGAAGGGCGAAGACAGCGTCCTCATTGACCGGACGGAGGAGCCCGGGGTCTGAGACCAGGGCAACTTCGTTTGAAGAATCATTTTCTTCCGGGGTGAAATCTGCGAATAAGTTATTTTCGGAGCAGCTCATATCTGCTCTTGATATAAAGCAAGAGCCATGCCAGCAAGACCAAAAGTTAGACCTATTGAAAATACAGAGGATTTTAAGGAAGGGAGACCCGGGAGTGCTTATGCTCTATTCGGAAATCGGATACCCCCTCCTATTTCCGAAAAATGTTCTCTGAAATTTTGTCATTGCGATCCGCCTAAGGCGGAGAAGCAATCTCATGTTCTGAAAAGTCAATATGTTAAGGATTGCAATGACCTTCTGGGATTTCACAATAAATATGATATAGTATTTTTTATCTTTAGGATGACGACATGAATGGATACGAAGCATTCGCATTGTATCTGAAGGCTGCAGGCGTGAATTTCTGTGTGCTCGCCCAGAAAGAGGGGCTGGAGTCCCTGGCAAAGGCCCTTACTGAGAAAGGGATCGAGTTCCTCATCCCGATCAGCGAGACTGCCTCTGCCACGATCGCTGACGGATATGCCAGGGCGAGCGGAAAACCGGCCATTGTGATCGGGCGAGGAGAGATGCTGAAGCTCATCACCGGCACAGTCAGCGCATGGGCGGACAAAACCCCTTTGCTCCTGATCTCGATTGATCCCGAGCACGACAGGGAGGCAATTGACCTCGCACAGATCTTCAGGAACGTCACCCGCTTTCACGCCCGGGCCAACGCCGCAGAAGACATTCCAGAGATTTTAATTAAGGCGCTCCGTGCAGCGGTCTCGCTCCGCGGCGGCCCCGTGTTTGTAGAAATTCCGGGGTCTCTCCTTGAGGAGGAAGTCAAGGCCAGCGAAGGCCAATTCAATAGGATCGAGCAGCGCCTGAAAAGTGCTCCAGAGCCTGTGAGGACGATGGGTGAGCCGGATCGAATCCACAAAGCGCTTGCCCTGCTCTCCCAGGCAAAGCGGCCCTTTATCTTTTCCGGAGGAGGGGTGATTCGCTCCGACGCCTGCACTGAGATCAATCAACTCGCCCGGCTTTTGCAGATCCCCATCATCAGCTCCATGGGGGGAATGGGATCGGCTTTCCCGGACAATCCGATGTATATCGGCCCTCCCAGTTATATGTCCGGCGAGGCATTCCATACTGCGATCAAAGAGGCAGATGTTGTCCTGGCAGTGGGCTGTCTTTTTTCCGGGTTGGACGGATTTGGCCTGCCTCCCCTCTGGTCAGGAAAAATACAATTCATCCAGGTCAATATAGACCCGGAGCATATTGCATTTAATCCAACGGCCGAGCTGCCCATATTGGGCGATGCCAAGCTGATCATCTCCTACATGCTTGAGCAGGCCAGGGATTATCCAATACCATCTCAGAGAGCAAGCTGGCTGGAGAAGCTTAAGCGTCTCGCCCAGGAGCACCGGCAGAGGGTGATCAATGAATCAAACCGTCCCTGGAAACGAATCCATCCTGCCAGTGCCGCTCTTGAGCTGACACGGCTCTTCATGGGGGACAAGGATGTGCGTGTAGTTTTGGATGGTGGGAACACATGCCTCTGGGCCAGCATGCTTACTGACGTTCCCGGGCCCCGCCGCGGATTCTTCCCCACAGGAATGGGCACCCTGGGGAGCGGCCTGCCAATGGCTATCGGTGTGAAAAAAGCAATTGGAGACGCAAGGGTCATCCTCATTAGCGGCGACGGCTCTTTTCTATATAACCTCCAGGAATTCGAGACATTGAGGAAATATAAAATCCCGCTCCTGGTCGTCGTGTTCAATGATTCGGCCTGGAATATGATTCGCGCCGGGCAGGTTAGCTTTACAGGTGAGGTATACGGCACCGACTTGCCTGATACTGATTATGGACGGGTGGCACAGAGCTTCGGCTGCTTCGGGACAAAGGTTAGAAAGGTGGAGGAGATTGAAGGGGCTGTAAAAAAGGCCCTCAGTTCCGGCCTGCCGGCCGTGATAGATATTGATATTGACATTGACTCAATCCCTGATTCCCTGATCAGCTTCGCACGGGTAGAGTTTGAAGGCGCCAAGATGAGCATGAAGGGGACGCTCCGCTCTATCCTCTCAGGCACTCAGAAGCTGGATATACGGCTTTGGAACCAGATCAAATACATCCTCAGGAGCTTTTAGGGACGAAGATGCCTTCACTTACCGGCAGCGAACTTCTTGTCAAAGCCCTTGAGTCAGAAGGAGCAGAGAGGGTCTTTTCCATCCCGGGCGGACAACTAATTGGGGTCTACGAAGCAATCCGGAAAAGTCCGAAGATAGACCTTGTTGTTCCCAGGCAGGAAGGTGCAGGCGCTCTTATGGCATGTGGACATGCCCTGGCACAAGGGAAACCCGGGGTGGTGATATCCACGGTAGGCGCAGGGGTCATCTATGAGATCCCAGGGCTGGCCTATGCCTGGCTGGAGCGGATTCCTCTGATCTCAATCGCCCCTCAGGTCCAAAGCTGGCGGATCAAGCCGACCCAGGAGAATCTCCAGGCCCTGGACCAGGACGAGCTGTATTCGCCGATCACAAAATTCCATTCCATCGCCTATCATGTCCGCCGCATCCCACAGTTGGTGAGCAAGGCGTTCAAGGTTGCGACAATGCCCGAGCCTGGCCCGGTGCATCTTGACATTCCCCTGGATATCGCCTTTGAGAAAAAATCCTTCACGCCTCATCAGCTTGAGAAATTGATGCCAGGGGCAGAGAAGACCCGTTTCATGGGAAAGGTGGGAGCCGACCCCTCTGAGCTTGAAAAGGCACGAAAACTGATCGCCGGATCGAAAAGGCCAATCGCTTTGATTGGAAGGATGGCTGCCAGGCCCTCATGCGTGAAGGCCCTTGAAATGTTTTTGACACGGGCCCGGATTCCAGCCCTAAGCTCACAGACAGGGTTTTCCGCCCTGCCCCACAAAAACAGGCTTTACCTCTCCACCTCTGACATCCTCAACAATGAGGAATCTTACAACATCTTTTCTGAGGCCGACCTTGTCTTTTATATAGAGCCTGATGAAGAGATCGCAATGTTTGCCCAAGGGATCGCTGCCCGATCCGGACCAGGGCCGGCAATTCAGCTCTCAAGCCAGCCAGAGCTTTTCCAAAGCTTCGCTCCGGTCTCGGCTGCATTGGCCGGAAGCCCGGAGCTGGCACTTGAAGAGCTTGCCAGAGATATTCAGCCGAAAGAGGATGCTGAAAAGAGTCAGTGGCTGGACAAGCTTCTGCAGAATTGTTCCAGGGCCTTTGAGCAGGCAAGGGTTTTACTTGAAAGACCCAAGCGTCAATCACTGCCCCATACTGTCAGGATACTAAACCGGTTCCTCAAGGAAGATGATTTTGTCGTATGCGAGGGAAAGGATGCTGCGCTTGCGGCAAAGCTCGATCTTGAGAATTATGCCGCTGGTCGTGTAATCCTGCTCTCGGAGAATGCCCCCAGAGGCTCAGGCTTTCCCCTGGCCCTTGGGATCAGGTCCGGAGCACGCGGAGGCAGGGTTTTTCTGCTCACGGACCGGAGGAATTTCAAGTATCACTGCCGGGAGCTTCAGACCGCTTCCAGATACTGCTTCGGAATTTGCTCGCTCGTCTTTCCTGATGTGGGGCCTGATCAAAGACCTCTCTCGGAGACAGAGCCGGATTTCGCCCGGCTTGCTGAAAGCCTGGGGGTCAAAGGTCATTCCATCCAGGACCCCACAGTGGGCTTCAATGAAAGGCTCCTGAAGGAGGCATGCGAGGAGAAATCCGGGTCTTTACTTGAGTTCCGGAGTATTTAAGAAAGGAGATGAGTGACATGGAACATTTCCGTGATAAGGTAGCGATCGTGACCGGCGCAGGCTCAGGGATTGGGCGGGAGCTGGCACATGAGCTGGCTCGGGCCGGGGCACAGCTTGCGATTACTGACAAGCATCAGGAGCGGATAGATGGGGTATTGAAAGAGCTTAAGGATCTGGGCGCAAAAGCACATGGCTACCTGGTTGATCATTCTGATTTTTCGGCAGTTAACAATTTCACTAAGAATTTTCTCTCGGATTTTAACTCGGTTGATATCCTCTGTCTGAATGCCGGCATTGGAGTAGGCGGCAGGATTGAGGAATACGAGATAAAGGACTGGGAATTGACGCTTGGAAATAATCTATGGAGCGCGATCTACATGATTCATTTTTTTGTGCCCGGGATGATCAGGCAGGGCAGCGGCCAGATTCTGATCACTGCAAGCGCTGCCGGGCTTGTCGGGGTCCCCGGCATGGCGCCCTACTGCACGACCAAATTCGCCCTGGTCGGCCTCGGTGAGGTCCTTCGGACTGAGCTGGCAAGTCATCACATCACTGTCAGCGTGCTGTGTCCGGGGATCATCAAGACCAATATCATCAAGGATGGCCGGATATACATGAGGGATCAGTCGAAACAGAGCCAGAAGCCATTGATTGAAGATTTTTATATCCGATACGGAACCGAACCATACAAAGTAGCGAGAGACGGCCTTCGTGCCCTTTCCAAGAACAGGGGCGTCCAGGTCTCCCCTTTCAATACATGGCCTCTATGGCTTGTAAAACGGATTTCACCTTCCTTCTATCAATACCTTGCGCGGGTGATCTGGAAGCGCCTGTTTCCCTCATGAAAACGGAAAGTATCTACATCCAGGCCAACGGTCTCCGTTTCCATTGCATAACTGCGGGCCAGGGGCCGCTGTGCTTGTGCCTCCACGGTTTCCCGGACACGCACCATTCCTGGCGGAACCAGGTGCCGCTCCTCGCCAAATCCTTCAAGGTAGTGGTGCCGGACATGCGCGGCTACGGCGAAACAGATGCACCCCGCAATATCAGCGCCTATCGTCTTGAAAACCTCATCGAAGACGTTCACGGCATCATAAGCGCCTTCGATCAAAAGCGGGCTGTGCTTGTCAGCCACGACTGGGGCGGCGTAGTGGCAATCCACTATGCCCAGACCTTTCCCGAGACCGTCACCAAACTTGTCCTTTCCAACGCACCCCATCTGGGCGATTATGTCGAGCTTCTCTTCAGAAAAAGAAGCTTCCGTCAACTCATCAAATGCTGGTATGTGATAGCGAACCAGGTGCCCTATCTCTCCGAAACTCTGCTCTCCCTGGGAAACTTCGCGATTATGGAGAGGCTTGTAAAGCTCTACGCGGTGCGTAAAGAGGTGTTCACACCTGAGGTGATGGCTGAGTGGAAAAACATTCTCCGGCGCTCGGGCCTGCGCGGCGGCGTAAATTATTATCGTGCGAACTTTCTCCGCTTCCGCGATTTTTTTAAGGGGCCCGTGCACCATGCGCCGATCCCGTGTCCGGTCCGGGTCATCTGGGGAGAACACGACCGCTCGCTTGAGCACGAGCTGGCCCACATGCTCGCCAAACACGTGACCGGTCCGTTCGACATCAAGTTCGTGCAAAATTGCGGCCACTGGGTCCAACAGGAAGCTCCTGAAGAATACAACCGCCATTTGGCTGATTTCCTGGGGCTGTAGAAAACCAGATTGCACAGTGTGATGTTTCTATTACTGCTTTTATTGGAATAACTCCGATCATCTTAAAATTCGGCGCGAAAATATGGGGTATTTTTTGGCCCAAATGTTGCATATTTTTCATTTTAATATATAATCCTATTATGTCTTAATAGGAGACACAAAGAGGCGCATGATGAAAAAAATAGGTTTTTATGTAATCCTCCTTTTGATTATTTTGTTCAATTCCCTTTCTTTCGCAGACGAACAGACATACAACCGTCTTGCTTTTTACTTTGACACGGGTCTTTTCCTATACCAGGACAGCCCCTATTTACGAAGGATGGAATCACTTGGAATATTTGATAGATATGATGTCTGGCCAAGTTTCGATACCGGTATATTTTTCAAAATAAGGGATGATCTAAGTATCGGAGGGTCAATAATGTATGCGCTCAATGAAGGGGATATCCATGATGGAGATTATGAGGGATACCTCACCTTAGAAAACACCATATTTTCCGTGCCTGTCAGATATCATATTAGAAAAGGCATCTTCCTCTTTTCGTTCGGCGCGAGCTTGGAAACTCCCTTCATTTGGAAATCTTATTATCTTTCCACAGAGATCAATCAAGATAATAACGGGGATCCAGAGATTTCCGGCGATAAATTCGGCTATTCCGTAGGACTGGGCCTCCTCGCGTCCATAGATGCCCATGTCACCAGGAAGATCTCCCTAAACCTGCAATATTGGTTTCATTTTGCCCTGCCCATTCACGACATGAACGAATATGGGGATAGCCTTAATCCGGGTGGCTCCAACCTGGTATTTGGCATGAAATGGTGGATATGAAGCTCAGGATATATATCGTTCTTCTATGCCTTTGTGGATGTCTCGTATGCGCTTCCTATCCCTATCCCTATGGCTATGACTATGAAATAACATATCCCTACCGCTATTCCCTTTACACCCTCAATCAGGGGGATGGGACGATGTCCGTGATACCGCTCAAAGTGAATGAGTCCTTTTCGGAATTGAAAGATTATTTAATAGAACCTCTAACCAGTGTGGCGGTTGGGAATGATCCAGTCGCTATTGCCTTTAAATACGGGACAAACAACCCTGACCTCTACCCGGATATTGCGTTGATATTAAATAGAGGGGGAAAAGACATCGCTTGTTTCGACCCCGACAATATGAAGGTGACAGGCCGCATTCCTCTGCCCTCCGATGCCGACCCGATTGGGATGACTATAAATAAGGGCATCGTCTATGTGGCTGACAGAGCAAAGAAGCGGCTTTTTATTTCCAACACATTCAACCAATGCTCTGATATTTCATTTGACTCAGTCGGATTGTCTATCACTCCTGCAGCCATTGCCTCCGGAGAAAATACTATTTATGTCATTGATGAAAGTGGACAGTCAGTTCTCCCTGCATGGGGGGAATATGTGTCAACTTTTCCTCTTTCGTGGGGCTTCACTGTTACTGACATTGTCTATGCGGGTCATAAGTATCGGGAACACTATTTATATGGCTATGGAGGTTATATCCCGGAAGGAACATATGTGTTGAGCGCTTCCCCGAGATATATATATTACTTAACAGGTGATTCCCTTACTTCTACCTCTATCGGAGATTCTCTCACAACCGAGACAAGCGGGGGGATACCCGAACGAATTTTCATTTCCCCGGATGGCAATTACCTTTTTGTTACCTTTCAGGGTTCCGGTAATATATGGGGGTATGGCTTATCTGGTGGTCTGGCCTTTTCTGATGTGGTCGGAACTGTGGCCTTCCTTCCTTCGAGCAATATGGTTTTTATTAGTCGGCCTTCTCATAACAGCATTATCGCTCATACACTGAGGGGAAATGTAGCTGACAAAACAATCAACATTGGTGCCTCCCCTGGAGAAATAGCCGTCGTATTTTCACCCGCTATTGCTCCCAATAGGAAGGCATATTGATGAAATCAATCCTCTTTGCTATTGTATTTCCATTGTGTGCGGACGATTTACTCTTAGAACCCCGGCAGAGAACCTTGCCCAATCATTTGGCGTAGATATCCCTGCCGAATATATACCGCGCTACAATATTGCTCCCACGCAGCCAATTCTTTCTGTGATGGCCGAACCAGATAAGAGTCGAAGGAAAATATCTTTCATGCGATGGGGACTTGTGCCTCCCTGGGCAAAGGACACGAGTGTGGGGATGATCAACGCCCGGGCCGAGTCCGTGGCAGTCAAGCCCTCGTTCAAGAAAGCATTCCTGGAAGCGCGCTGCCTCATCCCTGCAGACGGATGGTATGAATGGAAGCACGATGGAAAGGGTAAACAGCCCTATTACTTCCACTTGAAAGAAAATCTGCCCTTTTCCTTTGCTGGCCTTTGGAGCCGATGGAAGGAGAAAGATACCGGCAAGACCCTGGATTCCTGCGCGATCATCACAACAATGGCAAACGAGAAGGCAGCAGCGATCCATGACAGGATGCCCGTTGTCCTCTCTCCTGACATCTACGAGGCATGGCTTGATCCCTTGATGAAGAAAACAGAAGAACTCATTTCTTTCCTAAAGCCATTTCCCTCAGAAGACATACTGGCCTATCCGGTGAGCACTGTTGTGAACAGCGGCAGGGTGGACAGTCCGAAATGCATTGAATCTTTAGAAAATAAATAATCTCCAATCCGTCCCAACTAACCACAATAAAATTAATGTCTGGTACCAGCTCATTGTCGTGTATAACCATTACCCGCCTCGCTGTTCTGACGGAGAAGTTCAGTGCTCGCTACTTTGAAGACCAGGTGTTCCAAATTGCGCTGTCAATACAGCGGCATTCTACTATAGCGGAAAAGAGATTGGCCGATCGGGTTTTAGTCCGGGGAAATCCCTCCTGAGTGTAATCCACCCGATACAGGCCGAATCGCGGCACCCTGCCCTCTGCCCATTCAAAGTTATCGCTGATGGTCCAGACATAGAAGCCGCGGACATCGTAGCCATCCGCAATGGCCCGACCAACCGTATAGAGATGTTCCAGGAGAAAGGAGGGGCGATCGTCATCGTCATCATCGGCCATGCCGTTCTCAGTGATATAGAGGGGAAGCTTATACTTGCTATATTCCTCTATCACAGTTCGCAGACCCTGGGGGGATACCTCCTGGAACATATCTGAGTGGGGAAGCGAAGGATCATACTCCCTCACATCCACATGAGGCGTTCCATAGAAAGGCGCTATGTTTCGCAAGGCCCCGGGCTCTGCGCGGACCCGCTGGTAGTAATTTAGACCTATGAAATCAAGTGTTCGGGCCATCTCTGGATCGTGCTCCTCGGCCTGCCCGTCAAGATTCAAGTCAACATCTCCGTCCCAGATCGCATTCACAAACTGTTGGTTGATGATGTAGTCAAAATGCTTGGCAACCTTCACATCCTCGGGTGCATCGGGATTGAGAGGAACTACCTCCACGGCAAGGTTCTCAAACCCTACGGAGGCTTCAATTCCGTCATTGTCTGCATCCTCGGTATCGAGGTTTTTTACCATGTGGTAGGTCCGAGCATGAAGGCGCATGAGGTTCCTCAGGGCGTTCGTGGCCGATGGGATATCAAGTATCTTCCCAGGGGGATGCTCTCCGACAATATACTCTGCAAGGATAATGGAGTATGGCTCTTCAAATGTCACCCAATCATCCACGAGACCGGCCAGAGGGGGCACAACATAATTCATAAGCTCCATAAAGGCGTCCACAAACTCCGAATCCTCCTGGGCAAGCATGTCCTTGCCACTTTTCGGCGATTGGACCCAGACCGGGGTCACCCAGTGGAAAAGCACGATTAGCGGCCTGAGTCCACGCACCCTCATGGCCGTGATAATATCAACGATGCGAGACAGCTCTTTGTCATCAAAGACCCCTGGTGCTGGCTCCAGGCGCGCCCAGTCAATGGCGTAGCTAAAGGTGTTTGCGCCAAGCGCCACAGCCCGGTCAAAGTCCTCTGCATAGCCGTCCCGAAATCCGTTTCCCAGATCGTTTCGTTGACCATCCATGATGTGTCCCAGGTCCTCCCATTCGCTCCAGTTGCTCTGCACCCGGCTCTGATCGCGGCGAAGCGTTCCTTCTGACTGGTATGCCACGGTGGCAAACCCGAAAAGAAAATTCGGCGGAAATCGGACAGGAAACTTGGTTACCCCTACGGTCCGGGAACATCCCCACAATGCGACGATGACAGCAGAGAGTGTTATGAGGTGTGTTTTCACCTAATCATAATGGTCGTGAAGCGCGGTTCAATGACAACCGGGAAGGCATCGGCCGAGGCCGCTAAATACGAAGGGTTATATTCCGTGCCTCCGATCTCATAGACATCCATGGAAGTGGGATACGATGTAAATATCCATGCCATGTCAGGAGCGCTGCCGAGGCGCTCGAGGCGCAGGATGATCCCGCTGCCCGATTCTTTCTTCTTTGCTGCCGTGACAATAACCGAGGGGTTGTTGCTCCATGCCAGGGAAAAGGCAATGGGAAGGGCCCCTCCGTGGATCCCGGTGGAGACGGCACGGAGCGGGGAAAAGACCATCAGGGCTGCCTTGTGGATAGTCGCATCGTCCCTGATGCCGTGCGGAATAAGGGAGTAAGAGAATGTATGAACGTCGGGATCTGATTCGCCTCCCACCCCCACGACAGGGGTGTCGATCTTGTTGTTTCTGAAGAGGATGTTCTCCATTCTTCCGTCTTCCAAAAATCTCACTGAGCCGCTTCCAGGTGTGACAAGGGTCAGCCCTGCCGAGAGATCGGACGAGCTGAGGTCGGCCCATTCTACTACGGGCCAGAACACGGTGTTAAAGAGCTTTCGGAACGGCCTCGAGATGAACCCGTAGGGGATGGCCATTCTATCGGCGCCGAAGAGCGATGTCGTGGAAAACACAGATACCACGGATGTTTTTAACGGTGCAGCGGCTGTGATGGAGAGGTCAACCCTTGGTAGGGATTGATAAAAAGTGTATTCCCGGACAATAACATCCGACCCCTGCTGAGAGGTTACAGTAAAGTGTGCTAGGACAGGACCGACAGTTGATACCGTAAGAGAGGAAAGGGACAGGCTTAAGAGAGACGAGAGGCTGAAGGTGTCCCTAAAAATCCACAGCCCGCCGTTATCGGCGTAATATGCCACGTCGTTCAGAAGTGTTCCGACTGTCGTTCCGGAGGGTTCATGGACAAGGGACGTAATGGCCCATCCGGCGCTTGAGCTCAGGGCCGAGGTCAGGAAGGATGTCTCAATCGCGATGGAATCCGCCATGGACGGAAGGGTGACAGGCATGCCTGCCTGATAATATGCAACGGACAGGGGGGGATAGGACGGAGGGGAAGGCACGGAGATAAGGGAATAGACAGCATATCCCAGGGGAGGAACATTGGCGGCAAGAAAGGAAATCGCCACCTTGTTCAGACTTCCATCCGGAAAGGAGTCAGACTGGATGATCTGGGATGGTATCTCGATCCCGGAAGGATCCACAACTTTGATAAACCGGTTCCCCGGGGCCGGGAAAACAATATCGGTCTTCACAATGTCCGTTCTCTCAAACCCCAAAGGATTAAACACAACAATAGGGGTGCCGGAAAGAACGGTTGTGTTTATAGAGGAAGCAACCGAGGACAAGGATGAAGCAAGAAGACTGTCTGCCTCTACTTCTGCATCTGCAAGCCAGGGGAGCTGCTCGTCCCTGTAAACTTCATCCGTGCTTGTGCCCGGACAAAAGTCATGGTGATTCGTAAAGGAGAGCTTTTCCCATGCATGGCTGAGGGAATCCTTAGGATAAGGGATTCCTCCCCTTTCAGCGATAAGGGACGCAGCCTCTGCAGCCATGAGTTTGTAGGACACCTCCTTGATCTCCTTTTTGATCAATGGCCTGGAGGCATAAAATCCCATGTAGTAGGGATTTATGTCCAGGTTGAGGACCGGGAGCCTGTCCTTCTGGAACTCTACGAGCCTCATGTAATCCTCAAAGGTCGCCTGAACGGCCCAGACGCCGGTCGTGGGATAGACCCCGGAGTTCCAGGCATCCATGTATCGCGGCAGGCCCTCAATGGGCGTGGCGAAATCACAGCCGATAGGGACGAAGATATAATCCGTCGGGCTGATATCCTTGAGCACGTTGAGGTAAGAGGCAATCCTGGCATTTGTCCATTCAGGGTCGGGACGGCCGGAAATATGCTGTCCCGGAAGGAAAAGCGAGGACAGGGAGTCTATGCCGTCGCCCTGGCAGTAGCTTCCCAGCATCCAATGTGCGAGCACGCGGGAACCGTCCTCCCCCTCCCAGATAAAATCCAGGGCACCGGTCTTGATGAGGATGTCTGCCGTGGATCCCGGCGTGGGAGGCGCTGTCCCATACCATTGATTATTCGCATCAACACCATCCACCCTGGAGAAACCGACAAAACGGTAGCCAATGCCTGCGAGGATCCCCGGAAGGCTCGGAGAATGGCCGAAGCTGTCCGGCTGCCAGGCCGCAATGGGGGTGACGCCCAGGTTCTCCCTGCACCATGTCACCCCGATGAGCCAATCCCTGACCAGGGTTTCTCCTGCCGGGATGAGGGTGTCCGGGCTTGAAATCCCTCCACCCACAATCCTCAGGCGGCCGCTCTGTGCGTGGTGGCGAATCCGGACCCTGTCCTCCGGATGATCGCCCCAATACCTCTTGAGGAAGGCGATCTCGGAGATGGAATAATAATACTTCGGGTCGTGATCAAGGATGTCCAGGGCCTCTGTAATGGTTTTCTCTACATAGAGATTGTAGTAGGTATCAAAGGTCTTGAGCCAATCCAGGTCCCAATGGGCGTTTTGGTTAAAAATCACTACACGCTCGGCCTCCGGCGGAATACCCAGGGATCTCCGGAGTTCCGCCTCGGTTTTTGCGGTCAGGGGAGTGACTTGTTCCGTTTTTTCACGGCAGGCTGCGACCATCGTCACGGCGATGAGCGCAGATGTTACCCACAACCACTTCCTGGAAAACATATTCCCTCTATATCACAACGCCATATCTTCTCACAAGGGCGAGGCGCAGGACGATAGAATGGCATCCGTCTGTAGGCTATCTGCCCCCTAAAATGATCCAAGAGATAAGTTAGGGAATGGAGCGGGCGATGGGATTTGAACCCACGACCTTCGCCATGGCAAGGCGACATTCTACCACTGAACTACGCCCGCTCTTGTTGAGTTTTCAAGGACTTAGACGAAGCCATTATACCAGAAAAACCCCCTTGTGACCAAATTGTGTCGAATATCTAATTGTAATCCTCAAAGACTTGCGGCCCCATAATTTCTGCACGCTCCTGAGATTCACCACGGACATCGTGAGTGTGCCAGTAAAGGTTGACTCCAGAGGTCAGTTTATACTAACTTTTCCTCTGTGAAGGAGCTATCAATGGGTAAAGATGTAAAGAAGTGCATTTTCTGTGAAATCGAAGCCGGGAGAGCACCATCATATAGAGTCGCGGAGAACGACCTGGCGTTTTGCATCCTGGACATCAATCCCTTCACGGAAGGGCACTGCCTCATTATTTCGAAGAGGCACGTAGTCTGGTGGCATGAAATGAGCAAGGAAGAGACCGCTTCCTTTTTCGAACTCGCACGCCTCGTCGCCAAACGGTTGATGGAGGTCTATAAACCGGACTTCATCTGCCAGTACGCCCGGGGCCGCCGAATACCTCATACACATCTGTTCTTGATCCCTTCGTATAAGAACGACCCTCTGGATCGTTATTTCAACGCCCTCGAAGGGTTCCAGGAGGCACCAAAGCAACTTGTCGCCCTGGCCGACCCGCAGTCTCTATCTCGGGTCGCTACAAAAATCAGGTTGAAATAGGACTATTTCGCAAAAGTTCTTCTTAAAATAGACGAATCGTAATTCTTCGGCGCTTGCATCCTTAAATAGAGTGTCCGGTGAGTCTGAATCTGCTTTAATATACGGCTGCTATATGGTATACAATTAATACCCCTATGGGACCCAGAAAATTCAAGATACTTTTCAGCGTCATCCTGGGAATCCTCGTAATTTTCATCGGGACTGGATGCAGAAAGAGCGATGGAGGGAAAGGCATTCCCGGAGAGTGGCGATTCATCAAGGACTCCCAGGGGAGGTCTCTTGTTCTGCGCGGCGTCAATGCAAGCGGGTCTGCAAAGTGGGACCCCCAGCGGATGCCCAACCTGATAAAGGACGATGTCCTCCGTCTCTCCAAGGACTGGGGTTTCAATGTGGCGCGTTTCCTTATTCTTTGGGACTATGCAGAGCCGGAACCCGGCGTTTACAACCAGGAATATTTCAATTTGATTGAGGAGAGATTGGACTGGTTCCAGGAAGCGGGGATTTTAGTCTTCCTCGACATGCACCAGGATCTCTATAGTCATGAAATATGCCCAGGCGGAGACGGGGCGCCTTTGTGGGCAGTGATCACTGACGGCCTTCCTGTTGACTGTAACTTAGCCTCGTGGGCGTTTATCTACTTTCAACCCGGTGTAACAAGGGCGTTTGATAATTTCTGGAACTATTCTGGCCCCCATCCGGAACTGCAGGATCATTACATCGCCCTGTGGGCGGCCGTGGCCGAACGTTTCAAGGATCACCCGGCAATTATTGGATACGATATTATAAATGAACCCTTTCCCGGTTCGGATTGGGATGCAACCGAGCTTGCCGGCAAGGACAATCCAAACGGCCCTTCCAAAACATTTGACAAAACAAAGATCCAGCCGTTTTACCAGAGGGTCATTAATGCGATAAGGGAGAAGGATACGGAACATTGGATTTTCTTTGAGCCACGGTATGGGACACCTGCTGAGGGCAGGACCTCATACATCGGGCGCATGAACGACCCCAGGCCCGGCGAGAGCAGGATTGTATATTCCCCACATTTGTATTCGCTCACTATTGAAGCCGGCGCTACTTATGACCCCATAAGCAATCCCATTGTCCTTAATTGGGAAGAAACCAGAAAAAAGGAGCTCAAGACCCTTCAATACCCGCTCCTTGTTGGCGAATGGGGAATCAAAAAAGACCTTGGGAACGGCCCTGCCTTTCTGCAGGATGTTCTTGATATGTATGACAGGCAGATGGCAGGATTTACCTACTGGGATTACAGCCCAACTGGCGGGTATAGCTTCATCAATCCTGACAGATCCGAATATATCACCTTTACGACCGCCCTCGTCCGTGTATATCCTCAGCGAGTGGCTGGTGTTCCGCAATCGTTTTCATACAACCCTGACACGCGCGTTTTCACGATGGAATATATCTCTGATCCCAATGCGACAGGTCCAACAGAGATCTACATCCCGGCCGAACGGATATATAAGTCAGGATGGGATCTCACGATGAGCGACCCTGACGGCAGCTGGACAATGGATTGGGACGATACCAAAGAAATTGCTTCTGTCACAATTGGGCAGGGCACAACCAGCTCTACCCACCTTTTACAAATCCTTCCAAAATAGCAGGAAATAAGGGAACTTTTTCCTGAGGCTCATTGTCTCACTCTATAGGACGCAATAGGGCGTCCAACGTTTAGCTTAATCAAAAAGAGAGGTGAGCAATGAACCCAATTTCAAAAATCTGTGCATTGGCTATCGTGATTTTGTCGTCCATGAATACCCTTGCCTGGCCGCAGGAGGCCGGGGACTCCGGGGACAAGACCCTGTCGCCATACTTTTTCGTCAAGAGCGATGACCCGGGGACTGACGCCCTCCCCCTTAAATCCACATCTGCGGCCGTTGATATCGCAGGCGTGATCGCAGATGTCAGGGTGACCCAGGTCTACAAGAACGAGGGGAAGAGGCCAATAGAGGCAATCTATGTCTTCCCGGCCTCAACCAGGGCAGCGGTCTACGGCATGACCATGACCATCGGCAAGCGGACCATTACTGCCGAGATAAAAAAGCGGGACGATGCGCGCACCATCTACGAGCAGGCCCGGCAGGAGGGCAGAAGCGCCTCCCTGCTCGAGCAGCAGAGGCCGAATGTCTTCCAGATGAATGTGGCGAACATCATGCCCGGCGACACTATCAAGGTCGTGTTGAGCTACACAGAGCTGCTCGTGCCCGAGGAGGGAGAGTATGAGTTCGTGTATCCCACGGTTGTCGGCCCAAGGTATTCCACGCTCCAGGAGGACAAAGCACCGCAGTCCGAGCAATGGCTTCGCAATCCCTATCTCCACGAGGGTGATGCCCCGCCTTATACCTTTGATATGTCCGTTGACATCTCGGCCGGTCTCCCGATACAGGAGATCTCCTGCCCGTCACACAAGGTGAGCACGAATTACGAGGGCCGTTCCCTGGCCTCAATCAGGCTCGATGCAACTGAAAAGAACGGCGGGAACCGCGACTTCATCCTCAAGTATCGCCTCACCGGAAAGAAGATCGAGTCCGGCCTCCTCCTGTATAAAGGCGAGAAGGAAAACTTTTTCCTGCTCACGGTGCAGCCGCCGGAGCGGGTGACCACGAGCCAGATCCCGGGCCGCGAGTATATCTTCATCGTGGACGTCTCAGGCTCCATGCACGGCTTCCCCCTTGAGATATCAAAGAAGCTCCTCAAGGACCTCATCTCAAGTCTCAGGAGTTCTGACAAATTCAATGTCCTGCTCTTTTCGGGCGGCTCCATGGTTCTTTCCGAAGAGTCCCTGCCGGCCACATCCGGGAACATCGGCAATGCGATAAATTTTATAGAGCGCCAGCGCGGGGGCGGAGGCACAGAGCTCCTGCCGGCCCTTCAGAGGGCGCTGTCTCTGCCCAGGGCTGAGGGGTATTCCCGCACGGTCATCATCGCCACGGACGGGTATGTCGGAGTAGAGGCAGAGGCATTCGAACTCATCCGGAAGAGCCTCGGACAGGCCAACATGTTTGCCTTCGGCATCGGCTCCAGCGTCAACCGCCATCTCATTGAGGGGATGGCCAGGGCCGGCATGGGCGAGCCCTTCATCGTGACCAAGCCGGATGAGGCATCGGCAAAGGCCGAGGCACTGCGCAAGATGGTCCAATCGCCGGTCCTGACCGGTATCAAGGCAGGCTTCGGCTCGTTCAATGCCTACGATGTTGAGCCGCCCAGTGTGCCGGATGTCCTTGCAGAGCGGCCTGTGATCATCTTCGGGAAATGGCGCGGAAGTCTTGACGGCCCCAATGCAAAGATAATTATCTCCGGCATCTCAGGAAACGGAAACCATAGGAGCATTATAGATGTGGCCGGCACACAGCCCACTGAGACCAACTCTGCGCTTCGCTACCTCTGGGCCAGGCACAGGATAGCCACGCTCTCTGATTTCACCCAGCTCAGGCATGACGATGAGGCCGTGAAAGAGGTGACGAACCTCGGTCTCACATACAACCTGCTCACCGCTTATACATCCTTTGTCGCAGCAGACACTGAGGTGCGAAACCGCGGCGGCGAGCAGACCACAATAAAGCAGCCCCTGCCCCTGCCACAGGGCGTGTCCGATTATGCTGTGGGGGGTGCAATGGCAAAGGCGGCCCTTGCCCCTTCAGCCCCATATATGGCAGCGGAGGTGCCTGCGGCGATGCAGAGAGCCGCATCCGATATGAGTTCGTTCGAAAAACGCCAAGCCAATAAGGAGGCTGAAAGGAAGGACGAAAAGTCCATAAAAATTGACAAGGTCGTTGTGTCAGGAGGGCTGACTGAATCTGCGGTTCAAAAGACAATTAAGGCCAATATAGACGATTTAAAGGCATGCGCTGCAAAAGATGGGCTTCGTGGAAAGGTCGTCATCAAGTTCATCATCGCTCCTGATGGCACTATCAAAAACGCCCAGGTCGTGGTAAATGAAATAAGAGGGAGCAATGCAAAAAAGTGCATCATGGAAAAGGTCAAGGCCTGGAGTTTCCCAGGGGCACAAGGCAAGACAGAGTCAGAGGCAACCGTCATCCTGGTATTCCCTGGGTAACATGACCCAAGTATGATTGTTGAACAAAGGCCGGTGCCCGATGAGGACGCCGGCCTGGTCTCTTTATGCAAGAACGGGGCAACAGGCCCATTTGAGACCTTGGTGAAAAGGCACCAAAAAAAGATGCTGAACATCGTATATCGAATGATCAGGGATTACGAAGAGGCATGTGATGTTGTGCAGGAAGCGTTCGTGTCCGCTTACAAAGGGATCTCCGGATTTGAGGGGAAATCCAGATTTTCCACATGGCTCTATTCTATAGCAATCAACCAGGCAAGGAACCGGCTCAAGCAAATAAAGGCCAGGAGGCAGTTTGAGGCAGGGTCAATTGACGACCCGGTCCCGGGCCGCGACCGCCTGGTCAGGGCAGAGCCCGCATCCGGCAACCCCTCCGCTTCAGACACTATTGAGAGGAAGGAAATCCAGACCAGGGTGCAGGAGTGTATAAATACGCTGGAGCACGGGTATAGAGAGATTCTCGTCCTGAGGGACATGCAGGGTTTCTCATACGACGAGATAGGCTCAATGCTCGGGCTCCCGGAAGGGACGGTCAGGTCAAGGTTGTTCAGGGCAAGGGAGGCATTTATGGAGAAAATGAAAAATTATATGGGAGACATCTAATGGACTGCCGCGACATCAAAGAGCTGCTTTCCGCATACATAGACGGCGCACTATCCACTGAAGAGAGGGCACGGGTCGAAGAGCATCTCAAGACATGCAAGGAATGCAGCGAGAGTCTCACTGCCCTGAAAGAGGCAGTCAGCCAGATAAAGAGCTTAAAAGAGGTGGAGCCCCCACCGCTACTTGCCCGGAGGATAATGAAGGCGATAAAGAAAGAAGCACGTTATCCTTTGCGCATAAGGATTCCTTTACAGGCTGCAGCCATGATAGCAATCGCTTTCACATCCATTTATCTGTATAAGTCATTCCAGCCTGCACCCGTGAAGGAGTTTCAAAAAGAATATGCTGCGCCTGCAACTCCCTCCCAGCCTCCCACAGCCATGGGCAAGGCCGCCGCGCCTGCAGAAAAAGAAGAATTTGCCGCCTCCAAAAATGCGCCTGCCTTGAAAAAGCAAGAGGCGAAAAAAGCGGACAAGCGCATCCAGGTTTCCAGGGCTGCCCCAGCCAAGGTCACAGTCAGAGAAGAGAGAATGGCCGATGCTGCACTAAAAAAGGAAGCCCGGCCCGCAGCGCCCACCCAGCCCAAAGCGTCTGCTCCTTCCGCCGCTAAAATGCCTTCAATGCAAGCCGAGCCCATGGCAGCTGCCCTGCCCGAAGCCGCCCCGCCTGCAGAGGTTGCATTGATGGAAGAAAAAGCACCCCCGGAAAAACAGGCAAGTGCCGGCGCCATGCGCATGAAAGCCGCATCCATTGAAAAAGGGCCAAAGGAAGTCCGCCTGACGCTCTATGTCAAGGACCTTGATGCAGCTGCCAAGAAGGTTGAGGATGTCCTCAATAAGGCAGGAGCAGCAGAGATAAAAACGGAATCCTTCAAGGACAGAAAAATCCAGAGTGCGCTCCTGAGCTCTCAATATTTATCAAGGGTCATAGAAAAACTGAAGTCCATCGGCGAGCTAACAGGCGCTGAAGCCATACCTGCGCAAGAAGAACCCTCTGTGAGAATTATTATTGGATTAGAACAAAAGAATTAAATGAGAATCTTCCATAAATGGCCAACCTACTTAAGCTTCTCAAAATCTTTTAGGGAAAGACCTGCGTCCTTGAGGATCTTTGCGAGCATTTTGGGACCTATTGTTTCGCGATCATGAAAAGAATAGAGGAGAGTTCGACCGTCGCTATGTTTCAAAAACCGATGGCTCCCTCGTGTTCGGAGGATTTGGAAGCCCGCCTTTCCAAGAATACGAAGGAGATGCCTGGCTTTAATTTCGCCCAGCAGGCTCAAGCTCAGGCACGAATATGAATTTCTAACGCTACGGGTTTAATCTGGTGGGGAGGAGGCTTTCCTTGGCGTTTGAGTTCTTCGAGATAAAACTCCAGGGCACGTCGTACTTTTGCTAAGGCAGCCCGAGGGGTGCGTCCGTAGGCATGACACCCCGGAACGCCCGGCACACTTGCAATGATTCTCCCATCAATTTCTCGGTCAAAAACGGCCATATAAGTCTTCATATCATTTATATAGTAGCTGATTGTCCCGTGGAGCGCAAGGTGCTCTTTTAGAGAAACTGAAGTCCATCGGCGAGTTAAAAGGCGCTGAAGCCATGCCTGCGCCAGAAGAACCTTCTGTGAGAATTATTATTGGATTAGAACAAAAGAATTAGAAAAAAGGATTCAATTACCCTCACTCTACCCTCACCAATAACCCTCACCCTCCCCTCTCCCTTTCAGGGAGAGGAATAAAAGAAATGAGGGGGTCATTTATCTTATGGGAAGAGTTGCTTTCCTGTTTCTTCGTCAACCAAGGTGATGGCCTGGGTGGGACAGGACTCTGCCGCCTCCTGTATGGCTTCCTCATCGTTTCCCTTGGGGTCTGTCACAACAGCCTTCCTTTTATCGTCCAGGCGGAACACCTTTGGGGCAGCTTCCACACACTTGCCTGCCCCGATACAGAGGTCTCTGTCTATGATGATCTTCAAACGAATCCCAGACATCTCAGCGAGGATAGGAGACCTTGTATGAGACGGCCCCGTCTGCAACGAGCTTCCCGGAGGCCGTCCGCACCTCCACATTCAGGAACACGATCTTCCGGCCCCGATGCCGCACCTCGGCCTCGGCAATACAATCCTCTTCCTTGACACTACTCAGGAAGTGGGTGTGAACATCTATTGATAGGAGTTGGTCCGGCATCTGCTCGACACCCGATAGGATCGCATTCACAACAGCCGTATCAATAAGGCTCATGACGGTGCCCCCATGGAGGACGCCGGCGGGCTGGTTCAGTTCCGGGCGATAGCGAAGCCTCATCCGTGAGTAGTCCTTCCTCACCTCCTCCAAAACCATGCCGAGGAAGGCAGGAAAGGGCGCCTGGGACATCTTCTCTTTCATGACATCCTCAAACTCCTTGGGGATAGGCTCATGATCAGATGCAGAAATCCTTTTCATCGCAAGTTACCCTCTTATATACACATATCAAGGACAAAAATCCACAATTGTGTGTGTTTTCCGCTTCTTCGTGATATAAGATAGAGAAATAGGAGGGACGGACTATGGATAAGGATTTTCTTCCCAGGTCTGAGGGGTGCTTCGTGTGCGGAGTCAATAATCCGCATGGATTGAAACTTGAATTCTTTGCCCAGGAAAACGAGGTCAGGGCAGAGTTCAGGGCCGAGCCGGAAAAGTCCGGCTTCAAAGGAATCATGCACGGCGGGGTCATCACTGCGATCCTTGACGAAGTAATGGGATGGGCGCCGGCCTTTGCGAAGAAGAGGATGTGCATGGCTGCCGAAATTACGATCAGGTTCATCAAGCCGGTTCCAATAGGAACGGATTTGATTGCAATCGGCAAATTCTCGCAGGACAGAAAGAGGATATGGGAAGCAGAGGGGATCCTGACGGATAAAAATCAAAACATATATTCAAGGGCCTCGGGAAAATACATCCCCTTGTCAGACGATGATACGCGCAAGATAGACGGCTATCTTTTATATAGGGACGGAAAGCAAAGCTTCTTCTTAAAATAGAGCCACCATGAAAAACAAAACGAACTGGCCGATGCCTCTTGTGCTTGTCCTTGCCCTGACAGGGCTGTGTCTTTCCTTTTACAAGGTCCTGACGCCTGACACATTCTTCTCTCCAACCTCATCCCCTATCTCGTATCTCTTTGTCCCGGACAAGTGTGGACGGGCAGACAAGGCGCATCTTGTTACGGGGATGCTCTGGGCCCTAAGCGGGAAGGAATTGGATGTGAGCCTGGTATACAGAAGCGGGGACTCCTCTTTCTTTGAGGAAGTGAAGATGGAAAGCGTGAGGGGAACAAAGATTTTTGTCGGAAGCCTTCCCGGGCAAGACAAGGGGAAGAAGACCTTTTATTACATCAGGGCCAGAGACACGGAGAGAAACGAGGTGGTGATCCCGGTTAGTGCTCCAGAGAAGCCCCTGTTCTCAGTGACCTTCAAAGGCACAGCGGAGAAGTGGGCGCTCATTGCCCATATTGTCTTAATTATTGGGGCCATCTTCATGCTATTCCATGCACTTTACTATGCCCTCAGGATCCTGGGGGGGCTCTCCATGAGAAAAGAGACGACCCGCTGCTACAAGACTGCCCTTGCTGGATGGATTGCCCTTGTTGTGAGCGCCCTCCCCCTTGGGATCTATATCTCGTATGCTGAATCTGGCCAGGTGTGGACATGGAGCATCCTGCTCGCCGCTTACTGGGCAATTCCTGTCTTTCTCTTCTGGAATAAGAAGATAAAGGAAAGGGCTTTCTCATGGCTCATCGTGACTGGTTCTGCCCTCACGGCTGTTATCAGTCTCATTCATCCATAGAGAGAACCATGACTTCCATTTCACTGCGCGGAAAGACAGCGCTGGTCACGGGCGGCGCGAGCAAGATCGGGGCAGCCATTGTCACTGCCCTTGCCGAGGCTGGGGCCCGGATTGCCATGACCTACAGGACACATAAAGATGCTGCCAGTGCCCTGGCTGATTCTATCAACGGCCTTCTTCTCAAGGCAGACACCACCAAAGCCTCGGACTGTATGAAGGCTGTGAAAATGACGATCGAGAAGCTCGGCGCCATTGACATCCTCGTGAACAACGCCGGGATCTGGAAGGGCGCTGCCTTTGACGAGATCGCAGAACAGGACATGGACGCCCTCATTGAGACGAACCTCAAAGGGACTTTGCACATGTGCAGGGCCGTGATCCCGCATATGAAGAAGAGGAAACAGGGGAACATCATCAACCTCGCCACATCTGTGCGGAACATCATGGCAAAGGGAAATGTGAGCTATGGGACGAGCAAGTCAGGGGTCATCGGGTTCACAAAAGCCCTGGCAAAGGAGCTGGGGCCATTCGGTATCAGGGTGAACGCTGTGTCTCCGGGATGGATCCCCTCGCAGGTAGAGTATAATAAGATGATGTCAAAAAGGGAAAAAGGAACGCCGGAGATCGCCATCCCATTCGGGAAACCGGAATATGTCGCCGGTGCTGTGCTCTTCTTTGCCTCTGACCTCTCCAGGTATGTGACAGGAGAGATCCTAAATGTCCATGGCTCCTAAAACCCTTCACCCTCACCCTACCCTCTCCCTTTCAGGGAGAGGAAATGAAATTTTTAATCACCCTGGCCTCTCCCTTTCAGGGAGAGGAAATGAAATTTTTAATCACCCTACCCTCTCTCCGCCTGAGGCGGAAGAGGAATAATAAATGAAAGTGGAACCTTTTAAGCAAAGGGTGCTGGGGAGGAGCGGGGTGACTGTCTTTCCCGTGGCAGTGGGCGGCGGGTATGCTGCGCCGGCAAAAGTCTTTGATATGGCCCTGGACAGGGGCGTCAATTTCTTCTTCTATGGTCCGATCTTTCCCACATACATCCCCATGTCCCGCTGGCTTTCCACCCGGACACCGAGCCAGAGGGGAAAAATCCTCATTGCAACAGTGAGCTATCTCTGGAAGTTTCCCGGGAGCCTTGAGAGATCAATCACGCGGCACCTTCGCTGGATCAGGACGGATTACATTGACTTCTTTTTCCTCGGATGGATAAGGGACAAGGACGAGGCCGCCATGGAGGCCCTTATGAAAATGAAGGACAAGGGCCTGGTCAGGCATCTTGCAGTCTCGGCCCACAACAGGAAGCTCGCTGCACGCCTTGCAAAAGAATGGCCCTTGGACGCAATCATGATCCGCTACAACATCGCACACAGGGGGGCGGAAAAGGAGGTCTTCCCGTTCCTTCAGGAAAAGGACAGGCCTGGCGTCATCGGATTCAAGACCCTAAAGAACGGAAGTCTCATGAGGCAGGCAGCACGCATGAAAGGCGCTCCCACCCTGGCATCCACGGATCTCTACCGCTTCGTCCTGAGTACCCCAGGATTTGACATGTGCCTTGCCGGTCCCAAGACTATCGCTCACCTTGAAGGAGTTCTTAAGGCCGTGGAACTTGGGCCTTTGGGAAAAGACGATTACACCCGATTATGCAGCCTTGGCGACACCCTGTACGCCAGGAAATGAAGCAGGATTTTTAAGAACCTTATATACGCCTTAAAACTTAGCCCCTACGAACGCATAGAGCTTTGTCCCGAGCTCCTCTCCACCGTAAATTTCATGATCATCGGTTATACCGTCACCATTGGTATCTCTGTTCCAGAGGAGTCCGGGAAACTCATAGTATTTTTTAAACAGGAGATTTTGTCCATATATACCCACTTCAAAGGTATCCTTGAAGAAGCTGTATCCGATCTTTGCAGTGAGGAGCGTATAAGGGTCAACGGTCACAATTTTCATAACAGGAAACAGGATGACCTTCGTATTGTTTGGGTCAGTCAGCGCCATTTTGTAGCCATCAACACTGGAGACAGCAATTGAACCAAAGAACCCCTGTAGCCCTATCCACTCCAGGCCGCCGGCTACCTTATAATTAGGATTGGATTCGTCCGGGTCGATATGAGAAGGAAGGATCACTTCCGCTTTGTCAATACCCCTCAGATATGAGAAGTTTGCAAAGAGCCGGATATTTTTCTTAATGTTGACTTTGGCCTCAAGCTCTCCACCGTACATATCCGCATCAGAGGCAATGTTTCTATGGATATGTTCTTCAGGGATATATTCAATGAACTTTCTACACTCGTTATAATACACGGATGCGGCCAGAGAGAGCGCCTCTATGGGCCGTGTAATATATCCGAATTCATAGGTCGTCAGTTCCTCGTTCTTAAGGTCAGGATTACTAAAGCTGATATTGGCCACATCTTTCAATCCCTTGATATCAAAACCGTATTCAAAAAATACGGGCTTTCGGAAGGCCAGTCCGTATGAAAGCCTCACAAAATTGTTGGTGAATGGGGACCACACAAGTGTGGCCCGGGGACTGTTGGCAACGGGGGTCACCGAGTTCCAGTCGAACCGATACCCGAGGGTCAAGGATAAATTATTTATGGGTGTAAACTCATCTTGAATAAAACCTCCGACTCTATCCTCTTCCATTGTTCCCTTCGGGAGCACATTCATTCTAAACGTACTTATTCTGCCGTTTCCTCCGATCAAGATCCTATTCACTGTTCCCATTGAGATTGAATACTGAGAATAGATATCATACTGATCGAACTCCCCCGTGATGGTTGGCAGGAGAATCTCGAATGGATAATATGGCGGAAGCCCGGGGCTCAGAGCTGTAATACTATCTATCGGGATACCTGTATAGTATAGCTGGGTCTTGAAGTCTCCCTCATTTATGTTCAGCTTTGCATACCTGAAGTTGCCAAATGTCTGAAGGCCCCCAAGCACCGTGAAAGCGAAGATCCTGCCGGTCGTGATCCCGGTGTCAAGGTTGATGAATTTATCCTTTTCGAAGGTATACTTGATCCTCCCGTTTAATTTGATTCCCTCAACGCTTCTTTCCTTGGGTTTGAACCAGCGGTTCTCCTGATTATATTCAGTGGTCAGGCGGCCAGAGAATTTGCCGGTTACGCCCCCACCGTTGGCAAAATAATGAACTGAGTTATAATTGCCGACCCTCACTTTAGCATCTACCTTGTCAAAATCCTCGGGATCCTTTGTCACGATATTGACGATTCCGGAGAAGGCGTTCGCTCCATACAACGAGGATGCAGGGCCTCGTATCACCTCGATCCTTTTTATCTCGTGTATGGAAACAGGAAGAGCATGCCAGTAAGGCATCCCCAGTAATTCAATATTTACCTCCCTCCCATCAATGAGAAGAAGCATCAGATTTCCCCGCCTTGAAAAGCCGCGTGCGCCCACCAATGTAAATGAGGGATTGATCATGAACACATCAATTCCGGGAATAAATCTAAATAATTCCGTGACAGAACTCATCCCGAGTTTCTCGATATCTTCCTCCGTGATGACGGTAACCGATGCGGGCGCTTCCTCTATTTTCTGCTCGCGCTTCGCAGCTCCGTAGACAATATCTTCGGCTGCAAAAAGGCCAAATTCCTCCTCAAGCGCAGCACCAGTAGGCTTGGCCTCTGCTAGGCCTGCTTCCGTGGTAACCGTCACAACCTGCGGCAGCTTGGGATCCTTGAAAATGACATGTGGAATACCTTTCACATCCATTACAAATATGTAGTATTCAATTGAAGGGGCGAGGACATCCTTTGCTGGAATTGCTGCAACAAATTTATCCTTTTCTACATTGGTCATAAAGACCGTCTTGAAATATTCCTCACCTTTGGTCCTGTAGTTGACGGAAGCATAGGCAACTTTCTTTGGATCCGTTATTGTTGCCTCTATTTTCAAATCCCGATCTGGGAATACTTTATATTGCGGCGAATGAAGGATGGTGAATGTAATGACCTCCTGGGCAAAGGATTGGACCGATAGGAACAATAGAACAACAGCAAGGATAATGCGCTCTATCTTCATGTGCTCTCCTTTCATATTTCCCATCACAGTTTATTTGGTTATTATAGAGGAGACTTTGCCCGCTGTCTATTCAAAGCATTGCGCCATCTGCGAGCTCTGCCGCACAACTTCTTACCAGGTCAGAGGAATTATCAAGTTCAAGTCAGAATTCTATGGCAATAAATCCCAGGAGTTTCATTCCTATCTCCTGGCCTCCAAATGATTCCGGCGGGGTCCTGGGCCTGGGCTGCTCGTAGACGCTATCGGTATCCCATACGAACCCGGGAAATTCCCTGTGCTTAATATTCAGGAAATTGAAGGCTGTGATGCCTATTTCCGTCTTCTCTTTTGAAAACTTGTAACCAAGCTTGGCATTGAGGAGGACATAATCCTTCATGAAGACTTGCCTTGTGATCTGCTGCACAACGGTTGTTGCATTGGGGTCAACAATCTCCCTCCAGAAACTGCTTACATAATGAGCCCAGATGTTGAATGTCAGTCCTTCATGCTTGACCCTGAATCCGGCATTGACCTTATGGTGAGGATATGCCTTGTCAGGTGAAACCCTCGTATCTATGCTGTAATCAATCCCTCCCTTGGGAATGGCGTTAAAATAGGCATAATTGGCAAAACCATCAAGGCCCTTCATAATATACGCATCTATATTAAGCTCACCTCCGTATCCATCGGCATCATCCCCGGTATTGACAAACATGAGCTCATGGGCATCAAACTCGATAAATTTCCTGTATTGGCTGTAATAGAGGTCAAGGTTCGCCTTGATCCTATCTGTCAGGCGCACCGCATATCCGAACTCCGTGCTCCTGTTGACTTCATTTACAAGATCCGGGTTGGAGAGCCTCAGTATTTCGGAGAGACCCTGCATCCTCATGCCGTACTCAAGAAAAGATGGCTTCCTGAAGGCAACCCCCCAGGATGCCCTGAATGTGTGATCCTTCACCGGGGAACAGTTAATAGAGACCCTGGGGCTCAGGGTCCAGGGTTCCTTTTTGATAACACTGTTCCAATCACCACGTGCACTTCCTGTCAGTATGAGATTCTCTATAGGACGGAACTCTGTTTGCAAGAATCCTCCGGCAGTAATCTGCTCATTGTGAGGCTTCTCTAAAATATAGGCGTCCAAGGTATAGTCCCTGAAAGACGCCCCATAGGTGAAAATGAGGATCTCGTGAGGGCTGTAGGTATGCTGGAGGTCAATGTTATAGGTATCAGTCCGCCCTCTGACCGGGAAAATTTTATTTAGCTCCTGAAGAAGATCCGTACGAACGCCAGGAATATGGTCAAAGCCGATCTCTGTCTGAAGGCCGCTCCAGTATGCGATGACCTTGGCATCTTTATAATCACAGGAGAGCTTGACATGAGGGTTGTTGATAGGAAGCGGGATAGGACCAAGGGTGGAAAAGACCCATACATCTCCCTCCACAAATCCAAAGTCAGCGGTCCCCTTCACTCCCGAAGCCTCATACTGGACCAGGGCATCGGCCCTGACGGTCTCAAGTGTCTTTATCTGTGGATCAAACCAGCTATTAACCTGGGTCTTGTTGGCTGAGATGCGATACCCGAACCCTCCCACCTCCCCTCCACCCCTGGCCGTGGTATAGAGGGTGGGTATGTCTCTATCCAATGGCGCGCTCCTGGTGGCAAAGGCATACAGTCCTTTGGCATCCTTCGGAGATTTTGTCATAATACTTGTGACCCCAGAATATGCATTAGCGCCGTATAGAGCAGATCCTGGGCCCCTGATGACCTCAATCCTCTTTATGTCTGCGGCAGTGATAGGAAGAAGGGTCCAGAAGGCCTGGCCAAACAACTCGTCATTCATAACCATCCCGTCTACCAGGACGAGCATGTATCTATTCGCCTCCGTGAGAAAACCCCTGGCCCCCACGAGGGTCTGGGATGGATCCACGGTCATGACATCAACGCCAGGAACCTTTCTCATCACATCGTAGATCTCCAAAGCCCCTGAATCGCTTATCTCGTCATCCGATATCACAGAGATAGCTACAGAAGTCTCGGTGATCTTCTGTTCCCTCTTGGCAGCAGCATACACAACATTCTCAGCGGCAAACAGGCCGAACTCCTCCTCCAGCGCAGCCTCAGCCTTAACTCCTTCAAACACAGCAGCTTCCTCAGCAATTGCTACGCTCTGGGGGAGCTTCGGATCCTTGAAAATGACATGAGGCACACCCCTGATATCCATGACGAAGATGAAATATTCAATGCCGGGTGGAAGAACATCCATTGCAGGGATTATTGCCTCAAACATGTCTTTCTGTGGGTTTGTCATAAAGACCGTCTTGAACGACCTCTCTCCCTTTGCCCTATAGTTTACAGAAGCATAGGCGACATTCCTCGGGTCTGTAATCGTTGCCTCAACCTTTATATCCTGGAATGGAGATGCCACATGAATGGAAGAGTGATGGATGTTGAACGTGATAATTTCTGTTTTTTCCTGGGCAAAGGATTTGATTGGCAGGAACAAAAGAACAATTGCAAGGACTATGCGCCTTTTCTTCATGTGCTCTCCTTCATATGCAAAATCATGGCTTACTTATAATAGAGAAGATTCTCCCTATTGTCTATGTAATAGTGGTGATCTCCTTTTGGCCCTGGCCCTGCTCCATCGGGAGATGAAGGCCCGCTGCTCCATGCTCTCCGGAATCCGTCCGATGCGGCCCAGCTCCTCCAAGGCATCCTCCATCCCCTTCTTGCACAGCTCCATCATCAGAACAGCAAGGACGGTGGCTGTCCTCCCTATCCCTCCGCGGCAGCACACCAGCACGGCCCGCTTCTTTCTTGTCTCGGCCTTCACAATCTTGACGATCCTCTTCATCTGTTCCTCTGTGGGGGGGAAACCATCAGGCACGGACTCGCTGTAGAACGACAGGGTCTCGGAAAACTCAGGGGGAATGGTCTTCAGATCTCCATCCAGGCTCACGATGGCCCTGATCCCCTTCTTTTTTATCTCCTCAAGGTCATAGTTGAAGGTATGAAACCTCCCCGGCTGGGCAGAGCCAGCAAGGAGGTCCTTCACATGCCAGGCAAATCTGAGGTGGTTGTCAAACATCTCTCAGGGAAACCCGAAATGGTGCATCACGGCCCTCTCCAGCCCCATCTTTAAAAGCCCGGGGACATCCAGCTTCCTCTCCGCCCTCTCAACATCCTCAATGGATGCACGGGTTGCAGGATGCCTTGGAACAAAAAGCTGGCAGCAGTCCTGATCCTGGACAATTGATGTCTCGTATGTCCCAATTTCCCTGGCCTCCTTGGAAATCTCGTCCTTGTCCATCCCCACCAGGGGTCGAAGGATGGGTATGGACGATGCCTTCTCAATACAGGTCATGCTCTCCAGGGTCTGTGAGGCTACCTGGCCAAGACTCTCTCCGGTCACAAGCGCCTTCGCCCCCTCATTGCCGGCAATCTCCCCTGCTATCCTCATCATCAACCTTCTATAGATAATTACCCTGAAACCCGCAGGCACAGCAATAACAACCTCGCGCTGGATCTCTCCAAAAGGTACAAGATAAAGGCGGGAGGAATACTGATGCCGTGTTAAAAGCCCTACAAGCTCCATTACCTTTTCCTGCGAGGTCTTGTCCAGAAAGGGATGGCTGTGAAAATGGACGAAGCTTACCCGGCACCCCCTCTTCATCAACCTGTAGGCGGAAACAGGAGAATCTATCCCTCCGGAGATGAGGCTTAGAACTTTGCCGCTCACACCCACAGGAAGGCCCCCTGGCCCCGGGAGCTTCTTAAAATAGTAATAGGCCGCCCGTGGAAGGATCTCTATGGTCACCGTAAGATCGGGAGACTCCAGATCCACTTTGGCTCCTGTAAGGTCCTTGAGATATGCACCAACATCTTTGTTGATTTCTTGGGAAGTGACAGGAAAACTCTTGTCAGCCCTCCGTGCGTCCACCTTGAAGCTGTTGAAGGACATATTGGCGATCTCTCTCCCAATAACCTCCTTTAGGCTTCCCAGATCACATTCTGTCCGGCCTCCCACAGAGAAGTTAGCGATCCCGAACACCCTCCTGACCCTCTCTATGACCTCATCCAGAGGGCATCCATCCCCAAGCTCAATTTCAATCCTTCCGGTGAGGCTCCTTGGGGGAGCCGCATCAAGCCCCTGTGTGGCCTTGGAAAGGTTTCGGACGAGCTGGCGGACGAACATGGGACGGTTCCTTCCCTTAAGGGCGATCTCGTGGTAACGGACAAGGAGGTGTCTCAACGGGTGAACCTCAGGGTCAAAGTGAGCCTCTGGCTCTGAGCAGTGTTGAGGACAAGCCTTAGCAGATTCCTGCTTTCCTCTTCAACCACTGCCGATGAGGGGGGATCAGACACGATAGCCTTTAGTGTGTATGCGTCCGGAATATAAAAGGCCAGACGGTGCTCAAAGGGAAACTCTTTCCCCTTCCACATTGTCCCTGTATTGGCTGTAAGAGAGACGAAGAGCTCAAGGGATTCCTCATCCCATTCGAGGGACTCAATGTCCTCCCCACCCATAGTGAAGTGACGGTTTGTTCCCAGAATCTGGGGTCTCCCGGTCTTCTCCCTGAGCGCGATGAGATTCACTGTCCTGGGCTCAAGAAAGAGGGCGAGCCTTCCCCTTATGGTTCCCAGGAATTTCCCTGTCCAGAACTCATATGCGAGATAGTCTGTTCCGGGGTCAAGACCAAGGGAAGACATATTAATACTGATGGTCCTGGGTTCCTCCAGGATGATCCGATAGGGGTTCATTGTTAGGTCCATATTCGTCCCCCAGTTGAAAAGTCCCACTATGTCCCATGTCTCAAACGGCCTCGCCACCCTCAGGTCCCAGACCTCTGGCAACTCCCTCAAGAAAAGGTCAATAGGTCTGCCTGACTTTCCATAAACAGGCAGGAGTCTGCGATAGACATCAGCCCCGAAACTGGTCATCTCCGAGACCCTCTCCCCGAGCTTGACCACACCGCCGCTCATTGCAACCAAGGAGGCAAAGCTCAGGGCTTCGCTCGCAGTCACGGGGGGGCGGAAAAAGATCATGTCCGGATGGTTGATCCACACCCGTTCGTGAAGGTAATACCTCCTTGCTACACTCCTCACTGTAGGCTTGATCCCCTGGCTGAAGCACGCAGTTCCAACAGGATAGCAGAGGATGTTCTCAGGACCTTTGGACCAGGCGCCCTTTGGGTCCTCTGCCTCCCACCAGGGCATATTGTCGAGCGATATGCGCATACCATCCACGATGTCGTAGTTCAGCCCTGTAACGGCAACCTGGAGGAAGAAGGTGCTGTCGCCCATGGCCTTCCTTGCAGCCTTCTGTCCCTGGCGGTAGGCCTCAGCAAAGGTCAGGCTTGTATCCTTCTGCGTGCTCTTTAAAGGATTCATATACTGGGAGAGAAGGGCACAGTATCCAAAGTCAAGCTTGATCCATTTGTATCCCCACTCCTGTGACACAATGGAGAAGATCTGACCAGCCCATTCAAGCGCTTCGGGATCCGATGGATCGAGAGCCCTGTCGCAGGGCACTCCGAGGGCGTCCGTTTTGATCGACCATTCGTCTTTAACCTGATAGATCGTGCTGGGGCTGGTGAAAGATGTCTCCACATCAAAGGGCGCAATCCAAAGCCCGGGCAGGAATCCGCGTGACGAGATCTGCTCTGCCAGCCATTTCATCCCTTTGGGAAAGCGTGTTGTATTGTAGGCCCAATCGCCCACAGCGATCTCCCAGCCATCGTCAACCTGGAAGTGCTCCTGGCCAAAGGGCTTGAAGTTCACAGCCATGAAATCAAGGTTTTCCAATATGCGGTCTTCGTCAATTTGATGGCCGTAACCCCCGTTTCCATCGCCGCCTCCCCAGGAATTCCATCCGGATGGAACACGCCCCTTCCATGGGGATTTTCCGAGGAATCTGGCAATATTCCGTGCGTATGTCTCCAGGCCATTCAGAGGGTCAGGAGCTGTAAAGTCAATATAGAATTTCTCTGAGGAGAGGGTCCCCCCTTGAGGAATGGTTTTCCCTGGGGCAAGGCTCACGGATGCGGAGAAGGACCATCCTTCCCTGCCGTCAGGCGATTTCCCAGACAGGGGCCGGGCAGAGATGATAGGCATGCCCCGCTCAAAGTTCAGAAACCCGGAGATCAAGCTCTTATGGGAGTCCAGGTCATATATGGCCTGGTTCCACAGGGCGCTGGAGCCTTTATTCCCGGGGATGATATTGATGTAGATCTCGGGGAACACGGACGAGCTGTTATCAAGGATCCGATGTGTTGAGAGCCTACGGCCAATGAAAAGCCCTCCGGTTTCAGATGTGACAATAGGATACATCGTCATCAAGGTGATCGGGGACCCTGAAATGTTGGAGATCCCCTGGGACAGCGTGAAGAAGCCCTTGCCATCATAGGCTGTGAAGTTCAGGGAAGGAACCATGGCGGCAATGCCGGTTGAGGGCTTAAAAACCACGCTTTTACCTTTCCCGAGATTGTCCTCTATATCAGAGGAAGCATACGACCAGGCATCCTTCTCAATGCCCGTTGGAACGGAAAAATACTCCTGAGGCTCGGCAAGGGAGAGGGCATCCCTGACGACTGCATCGCCTCCCCTTTGGAAGGCGCTCCATAATCCAGAGGAAAGCCCATATTCTATCCTGACAAGATTGTTCTCTATTACAACCGTGTCTCCAATAAGAGATACGCTGACATTCTCTGACAATGGACGTTTCTCGCATCCGCACACGAGTATTGCACAAAGACAAACGATGATCTTTCTCATAACAAGCCCTACGATACCACCATTAGAAAAACAGTAGCAAGGATCATTGGCGTCCCATTTGAAGCAATCTTTTTCTTGATTTGGCAGAAGCTGTCGTTTATTATGTGAATATAATGATCATCGTCTTAAAGGCGGGCGCAAAAGAGCCGCAGATCCATGAGGTTATAAATAGGGTCAAGGCCCTGGGCTACACGCCAAAAGTCCTGCGGGGCGTGGAAAGGACGGTCATTGCCTGCATCGGAGACGAAAGGGGAAAGTCACAGCTTCAGACCCTTGAGGCCCTGCGCATTGTAGAGAAAGTCGTCCCCATTCTTGAGCCCTACAAGCTTACCAGTAAAAGGGTTAGGGATAAGGCGATCATCACTGTTGGCAAGACGGTGCGCGTGGGAGGAAAGAAGATTATTGTCATAGCCGGCCCCTGCTCAGTGGAAGGAGAGGAGCAGATTGTTCAGACCGCTATGATTGTCAAGAAGGCAGGCGCTCATCTCCTCAGGGGTGGAGCATTCAAGCCCAGGACATCCCCTTACAGCTTCCAAGGGATGGCCGAGGATGGGCTGAGGCTCCTTGCGCTTGCAAGGGAAAAGACCGGGCTTCCCGTGGTGACGGAAGTTATGGATACGCATCATGCCGACCTTGTGGCTGAATACGCCGACCTCCTCCAGGTAGGCGCAAGAAATATTCAGAACTTCGCTTTACTTAAGAAACTGGGAAAGAGCAAAAAGCCCATCCTCCTCAAGAGGGGAATGATGACAACCATAGAGGAGCTGCTGATGTCTGTGGAATATATACTCTCTGAAGGGAACCCCAATGTCATCCTCTGCGAAAGGGGGATCAGGACATTCGAGACAGCCACAAGGAACACGCTGGATCTCAGCGCGATCCCCGTTCTCAAGGAGAAGACCTACCTGCCCATCATTGTGGACCCGAGCCACGGGACTGGCATTTGGTCGCTGGTATCGCCCATGTCGTGTGCTGCTGTCGCTGCCGGGGCTGATGGGTTGATGATAGAAGTCCATCCGAATCCCGAGAAGGCATTGAGCGACGGTGCCCAGTCGCTTAAGCCGGCCAAGTTCGCAAGCTTGATGAAGAGTCTGAAAGCTTTTGCCCGCGCTGCGCACCGGACAATATAAAAGAATAGTAAAAGTTTAGAACGGCAGGGCGTCAGCCCTTTCCCATGACTAACCTGCGTATAATAAAAATTAGAATAATCCCAAAGATAACAACGACTATCTCCCCGGGGGTGATCCCTTCAATATCCAGGAATCGAAGGACGGTCTCCATCCGAGCTCCTTTTCTTCTTTGCCTTGGCCTTTATCGCCTTATCCCTCTCCTCTGAGTTCATCTCAGTCCATGACCTTATTCCCTTGACTACCGTGCACGCAGTAGAGGCCTGGATTGCCATCTCAAGGGCTGGCTGACGGGAAAGAACATACCTTGCGATGAAACTTGATCCCCTTAGATCGGAATACATCCTGTGCAGAGCAAGGGTCTTCTTTCCACCATCAATGGGGATGAGGTCCCATGATCCCGTCACATCCTTGGCATCGCCCTCCACCCAGGTCCAGGAAAGCCTTTTTGGTTTCTCCTTAATATGCCTGATCACATAGCTGACCCTCTTGGAAAAGAGGATATAGTTGATATTCAGATTGAATTTCACCAGCTCGCCTCCTTGATCTTCCCCAATGGCTGTTACCTTCTCTACCTCCGGGTATATTATAGGCGCCGCCTCCGCGTCAATGATTGTTTCCCATACAGCTCCAGGGGACGCATTGACGAGGGTGCCGGCTGAAACGAATTTTCTCCCCTGTGAATCAGGCTCCTCAATGGTTAGGAATATACCATTAGATGCAAGGGCCTCAATCCCGCTTCCTTTCAGTTCACTTTCCGTAAGAACATCCCTGTGCCCAGTGGTAATTAGATGCTCCCCTTCCACCCTTTCCTTGATCTTCTGAATGACGATCAAAGCTGTGGAAAGGATAGTCGCCGGAAGGAGATAGGGGGACTTCTTTGTAATCCTTTTGAACAAAGACCACTGGGGTGTTGAATAGAGGGAGTAGAAAGCGGCTGTTTTTCTGCCCCCTTCCAGGGGGACAAGCTCCCAGTAACCATAATGGCTTGCCTCTCCTTCTTTTATCCCCACCCAGTCAAGCCTCAATGGGGGGCGGTAGTAGTATTTGAGCGTATAGGTGACGCTCAAAGGAATAATGTATGCAAAGCGAAAACCCAGGGTGAATGTGACCTCTGTTAATCCATCCCCAGGATCCATTTGTTCTGCCCTATCAAGCTGCGGCATGTATTCCGTATATTTCGTGAAGTCTGTAATGACAGAATAGACCTTCTCAGGTGGGGCGTTGATCATCATTCCTGCCGTCACAAGCCATGGGATATCCCCGGTAGCCATGTCCATGAACACAAACCCCCCTTTCCCAAGCAGGAGCTCCAGCGCCCTGGAATTCTTTCCATTCCCCCACATAGTCCTGTCTTTTGTCACACGGAATAGACTATCATCAGCTGCCCAGGCAGTATGGGCCGCCAAGAGGACGATCCACAGGATGGCTTTGGCCTTAATCACAATAGACTAACCTTATATCAATATTTCCCCTATGGATCAAGGACACAAGGACCACTAACTGCTACTAAATCTTCTTCCCGGTGGTCCACCCAAAAGTAGGGGCGATGCTGAAAATAAAGCCGCTGAAATTTGAATCACTGACACCCTCCAGAGTTCCAGAGGGAACTTGCGCCCATAAATATCCTGCGCTTGCCTCTATGCCAAACCATTTTTGAATGCAATACTTGATGGTCACAAAGGGCTCCCCGGCAAAAAATGCTCCAGATTCCCTCCCAGGGGGATCAATTAATACAGAGTTCACATATTTCCTTACGCTTACCCCTCCGGCGCCCAGGAGCGCACCAACGGAAAGTTCGAATCTCCCGAAATCATGCTGGTATTCCATTGTTAATCCGCCGAACCCGATTGAGAACCCAGTCGATCTTTCCACCGCGCCTGAAGACCCCTCTTTGATTTTCTCCATTCCTGCACCCATACCGCCTATCCGGAAGTTCCCCCCAATGACTCCATAAGCCCTGCCGCCAACGAGGAACATCTCATCTGAAAGATGGGGAACAGCATTGAGACCGTCCAGATTCGTTAAAAAGAGCATGGGCATCGGTGCTAACCAGCCACCATAACCTGCTTTAATGGCAGGCCTTTCACTTTCTTCTCCAATATTTATTGATACCGGAGGCGTTTTGTCTTTCTCCCCGAATTTTTCCATACCTTTTTCGAATTCCTCTTTGGACTCAGGTTTAATTTCCGACTCCCCCTTTTTAAGCTCCTCCCCCGAATACACCGGCGTGATCCAAAGGGTGAGGCTAAGGATTAAAACTGCCCATTTGAAAAACGTTGCGGACTTCTTCATGTTCTCCTCCTCTCTGACTTCAATCCTTTTTCTTTCCCTGACCGGCTTTCAGATAAAGACTCTCAATATCCATCAGTATGGCGTCTCTGAGTTCCTCAGGCTCTTTCCAAAATCTTTCAATCCTTCTTAGAACAGGAATATTTAGAGATACGTCCAGGTATGTAAACCATTTTCCTCTATACCACATGCAGCTGGTAAAATTTCTGTGGCGGAAAAACCAGTGTGCTCCGTCTCCCAGACTGACATGAACCGAGTTGTGCATCTTAGATTCCGGCAGCTCCCTCAGCCTTTCCCAGAAATAATCGGCATCTTCTTGGCTATTAAATTTAATAACCCTTAATATTATCTCGGCGACACCCCTGCGAAAATACAGCTCCCGCGCATCCTCGACTACCTTGGGAGAAAACCGGACCTCGCCGATCCCCGGAATATCAAAGTGGTTAAAGTTTCTTTCCAATCTTTTTCTCAGACCATATCGCTCCAGGTTTAACGACGACAGCTCGGCAATATTGAAACCCTGGGGCGGAATGGGCCGATCCATAATTATGTATTTTGCCATTAATGAAAGAATTTCCTCGCTCAAGTTTTCAGGGGATACGGCCTCCTGAACACCTCCCAACACCTTGGCCCCCTCTTCCAGGTGTATCTTGCCTCCAAAAGTATTGAGACCTTTCTTAATTGCCGCTCCTCTTGCTATCCAAATGTTCCCATTTGTGAGGGTAACGTTATTATCAACGATGGCTGTAGATTTCAGCAGGATATCCCCACTGACCACAAATACCGAACCGAGGACATGCCCCTCGATTATTACATTGCCCTGGACGCATACGATATCTTCCACCTCCTGAGAAGTCCCAATGTGAACATCGCCTCTTCGCATGATACTTTCTCGGGCTTGGGCCATTGAAACAACGAATGTAATTTGCAACAGGACGGAAATTATAATTTTTTTCATGGTAACTCCTCTTTTAAACTTTCATATCTATACTCTTAAAGCTGCTCCCTTGCTTCTCCTTAAAGACATAGCTTTGGTGGTTAAAATAAACGGAAACCCCATCCCCAAAGAGGTATGTTTTGCCCTGGTTGCTGAGTAGTTTGCTATCTCTGGCGATATTAATATACAGGCCGGGATTACTGATGCTGTGTAAAAAAACAAAGGAAAGGAGCACGATTGCCGCCGCTGCACTTATATATACCAACCTGCCTTTCAACCCCACAGGAGTAACAAACAACCTTTGCCACCAGGGGACCTCCTTTTCCATCCTTTCCCGCAGCTTTAAAATCAACCCGGGAGAATGGTCAACCAGCTGCTCTACCTTCCCTATCTCTTGATAGATTCCCAGGCTTTTCTCCAATAGATCAAATTCTCTCCTGCACAAAGGGCATATCTTAAGGTGGTTGGATACCATCTTTTCCTCATCCAATCCCAATTCCCGGTCCAGATACGATATGGCCATTTTCATTGCTTTCTTACATCTCATTTTTCCCTCTCTATTATTAGAGTTCTCTTCCCCAATTAATGTTCACTATTGTCTTCGCCCCGCTCCTTCATAAAAGGGAGCAATAGATCCTTTAATTCATTCCTGGCATTGTGGAGCCGGGATCCTACGGTCCCCGAAGGGCAGTTTAGAATCTGAGCCATTTCCTTTACTGAGAGTCCCTCGTTATAGCGGAGAAACAGGATAGTACGGTGTAAATGGGAAAGGGAATTGACGAGCTCTCTTATCTTGTCTTGCTCCTCTTTCTTGTCAATTACCTCATTTGATATTGAAGACAAGCCGCTTTTCTCATCCGCCAGCTTTGCTCTTAATTTTTTAGAACTGGTAGCTCGCCTGAGCTCTTTTAAACACTCATTGACAGTGATGCGATATAACCATGTCTTGAAACTCGATTTGCCTTTAAATTTTTTCAGGTTTAGATAGACCTTCCAGAAAATTTCCTGAGCAATATCATCCACATAAGAGGGGTTTCTTGTAATTGAATGGATCAGGTTGCACACGCTCTTTTCGTGCCGGAGCACCAGGGATTCAAATGCATCCCGATCACCATCAAGAAAAGCCTTAATTAGCTCCTCGTCCTCAATTCTGTCCGGGTTTCCCATAGATCAACTATTAATAAAGATAGAACAGAATCTTGAAATGTTCACTATTTTGCGGGGTTTGATGGGGTTATCCACAGGTTGTGTATAAAGCTGTGAATAACACAACATATGGGGATGGGCTAAAAAAGCCTTTATATTTCAACTAAATATCAAGATTTGAAGCGTTCAGGGCGTTCTCTTCTATGAATAGCCTTCTGGGCTCAACCTGGTCTCCCATTAGAACGGTGAATATCTCGTCGGCCTCCACAGCATCTTCAATCTTTACCTGGAGAAGCACCCTCTTCTGTGGATCGAGGGTGGTCACCCACAGCTGTTCAGGGTTCATCTCCCCCAACCCTTTGTAGCGCTGGATGGCCTGCCCCTTCCTTCCCTGGCTCAGGATATAGTCCACAAGTTCCCCGTCAGTCTTCACCTTCAGGGTCCCCTGACCGTCGGAGATTGTAAAAGGTGGTTTACCCAGTGAATAAAGCAGCCTGCGAAGCCTTTTCAGTTCCTCAAACTCCGGGGATGAGAGAAACCCCACATCAAAGACACTCTCTACCTCCACACCATCCTTCCGGGAGTGGCATTCAACCCGGTAGCAATTATGTGCCTTGTCTTCCTTAAGCCAGAAATCCAGAGGGGCAATTTGAGGATACCCCTTCTTGACTTCCTTTGTGACATCAGCAAGGAATTTGTCCAGCTTCTTTTCGTTTTTCTTCAGTAGAAGAGACTTGTCAATCCCACTTGTAACAAAGCGGTCAACCAAAATCCGTTCGCGTTTCCTTCCTGTCACTTCAAGAAGCTTTCTATAACGAATAGCATTTTTCACAAAGTCTTTTAGGGCCTTCTCCGTCAGAGGGCTCTTTGAACCATCGGAAAGAACCTTCACATTCTTGAGGCCGTTTTCCAGCAGGTAATCCTCAAGTGAGGAATCTTCCTTGAGATATCTCTCTACATTCCCCTTCTTTATCTTATAGAGTGGAGGCTGTGCGATGTAGAGATGCCCCTTCTCAATAAGTTCAGGGAACTGCCGGTAGAAAAATGTGAGAAGGAGGGTCCTGATATGGCTTCCGTCAACATCTGCATCGGCCAGCAGGATGATCCTGTGATACCTGAGCTTGTCATACTCGTAGTCTTCCTTTCCCACCCCTGTTCCGAGAGCCGTAATTAGAGTGCGTATCTCCTGTGAGGAAAGCATCTTGTCGAAACGCGCCTTTTCCACATTGAGTATTTTACCTTTGAGAGGAAGTATCGCCTGGGTCCGTCTGTCCCTACCCTGCTTGGCACTCCCCCCTGCAGATTCGCCTTCTACAATAAAGAGCTCGCACAGTGCCGGATCCCTCTCCTGACAGTCTGCGAGCTTTCCCGGAAGGTCCCCTCCTTCCAGTGCGCTCTTCCTCCTGACCAGCTCCCTGGCTTTTCTTGCTGCTTCCCTGGCCCTGGCAGCCTCCACGCCTTTTTCCACAATCTTTCTGGCATCCGAAGGGTTCTCCTCAAAATAGCTCGTGAGCTTCTCTGATACGGCAGTCTCCACAAATCCCTTGATCTCCGTATTGCCGAGCTTGGTCTTCGTCTGCCCCTCAAACTGGGGGCTCTGAAGCTTCACGCTGATAATCGCCGTGAGGCCCTCCCTCACATCGTCGCCGGTAAGATCCTGGGTGTCCTTGAGTATGTTGTTGGCCTGTGCGTATTTCGCAACAGTCCTGGTCAGGGCCGATTTAAACCCGATAAGATGTGTGCCCCCTTCCACCGTATTGATATTGTTGGCAAAGGAATAGATGCTCTCGTTGTAACCCTCGTTATACTGAAGAGCAACCTCAAGATCTGTTTCGTCTTTTGTGATGTGGAAATAAATTGGCTTTGCATGGACAGGCACTTTGTTCTTGTTCAAGTGCTCAACAAAAGATACCAGCCCACCCTCGTATTTGAACTCGTGCTTCTTTCCGCTCCTCTCATCCTCTATTGAAATACGCAGACCGGCATTGAGGAACGAGAGCTCCCTGAGCCTCTGTGAGAGGACATCGAAGCTGAAATCATCGTTTTCAAGTATTGACAAATCAGTTTTGAAGTGGACAGTAGTTCCTGTCTCCTTTGTATTTCCAAAAACCTTCAGACCCGTTACGGGCTTTCCCTTTTTATATTTTTGTTGGAATACCTTTCCATCCCGTCTGATCTCCAGATCAAGCAAGCTTGAAAGGGCGTTCACTACAGAGACCCCAACGCCGTGGAGGCCGCCCGAAACCCTATATGCCTTGTTGTCGAATTTCCCCCCGGCGTGAAGCTTCGTCATGACCACCTCGGCTGCGGTTTTTTTCTCGGTTTTGTGGAGGTCAACAGGGATCCCCCTTCCGTTGTCCTCCACGGTAACAGAGTTGTCGGTATGAATGGTGACGGATATCCGCGTGCAAAACCCGACGAGGGCCTCATCTACGCTGTTGTCCACGACCTCATACACAAGGTGATGAAGGCCATCGGGGCCAGTAGAACCGATATACATGGCGGGTCGCTTCCTCACGGCATCAAGGCCCTCAAGGACCTTGATGGTAGAGGCGTCGTAAACTTGATTCTCAGTAGGAACAGTTACTTCCGCGGGTTCCGCCGTCTTTAGAGTGGATTTCTTTTTAACTTTTTCCTTTTTCGTATGTTTCATATTATAAACACTATAATTATATCATTTTTATGATCATGCCTCAATTGACAACTGAAGACGATGGCCGTGCCAACAATGGATTTGTTGCTTTTTAAGCGGAAAAGTATTAAAAATAAAAGGTCAATGGCCAAAGATGACCTGTTAAAGTTCCTTAGCGAGGTTGCGCTCTTTTCAGAGCTAACAAGGGAAGAGAGCGATGACCTTTTAGAGGTTCTTGAGGAGATCTCTCTTCCTGCGAAAAGGGTCATCTTCCAAGAGGGGGACAAGGGGGACTCTCTTTTCATCATCAGGAGCGGAAGGGTCAAAATCTCCAAGAAATATCTGAAGGGTGAAGAAAAAACCCTTGCGCTACTTGGACCAAAGAGCATTTTTGGGGAAATGGCGCTCCTTGAGGATTCAGGAAGGTCTGCATCTGCCACGGTGGAGGACGATGTCAAGCTTCTGGAGCTTTCACGAAAAGACCTGGATGGACTTGCAGAAATGAATCCTTTTGCAGGGTACAAGATCATGTTCGGAATAGCCAGAGTGCTTTCCCTCAGGCTAAGAAAAATGGATGAGGAATTCTTAAATATATTTTCGCATCCCTTCCGTTCTATTAAAGAACTTGAAGTCGTGCTGGAAAAGGTGAAGGATAATTTTATCCACATAGGCTGGGAGAAGTAACAATATGGCGATCCAGTCCATGGCAAGGGAGCAATATGCTCTCTTCAACAAATATAAATCCCAAATCTCAGTGCTCAAAGCAATCAACGATATCTCCATCGCTCTCGGCCCCCCCCTGGACCTTACCACTGTGCTCAACAAGGCCATTGACAAGGCCCTGGAAGCGACAGGGGCGGACAACGGAGGAATCTTGCTCCTGGACGAGGGACGGAAGGAACTGGAGTTGAGGGTGTATCGTAATGTCAGTCGGGAGTTCGTCCGTGCATATAAACGCATCCCGTTTGGGGAACGGGCAACCGGAAGGGCCGCCAAAACAGGGAAGCCAGTTTTGATCGAGGATGCCCTTAAGGATCCCGGCGCTTTAACGCCAGCCCTCAAAAAAGAAGGACATAGGTCCATTGTCTCCATCCCACTCAAGGGAAAAGATAGAGTTCTCGGTGTTATAACCCTTGCAAGCCGTCAGAAGATGTTTTTTACATCCGATCAGTTTGGACCGCTTACTGCCATAGGCAACCAGATCGGGATCGCCATAGAAAATTCATACCTTCACGGACGATTGAAGAAACAGACCGAGAGGCTTGAGGCCCTTCAAAGCATCAGTGCCAAAATTACTTCCACTCTCTACCTGGAGGATGTCCTTCATCTCATAATGAAAAGCGCGCAAGAACTCCTGGAGGTCAAGGAGGGGGCCCTGGTCATATCCCCTGGGGTAAAAAGGCGTTCAAATGAGCACCCTCTCCATGACATCAGAACAGAGGGGTTCAGGACCGTCCGGCTTGACCCTACAAGAAAAGGTCCGGGAAAGATGGCGCTTGAAAGCAGGGCGCCTGTCATCATTAGGTATCATCGCCCCAATCTGTCAAACATTATCGCTGCGCCCCTTATGTTGCAGGATGGAACAAACCTGGGCATCCTCGCTGTAGGTTCCAAGAACCACCGGGAGTTTATCCAGGAAGAGGCCAGGCTCCTCGGTTCTCTCGCCAGTCAGGCTGCTATTGCCATAGAGAACGCCCTTCTTCTTGAGGAGGCAAGGCGCTCTGGAGAAAAGGTTAAAATGCTTTATTCTCATATGCTTGCCCTTCAGGAAGAAGACAGGAAAAGAATCTCAAGGGAGCTCCATGACGAAGCGGGTCAAGGACTTGAGGCGTTGAAGATTGAGCTCAACCTTCTCAGGAAAGCCCTCCCAAAAGATCGGCCCAAGCCTCATAAAATGATAAGTTCAATGGAGGATCTCTCGAACAAAGTCCTACAGGAGATCAGGAGGGTAACTTATGATCTCAGGCCCACCATTCTGGACAGCCTGGGGCTCTTTCCGGCAATTCGCTGGTATACAAGGGGTTTCTCCAGGCGGTACCGGATAAAGGTGGAAACCGAAGGGAGCCTTGGAAAACTCGATATTCCGCCGGATCTGAAGACTGTTCTCTACCGCATTGTGCAGGAAAGCCTGACGAATATAGCGAAGCATTCTGGAGCAAAAAATGTTTCCATAATGCTTGCAACAAAGAATAATAGACTTATACTCTCTATAGAAGATCATGGAAAGGGTTTCAATACTGAAAGGGTTATGAACATGAACAACAAAGGCAAGGGGCTCGGACTCATCGGGATACGGGAGAGGATATCTGCCGTTGAAGGCTCCTTCTCTCTATCCTCTGAACTGGGCAAAGGCACAAAGCTGGTAGTGTCCGTGCCTCTATCAAAAGGAGGTTAAAATGAAGGTTCTGATTGTAGACGATCATGCTCTCTTCCGCCATGGGCTTATACGGCTTCTGAAAGGGGAGGAGGACATTAAAATTATCGGAGAAGCATCCCATGGAAGGGAAGCCATAAAGATGGCAAGAGAGCTTGCGCCCGACATAGTGTTGCTCGATGTATCCATGCCCATCATGAGCGGAATCGAGGCCACGAGAAAACTTGTCCGCATACCCTGTCATCCGAAGGTGCTTGCCCTGAGCATGTACGACGAAGAGGAGTATATATTCTCCATTCTCAAGGCAGGAGCATCGGGGTATATCCTGAAAGATTGCGCCGTAAACGACCTTGTCAGGGCAATTCACTCTGTTCATAAAGGGGATTCTTTCCTGAGCCCCTCTGTCTCAAAAAGGGTCATTCGGGCCATGGTCAAGTATTTGAAACCGGGGGGCCCTGCTGATCTTTCCTACAGGGAGAGGGAGATCCTTCAACTTATTGGGGAAGGTTATACGAGCAAAGAGATCGGCAAGGAGGTGGGAATCAGCCCAAAAACTGTGGATGTCCATCGCTTGAGGATCATGAAAAAGCTGCACGCTAAAAACCTTATTCAACTCGTCAAATACGCCATCATGTCGGGACTTGTCAGGGCCTGACCATAATGCAATAAAAGGAGGAAAAGCATGACGAAGATACTTCTTGTGGATGACATGAAGAATTTTCTGGACCTCGAGATATCTTTCCTGAGGAGGGCCGACTGCCGGATCATAACGGCAAAAGACGGCCTCGAGGCCCTGAAAGTCGCCACAGACGAAAGGCCCGACATTGTTCTCCTTGACATTGAAATGCCGAGGATGAACGGAATAGAGTGCTGCAGGATTTTGAAGGCCAACCCTGACTTTAAAAAGATTCCGGTAGTCATTGTCTCGAGCTTCGAAAAAAGGACGGAGTGTCTGAAAGCCGGAGCAAATGACTATGTCAGGAAGCCCATCAATGAGGAGGCATTCATCAGAGAGATCAAAAAATTTATAGAGATCAAAGAGAGAAAGGACGAGCGGGCTGAGGTAAGCATCAGGGTGGACTATGCGTTCAAAAAGAAAGCGTATTCAGCGTATTCACGCGACCTGAGTCTCTCGGGAATATTTCTCATTACAAGTGATATCCTCCCCCTCGGGAGTGAGCTGCCCCTGACCCTTGAACTTCCCGATGGAAGAAAATTCAAAAAGATCAAGGTAAAGGGGAAAGTAATGAGGATAGTAGAGGAGTCAACCGGAGAACACGCCTACACAGGTATGGGTCTTGAATTCGTTGACATTAAAACGACTGGAGAAAAAGCCATAAGTAATTTCCTTAAAAGGGCAAAGCGGGGATAGTCATAATTACCTGCCCCAGGAACAGCCAGAGCACCCTCATCGCACAAACTTAACGGGGTTGACTTAAGTGTCTATTTTTGTTACGGTTTCTAAGCCGTGAAGAAAAAAGAAGAACCTACTGCCGAAAAACGGAGCGTCAAGGCTGATCTCCTTCCCAGATTTCTCGCCAAATTCATTGACCTTCTCATCGTGGGGGCCCTCTCCCGAATACTCACACCATTCGGCCCCCTTGCGGGCCTCACTTACCTCCTCATCGCTGATGGTTTCTACGAAGGACACAGCCTGGGAAAAAAGCTCATGGGCATGAAGGTCGTCCAGAGAGAAGGCCTCGCACCCTGCACATTCAGGGAATCTATCCTCAGAAACCTTCCCTTGAGCATCGCAGTGATCTTCGCCATGTTCCCCTTCCTGGGTTGGCTTTTCTTTTCTACGGGGGGCCTCCTGATCATCGGATTTGAATCTTACCTGATTTTTTCCGACGAAGAAGGAACAAGGATCGGGGACATCCTTGCTGACACACTGGTGGTAGAGGAAGAAAAAGAATGAAGCTCAGATTCGCCGTCATTCCAGCGGCAGGACTTGGCACTCGCTTCCTGCCCGCCACGAAATCTGTCCCAAAGGAGCTTCTCCCGATTGTGGACAAGCCCATAATTCAGTATATCGTTGAAGAAGCACTGGCCTCGGGGATCCACAAGATAATCCTTGTTATAAACCAAGGGAAGGAGGCCCTCATGGAGCATTTTTCGAGATCCGCAGAGCTCGAAAAATATCTGATCAAGAGGGGCAGAAAAGATCTCCTTCGTTCTATCGCGAAAATTTCATCAACACTAAAGATAGTCTCCGTTTATCAGGAAAAGCCATTGGGCCTCGGCCATGCCGTGCTCTGCGCAAGGGACGTTGTTGGAAGGGAGCCATTTGCCGTCCTCCTGGGTGACGATCTTTTTGATTCCCCAGTGCCCGGTCTTCTCCAGATGCGAAGCATCTTTGAGAGCCACAGGAGACCTGTAATCGGCCTCTGGAAAGTCAGGAGGGATGAGTGCCAGAGATACGGGATCATTGACGGAACGAGAATCGGCAGGAGCCTGTTCAAGATCAACCGCCTTGTGGAGAAGCCCTCGCCCAGGAACGCCCCATCCAATATCGCCGTAATCGGCAGATACATCCTTCTTCCGGAAATCTTTGATGCCCTGGAAAAGACCGGACCCGGCAACGGCGGCGAGATCCAGCTGACCGATGCCTTACAGGGATCGCTCTCCGAGGGCCCCATCTACGGCCTAATTCTCAAGGGAGAACGCTATGATGCAGGGGATAAAAAGGACTTCCTCAGGGCCAATTTAGCCTATGCCTGGAAGAGGAGAGAGTATAGGAAAGACCTTGAAATCCTACTCGCATCACGATTTTTCAATAAGGGCAAAAGAGGACAATCTTGAGAACGCTCGGCGCGCTAATCTTGCTCGCATCTATGCTCTTCCATGAGACAGGATGGGCATTTCTTCTTCCTGCAAAAAAAGTTCTGGATCTCGTGGCAAAGACCAACGCAAAATGTCATGGACTCGCCGTTACACAGACCGCAGTGTATTACGACCCTGTCTTCTCCGGAGGCAAGGTCTCCGTATCGTCCAGGCTCTACCTCAAACCTCCAAACAAAATGCGGGTTGAGAGCGATTTCCCCGGAGGAAGTTTTATTGTTATCACTTCGGGAGATTCAGCCCTCACTCTTGTTGGAAACAGGGTCCTGGAAAAGAACCCCCCTGCTATAAGGGACGAGATTGTGTTCAGAGACATCCTTCTTGCAAGCTCTTCTAAGATGCTGGAAGACATCCTGAAAAAAAGAGGGATTGAGCCGTCATCATCGCGCATCACAATCCTCGATCGTAGGCTTGCCTACCTCATCGGCAGAGATTTCACAAAGGACGGGTCTTTTCTATGGGTGGATCATGACATCTTCGCACCATTGAGGATCAAGGGGCTTGACGAAACCAGGGTTTTTGAGGTGAGGTTCTCGGGATATAAATCTCCGGGCGAAGGACCCGTTTATCCTGAGAGCGTGGAGTTCCTTGACGGCGGGAAGACTGTGGTTGAGCTAAAAACCCAGGTTGTGAACTTTTCTCCCTCTCTGCCCGATTCACTTTTTGATATAGAGGGCATCAGGCGGGCCACCCGTGAGATCAACAAGGGAGACGAACCCTTCAAGGAGCTCAGGTAGTCAGAAGCAGGATCGGGAAATAGGAATCTCGAGCCACCCAGAAATCTTTGGACGACTACAACGGCGCCGCATTAAGAGCTTCATTAACATTATAAAATCGTCAGGCAGTATTTAATGTCCAAGCCTGATATAATATTTATGCTAAGGATAAAGATATGACAGCAAAGGCCAGGGAACCGTTTGTCTTCAATTCACGCCTCCATTTGAACGAGCTTACAGGGGTCAAGGCAACTACGCTCCCTGAGCTCGTGCAGTGTCTGCGCACGGTCAATAGCGCCTCCATATATCGCCACACCCATCATTTCATCGAGCAGCACCAATACCTGGCCCCTGAACCCACAAATGATTTCGCGTACTGGGTTTCTGAGTCGCTGGGGGACGATTCCCTCGGAGAACAGCTCGCAGGCATTGATGTCCTGGCCCAACCGACGATAAGCTCCATCCGGAAAGTGCTCATCGGCACGATTGATAGGGCACTGAGGACGCGGCCGCGGTTGAAGGCCCTCACCGCTCCTGAGGGCGAGGAGTTCGTCTTTTTGAAATCAGTGAGTTTTGTCTTCCCCACACCGTACCGGGCCGCCGACCTCGTGGAATTCGCCGAGTGCCTTCGGAAGGTCAGCCTCAGTTCAATCTATTTCCACATGTTCGAGGCCAAGCTCAGGCTCGAGCGGCCGACAAACGACTTTTCTTACTGGCTCATGGACTCTCTTGGAGAGAGGCAGCTTGCGCTGAGAATCGCACAATTAGACCCATACTCACAATCCGGTGAAACAATCAGGTCGTCCCTTCTTAAGATCCTGGAGACCAGGATCAAGGAAGCGAAGGAAAAGTAATGTCAAAGCTTGACGAATACGAACCTATTGTCGGTAAAGCCGTAATTGAGGAGCTTAGGCTTCTGGCCGGCCATCTAAGCGGCAAGACGATCCAGCATGTGAACTCAACATCCGTTGGAGGAGGCGTTGCCGAGATACTCAACCGAATGGTACCCCTCCTCAAGGAATTGGGTATGGAGACGAGATGGGATGTGATCAAAGGCGGAGAGCAGTTTTTCCATATCACAAAGAAAATCCATAACGCCCTTCATGGCTCAAACGAAGAGATCACATCAGATACGTGGGACATCTTCTGGTCCACGAACGAAAAGAATTCGTTGGAGCTTCCTTGCATATCGGACATCGTCTTAATACACGATCCCCAGCCTATTGGCCTTATCGTTCAGAAGGGATCACGGCAGAACAAATGGGCATGGCGCTGTCATGTGGACATTTCTTATGCCCAGACTCCTGTATGGGAAATACTCCGCTCCTATATCAACAGGTATGACGCATCGGTGTTCTCCGCACCATCGTTCTCAAAGTCATTGGCCATCAGGCAGTTTATGATCTCCCCCTCTATAGACCCCCTTAGTGACAAGAATAAGGATCTTCCCCAAAGCAGTGTGGAAGGAGTCCTTAAGGAGTACAAAATTAAGAACGATAAGCCGATAATCACACAAATTTCACGGTTTGACCGCCTGAAAGATCCACTCGGAGTAATTGAGGCCTACAGGCAGGTTAAAAGATATATTGACTGCCAACTAATCCTGGCTGGGGGAACGGCATCCGATGACCCGGAATCCGCTGAGGTTCTTTCAGAAGTCAAACAGCGCGCTGCAGACGACCCAGATATCCATGTGCTCCTGATGCCCCACAACGAGATCCATGTGAATGCCCTTCAGCGCGCCTCAGCGGTGATCGTCCAGAAGTCCCTCAGGGAGGGGTTCGGTCTGACAGTGACAGAGGCCCTATGGAAGGGCAAGCCTGTTGTCGCATCTGCCGTAGGCGGCGTCCCCCTCCAGATTAAAAATAAATATACCGGGCTTCTCTGCCACAGCGTTGAGGGGGCCGCGTTTGCCATCAAGCAGATCCTCCAAAGCCCCGATTATGCCCAGAGGCTCGGAGAGAACGGACGCGAACATATCAGGCAGAACTTCCTCCTGACCCGGCACCTGAAGGAATACCTCCTGCTCTTTCTCTCCCTCTACTACCCGGATGAAGTGGTACGCTTATGAGGATTACACTCAGGCTCGTCATCGCCCTCATTATAGCCGTCTCTCTGGTCGCAGGAATTTCGTCATACCTCAATGTTCAGTCGGAGCGGGATAGACTGACATCTGATCTTGAGCGCCGGGCCTGGCTTGTTTCAGAGGGTCTCAAGGAAGCCGTCAGCCCCCTCGTAACAAAAGGTCCGTCTAAGAGACTTGATAGGATCGCAGAAAAGATTAGTTCCAACAAAGAGGTGTTCGGGGTGATTATTTATAATCCATCTGGAAACATCACCACTGCCTCCAGGGAAATTAAAAATATCCTGCCTGAAAAACTGGATATAATTTTTGAAAAATTCGAGGGGGACTCCGGCAAAGGCTCCTATCAATCGTTTTCAGGACAGTCCCTGTATCTTTATGCCGTCCCTTTACTTGGCGATGAGGGAGAACGGATCGGAACCATTGTCGTGTTCATGGAAGCCTCGTATATAGAAAAATATCTGACAGACATCTGGTACAGGAACTTCTTCAGGCTCCTTGCCAATGCCCTCCTCATCACCATCGTCACCCTTCTTGTCATCCGGTGGAGCGTCACCGGACCCATCGCCAAGATGGCTGAATGGATGAGGGAGGTCAGGAAGGGTTCGATCAAGGATATCTTCTCTATCCCCAAGGGGGATATCTTCTCCCCGATCTCGGACGAGATTTCAAAGCTCGCCAAGGGTCTTGCCATGGCCCGGGCCGAGGCAGAGGAGGAGGCAAAACTCAGGCAGCAGGCTGAATCCATCTGGACACGGGAGCGCCTCAAAGAACATGTAAAAGCCAAGATCGCTGAGAGGAAGCTGATTGTTGTGGCAAACCGTGAGCCTTTCATGCACATCAAGAAGGGAAAGGTAATTGAATGGATTAGCCCTGCAAGTGGTCTTGTCACGGCACTGGACCCAATACTTCGGGCTTGCGGCGGTCTCTGGGTCGCACACGGGGCCGGGAGCGCTGACAAGGAGACGGTAGATCGCCGCAACATTATCCGTGTCCCCCCGGACAGCCCCCAGTACGACTTGAAAAGGGTCTGGCTGACCCGGGAGGAGGAACAGGGATATTACTATGGCTTTGCTAACGAGGGGCTCTGGCCCCTTTGTCACATCGCCCACGCACGGCCTGTCTTCCGGATTGACGATTGGGCCCGCTACCAGGAGGTTAACTTGAAGTTCGCCCGTGTCATAGAGGAAGAACTTAATAGTGATGCCTTTATCTTCGTCCAGGACTATCACTTCTCTCTTCTTCCAAGGATAGTGAAAGAGAGAAACCTCCAAACAAAGATTGCCCTGTTCTGGCACATTCCCTGGCCAAATCCCGAAGCATTCGGTATATGCCCGTGGAAACGCGAGATCATCCATGGAATGCTGGGCGCAGACCTCATCGGCTTCCACACCCAGTTTCACTGTAATAACTTTCTGGAGACCGTAGACAGGACCCTGGAGTGCCGGACGGACTGGGAACACTTCTCCACGACCCGCACGGATCATACGACCTTCGTCAAGCCCTTTCCCATAAGCGTTGATATGTCTCCCCAACCCTTCAACCAGGAGCCACCCACGAAGGAAGAACTCTTAAAAAACCTCGGTCTCAAAGCGGCCATTCTGGGCATCGGAGTTGACCGAGCTGACTATACAAAAGGTATAGTTGAACGCTTCAGGGCCGTGGAGCGCTTTCTGGATAAGAACCCGGAGTACCGGGGAATGTTCATCTTTGTTCAGGTGGCGGCTCCGAGCAGGGAACATATCAAACGATACCAGGACTTCCTTACAGAGATCACGGCCGAGGCCAATCGGATCAATTGGAAATTTCAGTCCGGGGGCTGGAGGCCCATAGTACTTATCAAGGAACACCTCTCCCATGCAGCCATTGAGCCCTACTACCGGAGGGCGGACCTTTGCATGGTCACATCACTGCATGACGGAATGAACCTTGTGGCTAAGGAGTTCGTTGCATCCAGAGAGGATGAACAGGGTGTGCTGATCTTGAGCACATTCACCGGCGCATCCCGTGAACTGAGGGACGCCCTCCTCGTCAATCCTTACGATATAGAGCAGATGGCTGACATGATCAAGGCAGCCATCGAAATGGATGCGGAGGAGCAGAGGCTGAGGATGAAGAGGATGAGAAATATCACGCGGGAGAATAATGTCTACAAGTGGGCTGCTGATATTATTTCAGAACTAAGCCGTATCCGGATCGACCATCGCGAGGAATGATATCCTCACGCAAGGTGATCTTTCTCCTAGACTTTGACGGCACTCTTTCTCCTATCGTCAAAAACCCCAAATATGCAGTCCTTCCACGCAAGATAAAGAAGTGGTTGAAGACTTTGTCACGCCAGGACGGAGTCAAGATTGCCATTGTCACGGGAAGAACAATGAAAGACATACGGCAGAGGATCGGTATTCCGGGCATTATCTATGCCGCCAACCATGGTATGGAAATCTACTACCGGGGACGCTTTGTTCTCCTTAAGGGAAAGAGGTTCAGGAAACCCCTCGCACTCCTCGTCCAAAAACTTGAGTCCTCTCTCTCTGGCATCCCTGGGGTCTTCGTAGAAAATAAAGGGCTGTCCGTGGCTGTCCACTTAAGGCGGATGGAAATACGTTTTCACAGGAAGGTAAATGATATCGTTACAACGATCTCGGAGCCGTGGATGAATAAATACGGTCTCACGCTCACTCAGGGAAAACTTGCCCTAGAGATCCGCCCTGCCGTGATGTGGGACAAGGGGAAGGCGGTGCTCTGGATCTGGCGCCATTTCGCCCCGCATCACCTTCCTGTGTATGTCGGAGATGACACAACTGATGAGGACGCATTCATAGCTCTCCGTCCTTGCGGAGTCACCATCCGTATCGGGAAAAAGAAGAGTTCCTACGCGCAGTACTCCATACCGTCCATCTCAAAGATTATCGGGTCAACATAAGCAGGATCGGGAAATAGATCGCCATCAGAGCAAGGCCCAGTGGGATGCCCAACCTGGCCCAGGCACGAGAGGGAATCTTGAGCCTCCCCGCTGCAATGATGTTGGGAATGTTTCCCGGAATGAGCATTCCGCCGGCAATCAATAGCCCCATCAGAAGCATAGAGAGCTGGTTGAGGGACATGTTGGGGCCAACCTCAGCGGCCGTCAGCGTTGCATTGTCTATCACGGCAGAGATCATATTGAGCCAATAGAGGCCCCAACCGGGCAACCTTACCACAAAGGCATCCACGATGGGCATGAACCCTGTCCCCAGTAGCACCAGGGCCATGACAAAAATATAGACCCTTCCTGCACGAAGGAATACCCCTGATAGTGCCTCCTGAGACGGGCCTCGCAGCGAGCGGTCAGGAGCAACATGCCTTGCATGGAGAAAGTCTGTGAATATCCCCAGGGCCAGGATTCCCGGAATGATGAACGGCCAAAGGATCTTAAGAAGAAACCAGAAATCGGCATAATAAGGCTCACCCTTCAGCTTGAAGACAGCAATTGTGCTGAGCGGCTCACCAATGGGAGTCAGTGCAGCGCCCAGTCCAATGGAAAAACATGAAATTATCACAAGCTCGGTCTCTGCCCTCTTGTCCAGCCGTATGCCACTTATGATCTCAACGAGCAGGAGGGAGGCAATAATGGCTGTTATTACGCTTGAGAGGAGCCCCAGCCCCACCACAATGAGGAAAAAGAAGATCCTGAAACCCAGGGCCCTTTCAACCTTAAGGATATTGTGCCTGATAGGGGTGCGAAGATAGTGGAAAACGAGGCCGAACAAAAGCACCGCAAGGGTAATCTTGACGGGCTCGAGGAGTGCATCCTCCACAACATGAAGGCTCCACATTCCTGAGATCGTTACGGCAAGGAGCCCCATGACGAAAAAGAATGCCTCAAGCTGCTCCTCAACCTTCTTGATGAAAAACGGACCCAGAAGAACAAAAACGAGAATGAGAAGCAGTCCGGCAAACATCAGGAACATGAAGTCATTATACGGAACATCCAGGGCAATGCAACTTTCCAATGCTCTCTGTGATAGAAGAGTCACACAGCGGAGGATTACTATTATGAAAAGCATACAAAATTCAATAAGTTAATCCGGTTTCACTCTGGTATGGATTTTGCTTATTACATAACACCATGAAGCTCTCATCACTTTGCCTTTTGGCTTTCCTTTGCACCTTTGCGCCAGCGAATATTCAAAAGGATATGCCCATGCTGCATCCTTATGGGAATCAACAATATAAATTGAACAACGAAAGAACGCTCGACCTGGAAAAATCTATTCTTCAGATCAATACACCCTCATTAGGTATCCCCGTCTTCCATCGTCGAGAGATGCATGAGGGGATTGAACCCAAAGTTTTGGGAAAGAAGAAAGGCATTGTTAGGTTTACAGATATAGGATTAAAATTTACTGTTGAACGGGAGGAGTTCTCAAACACAGTCCGATCTGCCCCTGTGGAAAAACTCAGGTCCCTCTCTGATATTCCCAATGTATTCAAGGACCGCAATGTCCTCGTTGTCCTTCTTCTTAAGCTTGGTTTGAGAATATAGAAAATACTACGCAACCACTTGACCCTTTGTTAACAGTAGGATATTGAAAGGGTGATGGGAAATAACATCCATAGCCGGTCTGCTTTAAAGTTTGTCATTCTCCTCGGAATCGTAAGCCTCTGTGCGGATATAACCTATGAAGGAGCGAGAAGCATCACCGGGCCTTTTCTCGCTGTCCTTGGCGCCCCTGCAGCTGTTGTTGGTATTGTCGCTGGAGTGGGAGAGCTCATAGGTTATACCCTCCGCCTTGTCTCCGGGTATCTCACCGACAGAACCGGAAGATACTGGACCTTGACAATCGTGGGTTATACGGTGAACCTCCTCGCAGTTCCTGCCCTGGCCCTTACTGGCCATTGGGGCAGCGCAGCCCTTTTAATGATCCTGGAGCGATTCGGCAAAGCCATACGCACCCCTGCACGGGACGCCATGCTGTCCCACGCCACTGCAAAGATGGGTAGAGGATGGGGGTTCGGAATACACGAGGCAATGGATCAATTAGGTGCAGTCCTTGGCCCTGCCCTTGTTGCAATGGTTCTGTATATCACAAAAGGATATTCGGAGAGCTTCGGAATCCTCCTTGTGCCAGCCTTTCTTGCCCTGAGCATGTTGTTTGTTGCCAGGAGGCTTTATCCTCATCCTCAAAAGTTCGAAACACAGCCTACCCGACGGCAGGCCTCGCAAGGAAAGGGGTTCACAAAGGTCTTTTGGTTTTATATGGGTTTTATCGCCCTCACCGTGGCAGGCTACGCCCCATTCCAGTTGATGTCATTCCATTTCAAATCTGAATCCCTCGTAGCGGACACATATATACCGGTCATTTATGCCGTAGCCATGGGGGTTGACGGGGTAGTGGCGCTCTTCATTGGCCGCCTATATGACCGGAGAGGACAGGCAGCACTCCTGGCTGTCCCTCTTCTTAGCGTTCCGATCGCGCCCCTCGTGTTTTCAGGTCATTATAATTTAGCTCTTATCGGGGCCATGCTCTGGGGTGCAGCAATGGGCGTCCAGGAAACGATCATGCGGGCGGCAATAGCTGATATGATCCCTGCTACGAAACGGGGGATGGCCTTTGGGATTTTCAACGCAATCTATGGGCTTTCCTGGTTCATTGGCAGCTCCATAATGGGCTTGCTGTATGAAGTCTCAATACTGCATCTTGTTTTATTCTCTGTGGCGCTTGAGCTTCTCTCATTTCCCATCCTCTATGGCGTCACCAGGAAATCAGGGATATAATTTATTCAACCAGATTAGGGTAAGGGGTAAATGTGGGGCAATAGCTCAGTTGGGCCCGAGTATCGACCGCGTAAGCTTTTTTGTAGTTTAGTGAGGTAGAGCAGCAACTCAGCTGGATGGGGCGGTAGCTCAGTTGGGCCCGAGTATCGACCGCGTAAGCTTTTTTGTAGTTTAGTGAGGTAGAGCAGCAACTCAGCTGGATGGGGCGGTAGCTCAGTTGGGCCCGAGTATCGACCGCGTAAGCTTTTTTGTAGTTTAGTGAGGTAGAGCAGCAACTCAGCTGGATGGGGCGGTAGCTCAGTTGGGAGAGCGCCGCGTTCGCAACGCGGAGGTCGGGGGTTCGAATCCCCTCCGCTCCACCATTAAAACTCTCAAATCTAATACGAGGGCAATTGGAATCGTACCCATGCGAAGCTGGTCAATCCATTGTGTTATATCTTTAAGTTGCGATAATCAGTATGTCGGAGGAAAAAATGGAAAGGTTTATTGAGAATTACTCGGGTGAGAAGTTTGATTTAGTGATCATCGGCGGTGGAATAACCGGCGCAGCTGTAGCTTACGACGCGACTTCACGGGGGCTGTCCGTCTGCCTGGTCGAGAAAGAGGATTTCGGATGTGCCACCTCAGCGGTAACGTCGAAGCTCATCCATGGCGGGTTCAGATACCTGGCCAACTTCGAGCTTTCGCTTGTCAGGGAATCCCTGAGCGAACGCCGGACCCTCGAGAACATCGCACCCAACTTCGTTTACCCCCTGCCCTGCATCTTCACCGCCTACAACAAAAAGATTACCAACAAACTCAATATCATCAGGGCCGGCATGACCATCTACGACCTGCTCTCGTTCGACAAGGGCCGCACCTGGGACAAAAGCAAGAGCATGCCGTCGCACAAGGTAATCGGACCCGAGGAAGCAGTTCGCTTGGAACCAAACATTAATCCCAATGGCCTCAAGGGCGGGGGGCTCCAGTATGACTGCACCAGCTTGTGCCCGGAGCGGCTGACCCTCGCATTCATCAAGTCCGCTGTCAATGCGGGGGGGCGTGTGGCCAACTATGCAAAGGTAGAGCAGTTTCTGATTTCCGAAACCGGACGGGTCCAGGGTGTGAAGGTCAAAGACCTGATCCATGATCGGGCTGTCGAGCTGCGCGGGAAACTGACCATCAACTGCGGCGGCCCGTGGGCGGATTTAATACTCGGGCTGCTTGAGCGCGGGCAGACAAGTAAAAAGCTAAGGCGGTCGGAAGGTATCCACATCATCACCCGGAAACTGGTCAACCGCCACATGGTGGCCTGCATCGGCAAGAGCGGCGGTCATTTTTTCGTAATACCCTGGCGCGGCCATACCCTGATCGGGACAACGGACAAGGAATACATCGGAAATCCGGACGATTACAAGGTAACCAGGGCAGCGATCATTGAACTTCTCGAGGAGGTCAACAGCGGTTTTGGCCTGGATCCGCTGGAATACAAGGACGTGCTTCACGCTTACGGTGGACTGCGGCCGCTGGTGGAAGACCAGACCAAGGGTGTTTACGAGTCATCGCGCAAATACGAAATATATGACCATAGCAGCGATGGCCTGGAAGGCCTGATCACGGTGGAGGGAGGCAAATACACCACAAGCAGGAACCTGGCTGAGAACACTATGAAGATGGTGGCTGCGAAGCTTGAGCGGGATGTGGGAAGGTGCAAGACCGCCAATCAGCGCCTTGCCGGCTGCGAGATCGAAGACATAGAGGGGTTCGTAGCGAAGGCAAAAAACGACAACGCGGACTTCGACAAGAAGACCGTCGAGTGGCTCGCCCGGCATTACGGGACCGAGCTCGGCCGCGTGCTCGATCTGGCGCGGAGCGACAAGGCGCTGGCAGAAGCGCTTGATGCCGACGGCGAGATCGCCGCGCAGGTCGTCTATGCTGTCCGGAAAGAGATGGCCATGACTCTCAAGGATGTAATCCTGCGCCGGACCGGCATCGGCACGCTGGGGTGTCCTGACGATAAAGTTATCGGAAAGGTTGCGGCCATCGCCGCCTCGGAACTTGGCTGGGACGATGCTCGACGGGCCAGAGAGATTTCCCTGGCGAGGGAAGCGCTCGCCTTGCCAAAATAAAAACTCAAAAGGAGTCGATCATGAAACCATCCAGTAAATTCCAGCCCGACTGGAGAGAAGACGTGCCTGCCCCCGGGTCTTACCGCTCGATTTTCAAATATGACCCCAACAAGTTTAAACACCCCAGTCCGGCCTGGTTCGAGATGTTCAAAACAGAGTTCGGTATGACCGACGATGACTTTAAAAAGCGCCAGCCGGGCGGCGACGAGCAGGTTAAGATAGATAAAAAGATCAGCCTGACCGGCGACCAGATCAATGCCTTCCGCAATATTGTCGGCGCGGAAAACGTGGCCATTGACGATTACAGCCGGGTCAAGTTTGGCCACGGCAAGTCGCTCGACGAGAATCTTGACCTGCGCAAGAACATTGTGCGCAAGGTCCCTGACCTCGTGCTCCACCCCCGGGACAAGGAGGATGTGAAAAAAATCGTAGAGTATTGTAACGCCAACCGCATCCCTATTATCACCTATAGCGGCGGGTCGGGCGTGGTCCTGGGTATGAGGGCAGACAAGGGCGGGGTGGCCGTGGTCCTGCGTACCCACATGAACAAGATCCTGAAGGTCAATGAACTCAACAAGACCTGCCTGGTACAGCCAGGCATGATGGGCCCGGACTATGAAGCGGCGCTCAATCACGCCCCGGAAAGGTTCGGCACCAGGATCGCCTACACCGGCGGGCATTTTCCCCAGTCCTTTGAGCTGTCCTCGGTGGGCGGATGGATCACGGCACTCGGATCCGGCCAGGCCTCCACCTATTACGGCGACGCCTATCACATCGTACTCAGCCAGGAATACGTGACCCCGGTAGGCGTGATCAAAACTAGCGACATCCCCGGAACAGCCACCGGACCCAAAGTCAATGATATCCTCAAGGGCACCGAGGGGGCCTTCGGAATCCTGGTCGAAGTCACCATGAAGATTTTCAACTACCTGCCGCAAAACAGGCAGCGCTTTGCGTTCATGTTCCCCTCGTGGGAGGACGCGGTCAATGCAAGCCGCGAGATCGTTCAAGGCGAGTTCGGCATGCCGGCCGTTTACCGCATCTCCGATGCAGAGGAGACCGAGAACGGGCTCAAGCTCAAGGGCTTCAGCGATGGGCTGCTCAACACATTTCTCAAATTCCGCGGTTTTGAGCCGATGCGCCGGAGCCTTTGCATCGGTACGGTTGAAGGCGAGAAGTCTTATGCGAGAAACGTCAAGAAACAATTGACCAGGATCGCCCGCGGTTATGGCGCCATGTCTCTCACCGGCTACGCAGCCAAGCAGTGGGAACACGGCCGCTACTCGGACGTTCACATGCGGGAGGACCTTCTCGATTACGGCATTATTCTCGACACCCTTGAAACCGGGGTCACCTGGGACAACCTTCATAACCTTCACAAGGGCGTCCGCTCTTTCGTCAAGCAGAGGCCCGGTACCTGCTGCCTGACCCATGCGTCACATTTCTATCCGCAGGGCACGAACCTCTATTTCATTTTCCTTATGAGGCCCAAGGATGATGAGGAGTTCTTTAAGTTCAGGTCGGACATAGTCACCCGGATCGTGGAGCACAGCGGCTCAATCAGCCACCATCACGGCATCGGAAGGATGTTCGCTCCCTGGATAGAAAAATATTTGGGCCGGGAGCAGATGGCAGTGCTGCGGGCGCTGAAGAAGCATTTCGATCCACATAACATTATGAATCCGGGCGGGGTCCTCGGACTGGATACAATTGATTGAAGAAAGGGGGCAAAAAAATGAATGACATAGACCGGGCGGCTTCGTACTTCAGAAAAGGGTTCAGCTGTTCCCAATCGGTGCTCTCGGCTTATGGGCCAAAATTCGGGCTCTCCCGCGCCATGGCCCTCAAGGTCGCCGGAGCATTCGGCGGTGGGATGGGCCGGATGGGGGGCACATGCGGTGCCGTCACAGGCTCCTTTATGGTCATCGGCCTCAAATATGGAGAGGCAAGGGTCGGAAAACTTGAGGAAAAAGAAAAAGTATATGGGTACGTGAGAGAGTTTGTGAAGAGATTTACATCCAGCAATGGAAGCATTATATGCAAAGAGCTTCTTAAGTGCGATTTGAGCACTCTCGAAGGTGTTCAAACAGCGATAGAAAAGGGGCTCTTTGTCACTATGTGCCCCAGGTTTGTCCAGGATGCCTCCAGGATCCTCGATCAACTATTGTGAACCCGAACACCGCCTTGACAGACATTCCTTTACTTCCTTACAATGACACTTAATGAAAACAGGCTCTGAAATGAAAAGTATAGTTGCCTTCCTCGGGCTCCTCGCCTGGCTTGGTGCAGGGTGCACACAGAAACTCCCCAATCACAAGCTCACCATCGTTTACACAAACGATGTGCGCGGCGAGTTTGAGCCCTGTGGGTGAAAGTCAAACCCGCTTGGCGGTCTGGCCAAGAAGGCAACTTATATAAACAGTTTGAGATACGAGGGGATCTCTTTTCTCGTCCTTGACGCGGGAGACATGCTCTGTTCCTCGGTCTCCATTCCTGAAAACCGAATGGCAGAGGCTAAAGCTCGCGCAGACCTGCTCATTAATGGCAACAGGAGGATCGGGATTGACGTCCTCAATGTTGGAGAGATGGATTTCGCCCTGGGAAAGGACTACCTCCTCTCCCATTCAACGCAGACAACTATTCTCTCGGCCAATATCCTGGACAGGAGCTCAAAAAAGCCCATCTTTCAGCCCTTTGTGATCAAGGAGATCTCCGGGGTCAGGGTGGGAATCTTCGGCGTCATTGATGAGAAACTGAGCTTCGGGCCTGCCCAGGGAGATATCGAGATAGAGGAGGCCGCTTCCTCTGCCAGAAAGGCTGTGGCCGACCTCAAGCGAGAAAATGCCGATCTCATCATCGGCCTCACCCATCTCAACCCCACAATCGATCAAAGGTTGGCCCAGGATGTGGAAGGGATTGATATCATCATCAACGGCCACTCAGGCATGAAGCTGGATAAACCATCAAGGGCAGGAAAGACTGTCATCTGCCAGGCCTATCAGAGGGGGCAATACCTGGGAAGGCTTGACCTCACCCTCGTGGGCAAGCCTCCCTATAAACTGACGGATGCCACAGAGGGGAAAAAACTTGCAAGAGGCGCAAGCTCCTATATCAACTCCCTCATCCCTATGGGAATGAGCATAAAATCCGAACCGGATATTGAGAAGCTCGTCTTGGCATATAAAGACGAAGCCGCACGGCTCCAGAGGGAGATGGTTGCGCAGGTTCCAACGACACCGACCTTGACATATAGGGGTGAAGAATCATGCAGGAGATGCCATGCCAAAATCGCCCAGTTTCAGGAGAGGACAAAGCACGCCCGCGCATTTGGCCCCCTGCTCAAGAAGAACAAGCAACTTGACCCCCAGTGCATTGGCTGCCACACCACAGGTTTCCAGAAGCCGGGAGGGTTCACCCTTCCGTTCATGGTGGGAACAATGAGGAACGTCCAGTGCGAGGCTTGTCACGGCCCTGCCATGGACCATCCTGAGAATCCCATTGCACGGAAGCCGTTCACTCCGGTGACCCGGGAGACATGCACTGCATGTCACACACAACAGTGGGACCCCAAATTCAATTTCAAGGCAAAGCTCCCACGGGTCTCCTGCAAAAGCGTTCTCGCACCCAAAGCACATTGAAGCGGATCCGCTCCCAGTGTCTCTTCAAGGAGGCCCAGCGGCTCCTTCCCGGGGGCGTCAACAGCCCGGTAAGGGGCTTCACATCTGTCGGGGGAACTCCTCCCTTCATTGAGAGCGCCAGGGGCGCTTATATCCGGGACATAGACGGAAACAAATATATTGATTATGTGGGAAGCTGGGGGCCCATGATCCTGGGCCACGCCCATCCTGAGATAATTCGGGCCATCCGGGAATCAGGGAAAAGGGGGACAAGTTTCGGAGCGCCCACCACCCTTGAGGTCGCCCTCGCAAAGAGGATCATCAAGCTTTATCCCTCCATCAAGATGGTCAGGATGGTGAACTCAGGAACCGAGGCCGTGATGAGCGCCGTCAGGGCTGCCCGTGCATGGACGGGAAGAAGCATGATCGTGAAATTCGATGGGTGCTACCACGGCCACGCAGATCACCTGTTGGTCAGGGCCGGATCAGGTGCTATCACCCTGGGAATCCCTGACAGCAAGGGTGTTCCCAGGTCCTTTACGAGCGCCACCCTCGTGGCCCGGTATAATGACCTCAGCTCTTTGAAAAAAAAGCTCTTAACGGGCAAGGGGAAAATGATCGCTGCTGTCGTGGTTGAGCCGGTAGCAGGAAACATGGGGGTGGTTTTACCGAGGGATGGCTTCCTCGAGGGTCTGAGGGAGCTGACCCTTAAAAACGACATTGCCCTGATATTTGACGAGGTGATCACGGGCTTCAGGCTCGGCCTGGGAGGCGCACAGGGACTCTACGGAATTCGCCCGGACATGACATGCCTGGGAAAGATCCTTGGAGGCGGGCTTCCCGTAGGGGCATACGGGGGTAAGAAGGAGATCATGAAGATGATAGCGCCACTCGGCCCGGTCTATCAGGCCGGCACCCTTTCCGGAAACCCCCTTACTATGTCCGCAGGGCTCGCCACGATCGATCTCCTTACCGATCTCCTCTACAAAAAACTGGACTCCTCAACAGAAGCACTGTGCAACGGCATCAAAGAGGCCGCGAGGAAACACGCTGTCCCTATAACCATCAACAGGGCCGGCTCCATGTTCACCATCTTCTTTGGAGGGCACACGGTTTATGACCTCAACACCGCCAGGATGTGCAACACAAACCGATATTCCCGCTTCTTCCACCTCCTCCTCAATCAGGGCATCTATCCCCCTTCATCGCAGTTCGAGGCCTGGTTCCTGTCCGCAGCCCACAAGGAAAAAGAAATTGAGAAGACTATCTCTTGCTGCTGGAGGGCTTTTGGTTCACTCTGACAGTTGAACATTTTGTTGACCTCTATGGGGATGATATGTTAATTGAGGGTAAATGCAATGGCGGAGAAATCATTTCTCAGGCTTTTCGGAGAATATTACGGCATGGTTCTGGACATCGTTGTTCCTCCGCTCCTGGGGGCCGTCCTGGGGTATTTCCTTGACGCCCACTATGGAACGGGGCCGTGGGCCATGGTGTCCGGTGTGGGTGTGGGATTCATCGCAGGCGTTATGAGCACAATCCGCCTGGCTAAAAAGCTCGACAGGGAGGGCAGAGGGATTGGAGAGAATAAAGAGGATTGAGAAGATCGGGCTTGCCCTCACAGTTCTCGCAGGGATCGTCTGTGCCTTCCTGGCCCCTGCAATGACAATAGGGCTTCTCCTTGGAGGCGCGATCATGGTGGCAAACCTTTATATTCTGGGCAAGATCGTGGAACGCGCCCTCATGCCCGAAGGAAAGGTGCCCGCAGTCCTCGTTGCAGCCTTCTTCCTCAAGTTCGCCGCCCTCTTTGGACTCGTCGCACTTCTATTCATCTTTCTCAAGGTCAGCCCTATAGCATTTGCTGTCGGCACAAGCACGCTCATCCTGGCTATACTCTATGATGCACTGACCCCGATTAGCGAGACATAATATGCCAACCCCTCCGCCAACCTGGTTCTCGCTTATCCCGTTCTTAAAGGACATCCCTCCGCATGTGGCAGGCGCCCTCTGTGTGTCGCTCCTTCTAATAATGGCCGCACTGCTCGTTTCAAGAAAAATGAAAAGAGCGGACTATCTTGTCCCTGAGGAGACGCTCACACTGAGGAATGTTATGGAGATCGCTGTGGAGTTTGTAGCAGGGCTGGCTGACGATGTCATCGGCCCTAATGGAAGGAAATACCTTCCCGTGGCCGGAAGCATCTTTATTTTTATCTTTTGCTGCAACATCATGGGCCTCATCCCCGGCTTCTCCCCTCCCACCATGAATCTCAACACCAACGCTGCCTGTGCCATAGTGTCTTTCTTTGCTTATAACTACTATGGGATCAAGGAACACAGGGTCAAATACATCAACCAGTTCCTCGGCCCCCTTCTTCCTATGGCGATCATATTCCTTCCGGCTGAGCTCTTCAGCCAGATGTTCAGGCCCGTCACCCTTTCCATCAGGCTTTTTGCCAATATGTTTGCCGACCACAATGTCATAGAAGCTTTTGGAAACCTTGTCCCCCTTCTTGTCCCTATACCATTTTTGTTCCTGGGCCTCTTTGTGTCATTCCTTCAGGCCTTTGTCTTTACTTTGCTAACTATGGTGTATATATCCCTGGCTGTATCTCATGAGCATTGAGAGCGAAACGAAAGGAGGAAACCGATGTTAAGAAAAATTGGGATAGGATGTGTAAGCATGATGGTCACTTTCCTGAGCACAGCCCTTCCGGCCCTGGCAGAGGAAGCGGCCCATGCAGGAGGCGATGCTTCGTCTGTGAAGATCGCCTTATCTCTCGCCGCAGGCTTCGGCCTGTCCATTGCGGCCTTCGGAGGAGCCCTGGGTCAGGCCCGTGCAGTTAGTGCGGCAATGGAGGGTATCGCGAGGAACCCTGGAGCCCGGGCCCAGATGTTTATCCCATTGATTATTGGACTTGCGCTCATTGAGTCACTGGTCCTCTACATGTTTGTAGTCGCCCTTATTCTCCAGGCCAAGGTCTGACCCTGCTGCCCCGTGAGGGGGAAGTGCAGGCCGGGAAGAATATGAATTGGTAGGATGGGGATCTTGACGGACGGGGAAAACAATAGTAGAAAGAAGGAGTGGTGAAAAGATCCGTCCTCATCCTGTGCCTTTCTCTTTTCATCCAAAGCCCTGCTCATGCCACCCATATTGGAGGAATGAGCCTCCCTCCGGGAAAGAACAGGATCAGCCTCGGCGCTCATGTTGGCTATCCTGAAAGATCCGTTAGCAGCGACAGGCATGAAGCCACTAGCGGGTCAATACAGCTCCTTGCGAGGGGAGAGTATGGAGCTCTCTCCAGGCTTGGGCTCTTTATTGAAGGCGGAGTGTCAGACCTGAGATTTAAGGATGATGGCTTCAGGGGAATATTGGGGGGAGCTTTCGGTTTTGGGATGAAGGGAGTCATCTTTGATCCCGAAGAGCAGAAGACGAACGTTTGTCTATTTCTCGAAGGTTTAACCTTCAAGAGCGAAAGCTCGGATAGAAGGGCATTAGTTCTGGAGTATCAGGCAGCACTCCTCGCTGAGTTCACAGCGGAAAACACAACAACCTATGGCGGGCTGAAGGTGTCTCAGGTGGATATAACTCTGAAGCCAAATAGAGAGAAATACAATTCAGAAAACACCCTGGGTGCACTTTTCGGCATGGATTACCTCGTGACGCCCCAGGTATATTTCAACGGTGAGATTCAGATCTACGACCAGCAGGCTATCTTCGTCAGCGTCGGGTATCTGATGTAAGATAATAGGAGGAAGATGAAGATCTTCATTGACACAGCAAATGTGAAAGAGATCAGAGAAGCCAAAGATATGGGACTCCTCGACGGAGTAACCACGAATCCCACTCTTATATCCAAAGAAGGCCGCGAGGCCCGGGGGCTCCTCAAGGAGATCTGCTCAATTGTAGATGGCCCTGTGAGCGCAGAGGCCATAAGCACTGACCCGGAAGGAATATTGACCGAAGCCAGAAAGCTCTCGGAGATCGCTGCAAACATAGTTGTGAAGATCCCCATAGGCACGCAGGGGCTTCGGGCAATCAAGCAGCTCAAAGAGGAGGACATAAAGACAAACTGCACCCTGATCTTCTCCCCTCTTCAGGCCCTGCTGGCAGCGAAGGCCGGGGCGACCTATTCAAGCCCTTTCGTGGGAAGGCTCGACGATGTCTCCCATCAGGGAATGGAGCTTGTTGAGCAAATTATGACCATATACAGGAACTACAGTTTCGAAACCCAGGTCATCGTGGCCAGCATAAGGAATCCGCTCCATGTCCTGAAGGCCGCTCAGATCGGAGCCCACATTGCAACAATACCATTCTCCGTGATCCAGCAGCTCACCCGGCACCCATTGACAGATGCGGGGATCGCGCGATTTCTGGATGATTGGAAAAAGGTCCCCAAGAAGTGATAAACTTTACAACATGGCAGGAATAGGAATTGTTCATAACCCCAACGCCAGAAGAAACCGGGGGGACAAAGAAAAGCCGGGACGGCTCTCGGAGATCCTGGGATCTCTGGGAATCGTAAGAGAGACCAAGTCATCCCTTGAAGTTAGTGAGGTAGCCCGTGAATATCTCAAGAGGGGGATCAAGCTCCTCGGGATAAACGGCGGGGATGGAACATACCACCAGGTTGTCTCGAAATTCATCAGTGTCTATAAAGAGAAAGCCCTCCCCACTATCCTTCACATGAGGGGAGGAACTATGAATACCATAGCCAATTCCTTCGGGGTCCTCCGGGGTTCAGCCGAAAAAGTCCTCAGGGATATCGTGGAGAAATATCGCAATAATGACAACATCCGTTCCGTTGAAAGGGAGATACTAAAGATTTCAGGTACCCCCGGCTCCGGGCCGGCAGAAGAGCAGTATGGATTCATGTTCGGGGCAGGCGCAGCCACCAAGTTCCTCGCCGCATATTACGAGGGGGAGAAGACGGGCCCTTGGAAGGCCCTAAAAATGATCGCAAAGGCTATCTCATCTGCAATCCTAAGGACAGAATATATGAAGAATTTTCTGGAGCCCGTGGATGCCACCCTGTCTGTGGATGATCAAGAGCTCGCCCTCAAGAAATTCACCCTAATCTACGCCTCCACCATCAAGGATGTAGGCCTTGGCTTCAAGGTCACATACAGGGCCGGGGAAAAACCGGGGTATTTCCACTGCGTGGCCGGCACCCTTCGCGGCTGGGACATCATCTCAAATATTCCCACTGTCTACAGGGGGCTTCCCACACACATCAAGACTATCCACGACGACATCCATAAGAAGATTACGGTAGAGGGTCCAGATGAGCTCTCATATACTATTGATGGGGAGCTTTATAAGACTGATTCTCCAATTACTGTGAGCTTAGGCCCCAAGCTCAAGATGATCACGGCCTGAACTATTAAACATACAAAAACTCCAGGGTCTTCATCTTCGTTTTATTAAAGAAGGGTTTTGACTTCTTACCCCTGTGTTACCTATAATGTCTTTATATGGCACGCAGGCGCTCCTCTTATCCTATTACCTCATGGCCCGAGGAGGAAAGGCCAAGGGAGAAGCTCCTGAATAAGGGCACGGATGCCCTCTCCGATGCAGAGCTTTTGGCCATCCTTCTGAGGACCGGAACAGCCTCTACGGGCAAGAGCGCCCTTGACCAGGCCCGCACGCTACTCTCCCGCAGAGGAAATCTCGACTCCTTAGCCAGCTCCCTCCCCTCAGAGCTTATGGAAAGCAAGGGGGTGGGTCCGGCCAAGGCTGCCACCCTTTTGGCCGCCTTTGGGCTTGCCCGAAGGCTCGAAAGCAAAGAGATGAAGAGGGGCACACAGTTCAAGACGAGCGCGGATGTGTATCATCATTTTCGCGGCAAGCTCAAGGGTCTCAATAAGGAGAGGTTTCTTGTTGTGCTCCTGGACAGCAAGAACAGGGTAATCCGCGATGTCCTCATCTCCGAGGGAAGCCTCACCGGAAGCCTGGTCCAAACAAGGGAAGTGCCATGCATAAGCATGCCTTTTGTTCTGAAGGGGGAAAGATAAGCACTTTCGGTAGTGCAAAAAGCAATCGTTAAATCAAATGGAGGAATCTCATATGAATTCCATCCGGCCGATTTTTAAAGTTGCCGTATTCGTGTTTACCATGTGTGGAATTAGTTGTTTCCGATCTGGAAACGTTCAACATGATTCAACACAGAATGTGACTCAGGAAAATCCACCAAAGCCTATTGAGATCCTCGATTCTGCAAAGATTGATCGTCCTTATGAAATCATTGGATTTGTTCAAGCTAAAGCGAGCAGGGGCGGCAATCTTGCTGATACTATTGAACAACTTAAAGAGGAAGCAAGAGCATTAGGGGGAGATGCTATTGTTGATGTGCAAGAAGGGCAATCTCGGAAGGGCATTGTTGTTCCAATTGGCAATGTTTTTGTTGTGAAACATAAAAATATGTGGAATGCAAAAGTAATAAAATGGAAAATAAATAAAAAGAAAGCAGATTCGGAAGAAAACAAATAAACCTTATTATCCAGATATAATCAAAATCTATTTCTTGCGAGGCACAGAGGGGAAAAGTAAAAAAGGAACTGGAGTCGGGTGCATAGGTATCTTAAAATATATTATGCCCAGTGATGATGAGCTAAAAGACAGGCTTCTATCAAATTTGGAGAAATACCCTCTCTTAAATCAGTTCTTCCGGGATATGATTGAGAAAAGAATTCAGAGGGAAGGATGGCTGGCCCAAGATCTATTCCAAATTCTAATAAAAGGGACACAAGAAAATATTCAAAGAATAACAAAATTACTAAAGGATGTGAAAACTTCTGACGAAGCTTTTCAAGAAATGAAACAAAAGCTTCAAGGGAGCGACCCGGAATTTGATAGGAAGATTCGAGACCTCCTTGCTGAAATCCATGCGTACTCCTATCTCAAACGAAGTGGATTTTCTAATATCTCGCTAATACCCTTACAAGGCATTCAAAAAACACCAGACTTTAGTGCAGAAAAAGGAGGCTGCCACTACATTATTGAAGCCAAGAATCTCCGCGCTCCAACCTCGGTTTTGAATATCATTTTTAACAAGCTTGACGAATTAGTGATGCGAGCCCCTGAACTCTATGAAAAATACAAGTACCACATAGAGGTAACTGTTGAACTCCCCGGAGAGCAATTTGATGATACCGATGAAACTGCAATTACTGTGTGGCTCACGCAATTAGAGGCAGCAGTGTGTCACAATGCCTCTACTGTTGTAACGCACACATGGTCTAAAAATATCTCTACGGGAATGCCGAGGGGAAAGAAGATTGAATGTCATTTGAGTAGAGCTTCACATTACGATATTGAGGGTGTTTATTGTGTTGCCTCCGGATGCGATCCGAGAATAATATTGCTCTCTAAATTGAAAGACAAATTGGAATTAAAAGTATGCGAGGCCAAAAACCAACTTTTGGAATTCTGTCGCAATCCATCAGTTTTGAAGCTTATACTGTTGAATTGGCAAAAACCCTCTTGGGGTGAAGGCTTTGATCAAGAAGTTCGTGAGGGGCTTATTTCTACGCTGAATGCACGTTTAAAGGAACTGGACAGCACACTAAAAGCGATTGTTCTTCCAGATTAATGAGGGCTTTGGGAGGCGGCCAGATCGTATTTTTGACTTACCTTCCTTCTTTTCGTAAGATTACATAAGGAGGTGAGAAGAACATGGAAATCCACCATTACAAATTTAATCGGATTACCTTGGACCCAAACAAGTGCTTCGGAAAACCGTGCATCCGGGGGCTGAGGATGCCGGTCGCATCTATTCTTAGCTATCTGAGCTCAGGTATGACGATGGACGATATCCTGAAAGAGTGGCCCGAACTGGAACGGGAGGATATTCACCAAGCTTTAGGCTATGCAGCCTGGGCTATGGAGGAAAGGATTGTGCCCTTAGAAGCAATGGCTACCAAGTGAAATTCTTGTTGAACATGAATGTGCCACGGGAACTTGGCAGACGATTGAAAGCTGAAGGTCATGAGTATCGCCATGTGGGCGATATAGGGATGGCTCAAGCGGACGATCTAACGATTATGGAAAAAGCCCGTGGAAGTCAAGAGGTTATCGTGACGCACGATCTTGACTATGGCCATCTGCTGGCTTTTTCCAATACCCCGGTGCCTTCTGTTATTATTTTTCGTCTTCGCAATACTCATCCTGACAACCTGTTTACCCGAATCATGGGTGCATGGTCAGAAATCGAAATGCCATTACATGATGGAGCGATTGTCGTTCTGGAAGACGCCACACTTCGCATTCGAAGATTACCAATAGCCCAAGAGGAATAACAAGAATCATTGTGAATGTGGCCAGGATGGAATTTTGACTTCCTGAGCCCTTTTGCATAGAATGATTCTATTATGGCGCGAAGGCCGTCCTCGTACCCCATTACCTCCTGGCCGGAGGAGGAAAGGCCAAGGGAGAAGCTCCTGAATAAGGGCACGGATGCCCTATCCGAGGCAGAGCTTTTGGCCATCCTTCTTAGGACCGGAACAGCCTCTACGGGCAAGAGCGCCCTTGACCAGGCCCGCACGCTACTCTCCCGCAGAGGAAATCTCGACTCCTTAGCCAGCTCCCTCCCCTCAGAGCTTATGGAAAGCAAGGGGGTGG
>Ga0315296_10000112_pt1 | contig 80493 bp, 58 predicted proteins | sample YL17G14_18_MG_FD_203921 | JGI IMG/M metagenome (GOLD analysis project Ga0315296, IMG submission 203921) | Sediment microbial communities from Yellowstone Lake, YNP, Wyoming, USA - YL17G14_18 | ecosystem: Environmental > Aquatic > Freshwater > Lake > Sediment | place: USA: Wyoming | collected... | reverse complement strand
GGACGCTGTTGTCATAGAATAACGGCAACGCTTGATTACCTCCGTGAACAATAGTTTCCTCGGTATAAGAAGGAGTGCTTTCGTTGCCCACGGCTGCGCCGGTCCCGTTGCCGGGATAGGCCGGCTCATTACCGTGCGCGGCATAGCCAAGCCCATCTTTCCACGACCACCATATCTCGTTGTTGCCAATGTCGTAGTCCTCGAAATCGTCCACGATAAGGAAGTTTGCTGTCGTAAAGCTCCAGACAGGGCCTTTCCACGGACTGTCGGTATTGAGGTTATTGACCTCATCAATCCGCCAATAGTAGGTGGCATCCCACAGGAGTTTCCCGGGTTCATAGTTTTCAGAACCAAGGGCCTTAGTGCCTTTGTACTCTGGTGAACCTGTACCGGCATTTTTCACGGCATCTTTATCAGCGCCGAAATCAGCGCCGAAATAGACCTGATGCGAAGCGGCATAGATTCCCGGCGACCAGGTAAGAACCGGTGTCTGCTTTACATCCACAGCGCCATTAGACGGGTTAAGGCTCACAACGGCACCCTGAGTAGTAAAGCTCCAGACTTGGCCTTTATACGTGGCGACGGCATCAAACTCATCGACCCGCCAGTAGTAAGTCTTGGCCAATTTAAGCGGGCCGCGAGGAGTATAGGTTGTAACTCCCTGCGGAAGCCCACCGGCGGCATTGCTCACATTGTCAAAATTGTCGCCAAAATAGACGGTGTGCAATTTTGCACCGAAACCTGCCGTCCAGCTAAGCTTCACATCCAGGGCTACAAGCTCGGCACAATCAGCCGGGTTGGGATTGTATGCAGTCTTGGGAGGAATACTAAAGCTCCAGACAGGGCCTTTCCACGGACTGTTCGGCTCGGCATCATTGACCTCGTCGATTCGCCAGTAATATGTCGTGCCCGGAACAAGACCCTCCGGATAAGCAAATCCGGGAAAGCCGGCAACAATAAACGTTCCGCGCTGGTTGCCCTGGAATGCCTCAGGTACGCCGTTATTAACATCGTCGAAATTATCGCCGATGTACACATCGTGTGAGACGGCAAAATCTCCCGACCGCCAGGAAAGGCTCACCCACGTATCCGAGTGTAGGGCACCATCTTTCGGGATGGGACCCAAGGCGTATGGAAATCCTCCAGAACCCAGCATCAGGATCTGAATCTCCTCCTGTGTTAGCGCACGGCCGAAGACCCAGACATCATCAATCTCTCCCAGAAACGGGTCTCCGGTCGCGTTAAAGACACCGGCACCGATTTTGAATGTAAATCCGGAGCTACCGCTCGACACACCCCCTTCGTTGCTTGCTGCCTCTTGGCCATCGATGTAGATTACAACTCTTGTCGCATCTCCTACTAAAGCTAAGTGGTGCCATGAAGGATACCCAAACGTATAGTCCGCGGCAACAAGCTGCCAATTATTGCCTAGCAACCAGGTCCCGACCTGACTACCACCGATAAACCCGAATTCAATTAAGTCATTCTGGCCAAAAAGGCTGGAATAAACATCGACATTGCTAGCGCTGACCCAACCTGCCAATGTGAATCCAGATAGGCCGTTGAGAAAACTCTGGCCGGTACCTACATACGCATCGCTCCCATTGAAATGCAAAGCGCCTTTATAGATTCCATTGGTCCAGGCCGTACCGCCATAAAGGGTGCCGTCATAGCTATTTCCGGACAGATCAGTAGCAACCGTGCCTGAACCTTCATTAAACGACCAATAGCCAACAAGAGCAGGGTCATTTAGATCAAAAACGTTGGCTGCGCCCACTGGAATCAAGGCCAACGCCAAACCCAAGAAAATCAAGTTAATCAATTTTCTGCACATAATATTCCTCCTTCGCCCCGCCCCTCTGTCCACTTTGAGGGGCTGGGTTCACCCCGTCCCGTCTTTGCCGCAAGGCATCCGCCGAAAGGCGTCCCTTTCGGGACTGCGGACGACGGGCGGGGTTTAAAAAGGTCAAAATATAAAGGTGTTTTGGTATCAACCAAGCAATCAATTTTCACTTGCAGTTTCTATGGCGTTTCTGGTCCCGGCGGCGGGGGATACAGACGAATATCGTCAAAGTACATCGTACCTGAACCACCTGCCTGCGGGGTTTTCTTGTTGCCTAACCCAAGGGCAATCGTATTGACATTGGCAAGATTCACGCCCTGGTCTGCAAACGCTTTCAGGTCGATATTCCATTGGGTCCAAGTGCCTATCTGTGCTGCCTTTGGATTATCGTGAGAGACCACCGCACTGCCATTGAGAGCAACATACAATGTATCGGCAGCGTTAGCCGAATCGCCCCTGAACCAAATCGTCAACGTGTTGACACCATTCTCAGTCCAGTCACGCGGATAAGTCAGCGTCTTCTGGGCCTCCGAATACTTTAAGACGCTGTTGTCATAGAATAACGGCAACGCTTGATTACCTCCGTGAATGATAGTTTCCTCGGTGTAAGAAGGAGTGCTTTCGTCGCCCACGGCTGCGCCGGTCCCGTTGCCGGGATAGGCCGGCTCGTTACCGTGCGCGGCATAGCCAAGCCCATCTTTCCACGACCACCATATCTCGTTGTTGCCAACGTTGTAGTCCTCAAAGTCGTCCACGACAAGGAAGTTGGCAGTCGTAAAGCTCCAGACAGGGCCTTTCCACGGACTGTCGGTATTTGTGTTATTGACCTCATCAATCCGCCAATAGTAAGTCGTATTCCACAGGAGTTTTCCGGGGTCATAACTCTCAGAACCAAGGTTCCTGGTGCCTTTATACTCTGGCGAAACCGTACCGGCATTTTTCACGGCATCTTTATCAGCGCCGAAATATACCTGATGCGAAGCGGCATAGACTCCCGGCGACCAGGCAAGAACCGGCGTGTGCTTTACATCCACAGCGCTGTTAGACGGGTCCGGACTTCCGACGGCGCCCTGAGTAGTAAAGCTCCAGACTTGGCCTTTATACGTGGCGACGGCGTCAAACTCATCGACCCGCCAGTAGTAAGTCTTGGCCAATTTAAGCGGGCCGCGAGGAGTATAGGTTGCAACTCCCTGAGGAAGCCCACCGGCGGCATTGCTCACATCGTCAAAATTGTCGCCAAAATAGACGGTGTGCAATTTTGCACGGAAACCTGCCGTCCAGCCGAGCTTCATATCCAGGGCTACCAACTCGGCACCATCAGCCGGGGCGGGATTGTATGCGGTCTTGGGGGGGATACTAAAGCTCCAGACAGGACCTTTCCACGGGCTATTCGGCTCTGTGTCGTTGACCTCATCGATTCGCCAATAGTAAGTCGTGCCGGGAACAAGGCCGTCCGGGAAAGGAAATCCGGGAAAGCCGACAACAATAAAAGTCGCGACCTGGTTGCCCTGGAATGTATCGGGAGTGCCGTCGTTGACATCGTCAAAATTGTCGCCGATGTACACATCGTGTGAGACGGCAAAATCTCCTGCTCGCCAGCTGAGGTTTACCCACGTATCAGCGTATATAGCACCATCTTTCGGGATGGGACCCAAGGCATACGGAAATCCTTCTGCACCTTGCATAGAAGCCTGAATCTTTTCCTGAGCGAGCGCCTCATCGTAGATGCGCGCATCGTCGAGCATTCCAACAAGGTAATGGGTCGGTGGATTCATATCTCTTCCTGCACCCAGTAATAAACGACCGGTACTGGTCTCTATCGTGCCTGTAGAATCCATTGCTCCGATTTCTTCACCATCCAGGTATATGATTTTTCTTGCCCCATTATAAACTGCAGCGACGTGATGCCATTCGCCGTCAAAGAGGCCGGAGGCTGCTATGGCCATCCAACTGGGCGAAGTGCCGGTTGTCTTAAATCCGAGCTGCCTGTTAGGCCCGTTATAGTAAAATGCAAAGGTGTCAATATTTGGCCCGCCCCTCATGATAATGCCAGACCAGTCGGGGTAGTTAAAGTCCGGATCAGGTCTTATCCAGGCTGTGAGTGTAACTTGCTCGGTGATATTAAATGCATCACTATTCCCACAGTCCACGTAATCATCACCGTCGAGCTCCAGCGCGCTGCCTATCCAGCCGGCTGCCCAAGTCGCGTCGCCTCGGAGGGTTCCATCATTACCACCAACAGAGTCTGCAGCGGTGGTGCCGGAACCGTCATCGAGCCTCCAGTGAGCCACGAGCTCAGCTGAGACATTACCTGCTACGCTCAGCACTAAAACAACAGAAAATAAGTAAAATAAACTTTTATACATAATAGTCCTCCTTAAAAAATTAAATTTTGGTTGTTAATTGGGATGTAAGAACCTTCACTTTCGAAGCGCACAACTGCCGTGCCGATTCTGTGTCTCGCTTGATACACAATAACCACTCCTCTATTCGGAAAACTACGAGGGTTTTGCCCTTTCGGACGAAGAGCAAAATCCACACATTTAACCATTTTCACTTATACCAAACCAGCCACTTTCCGGTCAAGGAAAATCTTTAGACGAAATTCCCCATATTTTCGTGAGATTGTGCAAAAGCAGCACCTTGTTTACCTATGCGTTTATGCATTTACGCCCACATGTCCAACGGGCCAAATAAGTTTATTGCACCAGATTTCCGTAAATTGCCTTCGATTAGGATTTTAATTTAGTTCTTAATCGCTTATAATATTATTGTTGCAGCGATTTTTTTTGAACGTAAAAACTATGAATCCTGATTTGAAAAAATTGACGGATGGACAGCTCCTCAACCGCTATGCAAAGGGCGAGGAGTCGGCATTCCTTGAAATCGTAAGTCGTTATAAAAATGGCCTTTATGCCTTCTTACGGCTGTTTTTAAATCGCCATGAGCTTGTCGAAGACGTTTTTCAGGAAACCTTTTTGCAGTTATTTACCAGCCGGGAGAGCTTCGATAAAGACCGACCGTTACGCCCCTGGCTGTTCACCATAGCCGCCAACAAAGCAAAAGATGCCCTTCGCAAATGGCAGCGAACAAACGCCATTCCCATCGGCACTTTGAGGGATTCGGAGGATTTGTCGTTTGATGATGTCCTGAATACAGTTACTTCCGATAGCACAATGCCTTACGAGAAGCTCCAACAGAGCGAAACAGCTTTGCGCGTTAGACAAATTATAGCGGATATGCCGGAGAACCTCAGAGAAATATTAGTTTTGGCATATTTTAACAGATTTTCCTACAAACAAATGGCCGAGATTTTGAGTATACCTATCGGAACAGTGAAAAGCAGACTGCACACGGCGGTTGGTCGTTTTGCAAAAGAGTGGAAAGCATCGGTTGGGAGCAAGGAAACTAAATGAGTCCGCTGAACAACGAGCAGAAACAGTTGTTATTTGATTATTGTATAGGCTTGACATCACAGAAAGAAACCGCCGAGGCAGAGGCGTTAATCTCAACAAACAAAGAAGCTGCCGAAATTCACTCCAGGCTCAAAGCTGCAATTGTACCGCTTGATAGCTTAGGGCCTGAGTCCTGTCCGGATGAGCTGGTTGAGCACACTATTTGGCGGGTTAATAGTCTTGCGGAATCAGGTCAGAGTCAGCTCCAGCAATTACTTGAAAATGAGCAAACCAAGAAAATGACTATCAAGGTTGGATTCTGGCGTAACTGGGGTGAAATGGCAGCGGTGGCGGCAGCGATTTTTCTTATCGCAGGAGTGCTGGTTCCTACGCTGAGCGTTGCCCGCCAAAGATACCGACAGCAACAGTGCCAAATGCAAATGGGTAGTATTTTTCAGGGTTTAAGCAATTACATTTCCGACTATGATGGTCAATCACCTGCTGTTGTAACTACAGCGGGAGCGCCGTGGTGGAAGGTGGGTGACCAGGGCAGCGAGAATCAATCCAATACCCGCCATATATACCTTTTGCCAAAAGGCGGTTACGTTGAACTAAGTTACTTTGCATGTCCGGGCTGTAAGGGTGAAAAACCCCTGAAACCTGACGACTCACAAATCAAAAGATTAAAAGATTTTCCCAGCAGAAGATATGTAACCTACAGCTTCCAGATAATTTGCGATAGAATGGGGAGCAGTAAGTTGCTTTGCCGAAAGGTCTTAATGGCAGACAGGAATCCACTCTTTGAACAACTGCCGGAAGATTTTACCGGAGAATTTCAACTGCATTTAAGCAGAGAGTCGTTAACTCTTAACAGCAACAATCATAATCGCCGCGGGCAGAACGTGATGTTTGGCGATGGGCGTGTCGAGTTTCTAAAAACCCGTTATATCGGCATCGCAAAGGACGATATATTCACACTGCAAGACACTGACGTATATCAAGGCTGCGAAGTTCCCTCCTGCGAGACTGACTTTTTCCTTGCCCCGTAGGTTGTTTCGCATTTCACATTTCGTATCTCATATTGGGTAGGTTTAAGATCTGTGAGTTAGTAGGTTACTACTACTCTTTAACAAGTGAGCTGAGGGGCATTTTTTTAGGTCTTTTTGGCCCGTGTGTATGATAGACGTGGCCGATAGTAACAAAGCGTACTACCATCATACCGATATTCCTGGCAGACACATTTGTAAAAAACTAATGTTTCGCTCCACTTATTTAAGGCTCTGTTTTAGCTACAATAGAAACTGTCATTTTGTCCAAAAAATAATATAGGACTAATTTAGTCCTATACTAATGAATGAATGATTTTCAAAATCAAGGCATAGAGAAACTTGAGTTCCCTGAGCTTAGCTAACCGTGGTCTCGGTAGCGTGGTGGCCTTGAGTGATTCGGACGGCGATAGCTGCCAGAGCTACGAGTACAGCGTCTATGGCCAGGTGGCGGCCTCAGACCCCAACTTCCTTGCCAATCCCTACATGTTCACCGGCCGGCGATTCGATATCGAAATCCGTCGACCCGGCGCCGGACGGGCAGGTCTTTACTATTATCGCGCAAGATAGTATAATCCACACATCAGCCGATTTATGCAGAACGACCAAAATTAACGAAGCCTGGCGTTTTATGTTTTTTGGGCAAGGCGAGCAGAAAACAGTAGTCCGAAAAAGGTGTCGATGATCTCTTGACAGGTGGGAGAAAATTGGTATTATATAATGGAAGATGATAATAGCTACGTAACAGCTGATGATTTACTTGAACGTGAACGTGGCAGGTAAACTGGAAGCTTTTCAATTAATTGTACTGTCTAATTTATATTATATTACGTAAGGTATTGTCGGCAAATCAGTTAAAACAGATTTCCCTTGGCTTTATTTCGCCTACAAATAGGAACAGAAATTGGTAATTCAGCCAGAAACACTTGTATGGCGGGCATCTGTGAATTTCTTTCAATTTTATGACAAATTCATCGACAGCCATGCTTGCTTATAAGTGTTGTTTATTAAAGAGCTTATGCATGTTCTCAAAGTGAGACAGTACAATTAATGAGGGAACAGGATAATGAAGAACATGGTTTTTACAATTGGTTCAATCCTGATCGTATCAGCTGTAGTATTAGGTGGCTGCAAGAAAAAGGAGCCAGCAGCAGAGCCACAGAGCCCCGAGGCTGAGAAGACCTCCGGGGAGTCCGGACCGCAGCCCCAAAGCAATCCCGAGGCCGAGAAAGCCGCTCTACAGGCTGCCGATGCTTGGCTCTAGCTCTTGGACAGCGGCCAGTATGTCAAGAGCTGGGAAGAGGCTGCAGAATATTTCAAAAATGCCGTGCCTCAAGAGAACTGGCAAAAATCTATGGAAGTCTTCAGAAAGCCTCTGGGCAAACTAGTCTCCAGACAGCTCAAGTCGACACGTTACACCACATCAGCTCCAGGAGCACCAGATGGCGAATATGTTATAATTCAATACAACACGAGTTTCGAAAACAAGAAATCTGCCGTTGAGACAGTGACGCCCATGTTAGACAAAGACGGCAAATGGCGAGTCTCCGGCTACTTTATTAAATAGTTGCACCTATCAAATCACTTCGTGCCAGTTTATTACTCAGGGCCACTACGCTATGAATCCAAACTGCAAATACGATTTTCCTCCTGATACAGTGCTTTTATTCGAGACCAAAGCCGGCTGGAATCAGCACGGTGGGCCTGAGCTTTTTACTTTCGATAACCACGACCCAAAGGGCGGCTGCGTTCTCTTAAACGACGGCACCGTGAAGTTCATTCGCACCACAGAAGAACTCCAGCAGCTTCGATGGAAGTAGAGCTAACGTGGGAAAAAGAGTTCAGATTAGCAAAAATGAGGTTCAGCCTCGACAATTAATGACTAACCGGTAGAGAACAGAAGACAGAAGTCAGAAGACGGAGGGCAGAAGACAGAAGGCAGAAGACAGAAGACGGAGGGCAGAAGACAGAAGGCAGAAGACAGAAGGCAGAAGACAGAAGACAGAAGACGGAAGACAGAAGGCAGAAGACAGAATACAGGGCAGTAGTTACGAGCGCTAGGTGGCATTGACAGGTAGCGCGCATTGCTATGTAGTGAATATTATGAATGCAGTAATTACACCAAATTCTGTGGCTATGTATTTGCTTCCAGGGTAATAGAGACAGTTTATAGTAAAACGATTTAGGGGAAAAAGCGGGGTTGTTAGCGGCGCTTATCCGGAGAATCAAGTCCCGGTCGGACGAAAGCTCTTGCGTCCGGAAATAGTGTTTCTGTTCTCCTGCGTAATCGGTCAAGGTGCACAAGGACATCGAGGATGTCATCCCTGCGCTGCGGGAAATGTTCGCGCATTTGTCCCCATGCGGCAATCGAACGGTCTATCGCTATTAAAGCGACTTTTGCCGAGCCATCAGAGTCTTTGGGAAATTCATCGAGACTCTGTGGGGTTACTTCCAACTTGCCCTGGACTGCTCTGATAAGTTTGACATAAATAAAATGCTGGTACCAGCGGATGATGTCCACTGAGTCTTTGAGAGCGGAGGCTTCTTCAGCCGGGTTGGAATCGGGTAGCTCAAGACGTACTTGCAAGCCCAGGTCGTCGGCCTTTTGCTCAAACAGGTCCTTCGCTGAGTCAAACCAATTGTTCACCATTTTCCCATAGACCTTTGCTGCACCACAGCATTCGTGGTTTTTGGCGGCGTTCCGGATGGTTTCGTGCTCGTCAGCGGCTTGCTGAAGGTCGGGGGAATTGAGGTCAATGCCCTGTTCTTGTGCAGTTTCCTTGACCATTTCAAGAGTGAGCTGGAAAATTTCGGACAGCTTATCCCAAAAGGCCTCGTTGTTTATGTCGTGGGTCTGTGGGTCGGCAAATTGCTCTTCACTCAGTGCAAAGTTCATACAGCGGGAGGTGAACGGACAGCGCTCACACCAGCGGTCGCAATAGTTATAAATGCCCGGGATGAAGTCTGGGTTTTCAGCAAGTTTTTTGATGTATTCTTTGTCCATAAAAAATATTCGTGTGGTCTTATATCGCAAGGTTTATACTATCCGAAATAAACAAGAACCACCGGTGATTTTACGTTATGTTTAAGTTCCTGACAACCATAAAATCCTTCGCTAATATTTATGACCGAACCTCGGGTGAAACCAGAGGCTAAATATTAGTGGGTTCCTGCCCCCCGCTTGCGCGGGGGTGACAACCTTGCGCAGGAATGACAGTTTTGTGGTGGTATGACAGGGAAAGTGGGAATATTATGAAGACCTGTTTATATTCGCAAGGCAGATTTGGGCGTTTCTTTTCAATCGGTTAAGGCCCGAACGTCTAATAGGGGAATCGGCGAACTCGATGTCGAAATCCTGCTGTGTCAAATTTAAAATCCAGCCGAGGTCAAGTTTTGCCCGGTCATTATAGAATTTGAAGTGTTTATTTTTGCATACGGGTGCATGTTCCTGATATGGACAGATAAGGACACAATCGTCGCAGCCAAAGAGTCGGTCGCCTATTTTTTCAGCTAAGTCGGGAGGTATCCGGCCTTGGTATTCTATCGTTAAATAGTTTATACACTTATTGGCGTCGAATTGGCCGTCAGGCATCAAGGCACCTGTCGGACAGGCGTTGATACACTTATCGCAGTTTGAACATTCGGCTTTTTTAAATAGATTCCTCGGCTCCGCTTCCCCTTCGACTCCGCTCAGGGCTAAAGGCTTTTTGTGCTCGGAATGACAGTGGGGAGGTTCTTCGCTTCGCTCGGAATGAAAAATAATAGGCACATCCGTTGAAAGTTTCAGAGTTGTTATGATTTCACCCAGGAATATCTGTGGGCCGATTTTGGGATTGATTAGCATGCGGTTTTTACCGATGAATCCCAGTCCGGCTCTTGCAGCCAATGCTCGCTCAGGCAGTGGTGCTGAATCAACACAAATTTTGAATTTATGGTCCCGTCCGGCGGCGGAACTAATAAATTCGGACAACTTACGCAATCGTTTCTTTATGAACGGATGATAATCTTCGCATTGGGCGTAGTTTGCCACTTTGCCCATTGGGACAGCTGGTTCCGGCGATTTTAGTTGTTGCTTTTGATGAGTATAATTCAGGCCGACACAGATTATTGATTGTGCGTTTTCCAAAAGTTTAGCAGGCTGAGTACGTTTTTCAAAATTACTGTGCAGATAGCTCATCTGCCCGGCATAGCCGGACTTTAGCCAGCCGGCTAATATTTCGACCTGCTTTGCATCAATGGGCGAGGCGGCTGTTATGCCGAACAGGTCGAAACCAAATTCAAGCGATTTGCGTTTTATCTCTTGAGACAAACTCATAAAAGCGATTATACTAAATCCAATTGTGAGTTTTTAGCTCGTAGTTCGTTATTTTTGTTTTTCACCGCGGATTGTATGGAAGGCGAACGGTCATTAGCAGATAGTGGCAGCTCATTGCTTTATGCCAGGACTTTTGGCTTTTCATTGTCGCAATCAGGGAATAAAATGAATCTGAAAATATTGTATGCGATTTTGGTTATTGTACAATTTTGGTCCAAAGGTTGAATATTGCAGAGTAGAAGGATTGCGTCCGTTTTTTCGGGACTCGCTTGAGGTCGCATACGCTCCAAAGCTTCGGTGACGGAGCGTTGCCAGCCATCAAATTAGAAGCGGAAATCCGCCGAGGGCGGACTTCTCCGCAAGTCCACAGTCCTTGGGACTCCTTACGGAGGACGCCTTACGGCGGAGTCCTTAGGACTAACAGGCGTGCTGCAGAATAATAGTAGAATGGAGAAATAATAAAGATGGAATCGAACACGAATGTATTACCGAGGCCGCTGCGAGGTATCATTCCGCCTCTTGTTACGCCACTTCTGGACCGGGATACGCTTGATGCGGCCGGCTTAGAGCGGCTGATAGAGCATATTCTCGCCGGCGGCGTTCACGGTTTGTTTGTCTTAGGGACAACGGGTGAGGCGCCGAGTCTTAGCTACCGGCTTCGGTACGAACTTATCGAACGCGTTTGTGGGCAGGTTAAGAGGCGGGTACCGGTGCTGGTTGGAATAACCGACACATCCTTTGTGGAATCGGTAAGCATTGCCTGCAAAGCCCAGGAAGCCGGTGCGCAGGCTGTTGTGCTGGCGCCGCCGTATTACTTTCCCGCTGGGCAGGTGGAACTGCTCGAATATCTCGAGCACCTAACGCCTGAATTGCCGCTGCCGGTGTTTCTGTACAATATGCCGAGCTACACCAAGCTGGTTTTCGAGCCGGATACCGTACGAGCTGCGGCTGACTTTCCGGGTATTGTGGGTATGAAGGACAGCTCCGGAAACATGATTTATTTTCGCCGGCTTCAATCTCTGCTTAAAGACCGTCCTGAGTTTTCACTTCTTATCGGCCAGGAGGAGCTGCTGGCCGAGGCGGTTTTGCTGGGTGGACACGGTAGTGTGTGCGGAGGGGCCAACCTGATTCCAGAGCTTTATGTCGAGCTTTACAACGCAGCGTGTTTAAAAGACATGCCGAAGGTCGAGTCTCTGCATAAAAAGGTAATGGAGCTCAGTAATGCCATCTATAATGTGGGACGGTATGAGTCGAGCTTTCTGAAGGGTCTGAAGTGTGCGCTTTCGTGCATTGGTATTTGCAGCGATTTCCTGGCTGAACCGTTTCACCGTTTTCGGCGAGCAGAGCATGAGGTGATTCAGCGGTATGTTAAGGAGCTTGGAATTACGCCAGAAATATAGAATAAGTTTTGACAGGTTTAAAAATTATGCGGGGAAATCTTAGTACAATTGATATTGGTATCCTTTTTCTCTATGGTTGTGTGATGATTGGGATGGGTGTCTATTACACCCGTAAATGTCGGACGGCGGAACAATTCATGGTTGCAGGGCGTTCTATTCCTGCGTGGGCGGCCGGCTTAGCCGTGATGAGCGCTTATACGAGCAGCATTTCATATATTGCCACGCCGGGCAAGGCCTTCGACAGCAACTGGCATCCCATCATTTTCTCGCTTTGTATCTTGCCGGTGGTCTGGCTGGTTTGCAAATATGCTGTGCCGTATTATAGGGAAACGCAACTGATTAGCGTCTATAGTTTTCTGGAGGAGAGGCTCGGGTCCTGGGGACGGATTTATGCGGCACTGGCATTTGTGCTGTATATGATAGGGCGCGTTGCTGTGATTCTTTACCTGGCTGGCTTGCTATTAAGCACATTTGTTTCGTGGAACATTGGTGTTGTGATTATAGTCATCGGCCTTATTACTATAATTTATACTCTGCTTGGGGGGATGGAGGCCGTGATATGGACAGATGTTGTGCAATCAGTGATTATGATTGCAGGCATCCTTTTTTGCGCCGTTAGTTTGTCAATCCATGTTTTTTCGGGTCCGGAACCCTTAATACAAGCAGCTATCGACAATAATAAGTTTAGCTTCGGCAGCTTGAAATTTACTCTGGCTTCCCAGAAGCATCTGTTCGACAGAACGATATGGGTGATGATTATATACGGAATCACGGAGGCTTTGCGGAGTTTATTGGCCGACCAGAACTACGTGCAGAAGTATTGCTCTGTTCCTACAGAGCGAGAGGCGAAACGCTCAATCTGGATTGCGATGCTGATATATATTCCTCTTACTGCGGTTTTTCTTTATATTGGGACGACCCTTTTTGCCTTATACTCTCAGGGCAACGAATTAGCACAAGCGGGCGTAAGCAGAGGTGACGAGGTTTTCCCATACTTTATAGCAACACAGGTTCCGGCAGGTTTCAAAGGATTGGTTATCGCTGCTATTTTAGCGGCTGCAATGAGCACTGTTGATTCGGCATTGAATTGCTCGGCTACGGTTTTGTTGCTGGATTTCCATAAGCGGTATTTTAATCCAGATATTGGAGAGCGGGCCAGCGTGGTATTTCTGCGTTTGGGAACGGTTGTATGGGGTTTTCTTGGGACCGGCGCCGCTCTTTTGATGATTCGGGCAAGGGGTATTTTGGACGTTTGGTGGCAGATATCGGGAATCTTTGGTGGCGCGCTTTTGGGCCTGTTTCTTTTGGCTTTCCTGCGAATTCGACTTCATTTATGGCAGGGTCTTGCATCAATCGGAGTAAGTATCGCCGTTATCAGCTGGGGAACTTTTGCCCGCAGCTTACCTGCTTCGTGGCGGTGGGCGCAGTGTAATCTTGATGGGATTATCGTAGGTGCAGCTGGAACAGCAGCGCTTATGGTGGTCGCATTTATTTTCGGGCTGACGAATCGCAACCGAGGTATTCAAACGTAAAATAAAATCGTTGTCACCAAAATACCACTGCCGAAAAATATCCGCTTAGACAAAATCTGAAGGAGGTTTTTATGCCTGTTATTAAACACAGTAAAAGCTCTGGAACAAACGGTGAAAGAAGACGTTGTTTTGCCGGAAGAAATTCAAGAATGTTCCGAATGCTGTTGGGTATTATGACGGTTTTGGCGGTGCCGATTTCAACTTACGGAAAAGCGGTGGCCGAATGGGACTTCAGCAAAGGGAGACAAGGCTGGACGGGAAACAGCAGGGTAGGGGAGCTAAGCTCGTCGCCGGAAGGGCTGCTCGTTAAATCCACAGGAGAGGACCCGTGGATAGAAGGGCCGGCGATTGATTTGCCCGGTGACAAAATTGTCAGAGTGAAAGTACGGATGAAATCGAATGCGGATACAGGTGCGGAGCTGTTTTACGGCAGGGCGTTTAGAGCGGGACATTCCGTTCGGTTTACTGCCGGAAATGATGGTCAATGGCATGACTACAGCCTTGTTATTCGTGAGAAATTAGGGCGCGGGACTCGCTTTCGCCTTGACCCATGTACAGATGAGGGAGAAGCTACAGTTGCCTTTATCAAGGTAGAAGCGATTGGCAGAGTAGCTGTTCCCTTATTAGAAAGGCCAAAGGAAATTGATAAAACTAAGGACAAAAAAGTATCAATCAAATCGGGAAGTTTAGAATTTGAACATTATGGAGGAAGATGGGGGAGTTTCGCTTTTAGAGTAAATGATATCGAAATGGCTGCCGGATACGGGTGTGAATTGCTCGGTGTGATTTTCGACGAGTCTCCTGAATGGCTTAATCTGAAAGATGCGAAAGTTACATTCGAGAGTAAGCCGGGGGGAGAATTTAGTAGTAAGGCGGTTATTAAAGACAGCAGGGGGGCAAGGTGGGAAATTGAAAGAAGTGTAAGACCCGCCGAACAGGAGGGGACACTTGTAGTCGAGGCTGAGCTAAAGGTGAATAAAGACAGGGACATTGTCTATATTCCGTGGCTGACGATTTTCCCGGGCCTGGGCACGTTCGGCGAAAGGAAACAACAGGGTTTGCTCGCAGGTGTAGAATATCTTTGTGATGAGCCGAGCAGCAGTGAGGCGGACATAGAGACGCCGGAACATATCCGCCGGGTGCCTGAGCCGATTAAGATAACTTTTCCTCTTATGGCTATTGCACATAATGGCAATTATATCGGTGTAATCTGGGAGCCGTCCGATATGGTCGCGGCGGCTTTCGATTCGCCGGACAGGATTTATAATTCGGGCGCGCACGTTATGGCACTGTCGGGACCTGCGGTTGGAGAGCTTCGTTTTGAGAATGACTTTTCCGCCCATACGCCTTTCAGACTCGAAGCGAATAAGACACTGAAAGTCTCTGTGCTGATAGTCGGCGGCAAAGGAAAGACTGCTGTGCCTGCGATTAAACACTATGTGGAGCTGAAGGGATTGCCTGCTGTGCCCGAATTCGAAGGGGGTTTCGGCGCTGCGGTTAATCTGCTTGCCCACGGCTGGCTGGATTCGCAGATAAATCACGATGGTCTTTTCAGGCACGCAGTTTGGGGTGATAATTTTCCACCGGCCCCGGCGGCGGATGCCGCGATGTTTATTGACTGGCTCTCTAATCATACCGAGAATGAGATGCTCTCTGAAAGGCTTAACGGTGCGAAATATAAGGCGCTGGAGAGAATACCATCGGGACAAGCTTTCTCAAGCGGTGTCGGACACGCAAACTTACCTACGGCACCTTTTATTTTTGGGCTTACTTACGAATTCGTGCAGCAAAGACGTAACGAGGCATTGAGCCTACTTAGGAACTTCGACGAGAACGGCGTAAAATTCTACACGCCCGGCAAAACAGATTATTCGAGGACACATTTTGCAAAACACGCTAATGGTTTATCAGGCCGAGACATGGTCAGGATTCTTGAAGGTGCAACTTTGTCGGGGGATAAAGAGCTTGTCATTAAAGCACTTGAGCTACTCGATAAACAAACCGACCTTTATGCCGACACAGTGCCGCGTGGGGCGCAGACCTGGGAGATACCACTGCACACTCCGGACATATTGGCCTCGGCATATATGGTTAAGGCTTATACCATGGGTTATATTATTTCAGGCCAGGAAAAATACCTTGAGCAAGCACGGTACTGGGCGTGGACGGGTGTACCGTTTGTTTATCTTTGTCCGCCGACGTCCGGCAGGGTGGGGCCATACGCAACGATTGCTGTATTAGGTGCAACGAACTGGCGGGCGCCGCTGTGGTTAGGTCAGCCTGTGCAGTGGTGCGGACTTGTCTATTGCTCGGCTTTGCAGATGCTTAGCGAATGCGATACGAAAGGGCCGTGGGAAAGAATCGCCAAAGGAATTACAACTGCCGGTCTGCAGATGTCCTGGCCTGTGACGGACAAGGAACGTCAGGGGTTGCTGCCGGATTTCTTCGATTTGAAAGCGCAAATAGGCGCGGGACCTGCCATAAATCCCGGGACGGTACAAGCGCACATAGCAGAACTTTACGGCAAAGGCAAAATATATGATGTGAAGAAACTGACCGGTTGTGGCTGGTTCATTCACGCACCGTGTACGATAAGTGATATGCGGGAAGATAAGAAGGAAGTTGTGTTTGAAGCAGATGGATGGGGTGAGAAGCCCTATTATGTGCTGGTTTCGGGGCTTGAGTGGGAGCCGAGAGAGGTTCTGGCACAAAGAGTTGTTCGGAAATCGTCCGAGGCTCCTATTGTCAAATCCGCAGAAACAGAATTTCACAAAGAATACGGTACTTTGATAATCAGACTGCAGAATAAATCCGAAATCAGAATCTTGTACTAATGATGTGATAAATCCGCTCTGGCTGCAATCTCGGCGTATATTGTGCGGCCTGGCGCAGAACAGGCAGCGATTATTCGACTTTGCTTATCTCAAAGATTACAGTTCCGCCGGCGGTATATTCGCAAGGGTCGGGGCAGTGAATATAGGCCTTGGTTTTATCGTCTTTGCCATCGAGGCCCCATTGCGCAGGTTCGGAGACACGCAGTGCGTTGAGGACAGAAGACAGAGGACAGAAAACAGAAATCAGAAATGTCTGTTAATCTGACTTCTGACTTCTGATTTCTGACTTCTGTGACAGAGCTTATAAACAGGGCAGCGGCCTTTAATCTCTTTTATCGTAACCACTAAATCCATATAACTTCATCTCCAATAAGAAAATTAGCTCATATACGCTATTATGCCGCTGACGGCGGTTTGTTCAAGGCATTTTATATTTGTATAGTGATTTTCGAGCTAAGCCTACAAAACAATTGTAAATGGGAGACAAAGAAATTACTATAGTGCCCAAATAGAGTAAAGGAGTGAAAGATTATGTCAGAAGAGCTGGTCGGGATAATAGGAGGCACGGGATTAGGTGATGCGCTGGCTGAGCATATCGTAGATGCTGAGTTTCACGATGTCGATACGCCGTTCGGCAGGCCGAGCACAGCTATTATGGTGGGCAGGATAGGACAAAGGAAAGTTGCATTTTTGAATCGTCACGGGAAGGGACATAAATTTTCGCCGGGCGAGGTGCCGTTCGCGGCTAATATTTTCGCCATGAAGAAACTCGGCGTTCATACGGTAATAGGCAGCGGGGCGGTTGGGTCGCTTCGAGAGGAAATCGCTCCCGGAAATCTGGTTATTGTTGACCAGTTTATTGATAAGACATTCAAGCGGTTAAACAGTTTTTTTGGCGGTTTTGGGGCGGTGCACTGCGAGATGGCTCAGCCGGTTTGCGGGCGAGTGCGAGAGATACTTATCGAAACGTCAAAAGGTATCGATATAAAGACGCATCCGAAGGGCACATACGTATGTATGGAAGGGCCACAATTTTCAACGCGTGCCGAATCGCTTATGCACCAGAGCTGGGGCGCTGATTTGATTGGTATGACCGGTATGCCGGAGGCGAAGTTGGCTAGGGAGGCACAAATCTGCTATGTATTGGTTGGGTTAGCCAGCGATTATGATTGCTGGAGGCCGCACGAGGCGCAAAAGAACAAGCAAACTCTGCTCAAAGAAATAATCGGGAATCTGCAGGTGGCGACATGTAATTGCCTGGAACTTATAAAGGCCGTTTTGGCAAGCGAGCGTGAGCTTGTTCGTAATGATTGTTACTGCAGGAAGAGTCTCGAATTGGCTGTCTGGACCGACCAGAGCCAAATCGCGATGGCTGATAAAGAAAAATTGAAAGTGCTTTTAAAATAATATAAATATTTATAAGGACAACAAGGGTGAAAAGACCGGCCACAAAGATATTCGTTTTAATAGTCTGTGCTGCTGTTATGTTGATTGCGGGCTGTGGGGAACAGGAACCGCCGAGTATGAAAAAGAGCAGACTCATAGCCGTTGAAAATATGCGGTTAAAAAAAGAATTAGAGCAACGCAACCGCGAAATCGAAAAGCTCAAAGAGCTGCATAACAGAGAAATTAAAAAGCAAGAAGAACTACTTGCTGAATGTGTGCAGGAAAAAGAGAGCTGGAAACAGAAGGCACATCAGAATGTCGGAAACCAGGTAAAAGGGGTTTTTGATGCTGTTATGGAACAGAACGCAAAACTGCGTGATGAAAACGAAAGACTCAAGGCACAAATAGAGAAACTCAAGCAGTAACTCGATGTCAGGCCAAGGCCTGAAGCACCTTATACCAATCACGGAAATTAAGTGCGCTCTATATTCGTCCGCTTTAAAACCAGAGTTACAATTATATCAATTATAGTTAAATATTGCCGAAGGAATTGCATAAGATACTCATAGAGAACCTGGATTCCTGCCTTCGCAGGAATGACAAGGTCAGGTAATCTGCAATCAATAAATAGAATTTGTATTACCCCTCCCTTACGGTCGGGGCTCTGTTTGATGAAGCGCTGTATTAGTCCTTAATGGAACCACTAATCGGTGCGATTTCATACTTTTTGGGCAGCTTTTATGCAATCGGGCAGCTTTTCATCTGGGTAATGTTTTTGCATTGCTGCTGCGATGAGACCCAGGAACATCGGCTGTGGTTTGAGCGGCCTGGAGGTCAGGCAGGGATGCGCCTGAGTGCCCATAAAAAATGGATGAGACGGAAGCTCGAGGATTTGCATAATCGGCTGATTTGGTGCTTTTCCGGAAAAGACAAGGCCGGCCTTTTCCAGCCGCTCGATATAGCGCGGGTCAACTTCGTAACGGTGCCTGAATCGCATTCTGACCGAATTTGTTTTGCCAAAAAGCTCCCACGCCAAGGTCTGAGGTTTTAAGTCTATATCCCTTCCGCCGAGCCGCATATTTCCACCGAGACCTTCTAATTTTTTCTGCTCCGGTAGTACGTCAATTACCGGCTCGGAGCAATTCGGCTCAATCTCGGTGCTGTTGGCCTGTGTCAGGCCGCAGACGTTACGGGCAAATTCCAAGACAGCCATTTGAAAGCCGAAGCATAGTCCGAGATACGGCAGATTATTTTCTCTGGCATATTTTATGCAGTTAATTTTTCCTTCGGCGCCGCGGGTTCCGAAGCCGCCCGGGACAATAATCCCGTTAACGTCAGTTAGGTTGTCTGCGGCGTTTTCATCTGTGATTCCGGTTGTTTCAATCCATTTTATTTTGACATCGGCGGCCAAAGCGATGCCGGCGTGTTCAAGGGCGTTGATTATGGAGGCATAGCTGTCACGAACGGAGGTGTATTTGCCTGTGATGCCGATGGTAATTTGGCGGTTGGCGGAGCCGATTTTGTCGGTGAAATCACACCACTGTGCCCAGGCCTTGCGTTCGTGCCGGAGTTTGATTCTGTCCTCGATTTTTAGCAGTCTGGCGACCTCGAAATCCAGGCCGACCTCTCTAAGCATTGCCGGTATCGTGTAGATGCTGGCCGAATCGTGCAGAGAGATGACCCTTTCAAAGGGAACGTTGCTATACACGCTAATCTTTTGTCGGATCTTTTCGGTGACGGGGCCGGCTGCTCTGCATGCGATGATGTCCGGCTGAATGCCTAACTGCATAAGCTGTTTGATTCCCAATTGTGCGGCTTTTGATTTCTGCTCGCCGAGTGTTTTCGGTTCCAGGATATAGGTCAGCGCGACGAAGCAACTGCTGTTCGGGCCTTCTTCGTAGGCCAGCTCGCGCATTGCCTCGATGAAGTAGGCATTTTCCAGGTCGCCGACGGTTCCGCCAATCTCGACGAAGACGATGTCGGAATCGGATTCCATTGCTAATTGGCGCAATTTCAGTTTGACCTCGCCTGTAACGTGAGGAATCATCTGGACGTCCCTGCCGAGGTAATCGCCGTGGCGTTCCTTGTGCAGGACTGAGCTAAATATCTGCCCGCTCGTGGTGAAATTTGCTCTGCTTAAATTCTGGTCGAGCATTCTCTCGTAGGTGCCCAGGTCCATATCGCACTCCATACCGTCATCGAGCACGAACACCTCGCCATGGCGGAATGGATTCAGCGTGCCGGAGTCTATATTCAAATAACCTTCAAGCTTGATTGGCGCGACCTTGAGGCCTTTGTCCTGCATCAGTTTGGCAAGGCAGGATGAAAATATCCCTTTGCCCAGGCCGCTCATAACAGTACCCATAACGAAACAATAGCGGGTCTTTCCTTTTTTATAGCCTTCCGGCATTGGTGAGAAAAATTCACTTTCAGCTGACGATTCGCTTACGCTTGCAAGTAGGTTGTCTTTATTGGTCATGTTCTCTGCTTACTTCTCCCTTTCTGTAAAAACAGGGATAAAATTTTCTAACCTATGTATTGTATTTTTCAAACTCGGAGAGTATTCGGCAGCAACATAAGGGTCCCAAAATTTTTCTATAAATTGAATAAGCCGACCATTGTAGTCTGGGCCAACCTTAGCAGTACTACCTTCTCGTGGGACTATATCTATTAGTAATTGTCTTTTCCGTGACTTTCTTGCGAGAGATATAAGAAACTCTTTTGGGTTTTCGATATCTTCTACATTATTGGTAATTGAATCAGGAGGTATGCCGAGATATTTGCAGAAAACTCCTTTAGAGGCAAGAACCCACGATTCCACCTCTCGTACCGCTATACGCAACAAAAGATTAGAGTTTTTATTCCTACCGATCCATTTATTAATTAGTTCTGGTGCACATTGATATTCATTATTAAGATCCACTAGTAACAGATAAGGCATTCCTTTTGCCGCGTTGTTGAAACCCATAATTTTACTTTTTATCCAATCTTTTCCACCAGCATTATGGGATATTCCTATCTGCCAACCTCCTATTTTTCTGAGGAGTTTGTGGAGAACCGCCCCACTGAGAATATCCTCGTAGAGGAGGTTTATTGGTATATATTTATTAGAAGACATCAAACAAGTATCCTTGTAATTCTTTCTTTGGCTCAGCATGTGGCATTAAGGCATCAGCAACTGAAAATCCTTCCTCTAATAATGTGTGAACTTGAGGTATATTAGACGCTACCTGTACGTTAGTTCCTTCTGTATCAGGTCTTAGGAGCAGTGCTTCCTCTCCACCAATAGCTTTGTCCGTGAGTAAATCTGCACTATGTGTGCTTATTATTACTTGTCTATTTCTCACTTTTTGAAGTCTGTAGATTACCGCAGGAAGTTCTCGTACTATCGCTGCATTCAACGATAATTCTGGTTCTTCTAACAGCAGGGGTGCCTCTCCTTCCATAAGACACCACAAAAGAGCTATCAATCGTAGGGTACCATCAGAAAATTGTTCCTCTCTTTGTTTTGCACCCTCATATCTCCAGTGTTTGTACTTTGCTTCAAGGTGTGGTATGCCGCTTTCGTCTTTGACATGTGTTAATTCCTCAAGCTGAGGTACTGCTTTTACTAATGCCTTCTGAATTTTTCGTAGTCGTGCATTTCGGGTTTTTTCAGGTGTTTTGGCTACGCGTTCGAGAAAATTGCGGCCAAATGGGTCACCGGGGATGCCTGGCCCCGAAAAGGCATCAGGATTTCGAAGCAATTGGGGTACAAGGTGCATGTAGAGTATTGATTCAAAGAATCTGCTAATCTCGCGAAATTCCTGATTGGCTCCAATTTGCTCAAGATGAGTTTGTGTCAAACGCTCTTTATCTTTTTGGTCGTCATCGTTTGGTCGATTTCGTATCTCGCTTACGTTTTTCCAAATTCTTTCGTAAGCAAGAAAAGGTCTGCGATATCCACTTACTTCCTGCTTGATTCCAACGGCATACTTCCAGATAGCTGGCTCCCCTTGATTGGCTGCGAGTTCGACTTCTATTTCTACATCAGGATATCTTCTGGCCGCAAGACAACGGATTTTAGATAGACCACCTCTATCCTGAACTGCCTTTTGTAGCCCACCCCCTGCCTTTGCGATATCACGTAGAAACCTGAATACATCAAGAAAATTTGATTTTCCGCAGGCATTGGGGCCGACAAGGAATGCGCGGTTCCCTAATTTTACATTCACGTCGCCAAAATTACGCCAGTTTTTCAAACATACATGAGATATTATCATTTTTTCACCTGTTATATGTTGAACTATAACGTTTTACAAATTCTGCATACTGCTGCGGAGTATCTATTCCGTCGCAGGTGTGCTTGACTTTGCCGACCAGAATCGGAAAACCATTTTCAATCGCCCGCAACTGCTCGAGTTTTTCAATTTTTTCGAGCGTTGTCTGCGGCAATGCGGTGATTTTCAGCAGGAACTCTTTTCGATAAGCGTAAATGCCAAGATGACGCAGATACTGCCGGACGTTTCCTACGCCGGATTTTTCTCTGTCGTAAGGGATGGGGGCGCGGGAGAAATAGATTGCCCTGGTGGCTTTGATGCTCGATGCTCGATACTCGATGCTCGTAACGACAACTTTCACAATGTTTGGATTGGCAATCTGTTCAGTGCTGTCGAACGGTGCTGCTAATGTGGCCATTGGATAATCAGGATTGTCAACCAGGAGCCGGGCAAGGTAGTCGATGTTAGCCGGGTCGATTTCCGGCTCATCGGCCTGGATGTTCACTACAATATCGACGTCCAGGTCAGCAACGGCTTCAGCGATGCGGTCGGTTCCGCTTTTGTGCTCGACCGAGGTCATAATACACTCGGCGCCGAATACATCGGCGGCAGCTTTAACCCTTTCGTCATCGGCTGCTATTATGACTTTTTCGGGTAATTTAGCCAAGCAAGCCTGCTCGTAGGTGTGCTGTATGAGGAATTTGCCTGTGTCTTTGGCGAGAACCTTACCGGCGAATCTGGTAGAGCCAAAACGGGCCGGTAAAACAGCTACAATCTTCACCCCGTTAGAAATTTTCCCTTTCTGTATCATACCATTTCTTGTCATAGGATTTCTAACGGGGTTCACTCTGGTCTAAACCTTTACGCCGATGTAATCTTTTTTTCCGGATAAATAGTACGTATTCAGGGAACTCAATTGCCGCAATTCTTATGCAGCATTGAAATTCCAACTGGGTGCTTATGGTAAAAAGAAAATGGAAGGCTGTCAACAGGCCCCATTGGAAATTTTCCCATTTTTGTCTCGTATTACTCGAAATAAGCTGCCTGTAAAAAGTTTTTCGACAATAATTTTGATTAAGGCTTCACTTCAGACCGTTTCATTCCTGGATTCCCGCTTCCGCGGGAATGACACAAAGAATCGGTCTGTTTAAGTATATTAGCGAGACCGGCGGGTTTTGAGTTGTCATGCCGAGCAAAGCAGATATACTTTATTGACTATCGGATGTTGAGTTTTTATTATTGTTGTCATTGTCAAAACATAAATTCAGGGAGTCAGAATTATGAAAAAGGTCTTAGGAGCAATTATTGTCGTTGCAATATCAATTGTTTTTATTGCGAACGGTTGTAAGCAGAAAGAAAAAAGCGAAGATAAGTATCGTATTGCCGTGATTCCCAAGGGCACTACACACGTTTTCTGGAAATCAATCCACGCAGGAGCGGTCAAGGCCGAGCAGGAATTGAAAGAAGCGGGCATAGATGTGGAGGTTATATGGAAAGGACCGCTGAAAGAGGATGACAGGGAGTCGCAAATCAGGGTGATGGAGGATTTTGTAACACGCGGAGTCTCAGGAATAGTGTTAGCGCCATTGGACGATGCCGCTCTTCGAATGCCGGTCAGGGACGCCGTAAACAATGGTATTCCAGTGGTGATAATCGACAGCGGGCTGAAGAGCGAAGATTACGTCAGTTTTGTGGCGACGGACAATTATATCGGCGGCAGAAAAGGCGGCGAACGTCTGGCCGAGACTTTGGGCGGAAAAGGCAAGGTGATTATGCTGCGTTACCAGGAAGGCTCGGCCAGCACAATGAACCGGGAACAGGGATTTCTGGATGTGTTAAAAGAAAAATATCCGGAAATTGAAGTTGTCAGCGCGAACCAGTACGGCGGAGCAACCACTGAAAGTGCCTATATGGCAAGCGAGAACCTGCTGGCGCCGCTGCGTAAGCCAGACGGAGGGCTGACGATTGACGGGATATTCTGTCCGAACGAGTCAACGTCGTTTGCAATGCTGCGGGCGCTGGAAGACAGCGGCCTGGCAGGCAAAGTTAAGTATGTGGGTTTTGACAGCTCTGACCGGCTTGTTCAGGGGCTGCGGAAAGAGTATATCCAGGGGCTGGTGCTGCAGGACCCAATCAATATGGGTTACCTGGGGGTTAAGATGATGGTAGCACACCTGCGTGGTGAGCAGGTGGATAAACGAATCGACACCGGCTCGGTGGTGGCGACTCCGGAAAATATGGATGAACCGAAGATGAAGAATCTGTTGGAGCCGGATTTCAAAAAATGGCTGAACGAGTAGATTCGGACCAATCATCGATACGGCTCCAGATGCAGGGTGTTTGTAAGCGTTTTGGGGCGACGGTAGCGCTGGAAGATGTGAGTATCGAGGTGGCTGCGGGCCAGGTGCTGGCGCTGGTTGGCGAGAACGGCGCCGGCAAGAGCACACTGATGAAGGTCTGTTCGGGGGCAATCAAGGCGGATGCGGGCCAGATGTGGCTTGACGGCACGCCGTATCGTCCGACTAATCCACTCGAAGCTCGTCGGGCCGGGGTGGCGATGATTTATCAGGAGCTTTCACTAACGCCACATCTGAGCGTGCAGGAAAACATCATGTTGGGTATGGAGCCGGCGAGGTTAGGCGTTGTGCTCTGGAAACAGGTGCGGCAGCGGGCAATCGAGGCGATTAAGGAATTCGATAATCCGGAACTGACCCCTGACGCTCGTGTCAGTAATTTGTCGGTGGGTTCGCAGCAGCTGGTGGAGATTGCACGTGCTTTGGCTATCGGCTGCCGTGTGCTGGTGCTGGACGAGCCGACCAGCAGCTTGACACAGCAGGATGTAGAACGACTTTTCGAGATTATCGGGCGGCTGAAACGGCAAGGCAAAGCCATTGTCTATATCTCACACTTTATTGAAGAGGTCAAGCGTGTCGCGGACAGGGTGACGGTTCTGCGCGATGGAAGAGTGGTCGGCAGCAGTGATGTGGATGCTATTACAATCGACGAGATAGTGGCGCTTATGGTGGGAAGGCACATTGAGGAGCTTTACCCTCGCTCTTCGCGTCAGGCCGGAGAGGTCATTTTGGAGATTGAAGATTTGGCCGGCCTGGAGAAGCCCAGGTCGGCGAGTCTGGAGCTGCATCGCGGGGAGGTGCTGGGCGTCGCCGGGCTGGTGGGGGCCGGACGAACGGAGCTGCTGCGGAGCTTGTTCGGGCTGGAGCCGGTCAGGCGGGGGCGGATTCGATTAGGCGTTTACACCGGGCCTGCTTCACCGGTGAGGCGGTGGATGCAGGGAGCCGGTCTTCTGAGCGAAGACCGCAAGGAAGAAGGATTGGCGCTTTCTCTGAGCGTAGCGGATAACATGACACTTTCCAAACTGAGGGGCTTTGGCCCGCTGGGGCTGGTGCTGCCGAGCCGACAGGATAGAGCTGCGCGGCGCTGGTTAGAAAGGCTGGATATTCGCTGTCTTGGACCACGACAATCGGTATCGTCTCTATCAGGCGGCAACCAGCAGAAGGTTGCGCTGGCAAGGTTATTGCTGCACGATGTAGATGTGCTGCTGTTAGACGAGCCGACGCGAGGTATTGATGTAGCGGCTAAGGCGCTGGTCTATAAGCTGATAAATGCGCTGGCGAGCGGTTCGCCGGCTGAAGGACGAAAGCCCAAAGCGGTGCTAATGGTAAGCAGCTACCTGCCTGAGCTGATGGGTGTGTGCGACCGGGTGGCAGTTATGTGCCGCGGAAGGTTGGGGCCGACACGCCGGATTGACGAAGTGAACGAGCATAATCTTATGTTGGAGGCAACCGGCCAGGAGGTTAGCACATGAGCGATAAGCTATTGACACCGAGGGAAAAGAGAATATTCAATTGGCGAAGCTGGTTGAATACTATGGGGCCGGTATTGGCCCTGATGGTGGTATATGGGGTGTTTGTGCTGATTGCGCCGCCGAGTTTTGCGACCGCACGGAACATGGAAATGATTGCCCGGCAGACGACGATAGTGGGCGTGGCAGCCTTAGGTATGACGATGGTGATTATCTCAGGGGGGATTGACCTGTCTGTCGGTTCGATAGTGGCGCTGAGCACAGTAGTGATTGCCTGGCTGCTGCGATATGCCGGAGTGAATCCATTGACGGCGGCAATCGGGGGCGTGGCGGCGGCGGCATTTTTCGGATTAGTCAGCGGATTGCTGATAACGCGGCTGCGCGTGGTGCCGTTTATCGTTACCTTAGGTATGATGCTGGTGGTTCGTGGGGCAGCCAAGGGCATCGGACGGGAGCAGAAAATCGATGTTGACCCGGAGCATTTGAGGTGGCTGGAGGAGCTGCTGGCCTCGGTGCCGAAAGAGCGAAGCTGGATGCTGCTGCCGCCGGGGGTGTGGGTGCTGGTTATTTTAGCCGTGGGGATGGCGGCACTATTGCGGTACACTCGGCTGGGACGGCATACCTTTGCCATCGGCTCGAACGAGCAAACAGCCCGGCTTTGCGGGGTGGCGGTGGAGCGAGTCAAGGTGTGGGTCTATACTATGTGCGGGGCATTTGCAGGGCTGGCTGGGCTTATGCAGTTTTCACGATTGACGGTGGGCGACCCTACGGTGGCGGTAGGGCTGGAGTTAAACGTGATAGCAGCGGTGGTAATCGGCGGCGGCAGCCTGGGCGGAGGAGAAGGGTCGATTCTCGGCACGCTGGTGGGGGCGCTGATAATGACCGTTATTGCTTCGGGGTGCACGCAGAGGGGGTACCCGAACTGGGTGCAGGAGATTATTACCGGCGCGATTATCGTCATTGCGGTTGCGCTGGACCGCCTGCGTCACCGCCGCAGTATATAAACAAACGGGTAGGAATCAGAAAATCTCGGCGTCGGCTATGGAATCGTAGAATTGTGTATAACTCCTAACTCCCTAACTCCGTCCCTAACTCCGAATTTTTTGGTTTTTTCTTGACAAAATAGAAAGAATATGGTTAAATATATTGATTATGGAGCAAATTAACCGTAAAATCGGAGTTCCGCGAAGGCGGAATACCAGTTGTTGGTGGCGGCCTGTGGGATAAATTCCGGCAGGCAAGCGGTAATTTGCTGTAAAAAATTTGTTAGATTTGCTTAAAAACGCAGCCTGTTGGAAAAGCAGGCTGCTTTTTTTATTTGTGTTTTTCGGAATTTTTGGGCAGAATTGCAATGAAAGGTTCGGGATATGGAAGATTACAGGCAAATAATAAACGAGGCTAAGCCGGGCAAAATCGTGCCAATCGTCAAAGAGATAGACATCGAGGAGCCGGTGGATTTTTTTGCCAGGCTGAGCAACTACGGCCGGGCTAAAAACTGCTGTCTGTTTGAGTCCAGGGAATACTTAAGAGGCAGTGGAGCTCTGAGTTTTGGCACGGCAAGGCCGGCACTTTACCTTACCGGCACCGGTGCCGATTTTACCATAAAGGCCCTGAGTAAAACCGGAAGACGTATATTGGATTATCTGTCGGGCGAAAAAGAAAGGTTCGCTTTTTGCGAGTCGGTCGAATTCGGCCCGGAGGCGATTGTCGGGCGAATCAAACAAATCGAAGAAATAGTTGATGAGCAGACTCGACTCACAAGTATAAATCAAATGGACGTATTGCGGACGGTTGCGTTTGCCTTTAGCTTGGCCAGTAAGCCGTTCCGTATAACCTGTGGATTGTTCGGAGCTATAAGCTACGATTTTATCGACCAGTTCGAGAAACTTCCGTCGAGTGAAACAGACCTGTTGGGCAATCCAGATTACGAGCTTTACTTCGCGGACAATATCTTCCTGATGGACCACGAACACAACAAAGGTTACATGGTTGTAAATGTGATGATAACCAACGGAGACCGTGAGGCTGCGATAACCGAGGCCCGGGAGTGCTTTGACTATTATAGGAATATAGCGCGATTTGATGTGCCTAAGGGCCAAAAGTATTCCGGCTCGCTCCCGTCCGCCTCAACCGATACCGAACAGCCGGAATATGAGAAGATGGTCAGAAGTGCCAAGCAACATATTATTGACGGTGATATTTTTCAGGTGGTTTTGAGCAGGACAATAACCGAGCCCTGTCCGGATGAGCCACTGGATGTATATAAACGGCTGCGGTTGTTGAATCCTTCGCCGTATATGTTTTATCTGAATACGCCTAATACGATACTGATGGGTTCAAGTCCGGAGCTGAACCTGCGCGTCAGCGGTACGGAGATGCGCAACGTTGAGATTAGGCCGATAGCCGGTACGAAGCCCCGGGGCCGAGTCGGGAAAACAATCGATGCAGATACCGATTTTAGATATGAGGCCGAACTTAAGCTCGACCGCAAGGAATTGGCGGAGCATATAATGTTGGTTGATTTGGCGAGAAACGATATTGCGCGAGTGGCTGAGCCGGGCAGCAGAGTCGTTACAGAGCTGCTGACGGTCGAAAAATACGCTTCGGTCCAGCATCTGGTAAGCAATGTCAAGGGCAGGCTCGCAAAAGAGCTTGATGCGTTGAGTGCGTATCTTGCCACGATGAATATGGGCACGCTCACGGGAGCACCGAAGATTGAGGCAATGAAGATAATCCGCCGGTTGGAAAAAACCAAACGCGGCTACTACGGCGGGGCCGTTTGCTATCTGACAGTCGATGGCCAATTCGACAGTTGTATTACAATAAGAAGCCTGCAGGTCCGAGACCATACCGCTTATATCCGAGTCGGCGCCGGTATTGTGCACGACAGTGTCCCGAAGACCGAATTTGAAGAAACCGAGCATAAGGCAAACTCCTGTTTGTTAGCGATTCGTGGTGAATAGAAACGAAAGAAAATGGATTCCCGCTACCCGCTTTCGCGGGCACAAGCTTCGCGGGAATGACAAAGGGATACAAAAAAACCAATGGAAGATAGAAGCAGAAAAGTTTTGTTTATCGACAATTTTGATTCGTTTACGTATAATCTTGTAGATGATTTTTGCAAGCGTAAGTGCCGAGCGAAGGTCTATCGGGCCGACACCGAGCTTGAAGAGCTTAAAAGTCTGGCGGAAGAATTTGGGCCTGACCTGCTTGTGATATCGCCGGGGCCGGGCACGCCGGATACGGCGGGTGTCTCGCTCTCGGCGGTAGATTACTTCAAAGACAAGCTGCCGATATTGGGCGTGTGCTTAGGTCATCAGGTGATTGTGCAGCATTTCGGCGGGAAAATCGGTCATGCGCCGGAGCCGATGCACGGCAAGCCCTCGAGAATAACTCACAATGAAAAGGACATATTTGCCGGCGTCGAAAATCCGTTACAGGCTGGGAGATATCATAGTCTTGTCGCCTTGGAGGTACCGGATTGTTTAGAGAAAACCGCTGAGTTTGAGGGGATTGTTATGGGAGTTCGCCACAGGGAGCTTCCGATATTCGGCGTGCAGTTTCATCCGGAGAGTATTCTGACACCCGCAGGCGGTAAGATAATTGAGAACATGTTGTCAATCGCAGAGAAACGAAAAACCTAAAACAAAAGAAACCCCACACTTATGTGTAGGGAATAGATACCCCACACGTGAGTGTGTGGAGGAAAGAAACGTGGCACGATGTTCGAATTTTGTTAAGGTAGATGAAAATGGCAGCAATAACAGAATATATTAAGCAGTTAATGCAAGGTAAAAGTCTGAGCATTGAGCAGGCCACGAATTTGCTGGATATAATTTTTGAAGGCGAAGTACCTGAGGCTCAAATTGCAGCGTTTCTAACAGCGATGCGGATAAAAGAAGCCACATCGGCGGAGTTGGCGGGGCTTGCCAAATCGCTGCGGAAACATGCTGTTGCTGTGAAGGTCGATATTGATAATCTGGTTGATACCTGCGGCACCGGCGGTGGAGCAATTAAAACCTGTAACATTTCTACGGCGGCGGCAATAGTGGCGGCTGGGGCGGGAGTCTATGTCGCCAAGCACGGCAACCGCGGGATAACCAGCAAGTGCGGCTCGGCTGACGTGCTTGAGGAGCTGGGTGTTAAAATAGATGCCTCTGCCCAAACGGTGGCCGAGTGTATAGAAGAGGCGCATATTGGGTTTATGTTTGCGCCTATGTTCCATCCGGCGATGAAATATGTTCAGCCGATACGCAAGAGCTTGGGCTTTCGGACGGTCTTCAACGTTTTAGGGCCTTTGGCGAACCCGGCTAATGCACAGAGGCAGATATTGGGCGTGGCCGATGAGAGTTTAATGCCGCTTGTTGCCGAGGCGCTTAAGCTGTTGGGCGCACGGTTCGCAATGGTGGTTCACGGTAACGGAATGGATGAGATAAGCACAGTAACAACCACTAAAATACTTGAACTAAAAGAGGGTCAAATCACAAGCAAAGAGCTGAACCCGGAAGAGTTAGGTATCGGGTTGGCCGATATAGAAGATTTAAGAGTAAGCGATGCCAAAACAAGCGCGAAGGTTTTAAGGGGCATACTAAGCGGCAATGAAAACGGGCCGCGCAAAGATATTGTTGTTCTGAATGCGGCGGCTGCGATAATCGCCGGTGGTCTGGCTGAAGATTTTGCTGCGGCAATCAAGCTGGCGGAGGCTTCGGTCAGCGAAGACAGGGCGTTAGCTTGTCTGGAGAAGTTAATAGAAGTCTCAAATAGTTAATTATGAATCGAATCACGAAATACGAATATGTTGATAGTGAAAGTTAAAATTTGTGGTCTTACCAATTACGAAGACGCTGCGGCGGCGATGAATATGGGTGCGGATTTATTAGGCTTTAATTTTTATCCTGAAAGCCCCAGGTATATAATGCCGGAAAAAGCTGCGGGTATAATAAACAAACTGCCGGGTTTTATAGATATTGCAGGTGTGTTTGTAAATGCTTCAATAGAGAACATCGATGAGACAAAAAACCTTTGTCATTTAGACTGGGTACAATTGCATGGTGATGAAGACCCGGAATTCTGTCGTTCATTGCTTTCTCATAATGTAAAGACTTTGAAGGCGATACGTGTAAAAGAGCAAGCCGATATCATGAAAGCAGAGAACTTTTTTACAGATGCAATTCTGTTAGATGCTTTCGACCCGCAGAAATATGGCGGCACAGGCTTAACCTTCGACTGGAATATCATAGGGCATATCGGCAAGCGTGTTTTCTTAGCCGGTGGGATAAATCCGGATAACGCAGTCCAAGCGGTGAAATTAGGAGTTTATGGAATTGATGTTTGCAGCGGGATAGAAGCTGAGCCGGGGAAAAAAGACCATAAGAAAATGGAAAAACTGTTCGAAAATATAAAGCACTTGCGAGGGTGAGAACAGAAAACCCCACACTTACGTGTGGGGAATGTCAGAACTACGCATATACACAATACGAGGAACAAGGTATGAAGTACAAGGGTAGGTTCGGAGATTATGGCGGTTTCTATGTGCCGGAGGTTTTGATACCGGTATTGGAAGAATTGGAAGATGCTTTTTATCGTTTCTATGAAGACCAGCAGTTTGTGGCGGAGCTGGCGGGGCTTTCGAGAGAATATGCCGGCAGGCCCAGCCCCCTTTATTATGCGAAAAGATTCAGCGAGCATGTCGGTTTCAAGGTTTATCTAAAACGCGAGGACCTTCTGCACGGCGGAGCACACAAGGTCAACAACACGCTCGGACAGGGGCTTTTAGCCAAATATATGGGCAAGACCAAGCTTATCGCCGAGACCGGCGCGGGCCAGCATGGTTTGGCTACGGCGATGATTGGAGCTCTTTTCGGGATGGAAACGAAAATCTTTATGGGCGTAATCGATATCGAGCGGCAGAGCGTCAACGTTCATAAAATGAAACTCTGCGGTGCAGAAGTGATTGGCGTTGAAGGCGGGACGGGGACATTGAAAGATGCCATCAACGATGCGCTCCGCTACTGGACGGCTCACGTTACTGATACGTTTTATCTTTTCGGCTCAGCCTGTGGGCCGCATCCGTATCCCACAATAGTGAAACATTTTCAAAGCTGCATCGGTAAAGAGGCCAGGCAACAATGTCTCGAGCAGCTCGGAAGACTGCCGGATATGGTTGTGGCCTGTGTAGGCGGAGGCAGTAACGCAATAGGTATTTTCTCGGGTTTTATTGATGATAAGGACGTCAGACTAATTGGTGTTGAAGCCGGGGGCAGGAGCTTAAGCAGCGGCAGACATGCTGCGACACTTGTAGCCGGCAGGGTCGGCATCCTGCACGGTGCAAAGGCCTATCTGCTGCAGGACGAGGAAGGCCAGATTTGTGACACCGAATCGGTAAGCGCGGGGCTGGATTATCCGGCTGTTGGGCCTGAACATTGCCTGCTAAAAGATACCGGCAGGGCAGAATATGTAGCGGCAGAAGACGACAAGGTGCTTGATGCATTCGAGCTGCTGACAAAAAGTGAGGGGATACTGCCGGCCCTGGAAAGCTCTCATGCTTTAGCCTATCTTATCAGTCAGAAGGGCAAGCTGGACGCTGATACAATAGCGGTTGTGAACCTTTCCGGCCGGGGTGATAAGGATGTTTCAATTGTTGAGAAACGCAGACCCCTGCAAAGTTGACTATTGTCTATTGACTATTTGAACAAAAGAAGGTTTTTTTGATGAAGACATACAAGCAGGTTTTTTCGGAACTAAAAGAACAAAATAGAGCGGCCTTGATACCGTTTTTCGTGATAGGCGACCCTGATTTTGATACGAGTCTTGCGATTGTAAAAACAGCTATTGATGCCGGGGCTGATATACTTGAATTGGGAATACCCTTTTCCGACCCGATAGCGGATGGGCCGACAATCCAAAAGGCTGATATTCGCGCAATGAGGAGCGGGATGAATTTGGGGAAGGCCCTGGGGTTTATCAAAAAGGTAAAGGATTACAGGGATATTCCAATTGGACTATTAATGTACTATAATCTGGTTTATCAGTATGGCATAGAGAAATTCTTCAACGATTTCCACAAGGCCGGCGTTAACAGCGTTTTGGTTGCCGATTTGAGTATTGATGATGCTGATGAAATTGTTGGTCCAGCTAAGTCGGCGGGTCTTGATACCGTCTTTATGGTAACGCCGGTCACCCTCCCTGAGAGAATGAAACTGATTGCTTCCAAAACTACCGGTTTTATTTATACCGTTTCGTTGTTGGGGGTTACCGGCAGCAGAGAGAAGCTCTCCGGTACGGTTGAAGGGCTGGTCGGCAAATTAAAGAAGCTCACCAGTGTGCCGGTGTGTGTAGGTTTTGGAATCAGCAAAGCCGAACATGCGGCAACTGTCGCTAAGGCAGGAGCCGACGGGGTAATAATCGGCTCAAAAATAGTGGGACTGATAGAGGATAACCTGGACGACAGAGAGAAAATCTTAGCTGAAATTTCAACTTTTTTGAGCGAAGTCAAGGGCGCAATTTCAGCCCGGACGTAGTTAGGGGTAGGCCCGCGTTCAACGGTTACTGAGTGGATTTCTGATGGTGTCTATCCTTGAAGCAACCGGCCTCCCACATTATCATAACTATTGGACTTTTTACAGATTATCGCAATAAAAGGTTTTGTTTTTGCGTCTATACATAATATATACATGAGCAGATGTGTAAAGAAACTAATGTCCAGAGTGGGGATTAGTTGGGCTGTAACTTTTTTAATCTCTTTTTGAGGCTAATATTATGAAAAGATATCTAATTTCAATTGCCACCATTCTATTGGTTATTGCAGTGGTTGGGGCTGCATTTGGGCAAGCGGAAGAAAGGGCCAAACAGAGAGAGAATATGAGGCAAAGATTTCAGAATATGTCAGAGGCCGAAAGAAAGAAGTTCAGGGCCGAAATGCAAGAGAGAAGAGAGAGATGGGAGAGTATGTCTGAGGAGGAAAGGGAGAAGTTCAGGGCCGAGATGCGCGAGAGGTTTGGCGCCGGACGTTCCGGCATAGGGCGAGAAGAACAGCTCAAAGCGATTGAAGCGATTGAAGAGCAAGTTGCAAAACTGAAAGCAAGTATAGAAGCCATAAGTCCTGAAGACCGAAGCCAACTTCGAGAGCTTTCTGAAGAGGAAAGGACCAAATTGAGAGAGAAGATGGCCAAAGCGGTTCGAGAGCGACAGACAGCGATTGGAGCCATTGAGGAGCAGCTTGCGAAACTGAGAGGCCTGGGGCGACCGCAAGCAGGACGTGAGCCGTCCATCGATGAGCTAATGGCGATTCACGACCTTGCGGTGAAAGAAAAGGCCACGGAGACAGCCGGTCGTCTGGAAAGGCTGATTTCCCGCTACCAGAGAGAATCGAGAGGCGATAGAACGCGAGAACCGCTGCCAAGGCCTGAAAGATTAGAGAGACCGTCCAGGGAACGACCGGCCGAGCCAGGAAGAGATATTGAAGGTGAAAGTTCGGACAAAAGAGCACCGGAGTTTGAGCTAAACGGCTTTGACGACAAAACTGTAAGTCTTTCCGACTACAGGGGCAAGATTGTTGTGCTGGAATGGTTCAACTTCGAGTGCCCCTTATCCCGATACCATTACGAGACAAAAAATACGATGGTCGAACTTGCAAAAAAGTACAAGGACAATAACGTCGTCTGGTTCGCAGTAAACAGCACGAGCCATACAACTCCGGAGGCGAATAAAGATTTTGCCCAAAAACATAAGTTACCTTATGTGATACTCGATGACAGGTCAGGTAAGATTGGTCGGGCCTACGGTGCCGAAACTACGCCCCATATATACATCATAAACCCCAGAGGTAGTATAGTGTATGAGGGTGCAATTGATGACTCGCCATTGGGCCAAAAGAAAGAAGGCGTAGTGAACTACGTTGATAATGCGCTGGCGGAGCTGACCACCGGTAAATCAGTAAGCACGGCGAAGACCAAGCCTTATGGCTGCACTGTAAAATACGCTCAATAAGGCTCGTCAGGTCTGTGTAGAGAGGGAAGACTGAAGGGACCCGGCGAGCGGACTCGGCTTGCCGCAATAAAAGACTGTGCATTTGCGTTTGTGCCGAGCAGAAGGGAGCAGATTTGTCAAAAGGCTAATTCCCATCGTGGGAATTAGTTGAAGTGTAACTTTTTTAACATTTTCTGGAGGTTAGTATTATGAAGCGGCACCTTATTTTAACCATCGCTGTTGTTTTGGTTTTGGCGGTGGTCTTGGTCACATTTGGCCAAGAAGAAACACAAAGACGTGGCGGCTTCGGGAACCGTGAAGCGCAACAGAATGCGATTGCAGCGATTGAAGCACAACTTGCAAAGCTGAAGGCAGGCATAGAACAGCAACCTGCTTTTGACCGAAGCCGAGCTCAGGAGATGTCCGAGGAAGAAAGAGCCAAATTTAGAGAACAACGGATGAAAATACGTGAGGCGCAGCAGGCAATAATTGCAGCGATTGAGGATCAAATTAAGATTCTCAAAGGCGGTGGACAACTTATGGCCGAACATGAGGAATCCTTGGCCGAACTTCAAGCCATTCACGCGGTGGCGGTAAAGGAAAAAGCAACGCAAACGGCTCAGCGTATCCAGGCCTTAATGGACAAGCGCACCAAAACGTTAGAAGATACTGCAGAAAAACTTGGAATCAGACTAAGACGAAGCCAAGGAAGTGGGCAAGAACAAAGGCCCGGACAAAAAGCGCCTTAGAGATTGTGAAGAACGCACAGAAAAGCAGCAGAGAGCAGAGGCGAAGCTGAATAGGTAGATGTCAGAATAACTACTGCTCTATAACAGCTCAAATGACGGTTGTCGTTGCGAGCCCTTCGTTTCGCTAAGGATAAACTCTGCGAAGCAATCTAAAGCATAACGGATGAGAGTGCCGCGGCCCCCTGCTTTTTTGCCCCCGATTGCGACTGTCGGGGGCCAGCGAAAGCAAGACGGGAGCCTCGCAATGCGGATACGCACGCTTCCAACAGGCGTGACAACTGTGCATTTATGTAAATGCCAAGCATATCGGAGCAGGTTTATAGAAACGCTAATTCCCGCAGTGGGAATGAGTTGAAATATAACTTTTTTAACATATTTTGGAGGTCAGTATTATGAAGCGGTACCTAATGTCAGCCGTGGTCGTTCTGATGGTTCTGGCGTTGGTCTGGGTTGCATTCGGCCAAGAGGAAAGTGACCGGGCGCAGCGTATGGCCCAGTACCGTCAGGCGCAAATGAAAGCGATTGAAGCGATTCAAGAGCAGACTGCAAAGCTCAAAGCCGGCGTGGAAGCCTCAAGCTTTGACCGAAGCCGATTTCAGGAGCTTTCCGAGGAAGAAAAAGCCAAATTAAAGGAAACATTCACGAAGGTTCGAGAGGAGCGGCAGCAGGCACTTGCAGCGATTGAGCAGCAAATTATGATTCTCAAGGGCCGACGGCAGCTTGACCGAGAACATGAAGAATCCATAGCTGAACTTCAAGAGATTCAAGCTTTGGCGACATCGGAAAAAGCCGAGAAAACAGCCAAGCATCTCGAAGAACTAATCGCAAAGCACAACAAAGAATATGAAGACACTATGCAGAAGCTTGGATTAGAGCAGGTCGGGCGAAGCCCATAAGACTGCAGAAGATGTACCGGTAGAAGAGGCTCTTCTTTGCCAGAACTTGTTTTTTACGAAACACATTGGCAAGGAGGGGCCTTTTTTATTAAAATGTGGAGGTTTCAAAGATTCGATTAACAAGTGTCGTTAAATTTGTCTGGATTAACCTCTCGCAAAGAGAAAGGAAGTGAAAGATGAGAAGGTCCTGGATGTCTCCAATCGTACTTTGGTTTGTGGTTTGTTGTTTTTTCGCTTATGGTAGATTATCGCAGGCCGGCGTTGGGGAAAGATTGACGTATATAGACCTTATTCAGAGACTTACTGACCTGGAGCATTTAGCGACGTTACCCATACCGGGCGAAAAGTGCGCTCAGTGGTCGAGCTATGACCGGCGGAGTAAGTATGATGAAATATCCGGTAATTACATCGATTGGTCGGCTAACGGCGATGGTGACGGTATCATACGCAAGGAAGACAACAGACAAGTCTTTGCGGAGATAGAAGGGCCCGGTGTAATATGGCGAATCTGGTCGGCATTGGCAAAGGAGGGGCACGTAAAGATTTATCTCGATGGTGCTGATGAGCCTGCTGTTGACCTGCCCTTTATAGGGTACTTCAATCGGGAGAATGAGCCTTTTACCCACCCTGCTTTGGTGCATACGACAGCAAGGGGACAGAACTGCTATGTCCCTATTCCGTTCCAGAAGTCGTGTAAAATCACGGCGGAAGGAGATTGGGGAAGGTACTATCATTTTACATACACGACTTACCCTAAAGGAACCATTCTGCCGACGTTTAAGCGTAACCTTTCCGCTGCCGAATCCGAAGCGCTTGATAGAGCAAACCAGATACTTACTGAATGTTGCGTTGACCCAGCAGGTAATCGCTCAGGTCAAGTAACAATCGAGCAAGAGGATATGACGGTTGCTCCCGGCTCGACGGTGACTGTTGCCAGGTTAAAAGGCGAACGTGCGATTACCTCTATTCGGGTGAGCGTGGATTTGCCTGAATCTCCCGATGACCGGGATGTTCTTCGCGAACTTGTCTTGAGCATAAGTTGGGACGGCGAATCCGGGCCGAGCGTTTGGGTGCCGTTAGGAGACTTCTTTGGTACCGCTGCCGGCGTGAACAAGTACAAGTCTCTACCTTTGGGGATGACTGATGAAGGCTTTTATTGCTACTGGTATATGCCGTTTGAGAAAAGTGCACTAATAGAGTTAACCAATGATGGGGAAAAGCAACGGCAAGTTAGTTTTACAATTACACATGCTCCGCTAACAAAGCCGATTAAGAATCTCGGAAGATTCCACGCAAAGTGGCACCGTGATGCATTTTTGCCAGAAGAACCTCAGCGAAGAGCAATCGATTGGACAATGCTCAAGACGGAAGGGCGGGGACGTTATTGCGGCGTTATGCTGCACGTATGGAATCCGAGAGGTGGATGGTGGGGTGAGGGAGACGAGAAATTTTTCGTCGATGGCGAAAAGTTCCCCTCTACGATTGGCACCGGCTCGGAAGACTACTTCGGCTATGCCTGGTGTGACCCGATGCTGTTTAGTAACTGCTACCACAATCAGACAATAAGTATGGGTAACCGCGGGCACGTCTGCGTGAACCGCTGGCACATAACCGACAATGTGCCGTTCCAAAAATCCTTCGAGGCAGCGATTGAGAAGTACTATCCGAATAGCAAGCCGACGCTTTATGCCGCTACGGCTTACTGGTATCAGGCGGCAGGTCAGGCGGACCCGTATAAACCGACTCCTGTTGCTGAGCGGACAGGATACTGGGGGCCGATAGAGGTCTTTAAGGTCAAAGGGGCAATAGAAGGCGAAGCGATGAAAATTCTTTCGAAGACAGGTGGTAATGCTGCTCGACAGGATATGTACGGCTTCGGCCCCGACTGGAGCGACGATGCGCATCTCTGGTGGACAGACGCCAACCCGGGTGATACGCTTGATTTTGCTGTGCCGGCAGAGAAAAACGCAGCATACAGACTAACGATGCAGCTTACAAAAGCGATTGATTATGGCATTGTACAGCTCTATCTGGACGGTAAAAAACTTGGCGAATCCATCGACCTTTACAACAATGGCGTCATAGCTGCCGGTGTTCTGGATATGGGTATTCATAAACTCAGCGAAGGTCGGCATATATTGAGAGTTGAAATTGTTGGAGCGAATGAAAAAGCTGTTAAGAAGTATATGTTCGGGCTTGATTACCTCAAGCTGGAAGAAGTGCAGTCCGGTTTTTATCTGCCCCCCGATTACGACTGTCGAGGGCAGGCGGAGAATCCATCCCTTCGACTTCGCTCAGGGCATGCTTATACGATTCTTGATTCTGTGCGTGATTCAGTAAGATTTGCGGAGCACACGTTGGTTCCTTACAAGGGGCATCTTTGTTGCAAGTCGAGCTTTGTAGATGAGCAGGGCAATGTAATGGGCTGGCATGATTTTGGCAATCTTGAAGGGCCGGGCTGGGCGGCAAATGCCGTCGGCGGTGCTTATGAAATCTATTTGTTCGCCAAACATATCAGAGACCCATCTCTGGCAAAGAAAGCTCTTTCACTGCTGGACCATGTATTGGAGGATGGGTTTATCGACTACGAAACAGGATTCATTACCGGATACCGTGACACTGTTACCAACAAGCTCTGTCTCAACTACCTGCACAAAAGCGACTGGTTCTGCGCGGGCTCTATGGCCAAGGTGGCGTATCAGTTAGTTATATTTAGTGACCTTCTGGAGGGCCAGAGACAAGAAAAAATGCGCAGTGTCGCGGTTAAAACCGCAGCGTGGATAGATGCCAATGTGAAACCTGCCCCAAATGGATGGTATCCGCGACGGTGCAGGCCGACGGGCGGGCATTATATTAAGAATCCGTATGGTGATGATGATAAGCTGTTTCAGAAAAGCGCTGATGGACTCTTTGTAATTCAACTGTTTATGGGGCTAACCGAACGGGGCCTTGCCGATTATACGGACAAAATCAGAGAAAAGGTAAAACTGTTTATGGACCTGGGAGGGATTTTCGGCAGTATTAATCATGACACTTATGACGAACATGAAAATGTTGCATACTCTGTGGCGTTCCGTGTCCTGCGAAAGGCGGCCAAGTTACTCGGTGACCAGACAATCCGTGATTTTGCCTACGAAGAATGCCTTGGGGGTCTGGACCAATTTAAGATGGAAGAAAATAGAAACGGAGTACAGACCAAAGGGCTGCTATTTATGGAGAAAAGCTGGGATACGGCTTACCTGTGGGAAAACGCTGAGGCGGCGTCGGCCTATATCGAAGCTTATATTGATACCAATAACGAGCCGTATCTTTCCGATGGGCTTACTATCCTGCGGGCGATAGCTAAACACCATCATGGCCCGTATGGTTTTTTGACTGAAGGAGTGGACTGGAATAATCACGTGGGCAAACAGCATCATTTCGACCAGGCCGAGTACGGAGACATCAAATATACTGAGCCTCTTTTAAATAACCTGCATATTGTGGAGCCAACTTTGCTGGCAATCAAACTTGAAGGTGTGGTTCATGAAGCCCGGGAACGTTAAGAAATATCTAAACTGTTACCCTGAGCGAAGCGAAGGGTCTCATTGGTTGGCATGAGAGATTCTTCCCCTTCGGCCCATTCGGCTACCCCTTCGACTTCGCTCAGGGCTACGGCTAATTCAGGGCAAGCTTTTGTTCGCTCGGGGCTAAAGGCTATTTGCGCTCAGAATGACAAACTATGTTTTAGGATTATTTCCAACTATAATTATCTCGTTAATAAAAAAGAAAGGAAATGAAAGATGAGAAAATTATGGATTTCTCCAATCGTAATCGGATTTGTAGTTTGCGGCTTTTTTATGACGGTTCACAGCACAGACGGGGCAGAAGAGCAGCAAGGAGAACATCTTGTTCCCGTTGACAAAAAGCTCACACAGGATGCGGTGCAGCGTCTTTTGGGGCGGGGCCGACAGGAAGTCTATCGCGGCAAGGAGCTTGAGACGATTGGCATGCCGGTAGGGGGCATTGCAACAGGGCAGCTCTATCTACGTGGTGATGGAACACTCGGCCTTTGGGAAATTTTCAACCGCGATGTTTTCACAGGTTACGGGAGTGATAATTACCGCGCCTACAGGCCGAGCTCACCTGTGGACTCCGGCTTTGCTGTCATTGTGAAACGAGAAGACAAGGCCTTCGTGAGGCCGTTAAACAGAGATTTTGAGACTGTTGAGTTTATCGGGTTATACCCTATTGGTATAGTTCGGTACCGTGAAGATGGATTGCCTGTAAGGATTGCGCTGACGGCCTCTTCTCTTTTTATTCCGCTTAATGCGAAAGATTCTGCTCTTCCGGCCACGCTGTTTCATATCGTCGTTGAGAATATCTCCGACACAAACCTCCGGGCCGGTGTTTTAGGATGGCTTGAGAACGCGGTTTGCATCAATTCAGCGAAGGCCGTTCATGCCCTGCGCCGAAGCCGAATCATCAATGAAAACGAGCGGACATTGATTGTGCATACGGCAGAGAAGGCACCTGTACCCAAGGTTGCGCCGGCCCCTCGGCCGAAAATTGTTATAGCCGATTTTGAACTCGCAGACTATGGCGACTGGAAAGTAACCGGAGAGGCTTTCGGGGAAGGACCTGCGAAGGGCACACTGCCAAACCAGCAAGAGGTGAGTGGTTTTCTTGGTAAGGGGCTTATCAATACGTTTCTCGGTGGGGATAAGCCCCATGGCACTCTGACGTTACAGCCTTTCAAAATCTCACGGAATTTTATCAACTTTCTAATCGGCGGAGGTAGTCTCGAAGGTCAAACGTGCATTAATTTGCTTGTTGATGGCAAAGTGGTACGCACCGCAACCGGTAAGAACGATGAAAAGCTCGAATGGTATTTCTGGAACGTTCAGGAGTTCGATGGTAAAACGGCGCAAATTCAGATAGTGGACCAATTCTCAGGCGGATGGGGGCATATTAATGTTGACCAGATTGAACTTTCGGATGAGCCACAGAACGGGCAGATGGGTCCGCTCGAGCAACTTGCTGATTATGGCTCGCTGGCCCTGGCTTCTGTGGAAGAGGGAGCTTCGTCTCAGGATGTCCGTGAGCTTCTTGCGTTTCTCGGAGATTGGGTTGTAGAGCTTAACGCCGAGGAGGATGTTGCCTGGCCTGTTACCGAGAGACTTAGTACGGCTCTGGCTACTCGTACCGTATGGTTGGCGCCCGGTGCCACACACACTTTCATTTTTGTCCTGGCGTGGTTCTTTCCCAATCATCCGAACGGCCATGAGTATGCCAACCGCTTCAACAGTGCTGTTGAGGTTGCTCATTATGTCCTCGATAACTACGAACGGCTTGCCGGCGATACCTCCAAGTGGTATAATACCTACTACGAGGATAGCACTCTGCCTCGCTGGCTGCTTTTCCGTTTGCATTCCACTGTGTGCAACCTTGCGACCGGGACGTGCCAGTGGTGGAAGAACGGCCGGTTCTGGGCGTGGGAGGGCGTGGGCTGTTGCCCTGGCACCTGCACCCACGTGTGGAACTACGCCCACGCGCCGGCACGTCTTTTCCCACAGCTTGAGCGAAGCGCCAGGGAAATGCAGGATTTTGGTGAAGGATTCGACTCCGAGAGCGGCCTGGTTGGGTTCCGGAGCAACCGTACTTACGCCGCTGACGGACAATGCGGTACAATACTCAAAGCCTATCGCGAGCACCAGATGTCCGCCGACAATGCCTTTTTAAAAAACAATTGGCCGCGCATCAAAAAGGCCCTGGAGTTCTCCATCACCCAGGATGGCAACGATGACGGCCTTATCGAGAACAGTCAGCATAATACATACGACATCAACTTCGAGGGCCCCAACTCGTTTGTCAGCTCGCTTTATCTGGCTGCGCTTCGCGCCGGGGAAGAAATGGCAAAAGATATGGGCGACGAGCGGTTCGCCGAACGCTGCCGAAAGATATTCGAAAGCGGCAGCCGACTGAGTGTTGAGCGTCTCTGGGACGGCGAATACTTCATTCAGCTTGTTGACCTGCAGAAATATCCTAAAAATCAGTATGCGAGAGGGTGCCTGTCGGACCAGCTTTTCGGGCAGGGCTGGGCACATCAGCTCGGCCTGGGTTATATCTATCCCCCAGAATATGTCAAAAAGGCTCTTCAGTCGGTCTGGAAATATAACTGGGCGCCGGATATTGGGCCATACAATGCCGTGCACGAACCGGAGCGCTGGTTTGCCAGGCCTGGTGAGGCGGGTATGTTTACCTGTACCTGGCCTAAGAGTCCGTACCTTGCAGAAGGCGTTCGCTACAGGAGTGAGGTCTGGACGGGCATCGAGTATCAGGTGGCCGGGCATATGGTCTGGGAGGGGATGGTTGACGAGGCACTCGCGATTTGCCGCGGCATCCACGAGCGTTATTACCCGGCCAAACATAATCCATATAATGAGGTTGAGTGCGGCGACCACTACGCGCGTGCAATGGCAAGCTGGGGGGTCTATACGGCCCTTGCCGGCTATGAGTACCACGGCCCGAAGGGGCATCTCGGCTTTGCGCCGAGGCTAACGCCTGAGAACTTCCGTGCCGCCTTCACAGCCGCCGAGGGATGGGGCACATTTGCTCAACAGCGGGACGACAAAACGCAGCGTGAGCAAATCGAGCTGCGCTGGGGTCAGTTGAGTTTGAAATCTCTTGCCTTTACGGTTCCTGAAGATTTCCACTCAGTGGAAGTTTCTGTAACAGCCGTGGGCAAACCTATCGAAAACGACTACGTCCTCAAGGAGAACCGTCTCGAAATCACCCTGAAGAAAAAGCTGGTCCTCTTTGAAAATCAGACGCTTGAGGTAAGCATTCAGCGCCAAGGCGAATAAAGCGCCGGGGTTCCATAAATTACCTATATTTCAGTCCTGTGATTGGTCAATTCGGGGACCTATAGGAAATCTCTAAAAATCTTCTTGTATTCTTCACAAATAGCTGCAAAATGTTATATTGTATTGACTTCTACTCTTTTTGGGCAGAAAATCGGCACAAGTGAGGGTGAATGAAGCTGTAATCATAGAGGAAGTCAACTTTAAATTAAGGAGTGTATTATGAAAAAAATATCAATTGGCTCATGGGCATATACGATTGGCCCTTACGCAAACAACCCGGTACCCTGGGAGGAAGTAATAAAGAAGGTTGCGGATTTAGGCTTCGACGGTATAGAGCTGGGCGGCTTTCCGCCGCATCCGAACCCGGACAATATGCCGAAAAAGAAGCAGCGTGATGCCTGCAAAAAACAGGTTGAGGAATTGGGGCTTGAATGGTCGGGCCTGGCAGCCGACCTCTGGAGCCAGCACCTTATCGACACCGATGACAATTCAGCGTATATAGAATGTTTTCGAAAGAACCTGCGATTTTGTGTTGACCTTGGAATTCCTGCCATTCGTGTTGATTCTGTTCAGCCGCCGACTATTTTTGAGAAGGTTGATGCAGAGACTGCACTGGAGCGTGTTGTAGAGACCTGGAAGGTTTGTGCTGAAGATGCCGCCGATGAAGATATCCGTATGACGTGGGAGTTTGAGCCGGGCTTTGCCTTTAATAAGCCGTCGGATGTTGTGCGAATCGTTGAAGAAGTTGACGACGACAATTTCGGCGTGTTGTTCGATACGTGCCATGGTTATATGGTTGCCTGTACGGGTGCACGTCAGCCGGGCGAAAAGGAGATACTGCCGGGCGGTGTGGTTGAATTTGCACGAAAACTTCGCGGCAAAATCAATCATATTCACCTGATAGATTCCGACGGCACATTGCACGGTAATGAAACATCGACCCATGCACCTTTTGGCCAGGGTAAGATAGATTTTGACAAGCTTATGCCGGAACTGGCGGAAAACGATATGGGGCACGATTGGTGGACAATAGATTTGTGCTTCTGGGCGGACGCATGGAAGGTAACAGAGCAATGCAAAAAGACGGTCGATGAGCTTAATAAAAAGTATGGATAACCAAAGAGGTCTGGACTATTTGGACCCGTTTGTGTTAGGAGTAATCTTATGAAGAAGAAACTAAACGTCGGACTTATTGGATACGGCTTTATGGGCCGGACGCACTCAAATGCCTACCAAAGAGTCAAACACTTCTTCGACGTGCCGTACGAGCCGGTCTTACAGGTTGTCTGTGGACTGGAGGATGGGGTGGCCAGGGCCTTTGCCGAGCGGTGGGGCTACAAGTCGCATACTACCGACTGGCATAAAGTAGTCGAGGATGAAAACATCGACGTGGTGGAAATCTGTGTGCCGAACAATCTGCACGCCGAGATAGCTATTGCTGCCGCCAAGGCCGGCAAGGCAATCTGTTGTGAAAAACCCCTGGCGCTGAACGTCTCACAAGCCGAGCAGATGGTTAAGGCTGTGGAGGAAGCTGGTGTGCCCAACCTGGTCTCATTTAACTATCGCCGGGTACCCGCCGTGACATTGGCCAAGCAGCTCATCGACGAAGGTCGGCTGGGGAAGATTTTCCACTATCGGGCCAATTTCTTGCAGGACTGGACCATCTCAGCAAAGGTGCCGCAAGGGGGGATGGCCACATGGCGGCTGGACGTCAAGGCTGCCGGCTCAGGCGTAACCGGCGACCTTCTTGCCCATTGCATAGACACGGCTATGTGGCAAAACGGGCCCATCACCAACGTCTGTGCCATGACGGAGACCTTTATCAAAGAACGCATGCATACTGAAACGGGTAAGGTCGAGCCGGTGGGTATCGATGACGCGTGCACCTTCCTTTGTCACTTTGACAACGGCTCACTGGGCAACTTCGAGTCCACCCGCTACGCGCGTGGCCACAAGGCCCTTTATACCTTCGAGATTAACGGGGAAAAGGCCTCCATCGCCTGGGACCTCCATGACCTCCATCGTCTCAGCTACTTCGACTATGGCGACCAGTCGATTGTACGAGGCTGGCGTTCAATTCACGTTACAGACAGCGATATGCCGTATATGGATAAATGGTGGGTCCCGGGTCTGCAGATTGGTTACGAGCACTCGTTCGTCCACCAGGTGGCTGAATTTTTGCAGAACTTAGCCGAGGGTAAGTCAACATCGCCGGACTTCCGGGAGGCCCTTGCAACACAATATGTCTGTGACGCGGTGCTGACGTCGGCGAAAAATAAAAAATGGGAAACAGTGAAAAAAGCATAAGCGTGGGAGTGGAGGCACACTGGTAGTTTATAACTTGTGCACTTACAACTTATGCTCTTATGCAATTGTGAAGTAAGGAGAGTTTATGTCTGCTAATTCTATCGCAAACAAAGCACTTGAACAGGGAAAAGGAATCGTTCGATTGGCGCCGAACTGGGTGCCGCGTTCTTTTTGTGTGCCGGGTCGGCGTATTAAACTCCATCCGGATGACTATTATGCGCTGGGAGGTGAGCGCGGGGGAATTGATGAGCGCTGGTTTTCATCAACTACACCGGCGGACAACGGCCCTTTGACGGCGCCGAATGAGGGCTTGAGTTTCGTTGTCTTTGAGGATAATGGAAAAACGGAAAAAGTTCTGCTCAAAGATGCAATTGACGAGCTCAAAGGCGAGCTTATCGGCAAGAGATTGTGGAACAAACACGAGCGATGGCCGATGTACTCAAAGTTTTTCGACAATAAAGGCGCTTTGCCCCATCATATACATCATCGCGATAAGCATGCGAAGCTGACGGGTCAGTTAGGCAAGCCCGAGGCCTATTATTTTCCACCGCAGGCAAATAATTATGGAGGTGATTTTCCATATACGTTTTTTGGCCTAAAGCCCGGCACCACCAAAGGACAAGTCCGCCAGGCCCTTCTCGACTTTGAAAAAGGTGATAACAAAATCACAGACCTGTCTGTTGCCTATCGGCTTGAGGTAGGAACAGGCTGGGATGTGCCGCCGGGAGTTCTGCACGCACCCGGCAGCCTTTGCACTTATGAGCCGCAAAAGGCATCAGATGTTTTCGCTATGTACGAGTCGCTACCGCACAATCAGGTTGTTCCTAAAGAACTATTTTGGAAGGACACTCCTGAAAATAAAGTAGGTAACGTTGACCATTTGCTTGGGGTAATTGACTGGGACCTGAACGTTGACCCCGACTTTGCGGAACATCGGTTTATGCGTCCCAAACCCGTCAGGCCGGTCAAAGAGATGGAGGCTGAGGGCCACATTGAAAACTGGATATGCTATAAGTCAAAGGCCTTCAGTGCCAAAGAGCTTACGGTTTTGCCGGGTCGAACGGTAACTATCAAGGACAACGCCGCATACGGATTCATTATGATGCAGGGTCACGGCACGATGGGGCAGTGGGATATAGAGACTCCTGCGCTTATCAGGTACGGCCAGTTGACCCACGACGAATACTTTGTCAGCGAACAGGCGGCCAAAGAGGGAGTGAAAATCACGAATCCCTCTAAAACCGACCCAATCGTTTTGCTCAAGCATTTCGGGCCTGATAACCCGGATTTAACTGTTGAATAGTAAATCGAGCTGTGAATCATTATTAGTCTGTAACGGGTAATTTGATACATTGTCATTGCGAGGTCGCAGAAGATGGCCGCGGCAATCTCAACTTGTCATGGGTTTTGAGATTGCTTCGCTGCGCTCGCAATGACAACAAGCGGGTAAAATTAAATCCCTCAATCAAGCTGTAACAAGCCACTATTCATAAATTAAACATCGCACAGGATGACGGCCTCTTTGAGAGCCTTGAAGGAATTGCCGGTCGGGATGAACTCCTGGCCGACGTAGCCCAGGTACCCGGTGCGGACTATCTCTTCCATAATGGGCTTGTAGTTGATTTCCTGTTTTTCGCCAATTTCACAGCGGCCTGGGTTGCCGGCGGTGTGGTAGTGGCCGATGTAATCCTTATATTGTCGAATGCGAGCGATGATGTCGCCGTCCATAATCTGCACGTGGTAGATGTCAAACAGCAGTTTCATCCTTGGTGAGCCGACCTTCTTGATGATTTCCATACAGTAGTCGGTGTGGTCGCCCTGGTAGCCGGGATGGCCCTGCATCTCGATGTTCACCCGGCTGTTGAGAATCTCCAGGCAGAGGTTGACCTTATTGCTCTCAGCGTATTGCATTATCCTCTTGTAACCGTTGACGCAGTTCGTGATGCCTACATCGTCCGGAATGTTCTCGCGAAAACCGGTGAACGTGATGACGTTGGGGAAGCCATATTCGTGGCAGGCGTCGATGGAGTCCTGGAGCTCTTTCAGACACATATCATGATACTCTGGGTTGTTCATTCCTTTATCGAATCCGTGGCTGCCGAGAATAGCGCAGACGAGATTATACTTTCTGAGGGTGGGCCAGTGCCTGGGTTCGACCAGCTCGACGCTTTTACAGCCAAGATGCCTGGCTACCTTGCAGGTCTGCTCGATGTCCCAGTACTTCTGGAAACACCAGTAAACGATGGACTGATTGATTCGGCCCTCGATGGCGCGTTGTTTGTCAGATGTGCCAATACCAATAGTGGCACAAGAGCCGAGGCCAATGGCCGCAGTGCCGGTGCCGGCAACCATTTGGAGCATACTGCGACGGCTGATATGATTGTTGATGGAGGTTTTTGACTGTTTCTTCCCACTCATCTTAGTATCCTTTCTGTATGATAATCTTTTAAGACTGTTCCTTGTTTATACCGGCTTTATAAAAGATGACTATAAGTTCTTTCATGCCAAGGTCAAGGAAAAAACATGATACTTTGAAGGGATTTGAAATAGGATTTTTGATTGGAATAAGATTTGACGAACAGAGGAGTATATGTTAAAGCTTGGTAACTGCGACTGAGTATTTTTCAGGAGTTTATTAAAAGAAAATTAATTAGCTAATTTGAAAAAAAAGACCACCGACGACTCCAGCTTGAGACAGGCCGAAGAAGTATCAGTTGAGCAGCATGCCAAAGAAGAACCCACCGAGGAGTAAACTGAAGAGGTTTCAGTTGAGAAGCAAGCTCCTTTGCTGAGAATCAATGGTTCGTTTTCATACCGGTGTGCCGGTAGTGTCTTTATATTCTTTGCGCAGTCGTTTCAGTTCGTCCTTCAGCTTTTTGACGACATCGGCATAAGGTGGGTCGTTATAGACGTTCTTCATTTCCTTCGGGTCTTTTTTCAGGTCGTACAGCTCCCACTCGTCGATATCGTGGTAGAAATGTATCAGCTTGTAACGTTTGTTCCGGACACCATAGTGCCGCTTTACGCTATGCACTGCTGGGTACTCGTAGTAGTGGTAGTACATCGATGTGCGCCAATCACTGGGTGTTTTGCCCTGGAGTATTTTCCTAATCGAGCGTCCCTGCATATCAGGCAGTGTTGGTACGCCGGCAAAATCCAAAAACGTCGCGCCAAAATCCAGATTCAGCACGATATCATTGTTTATCGAATCGGCTTTGACTTCCTTAGGATACCGCACCAGCAACGGCATCCGCAGCGATTCTTCGTACATAAAGCGCTTATCGAACCAGCCATGGTCGCCTAAGTAAAAGCCCTGGTCGGAAGTGTAAAATACCACTGTATTTTTAGTTAGACCTGTTTCATCAAGATAATCCAAAACCCGCCCCACATTCTCATCTACCGAAGCGATACACCGCAGGTAGTCTTTGATGTATCTTTGATATTTCCAGCGGACCAGGTCTTTGCCCTTGAGGTTTGCTTTCCGGAAGGCTTCGTTTTTGGGTTCGTACGCCGCGTCCCAGAGCTTTTTCTGCTCAGGCGTAAGGTTTTTTGGGGGCACGAGTTTCAGGTCTCTGTCATTCATCGTCTTTTCGATGCTCATATCCTGTTCCTTAGCGGCTCTTCCGCGGTTGGAGTAGTCGTCGAAAAGGTTTTCCGGCTCCGGAATCTTAACATCATCGTACATCGTCAGATATTTGGGACCAGGTTCCCATTCCCGGTGCGGGGCCTTGTGGTGGTACATCAGACAGAATGGCTTATCGCCGGTGCGTTCTTTGAGCCACTTGAGGGCATAGTCGGTAATAATATCAGTAGTGTAACCGGTGTATTTTTTTCGTTGTCCCATCTCGAACATAATAGGGTTGTAGTAGGTTCCCTGTCCGGGCAGGACGTTCCAGTAATCAAAGCCGGTTGGGTCGGTTTTTAGATGCCATTTACCAATCATAGCCGTTTCGTAACCGACCTGTTGCAGCAGTTTGGGGAAGGTCTGCTGGCTGCCGTCAAACTTTACTTTGTTGTCGATGACGCCGTTTATATGGCTGTATTTGCCGGTCAGTATTACCGCTCGGCAGGGGGCACAGATAGAATTAGTGCAGAAGCTGTTGTTGAAGAGAATACCCTCTTTGGCGAGCCGGTCGAGGTTTGGCGTTTGGTTGATTTTGCTTCCGTAACAGCTTAAGGCGTGCGAGGCGTGGTCGTCCGTCATAATAAATATGATGTTCGGCCGTTTTCTTTCAGTCCCTGCTGTTTGACCAATACTCTCAAAGCCTGGCGATATTGATAATGCTGATGCGGAGCCCGCCATAAACCCAATTGTTTTAAGAAAACTCCGGCGATTTAGCCGGATGTCTGTTTCACCGTGTTTTTCGGGAAATTCTCTTCTTGTTTGTCGTTTCATTTTGGTTCCTTTCGTACGTCTTTGTATTGACTATTTACTCATAGAAAAGAGTTCTTTTTGCTTTTTCTGCATTTAATCAATACATTGAAACTAACTATAAGTCGAATTTTTGGGTTATAATAGAAAATGTGAAAGGCTTTGTCCAATGATTTAGAGCCTCTATTGCTCTGTTGGAAACGTGGACTGTCATTCTGAGGCGAAAGAAAGCTTGCCGTGGGCGAAGCCGAATGAGCAGCGGCTCAAGTTAATCAATGAAAAAAGGGCCTATACCGAATTCGTTCGGTATAAGCCCCGAGTCTATTAGTTCCTAATTGTCAATCAAATCTCGGCTTATGGTGCCGATGATAAATGTAAAGCAATATCATCGAAGTACATCGTACCTGAACCGCCTGACTTCGGATTTTTCTTGTTGCCTAAACCAAGAGCAATCGTATTGACGTTTGTGAGGTCCACGCCCTGGTCTGCAAAGGTCTGCAGGTTGATAATCCATTCCGTCCACATGGCTATCTGTGCTGCATTAGGATTATCGTGAGTAACTACTGCACTACCATTGACAGCAACATACAATGGCTCAGCAGCATTGCCGGGGTCGCCATAGAACCAAATCGTCAGTTTTGTGACACCTCCCTCGGTCCAGTCACGAGGATAATCCAATGTCAGCTCAGCCTCCGAAATGTTCAAGGCGCTGTTGTCGTAGAATAAAGGCATCGATTGTTTGCCTCCGTGAACGATAGTCTCCTCACAGTAAGAAGCAGTGCTTTCGTCGCCTACAGCCGAGCCGGTCCCGTTACCGGGATAGGCCGGTTCATTACCGTGCGCGGCATAGCCAAGCCCATCTTTCCAGGACCACCATATCTCATTATTGCCAACGTCATAGTCCTCAAAGTCATCTATGACAGGGAAATTGGCGGTCTTAAAGCTCCAAAGGGCACCAGTCCACGGACTGCCGGGGTTGGTGTCATTGACCTCATCAACGCGCCAGTAATAAGTAGTGTCCCGCTCAAGTTGTCCGGGGTCGAAGCTCTCAGAACCGAGCTTACCGGTACCTTTGTCCTCAGGCGAGCCTGTAGCAGCATTGAGTACGGTATTTTCGTCGGTTCCGAAATAGACCTGATGCGAAGCAGCCTGGTCACCCGGCGACCAGCTAAGAATCGGTTTCTGCTTTACATCTACGGCATCGTTAGGCGGATTCGAGCGGCCGGCCCAGACAGGCAGCATCAATACGGCCTGCGGAACGATTTCCTTCTCTAAGGATGGATTGGACCAGGACAGATTTGCCTGCATGTTGTCGCCGCCTCCATATCCTCCACCTGACACATTAGATATTTCCATCACTATCGGGACAGTTCCAACCTCAAGGTCTATCTTGCCCTGGTACTCGATAGCCATGTGATGTGCCATCCAGTTATTGATGAGCAACTGGTCGTTAACCCACAGGCGTACTGCTGAAAATACATTCGCGTAGAATGTGTAGGTCTCAGTGTATGGCACGTTTAGCACGCCTGTCCATCTGACCGAGTATAAAGGAGCCCTGACTCCTGGCCCTGGTGCTTCGCCGAGCCAGGTATAGTCAATGCCAGGTTCTATTCGGGTCAGAATGGGTGTACCGGCCAAAGTCAGGTTATTGTAGTATTCTCCTTTTATACCTCCGATGCTGACATCTCCAGTGGTAAAGCTCCAGATGTTGCCTTTATGCGTTGCTCTGGCATCAAACTCATCGACCCGCCAGTAATAGGTCTTGCCTAATTCAAGTGGGGCAAGTACATAGGTTGCAGGTATCTGGGACTTACCGCCGGTTGCATTATTTACATCGTCGAAATTGTCGCCGAAATAGACGGTGTGCATTTTGGCACCCCAGCCGGGGCTCCAGCTAAGGTCTGCATTCGAGTCCACAAGTCTGGCTTTATCAGGTGGAGTGGGCTTCCAGGCAGTCACTGGAGGAACCGTAAATCTCCAGACATCGCCTGTCCAGGGACTGTCCGGATTGACGTCATTGACCTCATCGACTCTCCAGTAATAAGTTGTGCCAGTAACAAGTCCATTCGGATAGGCAAATCCGGGAAAGCCAACAATAAGGAAGTTTGCGGTCTGGTTGCCCTGGAAGGTATCGCCGGTTCCCTTCTTCACATCATCAGGATTCTCGCCGAAGTACACATCGTGTGAGACTGCCCAAGCTCCCGCTGTCCAGGCAAGGTTCGCCCAGGTATTCTCGTGTACTGCACGGTCAGCCGGGGCCGGGCCGGAGGCCTTTGGATCGCCCCCAAGCCTTTTTATCTCGCTCACCGATAGGGCCCGGTTGTAAATGCGAATATCGTCCAGCATACCGTTGAACTCATCGCCTCCCGGTGCTGTTGAATGTTTGTTCCCAATAAAAAGAGGGCCGTCAGAGATTGACATTGTTCCGCTGCTTGCTTGTTCGCCGGCCAGGATTCCGTTGTAGTAAACCGCCATTCTTTTGCCGTCGTAAAGAGCGACAAGGTGAGTCCACTCACCTAATGGTGGGCAGCCAGGAAATTCAAGTCTTGCAGGCGAAAGGCCGGGTAAATCGAAAATAAGATTGTCACCCCATTCTTTTATGAGGCGATACTGGTTGTCCGAACCCTCTGTCGATTTTTGAACTATCCTGTTATTCCCTGTCCAGCTCGGATTTATCCAGGCGGCGATGGTAATAGCATTGGTTGGGTTCATCGAAGGAGCGTTTGGAACGAGCACGTAATTATACGGGCCTGTGAATGCCATCGCTCCGCCGTCATGCCCCTCAGCCACCCATTTCACTGGACCATGAAGAGTACCGTTGTTGCCTTTGCCGGATGAATCTGCGGCGGTATTGCCGATGCCCTCATCAAACTTCCACCATCCAACAAGAGCCGGGTCAGTGTCAAGGTCAACGCCGCTAACTACGCTTGTGTTAATCAGACCCAACACCAAAATAAAAGAGGTTAAATAAATTAATTTCCTGTACATAATAGTCCTCCTTCAAAAAGAGTTAAAATAATTATGCATTATGCTTTGGCCACACACCAAAACATCCGTTTTCTTCAAAAAGCATCAAGAAAACGCACTTGCAAGAATTGCATATTGAAATTCTGAAATTTCTTAGGTCTGCCACTACCTCCTTCCTTCAAAAAACCAGTATAAATTATTGATTGAAATGGAAAAGCTTCCTCTCACCAAGCACAAAGCTCTAATTTAGACTATATGCTTCACATAATAGCTCCTCCTCTATCGAAAAACTGCAAAAAATCCACGCTTGAGAAGCCAAAAACCACAGACTTTAACAATTATATTTATACCAGAATAGTTACCTCCCCGTCAAGAGAAAATTTCCAAAATTATTAAAAGAGCGGCCCAGATATTACAGTTTTCTTGCTATCCGTGCCGAATTTAATATACTTGCCCGTAAGACTTTCCTGTAAAAGAAGTTAAATAAAAGACCCGTATGGGGGTAAAATGATTAAATGAAGATAATTGCAGATGCGAATATTCCGTTTGTGGCAGAGTGCTTTTCTTCTATCGGCGAGGTTAAAGTTATTGGCGGCAGAGAGATAACACCTCGCATTGTTAGTGATGCTGATGTTCTGTTGGTTCGCAGTATCACGCCGGTAGGTGCCGATTTGTTGACCGGCAGCAAAGTGCGTTTTGTAGCTACTGCCACTATTGGTTTTGACCATATCGACGTTGACTTTCTACGGCGGAACAATATCGGTTTTGCATCCGCGCCGGGGTCGAATGCCAACTCTGCAGCAGAATATATTATTGCCGGACTGCTCGAAATCGGGCAAAAGTATGATATCGACCTTGAAGACAAATCGATAGGCATTATAGGTGTAGGTAATGTCGGAGGCAGGGTGGCTAAGAAGTGTGGGTCTTTAGGGATGCGGATTTATCTGAACGACCCGCCTTTGCAAAGACAAACCGGCGAGGCAAAATATCTGCCGCTAAAAGAACTTTTTGATTGCGATTTTATAACATTTCATACACCGTTGACGTTTGAGGGTGTTGACAATACGTATCATTTGGCTGATGAGAAGTTTTTCAAATCACTTAAGGAAAGGTGCGTATTTTTTAATGCTTCGCGCGGCGGTGTGGTTGACAGCAAGGCTTTGAAAGCGCCGATACGGTCGGGGCGATTGAGAGCCGTCGTGCTTGATGTTTGGGAAAACGAGCCGAATATCGATTTAGAACTACTGGAAATTGTCGATATCGGCACGCCGCATATTGCCGGCTATTCACTGGACGGCAAGATTGCAGGGATGATTATGATTTATAAAGCGGCCTGCAAATATTTTGGACTTGAAGCCGAACTCGATATAGAGGATTTTTTACCTGAACCTGCTATACCTAAGTTGAGAATAGACCCGAACGCAGATAATGAGCAGGCTATGCTGGCTAATGCTGTGCAGAAGATTTACGATATCAGAGAAGATGACGTCCGGCTAAGGCGAATCCTGGAAAAGTCGGTTGAAAAGAGAGGCGAATTTTTTGACAGCTTGCGGAAGAATTATCCTATCCGCAGAGAATTTCAAAATACGCAGATAGTTTTAGAGAGTCCCTGCAAATCTATTTCTAATAAGCTGGCAGGAATCGGATTCAAAGAAGTTGAAAGTGAAAAATAAGAAGTCAAAAGTAAAAAGTTGCGGCGAAAATGTTATTGAATGGCCGAGAGGGATACTGGATTTTTCGGCGGGCTGTCTTGTAATGGGAGTGTTGAATGTTACGCCGGACTCCTTCAGCGACGGCGGTCAGTTCTTTGATGCCGAAAGGGCAGCTGAGCGCGGTCTGCAAATGGCAGCCGACGGTGCCGCAATAATAGATGCGGGGGGTGAATCTACTCGGCCGGGTTCGGGGTCGGTTTCTGCTGATGAGCAGATAAGACGTGTCGTTCCTGTGATAAAGGCGCTGTGCAGAAAGATAGATGTGCCGATTAGTATTGATACATATAAGCTTGAAGTTGCCAAAGCTGCTTTGGAAGCAGGGGCGGGTATGATAAATGATATAACTGCCTTGAGTGATGAACGAATGGCCGAGTTGGCGGCTGAGCACGATTTGCCGGTTGTTTTGATGCATATACAGGGCACGCCCGCAACAATGCAGATTGAGCCGAAATATGAGGACGTGGTTAGCGAGGTTCTGGAATTTCTGTTAGAACGGGCCAAGCGAGCCGAAGATGCCGGCATCGACAAAAAGAAGATTTTTATAGACCCTGGCATCGGCTTTGGCAAGACTTTAGAGCACAATCTTTTACTTTTGAAGAATATTGATAAATTTGTTGCTGCCGGTTATCGGGTGCTTGTAGGGACAAGTCGCAAGAGCTTTATCGGCCAGCTCACCGGTAGAGAAAAACCGTCCGAGAGAATATTTGGCACCGCCGCAACGGTTGCTCTTTGTGCCGCGGCAGGCGTTTCAATTGTCCGCGTCCATGATGTAGCTGAAATGGTCGATGTGATAAAAGTGTCTAACGCTATAAAGAGAAAAATGACGAAAGATTGGCCCAATAGAGAAGAGAGAGAAAATTTTGAGATTAATGAGTTTGTCAAATTCTACAAGAAATTGCCCAGCGGTAAGTCTTTCAAGGTGGTGGGGCGTGGAGATTTGCAGTGTGCTGGGCCAGACTATTTAGTTCAAGATGATAAAACGGGTGAATACTTTGGCGTGGAGTTAATGTCGGTGTATCTTGATGATAGGAGCGTACCTGATTTTCATATGAAAGTAATAGACGGTAATGAAGAGATACCTTATGACACTGATAAAAACGATGAGTATAAGAAGCAGTTGTTAAAGGATGTAGCGGAAAAGACTCGGAAGGCGAAAGGATACGACCAAAGATTTCCTCTGATACTTTCAGTTTATGTGAATGAGTACATTTCAATATTTATGGACGAGAGAAAATTCCAACGGCTGGTTGATGATAACGAAGATCTATTCGATCAGATGTCGCCCTTTAGCGAAATCGTTTTTTGGCCATTACCTAATGGAGGAGTTTTTAGCGTAAAGCCTTGAGCTTTTCTATTCAGTTGGTGTTCAGTGCGATTTTTAGGGATTCGTTGGTATTTTTGACGAATTTGAATTGCAGGTCTTTTTCAGTTATGGTGGTGACGCCTGCAAATATTCTTCGATTTTTTTGACGAATTCCTCGGCATCAGCGACCCTTTTCTGAGCTGTATCCTGCTCGATTTCAATGTGAATGTCATAATCACCGATTTCCCTATCTTCCTGCTCTGCTGTGAGAATTCTTGCGAAGTCCCTTTCGATCTTTCCGGTCTTGACAAGGTGTAGTCCAAACATCCGCCGCACAGCATGGTGCGATTGCGGCTCAACACCTTCTATTGCTAATGCAGCTTTGGCGGCATGCAGTACTGCGTAATAGGCTCTGGAGACGCAGTCTTCGTAAAGCTGATTTTCCAAAAGAGTTTTTGCTGCCAGAATGGCTTTTTTAGGCCGGGTTAGCTCTTTTTGTGGTAAGTCATTCATATTGTGATTGCGTCCTTGCTGACATTGTGTATAAAAGAGGTACCTTCTCGGCGTAGTTGGTCAAACCTGTTTTTGTTAATAACCTTCGGTGATATGCACACGTCCATTTGCAGCAACACATCTGTGGCAACATCATAGACTTTATCACGAATATGCCAATCATCAGTTGCTACGATAACCAGCACGTCCATATCAGAATCTGGCTGGTCATCGTCACGAGCCTTCGAGCCGAATAGTTTCAACTCGATTAACTGGCTGCCCAGAGTTTGCTCAAGGCAGGTTTTAAACTTCTTAAGAACCGATTTTTCTTCTGTGCTCAACGCCATTTTGAAACATCAGTTTAATGAGTAAAAAGCTTTCCCAAATACAATAATACTATATTGTTGTGACAAAGACAAATAAAAAGCGTCTGTCATAGAGAGATATGGCCGATAGTAAATCAGCTTTACTCGGTATTCAAGGCGATTTTTAGTGCTTCGTCGGTGTTCTTTACAAATTTAAACACGAGGTCTTTTTTGGTTTCTTTGGGGACTTCGGGGAGGTCTTTTTTGTTTCGGGCAGGGAGGATGACGGTTTTTATGCCGGCCCGCTTTGCAGCTAAGATTTTCTCTTTTAGGCCTCCAATGGGTAATACCAGTCCGCGTAAGGTTATTTCGCCTGTCATCGCTACATCCGGCCGGGTGGGTTTGCCGAGGAGAAGACTAACCAGCGATGTGAACATTGCAGCACCGGCACTTGGCCCATCTTTAGGAATCGCTCCTGCGGGGACGTGGATGTGGTAATCAAACTTGCGGAATCTATCGGCATCAATTTTTAGTTTTTTGGCGTTTGCCTTTACGATGGAAAACGCGGTCTGTGCGCTTTCCTTCATAACATCACCGATTTGACCTGTAAGTTGTAAGTTGCCTTTGCCGGGCATAGAGGCGGATTCAATAAAGAGCAGCTCACCGCCGACAGGTGTATAAGCCAGAGCGGTTGCGACGCCGGGTATTCCGGTTCGTAGTGCCAGCTCCGATTCAAATTGGGTAGGCCCCAAGATTTTAGCGAGGTTTTTTTTGCCTATTGTTGCTCGCCTTTTTTTGTTCCTGGCAATCTCGGTAGCAACGGCTCTGCAGATAGCTGCGATATTTCTTTCGAGGTTTCGAACACCCGCCTCGCGTGTGTAACCCTGAATTATCGAAATTACGGCGTCATCTTTTATGGTGCAGCAGTTTTTGTTTAAGCCGTGCTCTTTAATCTGGCGGGGGACCAGATATTTTTTTGCGATGTTGAGCTTTTCGGTTTCTGTGTAGCCGGGCAGCTCGATGACTTCCATTCTGTCACGCAGTGCCGGCGGGACGGGCTCGGTATAATTTGCAGTGCCGATGAACATTACGGTCGAAAGATTAAAAGGCTGGTCGAGGTAATGGTCGGTGAAGCTGAAGTTCTGTTCGGGGTCGAGCACTTCCAGCAGTGCACTTGCGGGGTCGCCTCTGAAATCACTTCCGACTTTATCTAATTCGTCGAGCATAAATACGGGGTTTTTGCTGCCGCACTTTCGCAGCTCCTGTAGTATTCTGCCGGGCAGGGCGCCGATGTAAGTTCTACGATGTCCCCTGATGTCGGCCTCGTCTCTTATTCCGCCGAGTGATATACGAACGAATTTTCTTCCCATAGCTCGTGCGATGGATTTGCCGAGCGAAGTTTTCCCTACTCCCGGAGGGCCGACGAAACAGAGTATGGGGCTTTTGCCCGCTGGTTTGAGTTTGCGGACAGCTAAGAATTCGAGGATACGTTTTTTAACTTTGCGCAAGTCATAGTGGTCGGCGTTTAGTATTTGCTGGGCCTTGTTGATATCGAGCTGGTCTGTGGTTTGAATTGACCAGGGCAGCTCGCAGACCCAATCCAGATACGTGCGGATAACACTATATTCCGGTGAAGCGGGAGGTATTTTACTCAATCTGTCTAATTCGCGAAGGGCCTCTTGCTCGACCTTTTTGGGCATTTTTGCTTTTGCGATATTTTTGTTGACTTGCTTTAGCTCTTCAGTTCTGAGGTCTTTTTGGCCAAGCTCGGTCTGAATGGCTTTTAGCTGTTCTTGCAGGAAATACTCCCGCTGATTTTTGTCTATCGATTCTCTGACCCGGCCCTGGATTTTGTGACTTAGCTCAAGAACTTCCAATTGATTAACTAAGATGACGGATATTTGTTCAAGGCGTTTAGCTGCGTCAAGCTCTTCGAGCAATTTCTGTTTCGTTGCGATGTCGATACTGAGATTGGCCGCCAAAAAATCAGCTAACGCGGAGGGATTTTCGATATTTTCCAGCAGCACCGATGCTTCTTCAGGCACGTGGGGACTTAGTTCGATGACGCGGTTGGCCGCCTGGCGGACGCCGACAATAAGCGCCTGAAGATTTTTTGTCATTTTCACTCTGACGTTGAGCGGCTGAACTTTGGCCTTCAAGTATGGTTTTGTGGCTACCTTTTTTATTACCTTGAAGCGGGTTAGGCCGTGAACCACAACGTGAATGGAGCCCTGGGGCAGTTTTATGACCTTGAGCACCGAGGCGGCGGTTCCGATTGAGTAGAGGTTGTCGAAATTCGGTTTGTCGATATCAGGATTGCGCTGCGTGATGAGTCCTATGATAGATTCGTTAGGCTTGGTATCGGTGAGCAAGGCTTTGCTTCTTTGGCGGCCAATCGCCAACGGTGTTATTGTCCCCGGAAAGGCAACGGCGTTTCGAATCGGCAGGATGCCGATTACATCCGGTAGTTTAAATTCGTTGTTGTTTTCACGCAATCGGCCTTCTCCGTTGTACAGATACGGCTCAATACTGACGGGGTCTTCTTCAATTACTTCAACCAGCCAATTACTGCCAAGAGATAATAATTTTTTAAGGTCACTTGCCATATTGTTTGCCCGTTTACTTCTTGTTCAAAACATAAATGATACACGATTGAAGCCAAAAACTAAAAGGGAAAAAACCAGAAAAAACCAGGGCAACCAGATAGGATTGTTCCTCTCGATGGCGGGATAGTAATTTTGCGGCGTCAGTACGAGGTTTAGGCCGATGAAACTTACTACGGCGAATTCTGCTAAGCGTATAATCTAAGCTACAGGCAGAGATTAGTTGGCAAGCTCCTCATAAGAGGCCGGATTGTATATTAGTATGCGGTGAGTATCAAAACCCGCAGGGACCTTGATATTGTCAGACCGGTCAAAATTCAATGTAGCATTGCCCATTACTGTCGTTGGATTTTCAGAGTAATTAACGATTGTGCCTTTAACCGCGGCACTTACGTTGCCGGAAAAGTGTGCGCCGCTTACTGCCATAACACCGCCAAGGGCGGCAAAATTGCCCGAGAAAGAGGCAGAAAAACCTGGAGCAACTATTGAAGAACCGGTTTCGGAGCGAATCGCATCAAACTCGGTCCCTGAAGGGTAGGGGTTGGTCGCAAAATTACCAATGAATGATATGCTGTTTGTTCCGGGATTATACGCATCGCCATCGCCGACTATCATGCCGTTAAGCGCAACATTTCTGTTAAATGTAACGATGTTGGGCGATTCGATGTACAGAATACCCGCTATTATGATATTGCCCTCAAAGGTTGGGTCGGTTCCGGCCTCTATTTTTGCATTAGTTAAGGTCATATGATGTGATATGTCAGTGGAACTGTCAATGATATTTCCTGTTGCGTATTGCTGAAAATGTTGGGTGTTTGGGACGGGGAATTCTGGAGACTCCGCGCCTATATGTACGTGATTGTCTATGGCTGTCTGGCCTGTATCGCCTCCTATTTGGATAGCACCCCAGAAGTCTGCAATGCCGTTTGTATTGCCGATGCTGATATCGCCGTCGAAGTTTGTATTGCCTGTAACAAGCATCGCGAGATTGTTATTTTGACTATCAATAAAAATATCAGCTTCGCTGTTGGTATTTTTACCTGTTACGGTTGGGTTGCCGAGAAAGTGCACAGGGCCTTTTGTTGCCAGGCCGAAATCGAAGATAGGATATTCGTAGGGTTCGATATCGTAATGAACTCTTATTGTGCGCGTAATCTGACCACTCCTGCCGGTGGTGTAAACTTGCAGAATATTGAGGTCATTGGCGTCGATAAGGATTTCTCCCTCAAAGTTTTGTCCACTTGCGGAGTGCAGCACGACAGGTGGGATTGAGCCGTCATTATAAACCGTGATATTCGAGATGCTATTGGCATCCAAATCATATTGCAAGGTACTAACTATAGTACCGAAGTAGTCAGATGGTGGTGTCGAGCTTGGTATTTCGACATTGGTGAGCCAGTATCGCAATGCTTCCTGTCCGGACTCCGTGCTCGCAATTGCGCAGTCAACCTTGTGCTGGTTTGAGGCAAGCTGGACATTCGTGCCGGACAGCGTAGCCATCGATACAGCTAAGGCGGAAAATATAAGCACGAATATCATAGATATGATGAGCACAGCACCCCTGCGATTTAGCCGTGCTGATTTCTTTTTTACAGGTGCCATTTTTCCTCCCCCCGGAAAACACACCACGTTAGATGGTTTTTGTTATGACTTCAACCTGATTAAAGTATAAGAAATGTTTGGGATGAAGACAAAAATTTGGCTAACTTACGTCAATCAAAAGTGCGGCAATGTATTTTTTATGTCTGATAAAATGAGCTTCTATGGTCTGAATATGGCTACGAGGCATTTTTCCATGCTGCGAAGAATGAAACGAACGAATCAATATACGAGTATTATAGTGCCAGCTCAGTGTATGTGCCGCGTTGAAACTCAAGCACCATAGTCGTCTCAAAGCCGGCAGGATTCTCTGTTAATTCGGGGCGATTGAAGACCAGTTCAACGCTTCCATCCAGACTCATCGGGGTCTCACTATAGTTTATTACCGAGCCGTTGATGGTTCCGCCGGCATTTCCGAAAAATTCGATGCCGCTGGCGGCAATAACGCCGTTAAGGGTTTCGAAGCTGCCGCCGAAAGATGCGCTAAATCCGGGGGCCAATAAGAAAGTCCCAGTTTCCTGCCTGATGTTGCCAAATTCTCCGCCGAGCTCAGATACACTGCGACTATCTACATTTCCACGAAAAATGATTTGATTATCTTCAGATGGGGAATTCAGATTGCCATCGCCGATAATGATTCCAATTACATCGGCGTTCCCGGTGAATTGGACAATGTTGGGGGATTCGATGAACACGATTCCCTTGATGATTACGTTACCGGAGAAATGGGGATTGGTGCCGGCGGGGATTCTAATGTTTTCAAGGGTTATATTTGTTGTCGTGTCGGCGGCGGGATCAAAGATGTTTTCGACGTAATTCTCGAAAGCGCCAGGGTCGGGGACGGGGAAATCAGCAGGGGTTGCACCGATAGTAATATGTTTATCAATGGCGTCCTGACCGGTCTCGCCACCTATGGAGCTGGAATTGCTGACACTTGGGTTGGCAAAAGGATTAGCGATGCTGACTTCGCCGGCTATTGTGGATTTGCCCTTCATTGACAGCGCAATGTTATCGTTTGCGCTTTCGATGTAAACATCAGCTTCAATACTCTGGTTGAGACCCTCGACATTGGGGCTGCCCTGCATGTTCAGAGGGCCTTTGGTTGCAATTCCGTAATTGAAAATCGTATTTTTATACGGTTCGATATAGTAATCCACTCTTATTGTTCGAGCTATCTGGCTATTTCTGCCGGTAACATCCATCTGCAAGGTTTTATCATTGAGCTGTCGGACAGTTACCTCGAATCTCATATCGCTGGATGAGGCCAGCGTAACGGATGGAACGGTTATTGTTGAACCATCATAGCTTAAGCTGATGTTCGAGATGCTGTTGGTAGCCAGGTCATTTTGCAGAGTATTAGCTATTACGCTTAGATAATTAGATGGTATTGTCGAATTTGGTATTGTGACACGAGTTAGCCAATATTGCATTACTTCCAGACCGGATTCGGCGCTCGCAAGCGCACAATCAACCTTTTGCTGGTTCGAGGCAAGCTGGACGTTTGTGCCGGACAGCGTGGCCATCGAGACAGCTAAGGCGGAAAATATAAGCACGAATAACATAGATATGATGAGTACAACGCCCCGGCGGTTTAGATGTGCCAAATTTTTTTGGGTGCCATTTTTCCACCCCCCCCAACACCCAAGTAAAAGAGATTTTTAATAACTTCTCTATAACCTAATTAAATTATGTGAAGTAATTGGTATTAATACAAAATACCCAGACTAAAAGTGTGTTTATTGTTCGATATAGCTTTGCCGGTTAGGGACGAAAATAACATTGCTCTTAATCCCCACAGGCAACATCCTTTCAGGGTCAGGGTGGATGTGAATCGTGCCTACATCTTCAGGAATGCCGGCCTCAATGTTCTCGTCGGAAAAACCTACATTTGTACCGTATTGAGCCGCGACGCTGCCTAAAGGCCCGGGGTCGTACATAGACAGTATCGTGCCGTCAATGTTAGCGTTACCACGGACATCAACGATGCCGCCAACAACCAAACCTGTCAGCACACTTTCACTTTCGTTCATAAGCTCCTTTGTATTTCCAAGGTTTACATTGAAATTAGGTGCCAGAATGGTTGCCTCCTCCATAACCGTGTTATTGAAGATGGCGCTGCCCGTAAAGTAGAGCATATTTTGCTTCCATTTAAAGTCATTCGGCACACCGGTGACAATCACGCCGTTGAATTGGCAATTTTCAAACCGGACATTATTACAGCCATTGCCTCCAATACCGATATAGAAAACCCCTTCAAAGGTGCAATTTTTAAATAGGGAGTTTCGCCCTGCCGGAAGACGTTTATCAGTGAAGGTTTCATTTTCATACATCTGACGATTTAGCTCCTTGCTGGACCAATCGGCTGGCTGTGTATAATCGCCTGGTGCGTGGGGGAAGTACTCCTTAACCGTGTTTCCCGAAGCTGGCAGAGTGGTGGTCATCGACGCGTATGTGCTGGTGTCATAATCTTTATAATCGAATCCCGGCACAGTTGGCTGAGGCTGACCATAGTTTATGCCCTGATGGGTGCCTTTGACCTTATCACCTTCGAGTGTGTAACCGACATAGTTGGAGTCTTCAGGGTCAAAATATTTTTCGTTGATTACAGTATTGAGCGTACCGTTTACAATAGAAACTTCTTCCTGTTCGAAAGGTGGTGCTATATTAGGCTTGTCCCAGGTACTGTAAACATCGCCCTCGATGGTGGAATCACCGGTGATGATGATCCTGCTTTTGCTGGCAACAGCATACTGCAAAACACTTGTGTCCTTCTGGACAGCTACGTTTATAGTAACCCGCCTTGTAATGGGGCCATCTGCTCCAATTGACTGAAGCCTGATAGTAAAGGGGTCGTCATCGTAGCGAAAGAACCGCACACAAAAGGATGCATTCACCGCACCAAAGTTTAACCAGGACGTTATGATTTGATCGCCATCACCGATGCCATCGGTAAAGCTACTCGCATTCGCTATGGCCTGTCCTCCTATCTGCTGAGCCTGTATGTGTGAGCATAACGCGGTCCAGGTTGCATCGGCCTGACCTTGGGTAACTTGCTGGCCGTCAGATGTTACTATCGGTTCGTAAGATGCAAGAATAAATTTGCCGCATTCGAGGCCGGATTGAGCGGCGGATAAAGCTGAATTGACCTTGTGCTGGTTCGAGGCAAGCTGGACATTCGTGCCGGACAGCGTAGCCATCGAGACAGCTAAGGCGCTAAATATAAGCACGAATAACATAGATATGATGAGTACAACGCCCCGGCGATTTAGATGTGCGGAATTTTTCGCGGGTGCCATTTTTCCACCCCCCGGAAAACACCCTACGTAAAAGATTTTAATACTTCTCTATCAAAAATATAAGAAATGTTTGGTATGAAGACAAGATGGCTGACCTAAATGATGTTGAAAATTGTGCCTTTGATGTCCGATATAAACGGTTTTACACGGCCATATCGTGTTTATTAGGCATTTTCCTGTTCGGCAAAGTATGAGCTGCGGGCGAAAGGCGAAGAGATTACCCAGGAAAATCCCAATTCTATGGCTTTTTGCTTCCACCAATCGAATTTGGCAGGTGTTACATATTCGACAACCTCGAGAGAATTTTTTGACGGTTTTAGATATTGGCCGATAGTAACTTTTTCACAGCCGACGTTACGCAAATCTTTTAGGACCAGCTCGACCTCGACGTCGGTTTCCCCCAATCCGAGCATAATTGAGGATTTAGTCTGTATATTATCGGAGGCTTCTTTGGCTATTTTGAGCAAATTCAAAGACCGTTGATAGTTTCCGCCGGGCCTGGCGGCTCGGTATAGCGATGGAACAGTTTCAACATTGTGGGCAAATACAAAAGGCAGGGCGTCTCGCAGAATTGCTAAGGCTTCTGCTTGGCAGTTACGGAAATCGGGCGTTAGTATTTCAAATTTCATATCCGGGCACTGCTGTTTTACCTTGTTAATGCAATCTCGAAAATGACCGGCACCACCGTCCGGCAAGTCATCTCGGTTGACACTGGTAATTACCAGATATTTCAGTCCCATTTGCTTTGCCATCCGGGCCAATCGCGAAGGCTCAGTCGGGTCCGGCGGTTCGGGCTTGCCGCAGGCTACCGAGCAAAACTTGCAGTTTCGTGTGCAGATATTGCCTAATATAAGGATGGTTGCCGTCCCTCTTGCCCAGCACTCGCCTCTATTCGGACAGTTTGCGTTGCTGCATATAGTGTTCAGATTCAGAGAGCTTAGAATCTGTCGAGTATGATGGAAAGCGGCGTCAGCCGGTAGGGGTCTGCGCAACCAGGACGGCAGTCTTCGTCGGACGTATTTCGTATCTTGTATTCCGTATTTCGCTTCTCGCTTCACGAGAAATGCCTTATAAGTAGCTGAGATAATTTTTCTTTTACCCGGCTCATTGAATGGCGTTTGCCGGTTTCTTTAAACACTGATGTCATTTCCACGCTGTCCAGGCCACAGGGTTTTATAAACTTGAAAATACTCAGGTCGTTTTGAATGTTTATCGCCATACCGTGATAGGTTACGGATTTAGATACGCGCACACCGATAGAAGCAATTTTTTTTGCACCAACCCACAGCCCGGGATAGCCTTTTTGTCTTTCGGCGTGAACTCCGAATTGCTCTAACAATTCTGCGCCTATTGATTCCAGAACTCTGATATATTCGCTGATTCCGAGGTTAAGCTGCTGCAAATTTAATATCGGATAAAAAACCAATTGGCCTGGATTGTGTGCTGTTGTGCCGCCGCCTCTGCGGATATCGACTACGTCAATGTGCATTGTTGCCAAATCTTCAGTGCTGACTAATAATTTATTGGCACTTTGCCGGGCGCCTAAAGTAATTATAGGCTGATGCTCAACGATTAAAACAGTATTTGATATTTCGCGTTCTTGCCTTTGTTGCCGTAACTGGTGCTGTAGTTGCAAGACCTCTCGGTAGTCAGCAAGCCCACAGTCAATAATGCGTAAGGGATTTGCGATAACCGCTTGCGCGTGCACAAGCTTTCGATTTTGGGTTTTTTCGGCTACAGATTTCACAGATTCAATTTTAGCTGTAGAATGTACAAATTGCACGGTTTATTTATGATTGCATGTTTTCTGATATTTCTCGTATAAACAAAAAGGGCTGGACAAACCAGCCCTTAATTGCCAATTGTAGCAAAGCAAACTATACCGAAGAAGGTTGCTGGTTATTTCTATCCTCCTGGGTTTATGACTTTAATTGTGTCACTTCCGTCGAAAAATGTTCCATCAGTTAGTTCGCCGGTAACCATTAGGGTCACATCATCTGGTGTTTGAATTCCTAAGACAGATTCAAGATAGAATATTAGATCATCTCTGTCGAACTTGACCATCAGTACGCCGTCTTGCACATCGCTATGCTCAACTCCAAGTACAGTTTCCAGTAAGATGCTGCCGACATCAATGTCGCCAACATCATAGCCTTCTGGTAATTCGATATAGCAGGTTATCCATTTGCCTTTGCTTTTCAGGTTAAGGGTATCAGGATCTATGTAAAGGGTAGCCTGCACTAGAATAGAAGTAGCAGTTGCGCTGTAAACGCCCTGTCGATCCGGAGACGCAAAAATATACATCTTGGCCACACCACTTATATCTGCCAGAACTGGTGTACCTAATGAGGTTTGTCCATAAAGGTCTGGAGTTAACCTCGAGCCTATATCCCATGTCCATGCGGTCCCATCAGATGAGCTAAGGCTTTTGATAGAACCGTCCTTCCCAACGAACATTCGAAGATCTCCTCCCGGACAAGAAACGATATCAAAGGCATTAGCAGCGCCCGCGACAACTACTTGCCGGGAGCTCCAGTTGTCAATACCGTTGGCAGAAGTTGCTATGACGATGTCGTTCCCGCTGTAGAAATACATTGTGTACACCGTTCCTGTGGCATAAATCCGGGGACAACCGATCGATTCTTCTTCTGGGAATACCAAGCTGCGCGAACCCGACCACGTTACTCCGTAAGAGTCGTCTGTTTCAGTATAGAAAATACTTGTCTTGACAGGGACTTGGTTTGACCGCATTCCATCACAATACGCCCGTAATCTCCCACCCGGCAACTCGATAATGCTTGTTATTACCGCATTAATATTGTCGAATCCGTTACCGCCATCTGTCATAATCCGACCTTCATAGGTCCAATTCATTCCGTCAGTCGATGTTGCGTAACCGGTATCCCCAAAAGTCCAGCCATTTCCATCATAGAAATACATGCCATATTTGCCATCTGGCCGGCCCATAACAAATGTTGGGTGGACACAACCGCTTGGGCCTATCACTCTCATTCCTGGGTCTGCCGTCCAAGTCAGCGCGCAGAGATCAGCAGCAAGAAGTGGTTCTGAGGCAAACCGGCTCCATACAGCAACGAATAACATAGTAGTTAGAGCTAATTTTTTCATGTCTTTGTCCTCCAAAATCTGATGCCTCTATCGTACGACGGGACTACATTTCTCCCGCCTTTACAAGTTGACCAATTTAACAGGAGGGGGGTGGTAATTGTCAAGAGAAAAATTGCGAATTATAGGACTTTTTTGCAAATTTTTTAATTTGTGTAGGTATGTGTTTATAAGCATCTGTAAAGTGTATAAGGGTAAAGAGATAAGTGCATAAGGTATAAGTGCTTAAGGCATAAGGCGTAAGGTATAAGTCTTTGTGCTACATTGCTCTTATTCTCTTATGCACTGCCGAAGGCGTTTTTGAGTGCATCTTCGAGGGCTTCTGAAAAAGTCGGATGTGGGAATGTTATCTCGCTAAGCTCATCCGGACCGCAACCGATTAGTAACCTTGCTAAGGTTACAAATTCAGTTGCCATAAAACCGACGATTGTAACACCTATAATCTTATTGGTCGCGTTATCCCTGACAGCCCTTATCTCGCCGACGGTTTCATTATGTGCTACACTTCGGCCGTTGGCCTTGAAGAACGACCTTCCTATGCTAATATCGAGGCCCTGGTCGTTGCAGGTCTCTTCGGTCTTGCCGACAGATGCGATTTCAGGGAACGTATAGACAGCCCTTGGTATAAGCGAATAGTCGGCTATTTTTTCATTGCCCCCTGTGGCGTTGACCGCTGCAACCTCGGCCTCAGCGAAGGCACCATGGGCTAAAAAGGTTGTGCCTACTGCATCGCCGATAGCATAGACGCCGGGGACATTGGTTTCTAATTTCTCATTAACTGCAATGGCAGAGCCATTCATTTGTAAACTCAGAGCCTCTTTAGTTTCCTCATCAACTACCGCTCTTCGTCCCACAGAGACGAGTACTTTTTCTGCTTCGATTGTTTGGCCGTTCTCAAGGACTACTTTTGCCGGTGTGCCGGTTTTATCGACTGAAGTAACTTTCTGATTGGTCAGTGAATTTATACCGAGTTTTTTGAACTCGCGTTCCATTAGTCGGCCAACCCATTGGTCCTCCATAGGAATCAATCGGGAAAGTGCTTCTACAATAGTTACTTTGGTCCCCATTGCAGCATATACGCAGGCCATTTCACAGCCGATTACTCCGCCGCCTACGATTACCATCGAGCTGGGTATTTGCTGAAGGCTCAGGGCTTCCTTGCTGCTGATAACGGTTTGGCCGTCAAATGGAATTGTCGGGATTTGAATCGGCTGCGAGCCGGTTGCTAAAATTATTTTGTCCGTTTGTATCTGCATAGGACCGGTGTCTGTTTCGATTTTTATTTGATTTGGCGCTGTAACGATGGCCCTGCCCGGGAGTATTTCTACTTTGTGACTCTTGATTAATCCTGTCAGACCTTTTCGAAAGCCGTCAACAACGGCGTTTTTTCTTGCCTGGATTTTCGGCCAGTCAGGAGCGGCTGATGCGACATCAATACCCATCATTGCTGCGTGCTTTATCAACAGCAGAGTGTGGGCTGAAGCAAGCAGTGTCTTCGATGGGATACATCCGCAATTTAAGCAGGTGCCGCCGATAAATTCTTTTTCAATAACTGCTGCCGAAGCGCCTCTTTGTGCACATCTGATAGCGGCGGCGTAACCACCCGGGCCGCTGCCGATTACTACAACATCAAAACTATCTGCCATAATTTAAGCTCCATTTTATACTTTCCGAACATATATGTGTTACTGACTATGAACTATTTTCTGAGCTTAAAGTATTCCGTGGCTATTTGGTTTACATAATCACCGATAGCCAGCGATGCTGTTGCGGCCGGCGAGGGAGCGTTTAAGACATGGATAGAGTTTCTCTGTCTTTCTATTCTGAAATCATCAATCAGCTCGCCGTTCGGCTCAAGTGCCTGGGCCCGCACGCCCACCTTGCCTGGCCTTATATCATTGGCGTCAAGCGAAGGAATAAGTCTTTGCAATTGCCGAAGGAATAGTTTCTTGGAAAACGCCCTTTTGTATTCTCCCAGTCCGTATTTCCAGTGCTTCAGAAACATTTTCCAAAGCCCGGGATAAGTCAGAGCATCCCAGGAATCTTTCAGGCTAAAATCAGTTTTACCATAACCTTCTCTTTTGAATGAGAAGACCGCATTTGGGCCGCATTCAACTTTGCCGTCAATCGTCCTTGTAAAATGAACCCCTAAAAAGGGAAAATCCGGGTTCGGCACCGGGTATATCAGGTTTTTGACTTTTCCTGCGGCCTCTTCCGTAAGCTCATAATAATCGCCACGAAAGGGAACTACCTTCATCCCGGCTTCTACCACATCCATTTTCGCTATCCTGTCAGATTGAAGTCCCGCACAGTTGATAATATACTTTGCATCGAAAGCCTTTTGATTTGTTGCAACCTTCGTATAAAAATCGTGCTTGTCAAACCCTGTTACCTTATGCAGCATCAGAACCTTATTGCCTTGCCCTTTTTTCTCTATTAGCTCGGCTAACTTGTTTGCAACCCTGGCGAAGTCGATAACTCCGGTGCACGGCACCCATATCCCTGCGATGCCGGAGCAGAACGGCTCGATTTGTTTGATTTCATCCGGCCCAATTTTTTCAATGCCTTCTGTATCATTTTCCTTGCCGTTGTGGAAAATCTTTTCGAGGCCGGGCAGCTCTTTTGCATCTGTTGCGACGATTATTTTTCCACAAATCTTGTAAGGGATTCGATATTTCTTAGCGAAAGCAACAAGCTCTTTTCGTCCACTCGCACAGGTCTTTGCTTTATTTGAGCCGGGCTTATAGTACAGCCCCGAGTGAATGACGCCGGAATTATGGCCTGTCTGATGAGCTGCCAATCTGTTTTCTTTTTCTAATACGGCGATGCGAATATCCGGATGGCTCAACGTAATCTTGTAAGCCGACGCCAATCCTACAATCCCGCCACCTATGACGACAATATCAAAATCGGTATTTCCTTTCATTAGCCCGAATCCTAAAATCTCACGTCAAAATTTCGACCTTATACAATAACTGACGACCCCGGCATCGTCAATCAAGAACCTCACTCCGGTCAAACTAATCAAACTTGTGAAATGTGGGTTTAGACTTGAATAAAAAGAATAGAAGCTTTAAAGGGTATCTTCTGGAGGTATGTTTCTTCTTAACGGCATCGCCCGTTGATTACATATCGGGCACAACTTCAGGATAAACCTGACCGGTCGGACTTACTTTGAAGACGTAAATAAGTCCTTTTCTTAGCCTCGAATAAACGACGTTCCCATAGATGGCTTCAATGTCGTGTTTCTTTAGCTTATCAGGGTTATTTGCCAGGTCCCAAATATTTGACCAGAACATTTGCCTTTGCTTAATTGGCAATGCTTTAAGCAAGTCGCTGTATCTTTGGGGCTCGGTACCCGGCTGTTCTATTGCAAAGCCCTCTTCCGGCGTCATTTTTTCGCCATAGACTCTTCTCCAGAGATACAGCGCCCTTATTTTGCCGTCCATAACCATTTTATTCCCGAATTTCACAATCAATGCATCAAAGTGGATGATGTCACCGGCGATTATGTATTCTTTCTCCAGAATCTTTTTCAGTTTGTCATCTCTGGCAGTCTCGACAAATATTATTGTGGTAAGAAGCTGCTCGTTTGTGGTCTCCTGGGTAATTACCTTTGCATAGCCTATTTGTTCCTCATTTGTAAGATTGGTTATCGCTTGCTTGAGATGTTTGTTCTCAGCCAATAGCTGATGTATTGTTATTGCACCGTAATAAAGGCCTCGCGCCAGATATGCAAGAATCACAAGGCATATCACAACTAAAATATAAACAAAAGGCCTTACTTTTTTACGTTTCTCTGCCATTTATACCTGACTCTTAGAGCTATTCATTCCTGCAGGAAGAAACACGGACTTTGAACTTATCGTTGGCTCTGTTGTTTTAATCTCTAAACTTCTAAATCATCAGATGGGCTACAATTACAAAGAAGTAAAATGGCAATAGCTTATCGGATAAACTCGGATTTGATCGCTGAATGCCTGGCAAACTGTTTACCGTCTCGCAGCAAAAGCGCCGTGACCGCATAGAAACAGGCATAATACAAACGGTTCACCGCAAAGTTTAAATGACCTGCATTTAGTTCAAGCTCAGCTGAGGCTAATGACTCCTCAGCTTTTTCCAGCCAAATCCCAATCAGCGTTTTCTGAGCTTCTCTCTCATTCATATTTCACATCCGTCTCTTTCAACTTCGCTGTGAATCAGCGTATGGCGAATTAGTCCATTTGCCCACTCCTGCTCAGATACAACAACTGATGTCAACAAAACATCATTGCAAAGATTAATGTCGGCTAATCTGTCTGAGACAGCCTGCCGCAATTCGCTGGTGACTGGACAACAAGTCAGTACAAGAAGGTCTATATCCGAATCCGGTTCGCCTGTACCACGAGCTTTTGAGCCGAACAATATCACTCGCGTTACGGGCAGATCCGATTTGAGAGCTTGGGCTGCTTTAAATATCGAGCATCGCTCTTTCTGTACCAGTTTTACACTGTCAACCGTTTTCATTAGCCGTCTTTCATAAGCAATTGAATTGTATTCTACCTGCCCGAATACGGCAGTCCAAAACAAAAATTTGTTTCTTTAAATACGGTTAGCCGCTGTCTTCCAAGGCAGCTATTCTTCCTGCATATACGGATAACGGAAGTTCCTTGGCGGTAAGAATGTTTCTTTAATTGCACGCGGTGAAACCCATCGTTCCAGGTTAAGCCAGCTACCGGCCTTGTCGTTCGTGCCCGATGCCCGTGTACCACCAAAGGGCTGTTGTGCCACGACCGCCCCCGTGGGCTTGTCGTTGACGTAAAAATTGCCCGCTGCGTGACGCAGCGTGTTCATCGCCCTGACTATCGCACTGCGGTCCAGAGCAAATATCGAGCCTGTTAACGCATAAGGCGATGTCTGGTCGCACAGGACCAGTGTTTGGTTATATTCGCTTTCCGGGTAAACATATAGCGTTAACACAGGCCCGAAAATTTCTTCGACCATCAACTTAGACTTGGGGTTCTTACTTACCACGACAGTCGGCTCAATGAAGTATCCTGCCGAGTCATCACATTCGCCGCCTATAATAATTTCCGTATCGGGCGAACTCTTGGCATATTCAATATACTCGCTAATAGTATCGAAGCTCTTTTTGTCGATGACCGCTCCCATAAAGGTTCTAAAGTCGGTTACGTCGCCCATCTTAATATTCCTGATTTCGCTTAATAGTTGCTCTTTTACCTTCGGCCAGTTCGAATCGGGGATATACGCTCGCGAAGCAGCCGAGCACTTCTGACCCTGGTACTCAAACGCTCCTCGCACTAAAGCCGTCACGAGGGCCTCGGTATCGGCGCTCGCGTGCGCGACTATAAAGTTCTTTCCGCCGGTCTCGCCGACAATTCGAGGATACGAAACGTATTTTCGAATATCTTTACCGACTGCCAGCCAGATTGTCGAAAATACGTATGTGCTTCCGGTGAAGTGGATTCCGCCGAGCCTGATGTCATCCAGCGCCGGCGGGGCAACGACCGGGCCTGGACCCGGTACCATATTGATAACGCCGGGCGGCATACCCGCTTCTTTCAGGATTTTCATAATAATATATGCCGGTAATACTGCTGCCGAGGCCGGCTTCCAAACCACCGTATTACCCATCAGAGCCGGCGACGTCGGAAGATTGCCCGCAATCGAGGTGAAGTTGAACGGCGTCAATGCCAGAACAAATCCATCTAGCGGACGGTGCTCCATATAGTTCAACACACCGCCTGTTGACATCGGCTGGTCCCCATATACCTCTTCCATAAAATGAGGGTTGAACCGCCAGAAATCTATCAGCTCGCACGCAGAGTCGATTTCCGCCTGGTGCGGTGTTTTGCTCATGTTGAGCATAGTAGCGGCGTTGAGGGTCTGGCGATACTTGCCCGCTAACAGTTCCGCCGCCTTGAGCAGTACGACCGCTCTGGATTCCCAGGGCATCTCGCCCCAGTCTTTCTTAGCCTTTTGGGCTGCATCGACAGCCTTGATAGCAAATTCTGCATCGGCCTGGTGATACCTGCCTAACAAGTGCCGGTGGTCGTGCGGACAGCGAATATCTGCAAGCTTGCCGTTACGCACTTCCTCACCGCCGATTATCATCGGCACTTCTACCTGCTCGTTTAACATCTCTTTGAGCTTGGCGGACAATTCAGCACGTTCCGGACTGCCCGGTGCGTATTGCAAGCCCGGTTCATTGACTGGTTGAGGGATGTGAAAAATACCGTTAAACATTTGTGTCTCCTTGTAATAAGCGTTTAAAAGTTTCACAACAAACGAAAACGGGTATTCTCCACCATTACCGCACAAAAGTCAACCTTCACTCAAATCTTTTTGCATTTACCTTTTTATTACTGCCGACTTTTCCCTTTAAATACAGGGACAAGAGCTTATAATGCCTTTGTATTTACGCTTTGTGGTAAAGAATGGACGCTTGGAAGAATATACGAAATGAATAAAAAGTGCTCCATTATATTGAATGGTTGCTCCCTACTGGCTGTCCTTGCTTTGGCCGGCTGCTATAAACCCACGGAATATCCGGAGATAGTTACCACACCACAATCGCCACTGTTGCAAGAGCCGCCGCCGTTTGTAATTCCAGGCCAATACAATATTGCAGGTACATCGGTCCGGCGCCTGCCAATTTTATCTTTCGTGTTTGGTCAAGGCCCAGATGTAACCTTTATCATGGCAACAATTCACGGCGATGAACCGGCCGGAACACCTCTGGTACGGCATTTAGGGAAATATCTCCAGCAGAACCCGCACCTGATGACTGGACGAACAGTTGTGCTCTTATCGGTAACCAATCCTGATGGTATGGCATATAACAGTCGTTTTAACGCCAACGGCGTGGACCTGAACCGCAATTTCCCCGCGTCTAACCGTGTTAGCGATAAACAGTCCGGAGCTAACGCGCTTTCTGAGCCAGAAACCAGGGTCATTAAACAACTAATCGAGCAATATTCTCCTGACCGCATTATTAGTATTCATCAGCCGTATGCATGCATTGACTACGACGGCCCCGGCACAACTCTGGCTGTACAAATGGCCCAATATTGTGATTTGCCCGTAAAAAGGCTGGGCCCAAAACCCGGCTCGCTCGGCTCATACGCCGGAGTTACTCTGGGTATTCCTATCATAACCTTCGAAATGCTGCAAGATGACTCAGAGCTCGATTCAGAAACCCTGTGGCGGCGATATGGAAAAGCACTCGTATCGGCTGTCGTTTATCCAGATACGGTCAAATAAATCTGATTGACAGAAATCAGAAGTCAGAAGTCAGAAGACAGAATTTGTCCTCTGTCCTCTGACCTTTGTCCTCTACTATCTATCCGCTAATTTTTCCGTGAAATCTGTGTAATCTTTGGTTAAAATCAGTGTAATCTGTATGGTTTAGAAATGGGTATATTCAAGCTACACAATGAGTTCAAGCCAGCCGGCGACCAGCCACAAGCCATAGAACGGCTTATAGAGGGACTTCGCGCAGGTAAAAAGTTCCAGATGCTAATGGGCGTTACCGGCAGCGGCAAAACATTCACAATGGCTAACATCATAGCTCAACACGACCTGCCTACACTTGTCATCTCCCACAATAAAACGTTGGCCGCTCAGCTTTATGAGGAATTCAAAGAGCTGTTTCCGGAAAACGCCGTTGAATATTTTGTCAGCTACTACGATTACTATCAGCCGGAAGCATACATTCCCCAGCGGGACATATATATAGAAAAAGACGCCTCGAAAAATAATGACCTTGACAGGCTCCGCCTTTCAACTACTGCCAGCCTTTCAGCGAGAGATGATTGTATTATTGTTGCTTCTGTCTCCTGCATATTCGGCCTTGGCTCACCCGAAGATTATAAAGCCAGCGTCGTCTCTATCCGCACCGGCGAGAATTGCAACAGAAATGAGCTGCTTGGCAGATTAGCTGACATCCAGTACACCAGGAACGACATCGATTTCCAGAGAGGAAAATTCAGGGTTCGCGGCGATGTCGTCGAGTTATACCCTTCTTATGAATCTTTTGCAATTCGAATCGAATTCTTCGGTGACGAAATAGAAAAGATAAGCTATATAAATCCCATATCGGCGGAAACCCTCGCTGTCGAAGAACAGCTCTTTATATATCCGGCTCAGCATTACATTATGCCGTCTGAGAGAATCGGCTTTGCGATAGAGAGTATAAGGGCAGAGCTAAAACAGCGATTGGCTGAACTGCGAGGCCAGGGCAAACTACTGGAAGCTCAACGGCTTCAGGCAAGAACGATGTACGATATTGAAATGATGCAGGAGGTCGGCTATTGCAGCGGGATTGAAAATTACGCTAGACACTTGGCCGGCCTGCCGCCCGGTGCCAGACCTTATACGCTGATTGACTATTTCCCGGAAGATTTCCTTTTATTTATCGACGAATCCCACGCTACGATTCCACAGTTGCGGGCAATGTGGGCTGGTGACAGACACAGAAAAGAGACCCTGGTTGAACATGGCTTCAGACTGCCGAGCGCTCTGGATAACAGGCCGCTGCGTTTTGAGGAATTTCAGGAAAGGTGGGCCAAAGTCGTTTTTGTTTCTGCTACACCCGCGCAATTCGAGCTGGAGAAATGTGATAACGAGGTTGTCGAACAAATCATCAGGCCGACCGGACTTCTGGACCCTGAAATCTTTGTACATCCGGCCGGCAATCAGATTCCACATCTCTTGGGTGAGATTGAAAAGCGGGTCAAAGCAAGGGAACGAACGCTTGTTACAACACTGACAAAAAGGATGGCCGAAGACCTGGCTGGTTTCATCACAAAGAGGGGTTTCAAATGTCGTTATCTGCACAGCGAAATAGATACGCTCGAAAGAATCGAGATACTGCGGGCTTTGCGCAACGGCGAATTCGATGTGCTGGTAGGAGTCAACCTTCTGCGGGAAGGACTGGATTTACCGGAAGTTTCGGCCGTCGCAATCCTTGATGCCGACAAGGAAGGTTTTCTACGGAGTCAGACTTCGCTGATACAAACCATCGGCAGAACCGCACGAAATATAAATGCCACAGTCTTCCTGTATGCCGATACGGTAACTCCCTCGATGGAAAAATCTATTGACGAGACGAACAGACGCCGTAAAATTCAGCTAAGATACAACAAAGAGCATAATATTACTCCTGAAACGATAAAAAAGGAGGTCCGTAAAAGTCTGACGGAGCAGATAAAGGCAAGGCAGACTGCTCGTCAGGCCGTGCGTTTTGGCGATTCGGAGTATGAAAAGGTTGAATTAGCCTCTCAGATTGAGAAAGAAATGCTTGAGGCAGCTCAGAGCCTGGACTTCGAGCGGGCCGCTTTCCTGCGGGACCAACTGCGGGAGCTGAAAGAGTTGCCGGAGCTTGTTCTGGTCGATTCAAGAAAAAAGAAGAGGGACTTTTTAGCCATAAAAAAACAAAAAAGACATAAGAAAAAGGTCCCTCCGTCGGGAAATTAAGAAAAGAAGGAAAAAGAGAAAATGAAAAAACTTAACATTGAAAAAGTCAGCCCTCTTATCCGCATGGCAATTGAAGAAGACCTTGGAAAAGGTGATGTGACGAGCGAGCTTCTCATCGAAGACGATATGGTCGCCAAAGCGAATATTATCTCTCGTGAGGAAATAATTGTATGCGGAATGGATATAACCCGGGAGATTCTGAAATGCTATGACAAAAGGCTCAAGTTGAAAGTGCATATAAATGACGGCGAGTCTGCCCACGTTGGGAGCAAACTCGCTGTAATCGAAGGGCCTTTGCGCTCTATGCTCACCGCCGAGCGGGTTATGCTCAATTTTCTCCAGCGACTTAGCGGAATAGCAACGACAACAGGTAAATATGTACGGGCTATTCAGGGCACAAAAGCAAAGATTTACGACACTCGAAAAACGATGCCCGGCTGGCGCATCCTTGAAAAGTACGCAGTACGCTGTGGCGGAGGATATAATCATCGGCTTGGATTATATGACGGCATACTTATTAAAGATAACCATCTGGCCCAGCTGGGCAGGAACTTCCAGCCTAAACTTCGAAAAATAATCAACCAGGCTAAAAAAGTAAAAGGTATTAAGTTTATCGCCGTTGAGGTTGACCATGTCGATGACCAGCTTAACTATGTGCTGGAGATACCGGGCATTGACATTGTGCTGCTCGACAATATGGGCCAGTGGCAATTAAAACATGCCGTCGATATGCGAAACAAGATGTGCGGCAAGAACGAAAAGCCATTGCTCGAGGCCTCGGGCAACATAACCTTAGACAGCGTTTCAGCCATCGCCCAGTGCGGCATCGACAGAATCGCCGTAGGTGCAATCACTCATTCGGCAAGAGCCGTTGATATTGGACTCGACAGGTAATTAAAGTTATGCCAATAACCGACCTGGCCTGCTTCGGCTCGGGCCTTCGCCGAGACGAGCTGGACCCTGACAAGATAAAGGCGAATCTGAAAACCAAGCGCATCGGCAGAAAAATCCTCGTCTATAATCGAACATCAAGCACACAGACAGTCGCCGCTGAATACGCAAAGAGCAAAGGAAATGACGGCCTTGTAATTTTCGCTGAAGAACAAACCGCAGGCAGAGGCAGAGCCGACAACAAATGGTACAGCAGCCGTTCGGACAGCATTCTTTGCTCGATTGTTTTAACTTTCAGTAAACTAAATGCTGAGCTGCTCTCGCTGACCTGCGCAGTGGCAGTCGCCGAAGCCATCGGCGGCTCGGCCAAAAGCGAGGCAAAAATCAAATGGCCGAACGATATAATGCTGAACGGCAAAAAGGTGGCCGGCATCCTGCTCGAATCAAAAACAGACCCTTCGACTCTGCTCAGGACAGGTAACAGCGGCAGTACCTTTATTGTTGGCATTGGAATAAACTGCCACCAAAAGAAGGATTCTTTTGGCCTCGAATCCTTCGACTCTGCTCAGGACAGGTTGCAATCAATCGCGACAAGTATCGACATCGAAAGCAACTCAACTGTCGACCGTATCTTTCTGGCAAAAAGACTGCTTACCTCAATGGAACACTGGCTTGAAGTGGCAGCCCAAACGAGTGAAAAAGTAATAGACCGATGGCGTAACCTGAGTGTTCAATTAGGCCACAGGGTAAAGCTTATTTACAACAGCCAGGAATTTTCCGGCAATTGCATCGGAATTGACCCCGAAAAAGGGCTAATCCTCCAATTAGACACCGGGGGCGTAAGGATGTTCGACGCCGGTCATACAACTATTGTCAAATAGTATTTGCAAGCATTATAAAGAATTTTTACGCTAAACCCTGCTCAGTCTGCCACAAAAAGCAAACATTAGGTTTCGTTTGTTGCCCTTTTCCGTTATATTATTGTCCTTATATAAACGCATATTCTATAAATGGAAAGGGCTGGAAATATGTTAAGAAATGAATGGATTAAACGGTTACTTATATTTTGGTTAGGATTGGCGGTGTGTTCACTTACTGCCTGTTATATCGAGCAGGTCAATAAAGAGTCAGCAGATTTCTTGAAAGCCGACAAGCAGGACATACAACAGTGGCGTGAAATGAAATTCGGCCTGTTTATTCACTGGGGGCCGGTCAGTCTGAAAGGCACGGAAATCGGCTGGTCCCGTGGCGGTGAAAGGCGGGGACGAAACGACAAATCCACAGGCTCAATCCCAGTAGAGATTTATGACAATCTCTATAAGCAGTTTAATCCTGTCAAGTTCAATGCGGACGAATGGGTACAAATCGCCAAAGATGCTGGTATGAAGTACATGGTGTTCACGAGCAAACACCACGACGGTTTTTCGATGTTCGACAGCAAACTAAACGACTACAAAATTACTAACTCGCCATTCAAACGCGATGTCGTGAAAGAATTAGCTGATGCCTGTCACAAGGCTGGGTTAAAGCTCGGCTTCTATTATTCTCCACCCGACTGGTATCATCCGGACTACCGAACGGAAAATCATACCCGCTATATAAAGTTTCTGCACGGACAGCTTCGAGAAATTTGCAGCAATTACGGCAAGATTGATATAATCTGGTTCGACGGCCTTGGCGGTAAGGCTGAGGACTGGGATTCGGAGAACCTGTTCAAAATGATTCGGCGGCTTCGGCCTAACGTTATCATCAACGACCGGGCAGGACTGCCCGGCGACCACGACACGCCGGAACAGAGAATCGGCAGATTCCAGAACGACCGTCCCTGGGAGACTTGCATGACCATCTGCCAGCAGTGGGCATGGAAACCTGACGACCTGATGAAATCTCTAAAGCAGTGCATCGATACGCTTGTACGCGTTGTCGGAGGGGACGGCAATCTTCTTTTCAATGTCGGGCCTATGCCGGATGGCCGAATCGAGCCCAGACAGGTTACACGACTAAAAGAAATGGGAGATTGGCTGGATAAGTATGGCTTAAGTATTTACGCCACTCGCGGCGGACCATTTAAACCGGGCGACTGGGGCGCCAGCACATACAAGGGCAATACCATTTACGTCCACGTTCTGAATTGGGACGAGGATACCCTTACATTGCCGCCTATCCCGAAGAAAATTATTGCAAGCTCTGTTATGACCGGCGGGGCCGCAACTGTCATACAAACTGAACAGGCCATTGAGATTTCCGTCCCGAAGGCTTATCGGGAGGAGCTCGACACAATCATTGTGCTGCAGCTCGACGGCCCTGCGAATGGTATTACTCTACGTTGAGGTCTGTGTTACAGCTTATGCGAAATTCAGGAGTTGGAATTTGAGGCCGGCTCGGCTGCACTAAGGACGCTCGGAGTTTGAGTTTGACGGCAAAGAGAGTTTTGGATAATCTGTAACTTGACGTTCCAAACTGGAACTTCAACGGGTGGTCACAAATTGTGACTTCAAGCTGGGGTGGACGTCGATATCTGCCTTATGCTTTTACTGGGCAGTGAGTCCTGAGAAGGAAGGAATAAACGATGGGAGCGAATAAAAACAAAAACTATTGAAGCCCCACACTTACGTGTGGGGAAAGGAGACGGTACAAACCGGTAAGATAGGTTACAGAATAAACCGGCTACATGGGTAACAGTTTTTGGTTTATGATTGCCTCCGAAAGGAGGCAGATTATGCCATGGACTGAGACCCGAATAATGGACGCAAGAT
>Ga0315296_10000111_pt1 | contig 80707 bp, 78 predicted proteins | sample YL17G14_18_MG_FD_203921 | JGI IMG/M metagenome (GOLD analysis project Ga0315296, IMG submission 203921) | Sediment microbial communities from Yellowstone Lake, YNP, Wyoming, USA - YL17G14_18 | ecosystem: Environmental > Aquatic > Freshwater > Lake > Sediment | place: USA: Wyoming | collected... | reverse complement strand
TGCGCCCATGTGGCCAGGGCCGAGCGCTCTTCGGGAGACAAAAGGATAGGAGCTGCGGTTCTCATACCCCATAGGATAGGTTATATCGCACATATATGTCAAGTTATTTATGACGCAATACACTAGGAATCAATATAAGAATATTTAACGAATGGGTTGGGGGTCAGCGCCCGATTCCCGAGTCCATATTAGAGTGCGCCCTATGCATTGGAGGATATAGCCCCCATAGTTAGGGCAAGCTGACCGCACTTCATTGTCCTGTTCCCGTCCTTCAGCATCTCCTCGAATTCTTCCGGCGGAAGATACCCGATTCTCGAGTGTAAACGCTTCCTGTTATACACCTCCTCAATGAAAAAGGGAATCCGTTCCACCACATCCAGGAAATTTTCATATTCCCACAGGTGCACTTCTTCGTTCTTCAGGGTCTTTATGAACGACTCCGCATAGGCGTTATCGTAGGGATTGCCCTTGGCGGACATGCTGATCTGAAACCCCTTCTCCGTGAGCATCCCCACATAGTCCTCGCACGCATATTGCCCCCCTCGGTCAGAGTGGTGAATCACCCCCGGAGGCAGATTCCTGTGCTGGATGGCCATCCGTAAGGCGGTCAGCGTCACGCTGCGGTCCAGGCTTTTGGATATCGCCCATCCAATAACACGCCTCGAAAAGACATCCAAAATCACCGCCAGGAACACAAACCCTGTCCGGATCCGGATGTATGTGATGTCCGCAACCCAGACCTGATTAATCCCGGTCACCGTGAGCCCCTCGACACGGTTCGGATAGACCGGGTGCCCGTGCCGGGAATCTGTGGTTGTGATGAATTTCCTCTTGATCTGGGCCTGCAGCCCATATTGGAGCATTACCCGACGGATCTTCTTCCCATTCACCCTAATCCCACACCGGAGCAAATGCGCACGGACTATCCGGTATCCTGCCCTCGGAAACTCCCCCTGGATATGCTCAATCCTGTCTCGAAGCTCCGCATCCCGCTGGTCTCGTTCCACTCTGGCCACCTTTGGCGTGTAGTAATAGCTGGACGGACTCAAACCAATCATTTTGCACCCGTCTTTGACACTGAGGCCCAGTTCTCCGCCGTAACGACGCACCCATTCGACTCTCTCGTGGACGCTGAGGTCTTTCTGATTTTTTTTAGTGTATCAATGATCATCGTCAACTGCCCAATCTTCGCCTGGGCCTTCTCCAATTCCCTCTCTGAGTGCTTCTCTCGGGAACTCGGTCTCTCAAGAAGCGTTCCCCCATGAATCTGTGCCCTCCACCGCTCGATCAAGGAGCGGGAAATCTCGTGCTGACGCGCTGCCTCTGAGAGTGTTACTGCCCCAGAATCTATCTCCTCTACCAATTTCTGCTTGAATTCACTGCTGTATGTCCTGTAGTGCTTTGCCATAACCGGCTCCTTTCTTGAGGTTCTTTATACCCCATTTCTTGAAACCGGTCATCTGTCCTAATTATGCCCCTGCTTCTCTCCAGTCCAGGGGGCGCACTCCAAACTAACTTAAAAAGTGGTACAAAAAATTGGGGCTGGTCAATCTCCAATAATTTGGATAACTATTTAGGAATAATGCAGACCCGCTTGAACCAACGGCACTCCCCTTCCATACATCCGCATATGTACTCAGATGTGGGAGGGATAATATCAAGGAGGCAGATCCGGAACTCCCTTACAGAAGCCTTCGCCACGCACGCGGAACAGTCTATACCACATTCGCTTTCTACTTTATAACCGTTTTCAATGCTCACTGAGCCGCTCCCATGACACTCATTTGGTGACTCAGGCCCCTCATATCTTATATATCTTAGATCGCCTTTTCCTATAAAGAACTCAATCTTTTCATTGCACGTTATTTCAGGTGGAGTTCTCCCACAAATACAAATATTACTAATTATTGCAATGTATAACGCCATCCGCTTAATGGAAAAGTATCTAGACACTCTTGCCCTTTTCTAATAGGCTACCGCCTTAAATCTGTATCTCCTTGTTCTTGAATAAATCCGGAAGAACCTGCTTTGCCAGGCCGAAGGATCTATATCTGAATTCCTCTGCATAATGAACTCCGATCTTCTCCCCTGCCCTCGCCGCCACTGTCCTTATTCCCATATCAATAAAACTTCTGAAATCAATTGATTGAATATCTTCTTTAAGACCGATGGAATTCAAATCAACACCGGCGCTCTTAAATGCAATTATTATCTCTCCAATGGTAAGCTCCATCTGCGATCTGTGCTTCAAAAGTGCATCTATCTTTCTTTCAATAAATTCTGTTATATCTACAATCTTATTTACATCTACCGGACTTTTTGCAAAATAAAGGAACTCACCGACATAATGGGGTTCAAGCCCCTCTTTTTTGTGCTCCGGGTGATAAAGAGGAAGATGGGCAAACTCTGCCGCCTCTGTTGCAGCCATTGCAACCACCCTGTGGTCCTGATGCGTCTCGTATGGCGCAAATGGGTCCCAGGTCATTAAAACATCCGGTTTTATTCTCCTTATCTCCCTCATAAATTTTTCTCTTATCTCATTAAAAGGATAAGCCTTCAGCTCTCCGTCCGGATATTCAAGAAAGGAAACCCCCTTTAATCCAAGAAATTTCCCTGCAGCCCTCGCCTCTTCTTCCCTGCTCTTTCTAACAAGCTCCTCTTTCGTCAATGTAAATGACCCTTTTTCATTGTTGGTTGTAATCAATTGATAAACACTCATGCCCTGGTTCACCATTTTTGCAACGGTTCCGCCCGCCATAAATTCCATATCATCGGCATGAGCTACAATGACCAATATTTTTTTGTTTCCCATATGCGTCCGTATTCTTTATACCACTGCCGGCAGTCTTTACTCAAGCCCTTGGCCCCTTCCGCACAATCCCCAAACGTGTCATTGCGAGCCGCCTGAGGCTGCGAAGCAATCTGGTAAAACCGCTCAGGGTAAACTCCGCGAGGAATCTCTGAGATTGCTTCGTCACTCCGTTCCTCGCAATGACGAAATTTTGAAAAGGTCTCACTTCGCCAACCATCTTCTAAAATGGTATAGTATTTGGAGGTGATATATGAATCAGAGCCTCATCAGGACATTGAAAGAGATGGGGGTAAAGTCTTATACCTTGAAGGAATGGGAGAAGAAAGAGCGGGAAAGGATTCTAAAAATTCCTCCCGGAAAAAGGATCGCTATAGCCCTGTGGATGCTCAATGAAGGTAAAAAGCTCTCCCCCAGGTCTCGCTGAATTATCAAAGGTCATATAGATAGAGTTGAGATTCTTAAGATCCAAAGAATATTAAAGAAAAAAAGGGGTCTCTAAGAAGCCTTTATGCAAAGGTCATTTCTTGGGTGTCTCCTTTAATTACCTGCTTTTGACCGCTTATCTTTACCCTCTTTCTCCAGAACAAGGTCTCTGCATCACCTGCACTAATCTTTTTAAGCGTATCCTGGATAGTATCCGGGTTCAGCCCAAGCACCTTGCAAATATTCAGGAAGGAGTAGGGCCAATCAGATTCACCCTCCGAAAACCATGCATCCACCTCGCGAAATCTCTTGAGCCTTGTCCTCTGCCTCTTCGTGTACTTCTCATAGATCCTCAGGGCGTCAATAAGCACAGCGGCCATGAGGCTCCTCTCTCCTTCGGTGTATGGGTTTATATCCTGGCCTTGAAAATACTGGCTTGCCAAAATCGTTCCGAAATCCTCCTGAGAGTGCTCTATAGATGTTATGTTGTGTCTCTCTTTCTGCATGGCAATAACATAAAGAGCAATAACTATGCCTGCTTAAAAATAGGGCAAAACGATGGGATCAAAGGACGAGATTGTCTAATGTAATAGACACCTGTAGAAAAGCTTGGACACACCTGTCCATGTGATATAATTCGGTCGTGAAAAATTGGATATCGAGATTGAGCTGGCTTTATCCCCCGGATTCCACCATCACCTTCCTCATTCTTCTTCTGTTCTCCCTATTTTGTTTCAGCCTTTTTCGCATTCTTTTCTATCTCGCTTACCGCCCATTTTTCTCGGACATAGAAAGCATCAGAATCGTTGCAGGCTTTGTCCGGGGGCTGAGATTTGACCTCTCCGTAATAGCAGCCATCATGGGCCCCTTTTTCCTCCTCCTTCATCTTCTTCCTCCACACCTGAGGAGCGGCAGGATAGGCTCCTTCATCCTGTTTCTCCCCCTCCCCTTTTTCTGGGTGTCGCTTTTCCTGTTAGCGGTTGATGTCATTTATTATGGTGAGACCGGACGACGGATCTCATACGAGATCTTCATGCTCTTCAGGGATAAAAGAGCCGTCATTGGAATGGCTCTCTATTATCCAATAAGCATATTTTTATGGGTCGGCCTTTGTATCCTTTTCTACTGGGTATGGATGAAGCTCTCCAGGATTGGAGCGCGTTGGGTCCTTCCCTCACGCGGGATCATCCATGAAGCTATCTATCTCCTGCTCTTTGTTGCCTTCTCTATTATCGCCGCAAGAGGAGGCTTGCAGGTCAAACCGCTTCGGCCGAGCTATGCCTTCGCCGATGACAACCTGATCCTCGGACACCTCGCCCTGAATCCGATCTTTACTGCTGCCCATACAGTTTATCAGGGTGAAAGTTGGAAGCCGCACTACTATCCTGAACAAGAGGCCTTGTCCGTTGTCCGCGCCACGCTCCACCAGCCTCAAGATGCTTTTCCTGACCGGCGCTTTCCCATGGTCCATTCAACCGGAGCCAGAGGAAAACCGGATCCGCTCTATCATTCCAACATCGTGATCATCCTGATGGAAAGCTGGGCCGCAAAGTTCATCGGCTCCCTGGGAGCAAAGGAGAGCCTCATGCCTAACTTTGACCGCCTGTCACAGGAGGGCATCCTCTTCACAAACTTCTATGCCAATGGACAGAGATCCATAGAGGGAATGGCATGTCTCTGCTGCGCCCTCCCAACATTTCGTGACACGATTCTCATCGGAGGCAGCCTGGAGCAAAACAGCCTTATGTGTATCGGCCAGATCTTCAAGAATGCCGGATACAGGACACTCTTCATCCACGGCGCGCGCACAGGCTCGTTCGGCTTTGATGCCTTCTCACGGCGTGCAGGGTTTGAGCGCTACCTCGGCATGGAAGACTTCAAGCTCGGCAAGGACGGCTATGACCCTGTTTGGGGTGTATATGACGGGGTCGCGCTGAATCGTGCCAATGAGGAATTCCGCAGAACGAAAGAGCCATTCCTGGCATTGTGGTTCTCACTGAGCGCACACTCGCCCTACAATCTCCCGTCCAATTGGAAACGCCGTTATCCTGCCTCAATGCAGGATGGGGAGCTAATGAACACCATCCTATATTCCGATGACAGCCTTGGTAGATTCTTTGAGGCCGCCCGCAAAGAGAAGTATTTTGCCAACACTATATTCGTGATTCTCGCCGACCACACATCCGGCACCGCATATGCGTCCATGAGGGAGAGGTTCCATATCCCGTGCCTCATATATGCCCCGGGCAGGTTGGCGCCGCGCCGGATAGACACTGTTGGCAGCCAGCTTGATATACTGCCCACGCTTGTTGACTTGACTGGCATTTCAGCACCACATCACGCCTTCGGACAATCACTTCTCAATCCCATTGACTCCCCCGGCGTTGCGATCATTGACAATGTCAACACCCGCGCCTGGATACATGGCCGCCTCATCCTTATCAGCGACCAGGAGAAACCTTTGGGCCTATATGACTATGTTGCTGACCCTAATGAGAAGCAAAACCTCATTGGGAAGAAAAAGACCGAAACCGAGGTACTGACACGGGAGCTGCTCTCATTCATCCAGGTGAGCAAGGGACTGACCCTTGAAAATCGCCTTTTCCCCCCTCCTTACCTCGTTCATGGAAAAGGAAAACGGTGAGAAAACGCAGATATTATTTCGCAGAGGAAATACTCTTCCCAGGGGTATAGGATTGCAACTCTGCTATTACGGAGCCAAACACCACCTCTACTTTAAGCCGCAAAGGGATTACCCGGGAATCCTCGGAAAACCACATATTCAGCTCCCCCCGTCGCTGAAGCGACCCTTCAAACTTCGTCACAGGCTTAACCAGGAGGGTTTTGAACTCGCCAATCTTTGTCCTGATCTTTTCCTCTTTCAGGGCCGTCACCTCCAGGCTCCAGACCTTCCGGCTGGCATAGACATCAAATGAGATCGTTTCCCCCAGGACTTTAGAAAGCGCCCTGTAATAATAAAGGCTCGTGAGGGAATCCTGGATACCCCTGGGAATTTTTGTCACCTTCCGGCTCTCTCCGCTCGTGTATATAGCCTCTCCATTCTCCTGGTCATATTCATATCGCTCATCATAATTCCATTTCCCCTGCTCGATATGGACATTCATTGCGAGTGGATACAGGCCTTCGGCGTCGAGGAATACCTCTATTACATCATAGACTTTATAAAAGTATGAGAAGAGCTTTGAGGTCTCAGCTATGGCCCTGATCCTTAATACAGGCCTCCCCTTATAAATGGTTTTTTCAAGCACATCCAATCGCCCTATCCCAGCCACAACGCTGAAGTAAGATACCTCATAAACAATGCTCTCTCCAGGACCGAACGGAATAGTGATGAGCCGTGGGAAGACTTCTTTTTCCGGCTGCATAGATTCGGAAGGAACGGCCTGAGTGAAAGAAGTTCCAGAGGGATCTGCACCAGCATTGCCGACGGCGACAGGCAGCGGAGATGGGGTATCTGACGGCCCAGGGGCATCTTTACTCACAGGGGTAGGTGTGTGTTTCATCTTCCCGACATGCCTGCACTCAAGAGAAATCAATAGGCAAATGAGGAATATAATAATTCTATGGTTTGTCGGGCAAAAGCCGTATGATCTCGCCTGAGATCTTTCCATCTGAAATTGTCAGAATACCCACGGCCCGTCCGGGATCCCTCACATCCTCTCCGGCAAACCCTGGGCAGAAAAAAAGCACCCCATTGAACAGCCTACTTTCCGGAAAATGGGAGTGCCCATAGATAAGGGCATCCACCTGCAGCCGTTCAAACATCTCCTTGTAGCGTCCAGCCATCATTTCGAAGAATTCCCAACCGAAAGAGATGAAGCCATGCGAAAGGAATATCCTCTTTCCTTCAAGGACGATCTGGTCCTGGCGATTCGGGAAAGCCTTGATGACCTCTTCAGGCTCGTGGTTCCCACTAACAGCATGGACCGGGGCAATGGCTCTTAGGCCTCTGATCACGTCCATACTACCGATATCTCCACCGTGAAGGATGGCATCAACCCCTTTGAAGATCGTGAGAATCTTCGGATCGAGAAAGCCGTGCGTGTCTGCAATAACCCCGATCTTCACGGCAGAACGAGGAACTTGCCATATAGAATGAACGCTACGGCTACTATCCCCAACCAGGCATTGTATTCCCTGTTCCTCATTACTCTTTCAAAATGGAATTTTTCAGGAACAGAACCGGGAACGGCCCATCCCCTCATCCTTGGAATAAACACTGGAACATTCTTTTTATACAACGCATATTCGGCGCCAAAGGTCTCCTCCATCTTTTTCTCTTCAGATCTTGCGATCCCGAGATAAACAGTTACAAACAGGACCACATAGAGCAAGAGAAATGGAATTGAGGATCCCATGATGCACATCCCGAGGCCCAGCAGAAAGTTCCCTGTATAAAGTGGATGCCGGATATGAGCATAGGGGCCGTTCCTGGCAAGCTTCTTGCCTTTATGGATGTATCCTGATGCCCAGACCCTCAGGGCTTCTCCAAGGATCACAACAGCCATCCCGATCCACAGTGAGGACACTGTTGGCTCGGCAACTCCCAGAAAAACTCCAGCCAGAAAGAATCCAGAGGCAATCCTCTGTTTCATAAGAAAGTCAAGGAGCCTCTTGAGATAATGAAGAAGGGAGCTCACTAAAGTGGACGGGTCTTCCAGCGCCTGTGCACCCATAACCATTGATCCGGATGGTCCCTTATCTGGGACTCAATGATGCTCGTGAAAAGTTGGGTGTATTCAACAATGGCGGTTTTCCTGTCCCCTGTGTTGTCCAGAATAATAGGAGGAAGATAACGAAGGGTGTGAGTCCCGTCTGCGTTCCTGCGGATAAATCCCGGAACAACCGGAACCCCTGTTTTCAAGGCAATAATAGCCAGTGCACTCTGTGTGCATGCCTTCTGGCCAAAAAAATCCACAAACACCCCCTCACGATGCGAAGTGTCTTGATCGAGAAGTATGCCTATATCCCCCTTCGCCCTCAATATTCTAAGGATCCTGTAGATGGACCTTCTGGGCTTGATGACCTCCAGATTGCAGGAGTTCCTCTGTGCCTTGACATGCCTGTCAACATAAGTATTCTTAACATCCTTGGCTATTACATAAGCCTTTCCAAAACGGATGGCATGGGCAGCAGCCTCAAGCTCCCAGTTCCCGAAATGTCCCGAAAGGAAAAAAATCCCCTTCCCCATGGATTTGGCTTTATAAACATTCTCCACACCTTCAAACTTTACCCATGACTGCGCCATCTCCCTGAGTCTGATGAACTCAGCGAAGTTCATGCCAAAGTTTTTATAATTCCTTCGCATTATCGCCTTTCTTTCCTCCTCATCCTTTCCGATGGACGCCCTCCTGAGGTTACCCAGCGCTATTCTCTTGTGGGAAGAATCAAGAAGATACCCCAGAAGGCCCACTGCCCTGCCAACCCCGAGAGAGAGCGAAACGGGAAGAGAGGAAAGAAGAATCACCCCCAGGCGATAGAAGAAATACTCAATGAACCATTTGAGCTTCTTCACTATCACCCCTTCATGCAAGATATAACGAAGTCTTTGAAGCTCTCGTCAACGGACAGATCGCATTCTGCAACAAGCAGGGGCAGGCTCTCCAAGGAAAGCCGGCTGGCGAACCTTGCATAATCCTTCTCGGTCGTTACTGCAAAATCCGCCTTGACGTTTTCTTTCATTCTGGACATATTGTTGAGATCTTTTTCAGTATACCAGTAATGATCCGGATAGGCTAACTTCCCGCAAATATTGAGATTCTCGGCCAAAAGTGTGGAGAAAAACGAGTCTGGGTCTGCGATCCCGCAGAAGGCAAGGAGCCTTGCCCTTCTTACATCCATCAAGCTCATGAGCTGTCCATCGCATGCAGATCGGAACACCGTTAGGCGATATTTTGCTTCAAAGATCCTTGCGTCTGGGTGAAGGCGATGGATAAGGCCGTGCAATTCACTATCATGGCCAACGATCACGCATGCTGACGCTCTCTTAATTCCCTTGAGAGGCTCCCGAAGGGGACCCCTTGGAAGGAGATGGCCGTTACCGATGCCTCGCCCAGCCTTGAACATCAGGATATCAAGGTTTCTTTTTAGGGCAATATGCGAGAAGCCATCATCAAGGATTATGGCATCAAGGGCCTGATTTTTGAGGAGGAGCGAACATGCGAAATGTCTGTCTTCTCCGACAGCAACGGGTATCCCTGGAAGTTTCTGTGCCAGAAGAAAGGGCTCATCGCCGGCCTCCTCCACCCCCAGGAGAGATTCTGCCCCATATGAGACAACAAAGCTCCCGTGCGTTTTACGCGAATAGCCCCTGCTTACAATCCCCACCTTCATCCCCTTCCCTGCAAGAAGCCTGACAATTGTCATAACAAGCGGGGTCTTTCCTGTGCCTCCTATTGTGATGTTGCCCACGCACAGCACTCTCGCAGGAAGAGCCCCGGACGCAAGAATGTTATTTTTATAAAGGAACAGGCGGAGCCTCACGGCAAGACCGTAAATGACAGAAAGGAGCCAAAGCGGGAATAGAAGGAGCTTCAACAGGGCCCCTTCGTCCCTATTATAGAAAAGCCATATTGCCATCCTGTGCAGTAGATCCATTATTATTAGGTTAATAGCGATCGACTTTTGTTTCAACAGGATACTCTGCCCTTATAACGGGGTTGACCTGGGATCGATACCTCAGATACCATAACAGCTATGGCAATTGAAACTGACTTCCTTGTTATTGGAGGAGGGATCGCCGGCCTCAGTTTTGCCCTGAATGCTGCCAAGCAGGGAACCGTAGCTGTTCTCATGAAAAGGGACAAATTTGAGTCTGCCTCCTCCAATGCCCAGGGAGGGATCGCCTCGGTAATGAGCAAAGATGACAGTTTTGATGAACACATCAGAGATACAATAAAAGCTGGAGCGGGCATCTGCCATGAAGATATTGTAGAGTTGACCATCAAGGATGGGCCTTCGCGGATCCGGGAGCTCGTTGAGCTGGGGGTAAAGTTCACTCATGCCCCTGATTTCAGGGGGGGGGAATTCGATCTTGGACGCGAAGGCGGCCATTCCAAGAGAAGGATTCTCCATGCAGACGACCTTACAGGCAGGGAAATTATAAGGGCCCTCCTGGATGCTGCCGAAGCCGAAGATAACATCTCAATATACGAACACCACATTGCAATTGATCTGATCACCATGGCTAAAATATTCAGGTCAGATACGACACTGACCGCTCCGAAAGGACAGCCTAATATTTGTCTCGGAGCCTATGTCCTCAACATTCCATCGCGAGAAATTCACACATTTCTGGCCAAGGCCACGATCCTTGCCACGGGGGGGACAGGAAAAGTCTATATCTACACATCCAACCCTGATACCTCCACAGGAGACGGGATAGCCATGGCCTACCGTGCCGGGGCGCCTGTTGCCAACATGGAATTCATCCAGTTCCATCCAACATGCCTCTACCATCCCCAGGCAAAATCGTTCCTTATCTCTGAAGCCGTAAGGGGCGAAGGCGGCATTCTAAGGCTGAGGGACGGAACCGCATTCATGGAAAAGCACCATCCATTGAAGGATCTCGCGCCCAGGGACATCGTTACCCGTGCAATTGACCTTGAGCTAAAAAAAGGCGGAGATGAGCATGTGTGCCTTGATGTGACACATCTGGATCACAATTTTGTCAAGGAGCGTTTTCCCAATATATATCAGAAATGCCTCAGCTTCGGGATTGACATCACAGTCCAGCCGATCCCTGTTGTCCCTGCAGCGCACTATACATGTGGAGGCATCCTGACGGACTCCCATGGCGAGACCAAAGTTAAGCGGCTATATGCCATAGGAGAGGTGGCGTGCACAGGCCTTCACGGTGCAAACAGGCTGGCCAGCAATTCTCTTCTTGAAGCCCTTGTTTTCTCCCACAGGGCTGTGGTGAAGGCCGCGGAGGACATCAAAGATCCGCTTCACATCCCTTCTGCCATACCGCAATGGAACCCCGGATGGGCAGTGGACAGCGACGAGATGGTCGTGGTCTCGCAGAACTGGGACGAGATCAGGCGCTTCATGTGGAATTACGTTGGTGTTGTCCGCTCCAATAAAAGACTGGAGAGGGTAAAGAGAAGAATCGATCTCCTTCAGGAGGAGATCTTTGAGTATTACTGGAACTTCACCGTCACCAGCGACCTTATTGAACTCAGAAACATCGCCCTCGTCGCTGACCTCATCCTCCGCTCTGCAATGTTAAGAAAGGAAAGCCGCGGTCTCCACTATACCATCGACTACCCGTTAACAGACGATGCCAACTGGAATAAGGACACTATCTTACAAAAATAGGGACAGCGCCCATTTATTTTCATAACCATACTGAAAAAATCTGATGAAGAGAATTGATTCTGATTTCATCAGCCGTGGGAAGCGGTGCGCCGCATGGCTGTTTCTCCCGGACAAAGGGGATAATTTTCCGCTTGTAATAATGGCGCACGGCCTGGGCGCAGAGAGGACATTCCGCCTGCCCGCTTTTGCCGAGCGTTTCACCGGGGAAGGACTTGTCGTGCTTCTATTCGACTACCGCAATTTCGGCGACAGCGAAGGAGAACCCAGGAACCTGATCAGCCCCGGGCGCCATGTCCAGGACTGGATGGCGGCAATCAAACATGCCAGGACGCTCCCTCAAATTAATCCCCTGAAGATCGCTTTGTGGGGGACATCGTTCAGCGGAGGCCATGTGCTTGTGGCAGCAGCAAAGGACCGGACGATCTCTGCTGTGGTATCGCAGGTTCCCTTCGTGGACGGCTTCTCAACGCTCTTCATGTTCAACCTCGGATTCATTCTCACCGGCCTCATCCATGGATTGAGGGACCTGTGGAGGATAATCACCTTCAGGACCCCTCATTATGTGCCAGTAGTAGCCAAGCCCGGTGAATTTGCCCTTATGAACACGCCAGATGCCCTGCCTGGAGTCATGGCCATTTTGCCTAAGGACGCAAAATGGAACAACCGGGCACCTGCACGGATAATGCTTACCCTGCCCCTTTATAGACCTACAGCATACGCCCCAAGGATCGCATGTCCTGTCCTTATGGTTTCCGCAATAAAAGACTCTTTGATCTCTCAGGCGTCAGTTGATAAAACTGCAACAAGGATAAAAGATGTGAAGCTGCAGAGATTGGAAGCAGGACATTTTGATGTGTATGTCGGAGACACATTCAACCAGGTAGTCGGATTGGAAGCTGATTTTCTTCGCAGGAAACTTCTTAAATAGAATCTCTTGGTGGTGGAGGTTGGATTTTCAATCAGCTTTGATATTGCTATATTTAATTGAACCGATCAAACGGAGGAATTTATCTCTATCCGTATTAGAAACGACCAGATAACATGAACCATCCCGATATAATCCTTTTTCGGGGGTTAGGTGACAAGTAACAAACCGGGAAAGCATCAAGGTCACTTGTTCTAACCCTGGTCTGTTTACAGAACGAACTCTAATGCGCCCACTTGGATCAAAGCATGCTTCATCATCAAAAAAGGCACTTAACCAGGCTATTTTAACTTTATCACTTGCTTGAACGATTTCATCTGGAAGGAACCATTTCCTGGATCCACCAGCCCCTAAGCGCTTCAGTAACATCCATGCAGCTTTCGATTTGACACGAACCTCGTTTTGTTTTGTGTAATACAACGGCGTGAGTCCAAAAACCTCCAGGACATCATCCATAAATGACCGGATTAATTCCCGGTTTAGATTCGTATAACCGAAACCATATCGCAGACGATAATAACCATGCTTATAGGCCTTCAAATAACCATAATCATCTTTCTCCCGACTGAGATACAGGTGTCCATCACCACACACATGGGCATGAATACGAGCAAGGGCGGGTGTCATACTTTCGGGCATGCGGAGTTTTTTCACCCATCGCTGTCGAGGCATTCCAGACCTTGTGATCGCATTGTTGATCGAGGCAGTGGATCTCCCCACCCTCTCGGCTATATCAGTTATCGAGAGCTTTTCTTCAAGAAACAGACTGCGGAGTTGTTCCTTCTCTTTAGGGCTCCATCTCTTCATTCGTTCAATAAGGAAAGAGGGCAAAGGTGAATCCACTTCGCCCTCTTAAAGTTATTTAGCGGGGGCTGGATTTGAACCAGCGACCTCCGGGTTATGCGTACCACTACAGCTTCCGCTGCTCCGACAATGGCTAATTTTCCGCCAGAGTCAGATTTGTGGTCTGGACTTTCCCTTCACCCTCGGCCAGCATCGCTGCCGTTAGGGTGCCTGCCATCAAGTCTCTACACCTTTCCGCTATAAATTTTAGCGGACTTGGCTCGGGATTGCCCCCGCCCAGGGTTCCCCCGACTTTGGCAGGTGTCGCACACGGGTTTTCCCGTGTGCAGCCCATTGCAGGATTAAGTCCCAATCGTCACGATAATTGGCGGATCTTGGCTTTCGTTGACGCTTGTCAGCTTCGACCATTGTAACCTCGCTGCCGTAGCTGATCTTAATCCTGCGGCTCGAGCCCGACGAGCTACCTGACTGCTCTACCCCGCACCAAGTTTTATTGTATAAAGAAAGCTTTTCGTTTGTCAAGAAGTCAGAAGAAGAGAAATATTTTCTAAGACGGCAACACCCCTCACCCTACCCTCTCCCCATAGGGGAGAGGGAAACAATTAGTTTAGAAATTTATTTCTTTTTTGAGCGGGTGTAGAGTTTGAGGCGAAGGGCGTTGAGCTTGATAAATCCCTCTGCATCCTTTTGGTTATAGACCGCCTCTTTTTCAAAGGTAGCCATGCGTGGATCAAAGAGGGAATTCGGGGACTTCCTTCCAAGGACTGTCACATTCCCTTTGTAAAGCTTGAGCCTAACGGTTCCAGTGACATTTTTCTGAGATTCGTCTATTGCAGTCTGGAGAAAATTCCTCTCGGGAGAATACCAGAAGCCGTAATAAACAAGCTCTGAATACCTCGTGACAAGGGAATCTCTAAGATGCATCACTTCCCTGTCAAGGGTTATGGACTCCACAGCCCTGTGTGCCACATGCAGGATGGTCCCTCCCGGGGTTTCATATACTCCACGGGACTTCATCCCTACAAACCGGTTCTCCACGATGTCCACCCTGCCGATCCCGTTCCTGCCGCCGATATCGTTTAGCCGTGCCAGAAGCTTTGCAGGGGAGAGCCTCTTGCCATTTATTGCCACCGGATTTCCACCCCTGTATTCAATTTCAATTATGAAGGGCTTTGAAGGGGCATCCTCAGGGGAGCGTGTTAGAACAAACATGTCAGCAGGAGGCTCTTTCCAGGGGTTCTCAAGAATCCCGCCCTCAAAGCTCAAATGGAAGAGATTCCTGTCGTTGGAGTAGGGCTTCTCGGCAGTTACAGTTACAGGAATTCCTTTCTTTGATGCATAGGAGACGAGGTCACTCCTTGATCTGAATTCCCATTCCCTCCACGGTGCTATTACCTTGATAGAGGGATTAAAAACATAATAGGTTAGCTCAAACCGGACCTGGTCGTTCCCCTTGCCTGTAGCTCCATGGGCCACGGCATCAGCCCTTTCTTTCTTCACAATTTCCATCTGTTCTTTTGCTATGAGCGGGCGTGCAATGGATGTCCCAAGAAGGTAGCCGCCTTCATAGACCGCATTGGCCCTCAACATCGGAAAAACGAAATCCCTGACAAATTCCTCCTTGAGGTCGGCGATGTAAACCTTTGAGGCACCTGTTGCAAGGGCCTTATCCCTGACAGCTGAAAGATCCTCACCCTGGCCCAGGTCAGCAATAAAGGCGATGACCTTACAGTGGTATCTCTCCGGGATCCACTTCAATGCAACAGATGTATCAAGACCCCCAGAGTATGCGAGGATTACCTTTTTGACATTTCCTGAAACCATTAGGACCCCTAACGATATTTATAATAGACAGGAAGGAGGATGGAATATGTTGTCCCCATGCCCTCTTCTCCAATAACCTTGAACACACCTGAATGAGCCTCAACAATCTTTTTTATTGTAACGAGTTCCAGCCCTTCTTCTGCACCGCTGCGTTCAAAGCCTGATGAGCTTATCGTAACAAGAACATATTCCTTTCCATCCCTTTGCTTAATAGGCTTTCCGGAAATGATCAAAGTCTTCTCTTTGGACATCGTGCCTTCACTTGCCTTGGCTGAGATCTTTCTGGCAGAGAAGCTCAAAAGGTTTATTAGAGCCTGCCCCATCTTCTCATTGTTACAAACGACAGAGGGAAGCTCCTTGGGAAGAATATTTTCTACACTAACCCCTGTTCTTTTAAGAATTGGCTCCATGCTGTGTATTGCCATCCGTAGGGCGCGGCCGATATCGCACTCCTTCATCTTTACTGCAGCTTTTTCTGGGGTGGGCCATAAAACGCTGAAGAGCTCCTCTACCATTTTGTCTGCGGCGCGGATCTCCTCTTCCACACTCTCCAGCAGCTTACTGCATTCTCTGGCGCAGTGAGTCCCTTTGATGCCCTGAATTGATTCTTGAACTGTCCTGAGGGGGTCGCGGATATCGTTCAGGAACCTTGCCGACACATCCATTCGCGACTGCTCTAGTTTTTTCTCACGCGTCATATCCAGGAGCCCCATGACAAAGCCTATTGCCTTTTCATCATCACCTGTGATTGGGGAAATAGTAGCCTTAAAAAAGGACTCCCCCTCTTCTATATTCAAGTGCTCATGGCCTCCCTTTTTTGCGCTATCAACTGCTCTGGACACTATTTCTGCGTTCTTCCTGGAAAAGAGCGACAGAATATCCTTCCTTATAATCTCAGGGGCATTTTTCCCTAAGGCCTTGACTCCTGCGGGATTTATATAGATCATAACATTCTTCATGTCTCCAATGACAATGGGCGCATCAATATACGCCAATAATGTTTTGGATTTATCTATCAGGAGATGACCCCTAATCTTTTCAGTTTGACAAGGTTACTGTAGGTGGAAAATTTATCCATTCCGCTCAGGGAAACAATATCATCAAGTGTGACCTGGCCATCAATAAGGGAAATGATAAAACCCGCTTCTTTTGTAAGATTGAACTTTAACAGCTCCTGTGGCCTCTTCAGGAGGACAGGAATTCTCCCGGGTTGACCGGCCTCCTTAATATAATTCTTAAGCTGTTTCCCCTTTACCATCTCGTACAAGCTATGGGTCTCCATATTATCAGGATCCGCCTCAAGTGACTTTTCAAGAAGCTCAAGGGCTGCCTCATATTTGCCGGATTGAGCGAGCCCCCTCGCTTCCCTTAAAAACGATTCTGCAGTGTCTGAGTCGGCAAAAGCCGGGGGTTCTTGCTGGGGCAATTCAGCAGAATGGGGAACGGATTTAGCATCTCCGCCTGCAGATTCAATATAATCCCTCGCCGCAGAGTTGTCCGGGTCTATCTCCAGGACCTTCTTCCATTTCTCAATAGCCTCAGCGAACATTCCCAGGCCATACAGATTCAGCCCCTCTTCCAGATACTTGTTGGCTTCAAACTTTTTGTCTTCCTGTGCCATATTACTCGGTGCGCGCCTCTTATTCCTTGAGGACAACCTCCATGATCTTTGCCTCTTCTGTCATCTTTCTGATTTCTTCCTCGGTAAGACCGCTGCTTGCAGTCACTGTTATTGCCTGCTCTTTACCCGTCTCCATGTCCTTGGCTGATACACTGATGATGCCATCCGCATTTATGTCAAAAGACACCTCAATCTCAGGAACACCCGCCTTGGCCTTCCTCAATCCATGGAGGATAAACTCTCCAAGAAGGGTATTTTCCTCGGCCTTCTGGTTCTCTCCCTGTAAAACCCTGATCTTGATAGCAGTCTGATTATCCGTTGCAGTTGTGAAAATATGTCCCTTCCTGACCGGAATCGTCGTGTTCCTCTCAATGATCGGCGTGTAAGCCCCCCCATAAATTGCAATTCCGAGAGACAAAGGGGTGACATCAAGAAGGAGCATCTCAGCCTTATCCTGGAACAAGCTTGCACCCTGGATGGCCGCTCCTATCGCTACAGCTTCATCTGGATTGATTCCCTTGCTTGGCGGTTTTCCGAAGAAATTCCCAACTGCCTCCGCGACAAGCGGCATCCTCGTTTGGCCCCCAACAAGGATTACATCGTCTATATCCGCCGTTGCAAGCTCACATTCCTCAAGCGTCTGCTTGACAACTTCTATTGTTCTATCCACCAGGTCAGAGGTGAGCATTTCGAGCTTCTTTCTCGGGAAGGGAAGGACAAGGTGCTTTGGACCGTGAGAATCAGATGATATAAATGGCAGATTTATTGTTGTCTCCTTGAGTGATGACAGATCGCATTTAGCCTTCTCAGAAGCCTCCTTTAGCCTCTGAAGAGCGAGCCGGTCGGTTTTCAAATCAACTCTATGCTCACGGTAAAATTCCTGAACGAGGTAGTCAATGATCCGAGCATCAAAATCTTCACCCCCAAGATATGTATCACCGGATGTAGCAAGAACCTCAAAGACGCCCGCACCGAGCTCAAGGATGGAGATATCAAATGTTCCTCCACCAAGGTCATAGACTGCGATCTTCTCGTCTTTTTTCTTCCTGTTAATGCCATAGGCCAGGGCAGAGGCTGTAGGCTCGTTGATGATCCTTGGAACTTCAAGGTCGGCAATCTTCCCAGCGTCTTTCGTGGCCTGCCTCTGGTTATCGTTGAAATAGGCAGGGACAGTGATTACGGCCTCACTGACCTTCTCCTCCAAATACTCTTCAGCGGCCCGCTTCACCTCCATTAGAACGAATGCCGAAAGCTCCTGGGGTGAATAGGTTTTCCCTGCGCATACAATCCTGACATCATCATGGGGCCCGTTTACGATCTCGTAGGAACAGGTTTCCTTGGCCCTTTTGACCTCCGGAGAATCGTGACGCCGCCCGATAAGCCTTTTTACGGCATAAATTGTGTTCTGTGGGTTGGTTATAGCCTGCCTTTTTGCAAGATGACCGACCAGTTTTCTTCCGTCATCGGTCACAGCGAATACTGATGGGGTGGTCCTGTAGCCACCCTTGTTGGGGATAACGATAGGCCTCCCGTCTTCAACAACAGACACACAGGAATAGGTTGTTCCAAGGTCTATACCAATTACTTTTCCCATATCATTTAGAGAAGAGCTTTGATCTCTTCTATTTAAACCTTAGCCTCGTCATTCTTTGGATCTCTTTTATTTGAGCCTTTGCCTCGTCATTCTTTGGATCAAGCTTTAATGTCATATCATATTCCCTAAGAGCATTTTTGTAAAGTGCCGCAACCTTGTAGATCTGTGCAAGGGTCATACGGTATTCAATATCCTTGGGGGACGCTTCCAGTGCCTTAAGGGAGTGATCCTTGGCTTCCTTGAGGTCTCCCCCCATCGTTAAGATCACCCTTGCCATCCGGTGATGGGCCTGTCCATGGTCAGGAGAGAGATCCAGGGCCTTTGTAAGAAAGTCTTTGACCTCCTCATAATGCAGTATATTCTCGGCCGATCCCGCCAGATGGAGAAGTCGTTCTATCTCGTTCTTCACAACCACCGCATGCGCTTCTTCATAGTGTTTCTTATATTTCTCATTATAAGGGTCATAGGTGAGAGCGAGCTTGAAATTCCCTGATGCCGAAGCATACTTTTTCTCAAACAAATCCTTTATGCCTAACTCAAAGAAATGTTTTGCCTTCTCAACTCTTTCAAGTATTTCCTTGGGAATGCCCCGCTTATGAGCTTCCGCAGCACCCTTAACCGGGGGAGAACCCGCATCCGGCTTAGATGGCTCTTTTTCTTTGCCCTGCTCGGGTTCCGCAGCGCGTACCTGTGCTGCCTTTATATCCTCCATGACGGTTTGATCGTATTCCTCCCTGGACTTAGTGGTAGAAAGGACATCGTAGGCCAGGGTTAGCTTTTTGAAGATACTATCCAGCCTCCAGCGGAAATCTCCTATGTCACGCCTGAAGAAGCGATCTGGATGAAACTCTCTTGACAAAGCAAAATAGGCATTTTTGATCTCTTTCCTGGATGCCTGGGGCGCCACACCGAGTAGCTCATAATAGGAAACCCTCTCAAGCTTGTCATAGGCAGCAAGTATCTTCTGCTTTTCCTCCCTGCTTAGCCCTTTTGCTCCTGATTCACGAGCTGCTCCGCCTTTACGGATTGACTCCTCATCAACCCCTTCAATAACAATGACACCCCTTTCCCAGAGACGCATTACTATTGTGAGTGCTTCCTCCCTGTCCATGCCTGCCAGGGAAAGTATCTCCTCCACGCTCATGTGCCCGTCCATCCTAGAAAGGAGGAACCCCTCCTTTGGGTCAAGCTTGAGATGGGTTTCATGAAGGGTCCCGAGTATCCTCGGTTTGCCCTTTAGAATCGCTTCTTTTCTGTCCATTTTTATTGATAAGGATAATTCCTAAACCATACCAATGTCAACTGATAGGTGAATAATATCAGAAAACAACGAATTTATCCTTTATACGAGAAGAAACTTCAGGATGGCCTTCTGGACATGAAGCCGGTTTTCGGCCTGGTCAAAAATAGCAGAGCTCGCTCCCTCCAGCACATCCTCTGTTATCTCTTCACCCCTGTGGGCTGGAAGGCAGTGCATCACGATTGCATCTTTTTTTGCCAGGCTCATAAGGCGTGCGTCAACCCGGAAGCCAGCGAAAGCCTTTGCTTTCCCCTCGCCCTGTGACTCTTGGCCCATGCTTACCCAGACATCAGTGGAGACTACATCTGCTCCCCTTGCCGCCTGCCCGGGATCATGGACGATCTTTATGTTGGCAGCCTGCTGTTTGGCCCTGTCTATAATCTTCTTTGAGGGTGGATATGATTCGGGACAGGCAATTACGAGGGGGAATCCCAAAAGTGCTGCCCCCTCAATCCAGGAATTGGCAATGTTATTCCCGTCTCCGATGTAAGCGACAACAATTTCCTTATACGAACCTTTCTTCTCAATGATGGTGAAAACATCGCTCAGAACCTGACAGGGATGAAGGAGATCCGTAAGACCATTGATTACAGGGACATCTGCATACTTGGCCATCTCCTCAAGGTCTTCCTGGTGATACCCTCTCATAAGGATCCCATCAACATACCTTGACAGGGTCCTGGCTGTATCTTTAATTGACTCTCCCCTGGCCATCTGAAGGTCTCCCGTATCCAGAAAGATTGATTGTCCGCCGAGCTGAAACATTCCAACCTCAAATGAGACCCGTGTCCGCGTGGAAGGCTTCTCAAAGATCATTGCAAGGGTTTTCCCGGCAAGCGGCCTGTAAGGAATCCCCTTTTTTTGATTCGCTTTAAGGACCTTAGCATCAGCAAAGATACGATCGGCGTCCCTTGCCGTAAGGTCATAAAGGCTTAGTAAACCTCTCTTCATATCTCCTTGAGAACGCCCTTTAGAATGGAAAGGGCCTCATCAACCTCTTTTCGAGTTATTATAAGAGGGGGCAGGAACCTGATCACGGTCCCCGCTGTGCAGTTGATTAGAAGCCTTCTTTCAATACACTGCTTGACGACATCCTTTCCTTCAAAGGTAAGCTCAAGGGCAAGCATGAGCCCCCTTCCCCTGACATCCCTGATGAAAGGAAACCTTTCCTTGATCTCCCTGAGCCTGCTGAGGAAGTAACTCCCAACTCTCGCCGCATTTGAGATAAGACCATCTTCTTTGAGGATCTTCAATGTCATGAGGGCGGCGGAACACGCGAGAGGGTTTCCCCCGAATGTGGATGCATGAGTTCCAGGGGTGAAGCTTCGGGCCACTTCTTCTCTGGCAAGCATGGCACCCATTGGCACACCGCCCGCAAGAGCCTTTGCCATGGTTAGGATGTCTGGCTCCACTCCTTCGTGTTCGTATGCAAAAAGCCTCCCGGTCCTTCCCATGCCTGTCTGAACCTCATCAAAGATAAGGAGCAGCCTCTTTTTAGTGCAAAGACTCCTGAGACCTTTAAGATATCCCCTGGAGGGAATGCAAACTCCCCCCTCTCCCTGAATTGGCTCAACCATCACGGCGCATGTCTTTTTAGAAATAGCCCTTCGCAAAGCGTTCAGATCGTCAAACGGGACATGACGAAAGCCGGGAACAAGGGGCTCAAAACCCCTCTGATATTTCTTCTGACCCGTTGCAGTAAGGGTTGCGAGCGTCCTCCCATGAAACGAGTTATTCATTGCGATTATCTCGTATCTGCCTGGCCCCCATTTATCCTGTGAATATTTCCGGGCAAGCTTGATGGCACCCTCATTTGCCTCAGCACCGCTGTTGCAGAAAAAAGCACGATCAGCGAATGATCTCCTCACAAGCTCACGGGCCAGCTCAATCTGGGGTACTGTGTGGAACAGGTTTGAGACATGTATGAGCCGCTTCGCCTGGGTATGGATGGCGCGGACAAGGCGTGGATGGCAGTGGCCCAGGTTATCCACGGCAAGGCCGCTGAAAAAGTCCAGATACCTGTTTCCTTCACTGTCCCATACACGGCACCCCTTTCCCCTTACAAGAACAAGTGGGAAACGGGAATATGTTGTGAAATGGAATGTATTGCTCTCTCTAATCAGGCGCTGTTTTTTATTTGTCATTGTTTGGCTCCAATGAAAGCTGAACAGGGCCGGCTGCAGCATGTTCTTTTTTCTTCAGGGAAATCTCTGTTCCGATTCCCTCCTGTGTAAAGATTTCCAGGAGTACTGAATGGGAGATCCTCCCGTTGATGATATGGACCTTCTTGACCCCATCCTCCAGTGCCCTGAGGCAGCATTCAACTTTGGGAATCATTCCCCCAGATATCGTGCCATCAGCGATGGAATTTCGTGCCATTTGGGCATCCAGAGAGGACAGGAGGCGGCCATCTTTACCCTTCACACCCTCTACATCTGTAAGAAGAATGAGCTTCTCCGCTTTCAGCGATGCTGCGAGCCGGCCTGCCGCCGTATCGGCATTGATGTTATATGTCTCTCCGTCTTCACCAACTCCTACTGGAGCGATGATGGGAATGAATTTGCTCCTTCCGAGAGTCTTGATGATCTTCGGGTTGATCGTCTCCACCTCGCCCGCTCGCCCCATGTCAATCGTCTGTCCGTCCTTCTTCAGAAAGACCTTTTTGGCCACGATCAGCTTGGCATCCTTTCCACTCAGGCCAACAGCCTTCCCTCCTATATAATTTATAAGCGCAACGATCTCCTTGTTTATCTTCCCCACAAGGACCATTTCAATAATATCCATGCTCTCTTCATCGGTCATCCTGATTCCGTCAACAAATACGGACTTCTTCCCGAGCTTCTTCATAACCTCTTCAATCTGAGGTCCCCCTCCATGTACGACAACCGGATTGATGCCGATATATTTCATCATCACAACATCCTGGCAGAATTCGGATTTCAGTCCTTCGTCAAGCATGGCATGGCCCCCGTATTTGATCACAAATACCTTGTCGTAAAACCTGCGAATATATGGCAGGGCTTCCATCAGGACCTTTGCCTTTTCTATAATACGTTCCATCTCTGCTATTTTTTCTGGAGCTCGAGCTTCAATTTCTCAATCTCCATTTCTGCCTTTGCCGTATCGTCCATTGTCTTTACAAGATTGTCATGAAGCCAGGAATTTTTCAATGCAACCGAGGCGGAAAGGGCGAGTGATTCCATAATCTCCAAATCGCGCGGCGAGAAGCCCTTGTCGCCAGTCTTGTTCACTGCCGCCAGAATTCCAAGGACCCTGTTTTTCAGATTTATCGGGGTTGCAAGAAGAGAACGGAAAGGAATCTTTCCCAGCCGGTCCACATCAGGAATATACTTTGGGTGGCTGGAAACATCTTCAATGTTTTCAAGAGTTCCCTCCTTTGCCACAGAGCCGAGGACCCCTTGTCCCATGGAAAACTTGGCTTTTCCTTCCTCCTTCTCGGATCCTGTTGACCCGCCCCGGCACACAAAATCCTCGGTTCCCTCCTCCAGGAGAAAAATGGCGCACGATTCGGCGTCCAGAACCTTCTGGCCAAGCTGCGCTATATCCTTATAGACCTTTTTCGGATCCGCCTCCTCTATAAGAGCCCGGTTGATCTGCGTGAGAAGAGACAATTTTTCCGTTTGCCTTTTCATATCTCTTGCCATTATTGCGTTCTCTATTGTTAGGGAAATCTGCATAGAAAAGGTCATTAGAAGCGATAGATCGGCTTCGTTGAAAGGCACCGCCGCCTTTTTGTCATTTACGCTAATCACCCCAACGACCTTTCCCTTCATCCTCAACGGAACACAGAGGAACGAAAAGGTCTTATACTTGGAGCGCCCCTCGGACTGCCCGAAGCGGGGATCGCTTCTAATATCTTTCACAAGAATTGGCTCCCCCTTTTCTGCAACAATTCCTGCTATCCCCTCACCAATCTTTCGCCTCTCTTTTCCCATCCCGGCAAACTCAAATCCGCTGGCAGCCACAAGCCTCAATTCCTTGCTGCTTTCATCAATGATCACCAGGGACACTCTTTCAGCATCCAAAACCTCTGCAATGAGTCCAAGAGTGGTCTGAAGCATCACCTTGCTGTCAAAGAACGACTCTGCGGTTATATCCTGACCCTTTATCTCCGCAAGCTTCAAGGTCCCGGTCTTTAGGGCTTCCAGCTCTTTGATTTTTTTATGACCATCGGAGCTAAGCTCCTGGACGCTTAGCGCCTTCCTGACCACCTGCAATAGCTCCCTTTTGTCCGCCGGTTTCCTGATGAAGTCAAAGGCGCCCATCTGCATTGCCTTGGGCAGAAGGGCCTGCTCTCTTTGATATGCCATCATCACCACAATTATTTCACGATGTTCTTCCTTAATCCTGCTAAGGACATCAAGGCCGTGGAGGCCGGGCATTACTATATCAAGAAAAACAATCCCAATGCCGCCCTTGTTGATAATTTCTATCGCCTCAACACCTGTTTGTGTAACAACAACATTACAGCCCACGCCCTTGAGGACTACGGAAATAGACTTAAGATTGACCTCTTCATCGTCAACGACAAGGACCTTCATAGGATACTCCTGCTGAGATCATCATCTTTGATGATTGGGGAGAGCTTCTCTCTCACATGCTCTGCATTAATGATGATATTCCCTTTCTTTTCCTCCGGGGCAGAAAAGGAAATATCTTCAAGGAGCTTCTCCATGATCGTATGAAGTCTTCTCGCTCCGATATTCTCTGTTTTATCATTCACCTCGGTTGCGAGGGAAGCAATCTCCTGGATAGCATCCTTTGTAAACTCCAGGTCAACTGCGTCTGTCTTCAAAAGGGCTACATACTGCTTGATCAGGGCGTTCTGCGGCTCTGTGAGGATCCGGACGAAATCCTCTGTTGTCAGGACATCAAGTTCCACCCTGATGGGAAATCTTCCCTGGAGCTCGGGGATGAGATCCGAGGGTTTGGACACATGGAACGCCCCGGCAGCAATGAAGAGGATATGGTCAGTTTTCACCATACCGTGTTTTGTCGCCACCGTAGATCCCTCAACGATGGGCAGGAGGTCCCTCTGAACGCCCTCCCTGGAGACATCCGGCCCGTGCCCGCTCTCCCTTCCTGCGATCTTGTCAATCTCGTCAACGAAAATGATCCCGGAATTCTCAACCCTTTTAATGGCCAGGTGCGTCACTTTTTCCAAATCAATGAGCTTCTGGGCCTCCTCCTCTGTAAGCAGTTCTCTGGCCTCGGATACCTTGACCTTCTTCCTCTTCGTCTTCTTCGGAAGGATATTTCCCAGCATATCCTTGATCGTGAACTCCATGGCATCCAGACCTGCCCCGAACATGATCTCAACCGGCGGCATATTCACCGTGCTCGTCTCAAGCTCAATATATTTATCATCAAGCTTTCCTTCTGCGAGCATCCTCTTCATCTTTTCATAAGTCTCCTCCTCATCCTCCCTGATAACCTCAAGGTGCGGGTCAAACGGGGTGTTCTCCCTGGAACGCCCCTTCTTTCTTGAGGGAAGGAGAACATCCAGAAGCCTTTCTTCGGCAATAACCCTGGCTTTATTAAGGACCTTCACCTTTTCCTCTTTCTTGACCATGTTAACGGCGATCTCGGTAAGGTCCCTCACCATGGATTCCACATCCCTCCCCACGTATCCTACCTCTGTATATCGGGAGGCCTCCACCTTGATGAACGGAGCCTGGGCAAGCCGGGACACCCTGCGTGCGATCTCGGTCTTCCCAATACCTGTCGGGCCGATCATTATTATGTTTTTCGGGGCGATCTCGTCCCTGAGTTCCCCGGGAACCTGCTGCCTCCTCCACCGATTCCTCAGGGCAATGGCCACCATCCTCTTTGCATTTTGCTGCCCTACAATATACTTGTCCAACTCCTCAACAATCTGTCTGGGAGTCAGAAGAACCTCCTGTTCGGGTTCCCGTGCAGGGAATACTGCTACCTTTTCAATATCTGCCATGGGCTATATCCGATACTCAAAGCTCCTCAATAATTATCTTGTCGTTTGTATAGACGCAGATGGAAGCCGCAATCTTCATGGCTTCTTCAGCAATCTGCCTGGCATCCATATCAGAATGAAGGGCCAGGGCCTTGGCGGCGGCCTGGGCATATCCTCCACCGGAGCCGATTGCCACGATTCCATCATCTGGCTCTATCACATCTCCATTGCCGGAGATCACAAGAGACTTTTCCTTGTCCGCTACGATGAGAAGTGCCTCAAGCCTCCTCAGAACCCTGTCCGTCCGCCAGTCCTTGGCAAGTTCAACCGCTGCCCTGAGGATGTTTCCCCGGTATTCCTCAAGCTTTGCCTCGAACTTGGCGAACAGGGCGAGGGCATCTGCTGTTGACCCGGCAAATCCCGCGATGATCTTATCGTTGAAAAGCCTTCTGACCTTCTTCGCCGTATGTTTCACCACTATATCTCCAAAGCTAACCTGCCCATCGCCGGACATTACAACCCTGCCTTTGTGGCGGACTGATAGAACTGTCGTTGATCTGATTTTCATGTTTTCGCTCCGCTTCCTATGCCGCTTCGTGGATGTGCCCTGTCATAGACCTCCTGGAGCCGTGACATGCTCACATGGGTATATCGCTGGGTGGTGGAAAGCCGTGAGTGGCCGAGGAGCTCCTGGATCCCCCTCAGGTCCGCTCCATTATCAAGAAGATGCGTGGCGAAGGTATGGCGCAGCGCATGGGGATTCACCTTCCTGACAAGCCCGCACTTATCAACATATTTCTCCAGCAGCCGGGCCACGCTTCTCCTGTTCAACCTTTTCCCACGTGAACTTAAAAAGAATGCATCGGATGAACCCTGCCCTTTAATATCCCCTCTCCTCTCCAAATAGGATTTAAGGGCCTCCACGGCCTTTCTACCCAGAAGGGCGATCCTCTCCTTCCCTCCCTTGCCAAAAACCCGGACTACTCCGAGTGAAAGATCAACATCCTTTATGTTCAACGATGTAAGCTCTGAGACCCTAAGGCCTGTAGCATAAAGTGTCTCAAGAAGCGCCCTGTCCCTGAGGCCAGATGGGGTTGCGGTGTCCGGGGTTTCAAGAAGATGGAATACCTCATCCACAGAGAGAAACCTCGGCAAGGGCCTTGTAAATTTCGGCGTGGAAACAAGGGCAGCCGAATTGGTCTTCAGGACCCCCTCCCTCATGAGAAACCTGAAGAAGCTCCTGATACACGCAAGCTTTCTTGCCATAGATGATTTCCACAGACCATTCTTGCTCAAAAATGAAAGAAAAGAACGGATAGCTTCCTGATCGATCAGCTTCACATCTACATTCCCCCCGGCCCCCAGGCATTCCCCTGAACTCTTGAGAAACTCCTCAAACTGATCAATGTCTCTCGAGTAGCTTGAGAGTGTGTTATCAGAAGCATTCTTTTCAACGGAGAGATAAGTAATGAACCTGTCTCTATACAATCTCATTTATGAGCGACCCATTTTAACACAGGAATTTATTATATATCAACGCAAGGTGCGGTCAATCCATTCCTGCATATCTTGAATTGCCCTGTCCACCATCATTTGGCGCCTCTTCCTCCATCCCCCTTCAATCCCAATGGAGGGAAGGATGCCAAAGTTCGCATTCATGGGCTGAAAGTTCCCCGGGTCGGCAGAGGTAATATGTCTCAATAGCGCTCCTATCTGCGTAGTGGATGGGGGAACAACCTGCTCCTTCCCAAGAACTTTCCGCGCTGCATTGATCCCTGAAATGATCCCCATGGCTGCGGATTCCACATATCCTTCAACACCGGTAAGCTGGCCCGCGAAAAAAAGCCCGGGCCTCTTCTTGAACTCAAGCGATTGAGCGAGGAAAAGCGGTGAATTGATAAAGGTGTTTCTGTGGACGCTCCCCAGCCGGACGAACTCAGCCTTCTCCAGGCCTGGGATCATTCTGAAAATCCTTTTCTGCTCGGGATATGTGAGCTTCGTCTGAAAACCCACCATGCCATACATGGTTGCTTCCTTGTTCTCCGGACGAAGCTGAACCACTGAGTAGGGCTGGGCCCCTGTCCTTGGGTCCACGAGGCCCACCGGTTTCATGGGGCCAAATGCAAGGGTCTCTCTTCCCCTCTCGGCCATCACCTCTATTGGCAGGCATCCCTCAAAATAGAGCGCCTTCTCAAACTCTTTAAGGGGAACCCTCTCGGCCCTGAGGATATTATCAATCAGGGCATCGTATTCCTCCTTTTTCAGGGGGCAGTTCAGATAGTCCCCGTTCCCCTCCTTGTAACGGGATGCCCTGAAGACCCTGGAAAGATCAATGGATTCCGCAAACACTATTGGAGAGATTGCGTCGTAAAAATAAAGAGCGGATTTCCCCATTATCCCTTGGATTGCCCTGGCCATTGGATCCGAAGTGAGGGGGCCTGTGGCGATAACAACTGCATCTCCCTGCGGGATCTCATCCGCTTCCTCACGAACGATAGAGATATTCCCCTCTGCCTCAGTCATCCTGGTGACGGCGCTGGAAAATTTCTCCCTGTCCACGGCCAGCGCCTCGCCAGCAGGAATCCTCGCCTCATCCGCAGCCTTCAAAATCACTGAGCCGAGCGCGCGCATCTCCTCCTTAAGGAGACCATGGGCATTCTCTCTGGATTCCGAGCGCAGAGAATTGGAGCACACAAGCTCTGACAGGAGAGGAGAGGCGTGCACAGGGCTGAATCTCTTGGGCTTCATCTCGTAAAGGGTCACATCCACATCCATCCTTGCCGCCTGCAGCGCTGCCTCACAACCTGCCAGACCCCCTCCGACGATCGCCAGCTTCTTTTTCATGGAATACATAATATCCGTCCTTTCATGAACGAACAAGCCTTCCAATGTATATACCGTGTCATTGCGAGGAATCCGCCTCTGGCGGAGACGAAGCAATCCCTAACATATTGACTCCACTAATCATGAGATTGCTTCGCTTCGCTCGCAATGACAGCGTTTTATACTATCGCAATGACAATATCCTTTGAACGCAATGACAAAATTGGACTTGCTTGCCTGAGATGGATATTTACATTAAGCTTGAGGTGTGACACAGGGCTTCCCCAGGATTGAGGTTGGTATCAAGCCTGAGTTTCCGGATGCGATTGGAAACTCCCTGAAAAAAACCATCCTTGAGGACCTGGGTATAAGACTCTCATCCGTAAGGATCATTGAAGCTTATACTTTGAATTTCCCCCTGCCATTGAAAGACCTGGATACGGTCGCTTCCCAATGCTTTTCCGACAGGGTGCTCCAAAACTTCACCATTGTCAGCCGGGATGGGCACCTTGCCCGTAAGGGCTTTGACTTCATCGTAGAGGTGGGGTTCAGGCCCGGGGTCACGGACAATGTTGGGATGACAGCCAAGGAGGCCATGGAGGACACTTTAAGGCTTGCCCTTCCCTACGGCCATAAGGTCTTCACTTCCAAACAGTTCCTCTTCAGGGGCAAGGCCTTAAAAGAGGACATCCTCCGCATCGTCAGGGGCATTCTGGCCAACGAGCTTATAGGGCGATGGAGCGATGTCCTCACGAAAGAGGAATTCAGGCGAAAGGGGCTTGCCATCCCACCCCCTGAGGTCAGAATTCCCGGCAAGCCCGTCGTTGAATACATCCCTCTTCCGCAGGACAGCAGGGGCCTGATTGACCTGAGCTCCTCAAGGCTATTCTCATTGAACCTAATTGAGATGAAGGTCATCAGGGATTACTTCGGCAGAAATGATGTTATTGAAAATAGGAAGGCCATGGGACTTCCACCGGATCCAACCGATGTGGAGCTTGAGGTATTGGCACAGACCTGGAGCGAGCACTGCAAGCACAAAATCTTCAATGCAAAAATTCATGTTAATAACACAGGGGTCATTGACAGTCTCTTCAAGACATACATTGTCAGGGCAACCCAGGAGATCCGGAGGAAAAGAAGGAAAAACGATCTGTGCGTATCGGTGTTCACGGACAATGCAGGCATCATCAGATTTAATAAAAATCATAACCTTGTGTTCAAGGTGGAGACACACAATGCCCCTTCGGCCCTTGACCCATATGGAGGCGCCCTCACCGGAATCGTTGGTGTCAACAGGGACCCGATGGGCACTGGCCTCGGCGCCAAGCTAATCTTCAACACAAATGTCTTCTGTTTCGGGCCTCCTTTCGTCTCTGAGAAGAGTCTCCCCAAAGGAATCCTTCATCCCCTTGCGATCTTCAAGGGGGTCCGCAGGGGCGTAGAGCACGGCGGAAACAAGATAGGCATCCCAACCGTAAATGGGACTGTGTTGTTCAATGAGTGCTATACAGCCAGGCCGCTCGTCTTCTGCGGAACAGGCGGGATCATGCCGAAGGCGATCGCAAAAAAGCCCTCCCATGCCAAAACCATTAAGGACGGAGATCTAATCGTGATGACAGGGGGAAGGATCGGAAAGGACGGAATACACGGCGCGACATTCTCCTCTGCCAAGCTGGATGAATCCTCGCCGATGTCCGCTGTCCAGATCGGTGCACCCATTGTCCAGAAGAACATGATGGACGCAATTTTAGAAGCCAGGGACAAGGGGCTATACACGGCCATAACCGACAACGGCGCAGGGGGGCTTAGCTCTTCTGTGGGCGAGATGGCAAGGCTTTGCGGAGGCTTTGTCCTCCACCTGGAAAAGGCCCCTCTGAAATACCAGGGGCTTCATCCCTGGGAGATCCTCCTGTCAGAGGCCCAGGAGAGGATGTCCCTGGCAGTGCCTCCGGACAGGATAAAGCCCCTGCTCGCGCTCTTCAGGGCGCGCGGGGTTGAGGCAACCGTCCTCGGTTTTTTTACTTCAAAGAAGAAATTCCATGTCCTCTACAAGGGCAAAACAATCGCATATATGGATATGGATTTTGTCCATGATGGATTGCCCCAGATGGAGCTTGATGCAGAAATTCCTCCTTTGCAGCCCTCCCCTCCCCCGGATTCAAGGAGAAAAAATGCCATAAGTAAAGACCTGGCCGCAGTGCTTTCGGATTTGCATGTGGCGAGCAAGGAATGGGTAGTGAGGCAATACGATCACGAGGTGCAGGGTAACACCATTATCAAACCCCTTATTGGCGCGCTCAACGACGGACCGAGCGATGCCTCGGTCATAAGGCCCATCCCTGACTCATGGCAGGGAGTAGCAGTTGCAAATGACATCACTCCTGGATATGGAAAGGACTCCTGCTATCACATGACAGCCTGCTCCATTGATGCATGCATCAGGAAGCTCATTGCGGTTGGAGCCTCTTTGGACGGCATAGCGCTCCTGGACAACTTCTGCTGGCCATATCCGGTCCACGATCTTGAAACAAACCCGGACGGCAAGAAGAAGCTGGGCCGACTCGTTGAGTCAGCCAAGGCACTCTACGATCTCACTACACTCTACGGCACACCACTTATCTCTGGAAAAGACAGCATGGCAAACGACAGGGTTGTGGAGGGGAAGAAATACTCCATCATGCCTACCATACTCATCTCAGGGATCGGGATCGTAAGGGATGTTAGAAAATGCATAAGTATGGATGCAAAATGCCCGGGAGACCTTGTCTATGTCCTGGGTGAGACAAGGCAAGAAACAGGCAGCTCTGTATATGAGAATATAACTGGTGGGCAAAGCCATTCCTGTCCAATCGTCCGGGGGGAGGAGAACAAAAAACTCTATAAGTCCCTTGAAAAGGCAATCTCCAGCGGGCTTGTGTCAAGCTGCCATGCAATCACAGACGGCGGCCTCGGCGTCGCCCTTGCAGAAACCTCCTTTGCAGGGATGCTCGGCATGTCAATCAATTTAAGAAATGTTCCTCACCAGGGCATCTCAATTGACGATATCCTCCTCTTCTCCGAGTCAACCGGAAGGTTCGTTGTTACGATAGCCCCTTCAAAGAAGAAAAAATTTGAGATTGCGATGAAGGGAGTGAAAAAGGCCCTTGTGGGGAAGGTCCGCCCCCTCAAGGATGGTGTGACGATAACAGGGCTAAAAGGAAAGAGGATACTCAGGAGCAGCGTTGAGTCCCTGAAAGAGTCCTGGCAGAAACCGTTAAGATGGTGAAAAAACCAAAGGCGCTGATCATTATTGGCAAGGGGATCAATTGCGATTGGGAGACGCTCCGTGCATTTGAGATGGCCGGAGCAGATGCAAGAAGGGTCCACATCCTTGACCTTGTCAACAAACGGGAGAAGCTCGGGAAATATCATATCATGGCCATTCCCGGGGGCTTCTCATACGGCGACGATCTCGGCGCAGGCATAGCCCTGGCCAACAAGATGAGGATCGGCCTCAAGGACTCCCTGCTTTCCTTTGTCAGACAGGGAAAGCTCGTCATAGGAATCTGCAACGGCTTCCAGGTCCTGGTCAGGCTCGGGCTCCTTCCGGCGCTCAATGGAAAATACCTTATTCAGAATGTCAGTCTCACGATCAACGCATCAGGGAGGTTTGAGGACCGCTGGGTGACTTTGGGTGTGAACGATAAAAACCGCTGCGCTTTCCTCACGGGCATCCAAAATATTTATCTGCCGGTCCGCCACGGCGAAGGCAGGCTTGTCGCCCCGAAGGATGTCCTCTCACATATCTCACGCGAGGGGCTGGATGTCCTCCACTATACGGACAATGGCGGGGAGCCCACAATGGAGTATCCGGCAAATCCAAATGGATCAATGAAGGCCATTGCAGGGTTGTGTGATTCCACAGGAAGGATATTCGGGCTAATGCCCCATCCGGAGGCATTCCTCCTCTTTGAGAACCATCCCAGGTGGACGCGCATCAAAGAGCAGAGGATGCGCCGCGGCCTTCCAGTCCCAGAGCAAGGGGAAGGGCTCCAGATCTTCCGTAACGCCGTCTCCTACGCCCAAACATCCCTTTAATTTTCAATCTTTATTAGACACCCTTAGGCATCACAGATAAACCCAACTTGATTCCTGAGATGGATGGTTATACAATGTATATACAAGATGATACCATTGAGGAGGTGAGACATGATCAAACGGCTGACAAAACACGGGAACAGTCTGGCCCTGTTAATTGACAGGGGCGTGCTCAATATTTTGGACATTGATAAAGACACCCCCCTTTCGGTCACCACCGACGGCAGGTGCCTGGTCGTCTCCCCCGTCAAAAACCCGAAGCGGGAAAAGGCATTTCGCGCCGCCCTGGTAGAGGTCAATAAACGCTACGGTCGTGCTCTAAAGCGGCTCGCTGACTGACCAGTGGAGCCAGTTTTTCTGACCCTGGAAGAGGTCCTCCATATTCACGTTGATCAAATCGAACGATACGGCGGGAATCCAGGTGTCCACGATGTGGGTCTGCTGGAGTCGGCTATTTCCATGCCTCAAGCCAGCTTTGGCGGACAGTATCTCCATACCGACCTCTTTGAGATGGCTTCAGCCTATCTATTTCATATTGTCCAGGACCATCCTTTTATTGATGGAAATAAACGGGTTGGTACTGCAGCTGCACTTGTGTTCCTAAAGCTAAACGGAATCACCATTGCTGTAAGTAATGAAGCACTCGTTAAGCTTGTTCTCGGTGTTGCCCAGGGTAAGACCGGCAAGGCCGCCATTGCCGAATTTTTCAGGAAATATGCCCTAAAATAACCCGGCCCTTCCCAAATCCCATACAATTGTCACATGAACCTCATACAAAAGGTAACAGCATAAACCCTTGACTTTATGATGCCCTCTGTGTTAATCCGTAAATCCAGATGAAGACGGCAAATAGGGCTTTGATGGCTTTCATCATGATCTGTGCAGGGCTGCTTCCCGGGGCTGCCTGGCCCGATTCCGAAGACCAGGGCCCTGGCCTTATCACATCGGGCTACCTCAGGGTCAGGGCTAAATCCTTTAAGGACATCGCGCCGGAAAAGGGCACTATCTCATGGATAGAGCACAGGACAAGGCTTGAGCCCACCCTTGCGCTCTCAGAATCATTCAAGGTCCACTTCCAGCTTGACATCCTTGAATACACAGATTTCTTTAACGGCTCAACGATCACTGTCACTGCCGCAGATCTCTTCCCATTCTACAGGGAATACGAGCCTGAACCGGGCAGCTCCTCTGACTCACTCCTCAGGATTGTAAAGATGAGGAGGGCATGGTTTGAGCTGCTCACCCCGTTTGGGATGTTTGAGGCGGGGCGGATGCCATCCCACTGGGGCATGGGAATCCTGTCCAATGACGGCAACGGCTTCAGAAACAATTTTGGCGACAGCTACTACGGCGATACTTTTGACAGGATTCTCTTCGGCACAAAGCCCATGGGCGCGGACAGCAACCTGCTCACGGCAATAGCATTTGACAAGCTCTCCAGCGACAACATTGACTCAAGCACTGATGACGCAGACGAGGTGCTTCTCATCGCCCTCTACACCGGAAAAGACCTGAACGCCGGCGCCTATGCCGTCAGCAGGAACCAGTCCTCCACAAGCACCTCTATATGGATCTGGGACGCATATATTAAGGCAGTTCCACCACCCTGGCGTCTTGAGGCTGAGCTGGCATTACTCTCTGGTCACACCATGGCCCTTACCTCCCCTGTTGACACCGGAACACGGGTTGTAGAGCAGTTCGGGGCAGCCCTGAAAGCAGGGGCCCTATTCAGCCCTGTTGGAATCTATCTTGATGCAGGATATGCCTCTGGCGATGGCGACCCGCTCGGCGGAAATGTCTCCAATTTCTCCTTCCATCCTGATTTCAATGTGGGCCTGATCCTGTTTGAGGAGATGCTCGCCCTTGATACCGCAAGGGTTGTCAGGGATTTTGAACAAATACAGGGAGTCCTTACGCCCGGCACTCTGAACTTCGCCACAAAGGGTTCTGTTACAAACGCCATCTACCTGATGCCTTCAGTTGAATATCGCCCCATAGAGAACCTTAAGTGCATCCTCGCATTCCTCTGGGCCCAATCGGATCAACCCTGGGTCAACCCGTATCTCTATGTCATTGACCAGGAATCAGGGCCAAAGAACCTGAGGGGGGGACCACTCTCAAAAGACCTGGGATGGGAGGCAGACCTTGCACTAAAATACTCTGCTTATGATGGGGGCTTGGTTATTGGACTTGAAGGTGGATATTTTAAGCCAGGAAAGGCATTTGATTCAGAACAAGGGGCAGCAGACCCTGCTTCAACAATACAGCTAAAACTCACCACAATTTTCTAACCCACCGAAGGCGGTGTTAATGAAGAATGAAGCAGGGTAATTCACATCGTTCTTCCAGAGACAAGATCTGAGAGGACCCAATCGTGGTCTATATCCGAGAGCCATCCCAAATTTCTTAGGTGCCAGGTTGTCGTAAGCGCACCTGTCCCAAACTTCTCCATGATGCAGCGAACATCTTTGGTAGATACCTGTTTGGAGCCAGGCGGCCCGAGGAGCTTGGAAAGAGAAGGCTCAGGAATAAGGAACATCGCAGCGAATGCGTTCGCTCGTTGTTCTAAAGTCTCAGGCGCCCAGGGGCCAGATATTATGCTGGAAGGGCGCCCCTTTTCTTGATCGAACAGGAGATGGCAGAGCTCATGGGCGAGGTCCATCTTCTTGGCCCACCGGAATCCCGAAAATCTCGATTTGGTATTGATGAAGACTGCGGGTTTGAAGTCAGGCCCGGCAAAGCTGAGGGCACGGATCTCCTGATCGGAGATATCAAGCCCTCCAACATCTATACCGAGCTTTTTCAGCATGGCCTCCATATCATCTATCGGGTCATTGCTATCGAGCTGAAGAAATTCGCGCGCCGTCAGAGCCAGTTCATATCCCTGCCGCCATGGCTGAGTATGCTGAGTATATTGACAGGGTTCATAGCGTGCCAGTTGGAAAAGAGGTTCTTTTCTGGGGCCTGAGTCATGATACCGATGCGCTGCCAGCCTGATATTTATGACATCTTCTGGTTTGAAGTCGGGTCTCAGACACCGAAATAAAAGGGATGGCACGGTCTGCCAGGCGATGAGAGACCTCTGTTCCTTCTTTAGCAGGTCATGAAAACCCAGGAAAACATCGATCCGAGAAAGACCAGCTTTCCCGAGTCTTTTGTCTTTAAGAAATGATTTCAACCTGTCTCTCCTGCCGTTCAAGCCCAGAGCACCAAGCCATGTATAACGATCGTAGAGGCGTTCAGGTTTTGTGAGCGAATTGTAACCTTTTTCAAGGCTGTTGAACCCTGGCAGAGGTCCATATTCGCGCTTAAGGAATCGTATTGCCTCTCCAAGAGCTTGATACAAGACCTCGGCAGCATCCTTCACCGGGATCTGTGCAACGCCCCGGCTTTCAACAAAATTCCTCTCTGAACCCGGAAGCGGGTAAGTTGTATTATCCCATGAGATTTCAAGTGATTCCCCAAAACGACGAAATACAATGTTCGGGAGTATCCCTCCCTCCCGGCATGATATGAGTGCATGTCGCTCCCACCAGCCAGACCTGATGTCAGAGGCCGCTCCGTTATCTTCGCCTGATTCAATGTCAAGGGCATTCTTGAGGAGTTCTATACCGAAGGAACCCTTCGGGATCAGGGGAAAACGCTCCTCGTGAAAGAGGGGATCCCATTGTTCCACAAGCCACTCAAATAACGGGAGCAAGTACCAATGGACGGCCTCCATATATTCCCTGGATGAGTCACGGCTTAAAGTCAAGTTTTTTCCCTGAACATAGATTGCAAAATATCCCCATGATGCATCCAAGTCTTTTGAAACATTATTGTCAGGCAGGGGATCGTCTGCAAAAGCAAGTTTTATCCCAAAGGCGTCCGTCTGGCCAAAGAGTTTTTCCCAATGAAGCCCCATATCAACTTTCCTTCCGTAGTTTATTATATTCGGCCGTCGTGATCTTTCTCCGCTTTTTCAATTTCCTTAGAACCTTGGCCGGAAGTTCTATCCCCTTGATAGGGTATCCGTGATAGAAGCCCCGGCGATGCTCTCGAGCCGCATAGGCCTGTCCTTCATGGATATTATACACAACCCTTTTCCCAGACTTGGAATGCTTGATACCCCCTTCCAATAACCTTTGTGCAAGCCCTTGGTTGATAGTGGGAGGACATATGCTCCCCGATCCTCCTGATTTATGTTTTGGAGACCCTTCATATTTCATTTCAATAATACAACATTTCTATGGACATGTATATGAGGACCCGAAATCCCTGAGGCCTTTGTTCACAGACTCCACGCATACAGGCATTGGGACGAGGAGGTGGTAGCAGTCCTCGATATATCCATATTTGAAAAACAGGGCTGCCTGGCGCTGGGCAAGTGTTGTGTAATCGCCCTCAAGGATCCCGTCCCCTCGCTGTTCCCAGTCCGAAGACGATAGATAATCCTCGTCCACATCGGTGCTCCCTTTGGTTATGTAATCCAGTATTCCATTACCCTCTGAGAATGTAGCAGCTGTGATTCTCCCTATCTCTGGACAGTAATCATCCCCCCCAGGGTCAGGATTGGCGAGCAAGTCAAATCCTTTTTCTTGAAATGTGCCTACCCCTACCCATTTATAATCTCCTTTATAATCTTCTTTATAAAACCCTACATCCTCTGTTCCTGCAGGAATGGCGAAATATTCATGGGCTGAGGTGAGGTGGAACTCAAAGGATGAGCCAGGGAGGCCGTCCTTCTTATATGAAACGGGTATATTGTATGTGGAAGTGCCGTAATACTGAGCATATGAGGTAAATGCTTGGGCAGTAAGCCCTGTGCCGACCATCATGGCTGGAAGGCCCGCATTAATCATCTTATCGTGGTCTTTTTTGCTGATCATACCCGCTGCCCTTCCCAGCATGATCCCGTTTGCAATGGGCACTGTGGTATCACGGGCATAGACCTGGATCAAGAGCTTTTTCTCAGGCCCCTGGCCTTTGAATAGCGTCTGTCGGGGGTATCCGTCCTCATTATAATTGTTGTAATGAATAGCATAGTTGACCGGGTCACCGGCCTCGGTTCCAATCTGAGCCATTTCTATCTGCCTGCGGAAATTCGCAGTATTCCTGATCAATCCCATGCCCTTCCTGAACTTCGTCACCGGTATATATATAGCCCCTGCCTTTCCCTCTACCCTGACAGAGAGGACATCACCCTCATCTGCAGCGATATGGATTCCAAAGCTTCCATCGTCTCTCACTTTTTCTTTCACGATCTTTCCTTTGGTTGTGTTCTCTACAACAACCGTGTCACCCAAAGAGGCATGAAGACTGCCGATTGTGTTCTCCTCGTCATTGATGAACACATCAACATATCCCTCGGTCGCGCCGGGTTTCCCGACTACGATAGGCCCGAAGATCTGAACGAATCCCGTGTCAAGCGCTCCCCGAAGCGTGCTCCTTAGCTCGAGGTCTCCCAGCCCTCCTCCACCGACATTCAGAACGCCCCTTACTATGTTCGTGTCAACAGCCATGAGAAGTGAGCCCATGACACCACCCATGGACTGGCCTGCGTAGAAAACAGGGTTGTCCGGACCCCCGATGATCGGGTTCCCATCCTCGTCAATGAAGACCCCCTTGAGATAGTCCCTTTTATACTTACCCATGTTCTTGATGATGCTTGAAAGCTGCATCTCGTCAATAACTGTCTGGCGGAAGATGTCACGAGTCCTGAAGACATTGGATGAGACAAAGGTCTTGCCGGAATCCGGTATGCCGTCACCGTTTACATCCTCTGCACGGCCGACCTTTGTCAGGACATAAAAGAGGCCCTTGGATGTAAGGTCCTTGTAAAAATCGCATCCCTTAATATCCTCATTTATCGGAATACACATATTAGTTGCAACAGGAGTGATGATCATTCCTTTCAGGGCATCGCAGATCAGTTCCGGGGGAAGTTCAATCCCAAGTGCATCAGCTATGAGATCAGAGGCAGCCGCTGGGTTGGCAAGGGGGGACAAATAATCAGTTGGCCCAAACCCGACCGCATCAATGCTCATAACTGCAATGCCGAACGAGCCCATGATATTGGACAGGGCGAGCATGTCCAAATCTGCAAGCCCGCCGTATCCATGACCGAAGATGAGGACCGGATATGGGGGCTGGGCAAACCCGTTCTCCGTGGTAGGAGTCGGCACTGCTGCAAAGAACGGAACATTCCCTGCCTTGATTGTTCCCTTGCCTGTCTTGGGATTCAGGTCCATGACATAATCCGGCGTCTCAATAAAGGATGGAGAGACAAAATTCCCAAAGACAAAGTAATCCACATTCTTGAAATTGAAGATCTGCTGGACCATGCCAATATCTTCACCGGCAAGCATCCCGCCTACTGGAGACTCGAGGATGCCCTTAAGGAGCCCCTCAAACGCCTTTGCCTTGATTATGTGGGTGTTCCCTTCGTTCTCACATGTTGGCCCAACATCGTAGATATGGCTCACAACAGGGGGATAAACGCTTTTCAATCCGGATAGAACACCCTTTCCCTGTAATCCGAGCTGGACAGTCTCAAGCAAAGCAGTGATGCTCTGGGTCGTGAAGACCCAGGCAAAGGCAATGTCCTCTGGTTCAATGCCCATCTCAGCGAGAATTGGGAGTGCCTTTTTCAGATCCTCGGTCTGAAAGCTGTGATTAACATACTTGAACGGCGAGCGAATTGGCTCACCATTCTCCCCTTTTATACTCTTTGTCAGGATCACGGCATGAAGCGACTGTTGATCCAGAGGAAGAAGGGGGCGGAATAGCAATGTGTTGGACTCCTCATCATAGAACTTCTCAAATTTTTCTGACGTAGCTTTGACCTCTGTGGAAAATATAAGATTATCGCTTTCCCCCTTCGGATCGTTTGGATCAAAAAAATGATGATGTTCAATTGTCTGGGGGAATGCCCCTGAACCGAGGGAAAGCTTGACCTTTTCCCCGTAATGCAGGGACGAGGGGTTCAGGTTGATGATGATAACGGTGCTTTCTGTTACTGTGGAGGTGCTAATCGCGGCATCAAAGGAAACCGTGATCGGGGTGAATACTCCGAAGCCGTCCAGGGCATTCATATTCCTACGGATATCATTTTCCATATTGGTGTCTGCATTGACAGGGACATTGACCCTTTTCCCTGTCAAGGTGTCCTTGTCAGGCATTGTCATCATGTCATTGGGAAAGGGAACAATAGAGGACGGCTTTGCCAAAGGGTCAAATATCACCATGGGGCCGGTCCCTGACTCGGTTGGCCATAGGCCGTCAAACTCCCTCACCTTCTCAGAGCAGCCCGCAACGATAATCAGGCAAAATACAGCCCTAATAAATCTCATGCCCTTGACCATACCCATTCTTATCTGACATGTCAACAATTAATGACAACGACTCTGAGGGTTCGCCCTTATGCCTCGCTTGATTGCATTATGCGGTAGAATGAGATATACAACTCTTTCAATCAGGAAGGCATGGCAAATACGAATAATAAGGTGATTTTTGTAGAGCCGCGGGGAAGCCAGGCAAATGTTTTTGCGGAGTTTATGAAGCTTCCCCTTCTCGGCACCCTCTACCTGGGGACACTGCTCAAGGCAAAAGGCTTTGATGTCAGGATCTATAACGAAAACATCCTGGGCAGGGACCTGTGCCCTGACGACCTTGATGCTGATGTTCTCTGCCTGAGCCTGATCACCACATCAGCCGAGCGGGGTTTTGCTATTGCCAGAGATTTCAAGGAAAAAAGGCCGCGATCACGGGTTATCATCGGCGGTGTCCACCCTACCTTTTGCGCTGAGGAGGCCGCCCAATATGCAGACCATGTTGTTATTGGCGAAGGCGCGAACGTGATAGAAGATCTCGTTCGTTATGGAAGTAATGAAAAATTCATACACGGCACCCCGACGAAAAATCTGGATGATCTCCCTTTGCCCGACCTTGACCTCCTCGCCCTGAACAGGCCCATGCGCAAAACCCCAATCCTTACCTCTCTGGGATGTCCGTTTCACTGCACATTCTGTTCAGTCACCCAGATGTTCGGGCACAAATACCGGGTCTCCTCTCTTGAACGGACATTGGAAGAGCTGCGGAGGGTCAGGACTCCAAGCGTGTTCTTCTATGACGACAATCTTGCAGCAGATCGGAAAAGACTTCATGCAATCTGCGACCGGATGCTTGCGGAAAACATAAAATTCCGGTGGACCGCCCAGGCGCGCAGTGATATTGCCAAAGACCGCGATCTCATCAAGAAAATGCAAATGAGCGGTTGCGTAAATATCTATATCGGGTTTGAATCTGTCAATCCTGAAACGCTAATCAACTATAAAAAGAGGCAAAGCGTTGAGGAGATTGAGGAGGCGATCAGAAGCTTCCAGGAGAACGGAATTAGCATTCACGGCATGTTTGTGCTCGGGAGCGACTCTGATGATTTAGCGGTTTTCCCTGCCACCAGGAAATTCTGTCACGATCAGCGTCTAAACTCCGTCCAGTTTTTGATCCTTACGCCCTTTCCAGGCACTGAGATCTTCCGGCAGATGAAAAGCGAGGGACGGCTGCTTCATTCCCGCTGGAGTTATTACGATGGGATGCACACTGTCTTTAAGCCCAAACACATGTCTGCTCTTCAGCTCCAGGAGGGCATGATTAAATCCTTCAGGGAATTCTATTCCTTCATGGGTGCAACAAATGACGCCCTGGGTGTTGTTGCAGAGAGAGCACGGGGTTTTGTGACCTCCCGGCCGATCAGGAAAGGCCTCTCGTCATTTGAAAATGCACTGATCAAAGTTGTGGGGCGAACTGTTGTCCGAAGATGGCTGCGTCTTAACAAAAGCTATTTGAAATACCTTAGAAGTCTTGAGGGAAAAGATGCCCCTTTACAGGACCCTGTTTAAAGACCTGTCCCTTTTATTTTTCATTCTTCTGATACTGGGGTGCTCCAGGGAGCATCTCAAGGTGAAGGAATGCGTTGACTGGAAACCCCTTCAGGTTGAGAAACCCTCCGGGCGCTTCTTTCAGGAGGAGGCGTGGCTCCTTGATCTCAGCTCCTGGGCATCCAATGTTGACAAGAGAATCAACACCCCTGACGATGCGCACCTCGGCGATTTTGCAGTCGGGAACGGAAGCGTCTTTGCAATCCTCGGACTGGCCTATCCCCTGAACACCCTGCACAACATAATCGGACCCAATTATGAAAGAGAGACAAGGTTTTTTGGGGACACCTCCCTGCTCTTGCGCTATGGAGACCCTTCAAAGGAGGCCAATTTTGTTGAGGAGTCTGCATGGAGGGTAAGGAAGACATCCATTGTCATCACCCGCGCACGGGACAACAAGGTGGAGCTTTACACAATAGATTTCGCCCCAAAGCTCTCAGAGGAATTTTCACCGATCCAAAGATCCATCATCAGGATCGCACTCGTCAGGAACCGCTCGGATGCAACACTCAGGAACATAGAGCTTTTCACGCGTTCTTTTAATCCAATCGCAGCAGAGGGCGACACGGTCGTTGAGACAAATGGCGCGAGGAGGATGATCATTGCAGGGGTCAATGTCACGGTCACAGCCACAAGCGAGGGGATTGTGATCCCCATAGGCGAATTAGCCGCGAATGATGAAAAAATCGCCAATATCGCATTTGTCATGGCTGAAAACAGCGGCGAGGAGGGGGAAACATTCTCTGAATTGAGCTCATCCAGTCCACGCGATCTCCTCCTTGGGACGCGTGACTACTGGATCGCCTGGAGCTCACTCCCTGCACAGATCCTGGTTCCCGATAAGAAGGTCATGGACCTGATAGACACAATGCTTGTTACGATCAGGATGCAGTGCGCCAAAACAGGTGGGGTCTCTCCAATGTCACAGTACACAAGAACATGGCTCAGGGACACGGTGGGACCCGTGTATTTCTTCCTCAGGATGGGGCTTTTTGATGATGTGAAAAGGATGCTTGAATATTATTATTATGCATCCGTGATCAGCGGAGACATTAAAAACTCACACGCTGTGAATTATGACATCTCTTCCCCGCCCCCTCCCCCGGACTGGTCGTCCCTCCCACCCTTCACTGGAAGGGTCTCAGCCGAGAGCCCGAGCTATTTGCCACTCATGTTCTGGCGATACTATCGCAACACCGGCGACGAGGCGATCCTCGGAAACCGATATGACTTCCTTAAGAGGGCCGTGCTTGCCCAGAATTATAACCTGGACTATCTCCTTCCCTTTAGCGGCGATGAGACATACAGGACTGCCATGAGTGCCGGATTCGGGTTTGACCTGAATTACCTGTATGAGCAGAACGCTTTCTCGGCTAATTCCTCTTTCCTCTTTGTCTCAGCCGCAGAGAAAATGTCCGAGATCGCCAGGATCCTCAAAAAGGATGGAGACAGCTCTCTATTCCAGGAACACGCTGAGAGGGCGCGGGAATCAGCCGAGCAATACTATTGGCTGCCCCAGGGATTTTATGCGCCATTTATATGGATGAAGGATCATAAGCCTTTTGAGAAGCCCTATGAGGATGTGAACACACAGCCCTTGTGGACGGGATATGCGGAGCCTAATGACCCGCACGCAAGGGAGAACATGCTTAAGACAATAGAGATGATTGGAAGGGATGATGGAACGATCCAGACCCCGCTCAATAAGCTATACAAAAACTTCATGGGCATCCCTGCCTCAGAGGGGGTTTACACAGGAATGGTCCCGGGCTATTACCTCTACAACCTCTCACAGCTTAACCATCCGCTCGCAGAGAAGTCGTTCAACTCCTTTGAGACCTATGCATCTCCTTCAGGGAATTTCCCTGAATACGGCGTCTATGATGACCGCTCGGCCCTCTCTATCATCTATGATCCTGCGGGAGAAATCGGCAACTACACCGCACGATTCCGTCCATGGGAGGGTGGGATAGACCTTGACGCCTTTGTCTATTATTTAACCGGCCTTGAGCAGGACTCCCCAACGGGCAATGTAAAGCTCTTTCCACACCTTCCGAACTGCTGGAAATGGATGACGTGCGCAAACCTCCGAATCGGTGAGGACAGATTTGACCTTTCCATACAGGATCAGGGTGGATTCTACGAGGCAAAACTCTCAAACAAAGGAAAAAGGCTTTTGACATTTGACATCTCCCTTCCCTTTGCTCCGGAAACGGCATTGGGCCTGACGATTGACCACAGGATGGTGAGGGCAAGGGATTTTGTAGGAAAGGACCCGCTCGGGAACGGGATCGTCCGGCTCAAAGGCCTTGCCCTTGAACAGGGGAAAAGCATGACGATCGTTTTCAGATACCGCAAATAAGAGACGATATATCTTGACAGCGTAAAATAGGATATAGTTTAATAACTCAAAAGATCACATGAGAAAATCACGAGTCATATCAACAGGAAGATACCTCCCGCCCAGGGTTGTCACCAACTTCGATCTCACGAAGTTCATGGACACCAGCGATGAATGGATCCAGCAGAGGACAGGGATTGTTGAAAGGAGATATGTGGAAAAAGGGGTGGGAACCTCTGATCTCGGAGTAGAGGCATCAAAGGCAGCCCTGAAGAAGGCCAATATGGACATCAAGGACATTGACTTTATGATCTTTGCCACCCTGAGTCCTGACTACACAATGCCTGGCTCCGGCGTCCTCATGCAGGACAAGCTTGGGGCAGAAACCATTGGGGCCCTTGATGTAAGGAACCAGTGCTCGGGTTTTCTCTACGGCCTGAGCATTGCAGACCAGTTCATACGAACCGGCACATACGATCACATAATTGTCGTGGGCGCAGAGGTGCACTCCACAGGGTTTGATTATTCAAACAGGGGCCGCGATGTCACGGTAATCTTCGGGGACGGGGGCGGCGCAGTCATTCTCGGCCCGTCGGAAGACGATAACCACGGCATCCTGTCATGCCATCTCCATTCACAGGGAAAGTATATGAAGATGCTCTGGTGTGAGAACCCGGGCAGCATCTATAAACCCAGGTGTACCCACGAACAGATTGAGGATGGCAGCGTATTTCCAAAGATGAACGGAAAAGTTGTATTCAAGCACGCCCTTGAAAGGTTCCCGGAGGTAATCATGGAATGCCTGAATGCCAACGGGCTGACAATCAAGGATGTTGACCTTTTCATCATGCACCAGGCCAATCTCAGGATCTGCCAGTTTGTCGCCAGCCACTTTGAGATTCCAGAAGAAAAGGTCTTCAATAATATTATGCGATACGGCAACACAACAGCCGCCTCACTCCCAATCGCCGTTGATGAGGCCTGCGAACAAGGGAAGATAAAGGAGGGAAGCCTTGTTTGCCTCTCATCATTCGGGGCTGGATTCACTTGGGCATCTGCATTGATACGATGGTAGTAGATATCGTTCCCATGGGCCTCACTCATATCAATGAGGTCTATGAGATTGAGCTCCTGTCTTTCCCAGTCCCATGGTCCAGGAAATCATTCAGAAAAGAGCTGGAAAACTCTTCATCCCTGAGCTACGCCGCGCATCTGCCCTTGAATGGCGGCAGCAAGGTGGTCGGCTATGTGTGCAACTGGCTCATTGAAGATGAATTTCATATCCTCAATCTTGCTGTGCATCCCCAACACCGGAGGAAGGGAATAGGGAGAACGCTGCTGGAATATTCTCTTCATCGCGCCGATCAAAGGGACGCAGAAAAGGCCTTCCTGGAGGTGAGGAGGTCCAACTCCCCGGCAATAGAACTTTATAAAAAACTGGGCTTCAGGATAATTGGGGTCAGGCCTCGTTACTATTCCAACAACCATGAGGACGCCATCATAATGACGCTTGACATGGATCACTGCATTCAAATGGCAGCCCCTGCCCTGGAATGACTGCCCAGGAGACCATCTGCCCGGTCCTATCCAATGACTCCGTTTATCCCGGACTCTTCCGTATCGTTCTCGGCTGGACCCCAGCACATACTCCTTCCCCCGGGCAGTTCATTCTCATAAAGTCCCAGGATTGCCATGACCCGCTTCTTCCGCGTCCTTTCACGATCTACAGGATGTCTGAGGGCGCAGTGGAGATACTTTACAAAGTAGTCGGCAAAGGCACGCGACTTCTCTCCTCGCTAAGAGAGGGACAAAGAGTCAGGGTCATCGGCCCACTCGGACAGGGCTTCAGGGCCTTGCCCGATACGAGACATGCCATCCTTGTGGCCGGTGGGATTGGGATCGCCTCAATTTGCCGCCTATGCACGACAATGCAGGGTCTGGAGGTCAGCCTTTTTTATGGCGCCAAGACAAAGGATTCCCTGGTGGGAATTGAGGAGCTGAAGCGCATCCCGGGTCTTGTCATGCACCTAAGCACCGAGGATGGAAGCCACGGATTTAAGGGCTTGGTCACTCAGCTTCTTGAAAGTCATCTGAAGCTCTTAAGGCCCGGGTCGTCCTGCATCTATGCATGCGGACCCCTTGCCATGCTGAAGCAGGTTGCCTCTTACGCACAAAAGAAGGGTATTCCCTGCCAGGTCTCCCTTGAATCACAGATGGCCTGCGGTGTCGGCGCCTGCCTGGGATGTGCTGTCACTTGCAGGCAGAAGGGGAAGAAAAAGGAATGGGAATACAAGCTTTGCTGCAAGGATGGCCCGGTCTTTGACTCAAGGCAGTTGATATGGTGAAAGGCAAAGCCCCTCTTGAGGTCAATCTCGGCAAAGGGCTGAGGCTCCAATCTCCTGTCATCGCTGCATCCGGGACATTTGGCTACGGCCTTGAATATGAGGGACTGGTCAGGACGGAAAGGCTCGGTGCCATCATAACCAAAGGACTCTCCCTGAAGCCGAGGAAGGGAAACCCTCCACCGCGAATTGCAGAAACTCCCTGCGGCATGCTCAACTCCATTGGTCTTCAGAACATCGGAGTCAAGGCATTTCTGAAAGATAAGCTCCCCCTTCTCAAAAAACTTAACATCCCGGTTATTGTAAATATATTCGGGACAAGCATGGACGAATACAAATCTCTTGCCAATGAGCTGGAGGGAAGCCCCATTGCAGGGATAGAGATCAATATCTCCTGCCCGAATGTCAAAAAGGGTGGGATGGAGTTCGGAAAAGACCCCAGGCTTTCAGCTCAAGTTGTCAGGGGCGTAAGAAAGTCCTTCAAAGGGCACCTTATGGTCAAGCTCTCACCAAGCGCAGGGGACATAGCAGAAGTGGCGTCAGCCTGCGAGGGAGAGGGAGCAGACTCACTCTCGCTCATCAACACTATTCCTGGCATGGCCATTGATGTTGAGACCAGAAGACCCCGCATTTCCACCGTGACAGGGGGTCTTTCAGGGCCGGCAATCAAACCCATTGCCTTAAGGATGGTCCATGAGGTGTCACGCAGGGTGAAAAAGCCCGTGGTCGGTATTGGGGGCATTGCCACGGCAGAGGATGCACTTGAGTTCATTATTGCGGGGGCAAGCGCTGTCCAGGTAGGAACAGCTACATTCTTCCATCCCGGGGCAATGGAGGAAATAACGGACGGTATATCTTTGTATCTCCGAAAGCACGCCATCAAAAGCCTCAAATCAGTCGTCTTTTCCCTCAATTCCTGAGCATTACAAAATTACCGATTCTATTTGATTTCAGTAAAACTGTAACATAAGTGGTTTTTGGGCTGGAAACACCATATATTGGATAGCAATATCAAATACTTATACTACGAGGCTCTTGTTTTGGGGCACACTTATTGCTTATATTTATATATGGATGGGGGTGGAAAATATGGAATACTTTCTATGAAGATAAAATTAAAAAAGCCGCTATCGCCCTCGGCGCAGCCGTCCTCATTCTTGCTCTTCCCAGGACTGGTTCCTCAATAGAAGTTCTAAGACTGTATCTCAATGGCGATGTCAGGTCTGTTGGCTCTGGTGGCTTCGGCCCCATGTTCGTAGAGGATTGGGACCTGTCCTTCCTCAGGTATCCTGCAAGGATTTCCCTGGATAAGACAGGCAGGGTCATCCAGCGGGTTGAGATGGAGGACACAATCCGTGTGCTTGACGGGGAGATGGAGGGCACATACGCAAAGCACATGAGGATCTCCCTTCACGGAACAATCCCAATAGAGAGCAGCATTCCTGTAATAGACAACAGCGTCCTGGGAATCCTGGTTGCAAGGGATACATCTCAAGCACATATCATCAATAAAAATGAAGGGGTGGATGTTTCATATGATAGAACTTTTGACCGGGGAAAAGTCGCTTATGCGGTTGATATCGGGAAATTCGTGAGCGCCGGCCTCGGAGCAGAGTTCGGCTCCTCCCCGCCCCGGTTGTCCTACATAGACGGCGAAATCCTTGTGAAGCCGTATTCAGCACTGACGCTCGGCTACCGAAGGACACCCGGAGATCTCTTCATAGAGCTTCAGGGACTCTACCAGGGCGAATATCACGGGCAGGTCGCATACCTACCGCTTCGTTCATCATACTTCCTGAACGAGGTCAGCATCAGGCACACATTTGGAAAATCCATTGCGCTGTATGTTGCCGATGATATCGTTAATCCCCAGGACTTTTTCATTCATACCCAGGCATCCGTGTGGAACAGGGCCCTCACCATGGAAGCGTCCTATAGGCAGAGGAAGGACAGATTTAATGGAACCTTTCTCACGCCAGAGGGAGAGGCCCTTGGCTCCGTCGATCTCGGACTTCGGAGCAAGATCGCAAAAGCAGGGGTCTATCTCGCCCCCTCAAGGAAACATACTTTCTCTTTCAACTTTCAGAAGAGCTGGCAGACCCTTGAAGGAGGGGGGGGCAGCATAGGCGACATTATTCCTGAGCTGATATTTGGAACCAATGTCAATCTGAATCTCAATTTCTCAAACTTTCTCTCAATTGAAAGCAACCAAATTGGAGGGGGATATGAATGGAAGTCAACGGGCGGATGGAGCATCAGGACCGGCTTCCAGCATATATCTATCTATCCCCAGGAATTCGCATCTACGGTTGAAGCCAGTGCTCCAGCATCTTCTTATTCATACCTTCAGGAACAGGATGCGTTGAGACTCAATAAAATAATCCTGGGCTTCTTCACGGCAGGAATTGGACATTCTTGGAAGCATATACGGATAGACTACGCATTTGCGCAGGTCATACCGATCTCTGTCAAGTACGCTGCTCCACCCCCAAGCGATTCCCCTACCCCGCCTTCATCTGATGACGAAACTCCAACTTCGGAGGGAGAGAAATCAAAGGGTTGGCTGGATAAAATTCGTGATGTATTCAGCAAATATGGAGGAGGAAATACACACTTCGTAGAGCTCTCCTACACATTCTGAGATTAAAGTTTCTTGGTATCGTCCGTGGTTTTTTCTGGAACCGATGCAGCTTGATCGCGCCGCTTTAATTCCTTTCGGAACCATCTCATGAAGCTGAGGAATTCCGCCAGAAGAAATCCAAAAAGAAAGGACAGGAGTAGATATGCCGCAATGGAGAACTCCGGAATTTCCCATTGAACAAAGATAAAACTAGCTTTAAGTTTTAAGGGATTATTTAGGGCCTGGAAATTCTCAAACACAAGAACAATGAAGATGACGAGTATAAATACTGCAACGATAGATTTTATAAACCTTGCACTTTTATTCATCTTAGAAATACTCCTTCAGCCTGAGATATGTGCTTTTCAGGTGCTCAGGGATGACCCTTGTTTCAGCAAGAACGGGCATGAAATTTGTGTCGCCGTTCCATCTCGGGACAACATGTATATGCAGGTGTCCTGCAATGCCTGCTCCTGCCACCCTGCCAATGTTCATACCGATATTGAACCCATGCGGCCCAAATCCTTTTTTCAAAGCCCTAATGCTTAGTTTAAGAGAGTTTATTAGATCCGCCATCTCGTTACCACTCAGTCCATCAATATCTTTAAGGTGCCTTTTGGGAAAAACCATCAAATGACCGCTATTATACGGATATTTATTGAGAACTACGAAGCTGTACTTGCTTCTATAAAGTATGTCGCCCCCCCTATCCTTGGTTTTGCTGCACAGAACACAACCCCGCGGCTTCTTCCCCTTGATATATTCCACCCTCCAGGGCGCCCAGAGCAGTTCAATAGACTTCATAAGTCAGGTCTGCTCTGTGCCCGATCCGCTTCCAGTAGGCTCCCGGGGAGCCTCGGCAGGAATGGGTGGGAGATTGATCCTCTCCTTGAGGCCCCTTCCAACCTTGAAAAAGGGGACCCTCTTCTCAGGCACATGAACGGCCTGGCCACTCTTGGGGTTCCTTCCCTCCCTGGCCTTTCTCGTCCTGATGTGAAAGCTGCCAAAACCTCTGATCTCGATCCTCTCACCCTTCTTCAAGGCTTCGATCATGGTGTCAAAGATCGTATTAACAATGATCTCGGTGTCCTTCCCTGATACCTGAGCAAACTTTGTTACAATCTTTTCAATAAGTTCGCTTTTAGTCATGGCCCCCTCTCATTGATAACTCAATTTAAACCAGTCCCCCTCATGTATTTGCTTCATAATATAGGCAGCAGCATCTTCAAAAAACAAGTCAAGAAGTTGACGTCTCGGCTTCTCGGGGTAGATGACAGTCGGCTCTCCTTCAATTCCGGCCAGTTTTGCCGCAAGGGCGACGGCGTCCTCAAGGTTTCCCAGTTCATCAACAAGACCAAGCTCTTTTGCCTGCTCGCCGGTAAATATCCTTCCGTCCGCTATTTTATCAACCTTCTGCGCAGGAAGCCCCCGGGATTCAACAACGGCTCTTTTGAACTGGCTGTGAACATTATTAATAAGCTCCTGAAGGAGCGCTCTTTCCCTTGAGGTCATATCCCTGAAGGGATACCCGACATCTTTGAATTCCCCGCTCTTCACCACCTCTCCCTTGATCTTCGCCCAGTGCATTAGCTCCTTGAGGTTCATGAACTCAAAGAGGGCGCCGATGCTTCCTGTGAGGGTTCCGGGATTTGCCACTATTTTGTCCGCACCGCACGCAACATAGTAGCCTCCGGAGGCAGCCACTGACCCCATGGAGGCAACCACCTTCTTGACCGCCTTTGTCTTTTTAACCTCTTCATAGATCTCCTGTGCAGGACCTACTGCGCCCCCTGGAGAATCTATACGAAGGACAACTGCCTTCACAGAGTCGTTTTTTCTGAACTTAACGATTTTTTCTATGATGGACTTTGAATCGCTGATGACCCCGATGATTTCAACAACAGCAACCTTTTTGGAGCCCATAAGGGGAAGTGGGGATGCAAACATGGTCTCTTTGTTGATCCGTGATATAAAAAGATAAATGGAAAGGCCGAAAACAAGTAGAATGAGCGCCGCAAGAAAGATACCGAGGATGGTGGAACGTTTCACTTCTTGTTCTTCTCCATAATGTCACCCAGGGTTGGGTTTCCTGAACCCTGATCCTGTGTGTATTTGTCTATATCCTCCTTCTCCCTTCGTTTGATAAGCGCCTTATTGCTGAGTGTGAGCTTTCTGTTTTTCGGATCCACGACCAGAATCTCTGCCTCAAGCTCATCTCCCAATTTCATCACATCCCCGATCTTTACCCCTTTCTTGATATCCAGCTCGGAAGTATGGATGAGCCCCTCCACGCCGGGCTCCAGCTCCAGGAAGACCCCGAAATCAGTGATGCCCGTGATGCTTCCCTTGACTGTGCTCCCCGTTAAATATCTATCTCCAACCTTTTCCCACGGATCCTCAGTAAGCTGCTTGACGCCGAGGGAAAATCTTTCGTTTTCCTTGTCAATATGGAGGACAACTGCTTCTACCTCCTCCCCCTTCTTAAACAGGTCCGCAGGATGTTTTATCCTCTGGGTCCAGGATATGTCTGAGATATGGACAAGACCATCGATCCCCTCCTCTACCCCGACAAATATCCCGAAGTCTGTAATGCTCCTGATAGAACCCTTTATCCTGCTGCCCACAGGAAACTTCTCTTCTATCGTGTCCCAGGGGTTCGGCAGGAGCTGTTTCAATCCAAGCGAGATCCTCCTGTTTTCAATATCCATATCCAGCACCATGGTATCCACCGCATCTCCGGGAGAAAGGATCTTTGAGGGATGCTTCACCTTCTTGTTCCAGGACATGTCGGAAATGTGTAGCAACCCCTCTACTCCCGGCTCAAGCTCAATAAATGCGCCGTAATCCGTAAGGCTCACAACCTTTCCCTGCACACGCGCCCCGATGTGATACTTATCCTTCACCTGAGACCAGGGACTGGGCACGAGCTGTTTCAATCCGAGGGAAATCTTCTGCTTTGTGGGATCATACTTGAGAATCTTCACCCTGATCCTCTGGCCAGAGGTAAGGACCTCGGATGGGTGCGCAACCCTTTTCCAGGAAATATCGGTGATATGCAGGAGACCGTCGAGTCCGCCTATGTCAACAAATGCTCCATAGTCGGTAAGATTCTTCACAATCCCATCTACCTCCTGGTTCTCCTCGAGAGTCTTGAGTGTCTGATCCTTCAATTCCTCTATCTCCTGTTCAAGAAGGGATCTCCTTGACAGCACAATGTTGCTTCGCTTTTTGTTGAATTTGACAACCTTGAACCTGAAGGTTTTTCCGATGAAAATATCGAGTTCCTTGGGAGGATGAAGGTCAATCTGGGAGCCGGGAAGGAAGGCTTTTACTCCAATATCCACTGTCAACCCTCCCTTTACCTTTGAAACCACCTTCCCTTCTACAACCCCATCTCCATCATAAGCCTTGGCGATGTCATCCCAAACCTTCATCTTGTCGGCCTTATCCTTGGAAAGCACGATTATACCGTCCTCATCCTCTATCATATCAACAAACACCCTTACTTCATCGCCGACCTTGATCGTGAGGCCCCGTTCCCTGTCAGTGAACTCAGAGATGGGGATCAAACCCTCGGTCTTATACCCAACCTCAATAATGGCATATTCAGGGGTGATCTCCGCCACCTTTCCCGATATGATCTCCCCCTCCTTGATAACAGGGAATCTCATCTCAAGGAGCTTCTTCATCTCCTCTTCCATCACGACCTCGGAATTTGACCTTCCGTTTTCACCCATATCTTTATCCATTAGTTTTTCCATTATTTAACACCCAGTTACGAATGTCAAGGATGTATGTCCTTGAATTTCCTCACCCTGACCGCAACCTCCTGGACAAGCCACCTGGGGGTGGAAGCCCCTGCTGTGATCCCGATCCTCTCAGCGCCGTTCAACCATGCGGGATTTATGTCGTCCGGCTCCTCAATATGATATGTCTTTGGATTCACGGCACTGCAGGCATCAGCGAGCTTCCGCGTGTTGGAGCTTGTCTTTCCACCAACAACAAAGATACAGTCCACCCGGGGTGCAAGCAAGACGGACTCGTCCTGCCTAAGAGTTGTGGCATCGCAGATCGTGTTGAAAACCCTAAGCTCTTTGGCCTTTGTCACTGCAAAAGCAAGGATCTCCTTGAAAAGGGACAGGGGCTGTGTCGTCTGGGCGAGAATGGCCATCTTCTTCACCCATTTAAGGGAGTCCAGGTCTCCCACGGATCTCACCGCCTTGACCCGTGCCGGGTCTGAATAGCTCAGAAGGCTTTTAACCTCAGGATGCTTCTCATCCCCAACAATAAGGACAAAATAGCCATCAGATATGAGCTTCCGGATGAGCTTCTGTGACTTGGTAACAAATGGACATGTGGCATCCACAATTGTCAGACCCTTGCGCCTGGCCTCCTCAAGCTCTCCGGCAGTGACACCATGCGATCTGAGGATGCAGACCCCTTCTTTAATCTCGTTAAGTGAGCTAATCTGCGTCACCCCGGCCTCCTCAAGCTTTCTCACAACCTGAGGATTGTGGATCAGGGGACCAAGGGTGTAAACCTTCCCTGTGTTTTCCCTGGCCGCTTTTTCGGCAAGGGCAACCGCCCTTTTTACCCCGAAGCAGAACCCTGCCGATTTGGTGATGACGACTTCCATATCTCTAAGATAGATCCGGAGATTGATCCTCTATTCCAAGCTTTTTTCTTATCATTTTGCAAGGGCTGCTCTTAATCTCTACATGTCTGGGAACAGGAGCCTTCTTTCCATTTTTAGGGTTGATATAAATGTCATGGTTTCCGCCATGTCGCTTCACATAACACCCCGCATCTACTAACTCCCGTAAAAGCTCATGCCTTTTCACACCTCGACTCTGATTTCCTTTGTATGAACTTCTGCATGGGGAGACACCTCTTCTTCTTTCATCATAAGTTCGTATGCTTCCCGGATATTATTCTCCAGCTCTTCCAGGGTCTCGCCCTGACTAAATACCCCTGGGACTTCTTTCAGCCGTCCCACATACCAGCCTTCGTCTGTCCAGTATTCAAGTGTAAATTGTCTTGACATGCTTTACGCACCTCCTTAACTTCCCTGACTCTCCTTTGGTTTTCCTTCGTCTCTTTTATCACCATATCCCTGAGGGGAGATGAAGTCAATGACCCCGTTATCAGGCTTCTAAATGCGTGGCCCTCTCCCAAGAAGGTTTTTTGATCGCAATGGCTGCATCTTGAGCCCCGTAGATAGGAAATCGCAGGGTGGGTCAAGGCTGAGGAACCTATCGATAGGCTTCTCGGCGGTGGCGGATTGCGATAACCTCAACCCGTTTCATGGCATCATTGATGAGGTAAAGGATACGGTGATCACCCACACGGAGGCGATAGCCCTCCTGTCCATGGAGTTTCTCTACACCAAATGGTCGTGGATTGTCTTCGAGGGCCAGTAACTTCCGCTTAATGTGACCAAAGAGCTTGCCGCGAATCGTGTCCAATTTCCGTTCGGCCGACCGTTTCAGAATGACTTGGTAACTCACCGGCGGCGCGTGCGTTCGGCAAGATACGCACGCAAAGGCCGACCGGGCTCGTGACGGCGCGCCTCGATCAGGGCAACATCGAGCAGATCCTCACGGTAGGCGCGTTCATGGAGGAGTCCTTCAAGAAAAGTCTGCCGTTGTTCCCTCGTCAATGTCTTAAAGGCTTTCAGAAAAACTTCAACAGTTGCAGACTGGCTCATCGTCATCGCTGTCCTCTTATTTAATACAATAACACAGGCTGAGAAAAAAAGGAATGTTCAGAGGGGAGCGTTGAAATTCTGTTGAATTTCCTTATGACCTCACAAGTTTATGTAGAATAGATGAAAAGCCGGGGAAGCTCGTCTCAATGCAGTCTGTATCCTCAACAATGGTTCTGCCCGGGACAGCAAGGCCGAGCACGGACAGGGCCATGGCAACCCTGTGGTCCCCATGGCTTGTGCACCTGGCCCCCCTGAGCCTTCTGCCGCCCTGGATCCGGAGGCCGTCCTTGAACTCCTCCACCTTCACCCCGAATTTCTTCAGCTCCGAAGCCATTGTGCCGATCCGGTCTGACTCCTTCACCCTCAGCTCCTCAGCGTCCCTGATGATTGTCTCCCCATCGGCTGCAGACGCAGCCGCGCACAGGGCTGGAATTTCATCAATGCTCCTCAAGATGATCTCCCCTGAGACCTTTGTTCCGTGGAGGGATGAAGAGCGCACATGGATATCTCCGCTTGGTTCCTTTCCGGCATGGCTCTTATCCTGCACCTCAATTGCCCCGCCCATCTCTTTAAGGATCTCTATAAAACCTGTCCTTCCGGGGTTCAGCAGGACATTTCGGAGCACGACATCCGAGTTCTTCGTGATGAGTGCGGCAACAACAATAAATGCAGCAGAGGAGATGTCTCCCGGAATATTCATTGAGATCCCATGCAGCTCCTGGCCCCCACGGACTGACACGGTAGTTCCCGCTTCCTCTACCTCTGCCCCGAAAAGCCTGAGCATCCTCTCTGAATGATCCCTGCTCTTCAAAGGCTCTCGCACGGTTGTAGCACCGCTGGCGTGAAGCCCGGCGATCAAGAGGGCTGACTTAACCTGAGCACTTGCAACGGGCAGCTCGTGGAACATTCCCCTCAGGGATCCGCCCTGGATGGCCAGAGGCGCCCTGTCGCCGCCTTCACGCCCCCATATCCCTGCGCCCATGGCCCTAAGCGGCCCGGTTACGCGCCTCATCGGTCGCCTGCGAAGGGATGCATCCCCTGTTAGAACTGAGAAGAAGGACGCAGCGCTAAAAAATCCTGTCATGAGCCTCAGGGTTGTGCCGGAGTTTCCAGCATCAATGATCTGTTTGGGCTCCTGCAAAGCAGAAAAACCCTTCCCATGTATTGTCAGGACAGGGCCCCTGAGTGATATATCCATTCCCAAGGACTGGCATGCCGAGAGGGTCCTCATGCAGTCATCTGCCCGGAGAAAGTTCCTGAACACGCTCTTGCCCTTGGCGAGTGTGCCGAAGATTACGGCACGATGGGACAGGGATTTGTCCCCGGGAAGCAGCACCTTGCCCTTGAGTCCGTTGACCTTGTGAAGGGTGAGTCGGCTCATCTGGCTCGCTCGGCCAATCTCCTGACGCTGCCAAGAAGCTTGATTATCGCCTTCCGATCGCCCCTGTAAATGGACTTCGTCAGGGTATCCAGTGATTTGTTCAAGTCTTTCATCGTCCGTTCTATCTCTTTCCTATTCATAATAAAAATACTCTCCCACATTTCCGGGCTTGAGCCTGCGATCCGTGTGAAATCCCTGAAACTACCCCCGGCAAATTGCAGGAGGTCTTTGTCCCTTGCCAGCCCGCGGCCTATCGCATCTGTAAAGGCATAGGACAGAAGATGGGGGACATGGCTCATCAAGGCCATGATCCTGTCGTGGCGCAAGGGCTCCATCAGGACAACACGCGCGCCCAGGGACTCCCACATGCGCCTCACCTTTCGCATGGCTGAGGACTTGCCGTAAGCCGGGGTCAGGATGACTGTCTTTTTCTTGAAAAGCCCAGGATCGGCAGAGGATGCCCCTGACCTCTCTGTCCCGGCAATAGGATGGCCTCCGATGAAGGAGATCCCTTGAGAACGGAGGACAGAAGCAGCCTTCACAACAGCATCCTTCACGCTCCCGACATCTGTTACCACGGCACCCGGGTCAATTAAATCTGCGAGCGACCTGATAAGGCCTGGGATGGTGGAAACCGGCGTCGCAAATACAACCAGGTCTGCCCCTTTCACGGCTTTTTCGGGCGTCAGTGCATAAGAGCATATGAGGCCCATTGAAAGCGCAGTCCTAAGATTTCTGATGGTCCGGCCCGCACCAACTACCTCTTTGGCAAGCCCATTTTTCCTGAGGGCCCATCCAAGGGAGCCGCCGATCTGGCCAATGCCTATGATGGCTGCCCGCTCAAAAAGCCTATGATTACGGGCTTTCAATGACCTCCTCAAGGGCTTTGAGGAATCTCCTGTTTTCATTCGGCCTCCCAACAGTCACACGGATGTAATCCGGAAGGCCGTATTCATCCATGGGCCTGACAATGACGCCCTTCCTGAGTAGGGACACATAGACCCGACCCGCTTTCAGCCTGCACCCCTTCAAACTTATTAGGAAAAAATTGGCCTGAGAGGGGACATAATCCAGTCCAAGCGACCTGACCCCTGAGGAGAGAAGCGCAAGCTCTCTCTTGTTATTCTCAACAGTCCTCCTCACATGTGCCCTGTCGCCGAGGGCTGCAAGCGCCCCTGCCTGGGCAATGGAATTCACATTAAAGGGTTGGCGCACCCTCTCCTGCCACCTGATGATCTCTTCATTTGCAATCCCATAGCCTATCCTGAGGCCGGCAAGGCCATGGGCCTTTGAAAATGTCCTGAGGACAATGATGTCCTTCCGCCCTCCCCTGATATAAGCCAGGGTGTCAGGATATTCGGGATCCGTTACAAACTCGCAGTATGCCTCGTCCAGCACACAAAGGACCTTGCCGGGTAGATCCTTCAGGAATTCCTCAAGGGGCCCCTTCCTCACTATCGTCCCTGTGGGATTGTTTGGAGAGGCAAAGAACACGAGGCGGGTCTTACTTCCGATCCTCCTCTTCATCCCGGAAAGATCAAACTGAAAATTCCTGAGTGGGACCTTGATGCTCTTGCACCCTGCCGCCCTGACTGAAAGGTCATAGACGAGGAATGACGGGTCGCCCATCACGGCTTCCTCCCCCGGACGAAGGTATGTTTTGATCAAAAGCTCAATTATCTCGTTAGAGCCGTTTCCGAGGATAATATTGCCCGGCTTCACCCCATGCTGCCTGGCAAGTGACATCTTCAGGTTATAGCCCCGGCCGTCAGGATACCGGTGAACCTGCAAGAGTGCCTTGCGCATGGCTGCAAGGGCTTGGCGGGACGGGCCGAAAGGATTCTCGTTAGAGGCAAGCTTGATTGCATCAGTGATCCTCATCTCCCTTGCCAGCTCCTCAACGGGCTTGCCCGGGACATAGGGTTTAAGACCCTTTATATACTCTGGAATCTGCACATCCTCTCCTTAGAAAGTTGAGCTAAGGCATATCGGCACTGGGATAGGAGCCCAGGACCTTAAGCATCAAGCATTCTTTCTCCACCTCTTTAATGGCACGGGAGAGGAGGGGCTCAGATGCATGACCGTCCAAGTCAATGAAGAACATATACTCCCATGCCTTCCCCTTGAGGGGCCTTGACTCAATCTTTTTCATGTTCACCCCGTATCGGGCGATGGGTTTCAGGGACCTGAACAGTGCTCCGGGCTTATCCTTGAGGGACAATAGAAGGGACGTCTTGCTCCTCTCTGTCCTTCCCGGGGTTGTTCTACCAATGACAAGAAAGCGCGTCATGTTGTCCTTTTTCTCCTCGATCCTCTCTGCAAGGATTTTAAGGCCGTATAGCCGTGCTGACATGGGGCTAGCAATGGCGCCAGACCCCTTTTCCTTTGAAGCCCTCAGGGCGGCAGACGATGTGCTTTCCGAATCCTTTAGCGCTGCCCAAGGCACATCTCTCCTCAGCCAGGACCTGCACTGAGCAAATGCCTGCGGGTGGGAATACACCCTCTTGACCATGTCCACGCTTTTCTCCCTGGAAAGAAAAGAATGGGTGATCTCCATATAGACCTCCGCACAGATCGTTACTGAAGACTCAATGAAGAGGTCAAGGGTCTGGGCAACGGCCCCTTCAAGCGAGTTTTCCACAGCAACCACGCCGAAAGAGCGTTTCTTCTCTTCCACGGCATTGAAGACATCCTCAACGGACGGCTGGGGGAAAAACTTCACCGAGCTGCCAAAGTGCTTTAGGGCTGCAAGGTGTGTATTGGTTCCCTCCGGGCCGAGATAGGCCACCTCCACGGCCCCCTCAAGGGAACGGGTTGCAGATATGATCTCCCTGAATACCGAGCCAACCCCTTCGGATGGAAATGGACCCCTGCTCTTCTTCCTCGCCTGTGCGAGGATCTCCCCTTCTCTCACGGGGTCGTATAGATCCCTTCCGGCAGCGGACTTTGCCCTGCCGAGCTTCATGGCTATTCGCGCCCGCTCATTGAGCAGCTTGATGATATTTGCATCTATCCGGTCAATCTGCCTTCGGAGTAATTTGATAGATTTAGACATACATTCAACTTATCGCAAAGTTATTGGAAAAACAAATTATTGTCATTATGAGATTGCTTCTCCGCCTTAGGCGGATCGCAATGACAGTGATGGGGTCTGGGATTGCTTCGTCGTCCGCCTTAGGCGGACTCCTCGCAATGACAAAATTTTAGAAAGGAAAACTGCTTGGGAATAAGGGCCAGGCAGGTCAGTCGGAAATGATGGTGAACTCCACCCTTCTGTTCTTTGCCCTGCCCTCAGCAGTGGCGTTATCAGCAATAGGCATAGTTAAGCCGTAGCCCCTTGACTCCAGCCTGTCGGGATCGACGGCCTGGGAAGTGAGATATCTCATGACAGAGGCTGCGCGTGCATCAGAGAGGCGAAGGTTGTATGCAGCAGACCCCACGCTGTCCGTGTGCCCCTCAATCCTTACCCTGATCCCCGGATTGTTCTTGATCACCTGGGCCACCTCGTTGAGGAGAGAGTAGCTGACGGGCAGGATGGTAGCCTTGCCGGTCTCAAAGTGGATGGCCTCTGTAATGACGATCTTCTTCTTCTGGATGAAAACCTTGGCCTTCTTCTCAGGAACCACCGGCACCGGCGGAGGAGGAGCCGCAACAGCAGGCTCAAGGACAAAGTCAACAATGGTTTTAATCTTGTCCTTTATGGTCACGGGTTTCGTCTGAGACTTGAATCCCTGGACAGAGGCGGTCATCTGATATTCACCGGGTGTTAGCTTGATGAAATAAGTCCCATCAGCAGGGTTTGTCGCCCCTGGAGAAACATCGGGCTTATCAAATGAAATGACAGCAGCGAGAGGATTGCCCTGGGGATCCTTCACTGAACCGGCTGCAGCGCCAAACTGGACAAGCTTCTTGAGGGCCAAATCCTGCGTTACGGTTAGACCTGCAAGTGCTTCAACGGTTACAGAAAGCTCCTCGTATCCCTCCTTCATCGCAGTCATCTGGACAGTGCCAGCATCCATCTCGTATGAGGTATAAGACCCTGTCAATGCATCTGTGGAAAGGTTGGTAAGGGGCCTGCCCGGGAAGGAAATGATCACATTGCCCAGGGGCTGTCCACTTGCAGCGTCCGAGGCGATGCCGCTGATTTTGCCTGTGCTCGGAGGAGGAGGTGGAGGAGGAGCTATTTCCTTCGTGATCATTAACTGGGTACCAGGTATATAGGTGTAGCTCAAACCGGCAAAAGCCTTCCAGGCCGGATATGTCTTCATCTTTGTGCCGGCAGCAATGGTATTTCCAGGGATGGATGGGTCAACAGCATTTACCGTGATGGTCTGTGCCAATGTAATTGTCTTTGTAAGGGAGATATCCGCCCCGATATCCAGAGTCCATCCGGGGACCGGCGTGAAACGCAAGCCAGGGGTGATCCTCTGTGGACTGCTGTTATATTGAGGGCTCACTCCCCATGAGTTGCTGCCCCTATACGCCTTGGCGTTGGAGTTTGTGTCAATGACCTGCTCTGTAGTGTATTCAACAAAAGTGGTGAGATAGGGGGTGGGAATCTCAATGGCCACGGCCCCGAGTACCTGATCGTCATTGAAGATTCCATAGGCAGACTGCAGAAGGCTCTGTGTCATGCCGTGTTCATATAGGACGCCCTGGTCAACCCAATTAATCTCTTGCTTTTGGTCGCCATACTTTTTCGTAGTGAAGAGTTTTCTTGAACGGTCAACCTTATAGCCAAGGTTCAGGTGAAATCTCAACGGAACATCCCTGGCCGCATCCAGATCTATCGTCCAGAGGAACCTTCCGCCAAACGTTGGATAGTTGTTCCATCCGAGAAGATGGGGCATGGAATTGTAAATGATAAACCCCTGAAGGCCAATGGCCAGGCCCGGGTCGGAAACATAGCTGAATTTCAGGTTTCCGAGGACATCGCCTGCTGTAGTGATTACATCTATGGGCTTTCCAGTATTGTCCTCTATGGGCTTTCCAGTATTGTCCTGGAACTGGGTTGAGGACGAACGGGTCCCGAAAGAGAACTCAAGCCAGTCAGCGAGCCCATAACCGATTGTCGCCCTCGCCTCTGCCCTCTTCGTAAGAATGTCGTCGCTATTGAGGTAATCCCCATCGGTCTTGTAAAACATCCCATTTAAATAGAAGCACATACCGCCCTGAATGAGCCCCTTGGCTGAAATTACCCTCAGAACCCCGATATTGCCGTCCATTGAAGGGGCTATAGGCCCAAGTGCATAAGTAAAGGCTGGAATAGTCAGGAATATAAGGACAAATAACCCCCGAATTATCATCCTTGGAATATGCGCCATAACTGCTTTCATATTAATTTAGACAACCTTATATGTCAAGAAGTTTCACACCTCAGAAACCTGATACACCCCAAAATAGCCCATAATCTTCGGGATTTCTCTTGACATTTGCCGCCTGACATACTAATCATCCTATTTGGTAAAAATGAGGAAGGAGGGTTTATGCCAGAAAACATCAATGTATTAGTCCCCATAACCTATGTTTACAAAAACAGGGTGGGCCAGTTCATGGAAAGGTTCATCAAGGGATTGAGCCAGAAGAAAATCTTGGGGGTGAAGTGCACCAAGTGCAAAAAGGTCTATGTCCCGCCGAGGTCTGTGTGCGGGAAGTGCTTTTCCCGGCTTGATAAATTGGTGGAGGTAGGCCAGGAAGGAATCCTCGAAAACTTCACTATCGGACATGTAACAATTGACAATGGAGAGCTCAAGGATGCCCCTCCATTTATCCTCGGGGTAATCAGGCTTAAGAAAGCTAATTCTGCCATCACGGCAATCGTTAAGGGTGTTGAACCAAAAGAGGCAAAACCCGGGCTCGCGGTCAGGGCTGTTTGGAAAGAACCACCTGAGGACAGCCTCTCTTCGTTGGATCACTTTGAAATCATAAGGCCTTCTGCAAAGAAAAGGGGGAGGTGAAAAATGGAAAAGAAAGTCGCCGTTGTCGCACACACCCAGACCAAGTATTTAAAGGAGAGCCCTGTCAGCAGGGAAAGGATTGGCTTTGATGTCGCAACATCTATCCTTCAAAAGCTCAGGATCTCCAGGGATGATATTGATACCATCGTCTTCTCCAGCAACGACTTCATGGATGGAAGGACGATCTCGGAGGTTTATCTTGTCCAGAGGGTTGGGGCGTATATGAAGGATGAAACCAAGGTAGAGGCCGACGGCCTCAATGCCGCCTTGTATGCCTGGATGCGGATCTTGTCGGGGCAATATAATACAGCCCTTGTCATTTCTATCTCCATGTCCGGCTCCCAATTCAGACCCTTGCTCGTCCAGAACCACACCCTTGACCCGGCCTACGAGAGGCCCAGGGGTCTGATTAATTTCATCTCGGGCGCCGCCCTGCAGGCGCGTGCATATATGACTAAGTACCATATGTCGGATGAAAACCTGGCACAGTATGCTGTCAAGAGCCTTGAGAACGCCCGAAAAAATCCCTTTGTCCTCAAGAGAGACGGTGTTCCTACAGTGAAAGATGTTTTGAACTCAAGGCCCCTCTACGACCCCCTGAGAGAGCTTCATACGGGTCCGTTTGTGGACGGCGGATGCGCAGTGCTTCTTGCCTCTGAGGAAAGGGCAAAAGAACTTACGGACAAACCAGTGTGGATCAATGGATTTGGCCACTCCCTGGGCACCTATTATATTGGCGATAGGAACCTGGTCCGGGTGGACTCTTTGAGGGATGCAGCAAAAAGGGCTTACAAGATGGCAGGAATCAAAAATCCCTCAAGAGAGATCTCCCTTGCCGAGATCCATACGATTTTTGCCTCAGAGGAACCCATTTTCACAGAGGCACTTGGCCTCTTCCCTGACGGAAGCGGGGTCAAGACTATAAAAAGCGGCATCTCCAGGAGAGAAGGAAAGCTTCCTGTAAATCCATCAGGTGGACCGATTGGGGCTCAACCCATGAATGCAACAGGGCTTGTCCGCCTCATTGAAGCAGTCTCCCAGTTGAGGGGAGAAGCAGGTCCTATGCAGGTAAAACGAGCCAAGACGGCTGTTGTTCATGCCCAGGAAGGAGTATGCGCCCAGCACAATGTTGTGGGCATCCTGGGGGTGTCATAAGGGGGGCTTTAAGTAAGTTTCCCCCCTCTGGGGGGATTATCAAGGGGGGCTTAAACATTCCCCCCTCTGGGGGGATTTTTGAGGGGGGCTTAAACTAAGTTTCCCCCCTTTAGGGGGGATTATTAAGGGGGGCTTTAAGTTAAATTAAGAATAGTTTCCCCCCTCTGGGGGGATTTTTGAGGGGGGCTTATTAAAAAAGAATAGGAGGCGTTATGGCGCGAAAAGACGTGGCAATCATCAGCGTAGGATACAACGGAAGATTTGTCAGCAAGAGGCCTGATGTGAGCATCCCTGAACTTATTGAACCTGCCGTAAGGGATGCCCTGAGGAAGACAAAGCTCACCATCAATGACATTGATGCCATCGCCATGGGCAACATGCAGACCTTTGAAGGAGTGAACTCACCCCATCTCTGGGCGAGCGATTATATAGGGGGAACCGGGAAACCCGTCATCAGGATCGCCACCGGAGGAACCACAGGGATGTCAACATTCCAGTCTGCATATTACCATGTTGCCTCAGGCCTTTATGATGTTGTAATGGCAATCGCCTGGGAAAAACAGGATGAAGGGGATTCCCAGGTCGGTCTCGGAGGAATCCTCATGCCAGAGGTTTTCGCAATGTTTCAATTCGGCCCTGACCTCTCTGAAGGAAGGGGTCTTGGTATTGGGGTTGGATCGGGTGGAGGAGGAGGTTCTACGGGCAGCGCTTCTTTCCAGGCCATGTCCTATCTTGCCCGTTCAGGAGGGGGCATAGAGCATATTGACATGATAGCGGCCCTGTTGAGATCTAACGCAGCAAAAAATCCTTACGCTCATCTCCAGGTGCCCGGATGCAAGCCGGAAGACATCGCTAAAACCCCGATCATCTCCTTCCCGCTGAGATTCGGACATACCTGCCCCACATCGTGCGGAGCCCATGTCCTAATCCTCGCCTCCAAGGAGAAAGCGAAGAAATATGCAATGACGGATCGCGTGGCGTGGGTCAAGGGCGTTGCCTGCGGCACCTCCGATGCCACCTTCGGGAATCTTATAGACGGCCAGATCACAGACCCTGCTGAGCAGGTGGTTGCTACCATGGTGGCAAAGAAAGCATATGCAAGGGCAGGAATCGCAGACCCCCAGAAGGAGATCCAGATGGCTGAAGTCTATGACGGTTTCGCCCACCAGGATCTAATGTGGCCCGAGAGGCTGCTCCTCGTGGGCGATGGAAAATCGCCTGAAATGGTAGCCAAGGGGGCCTATAACATTGAGGGTGACATGCCAATCAATCCATCGGGCGGCGTCTTGAGCACAAACGCCATCGGAGCATCGGCCATGGTCCGTGTCGGCGAGGCAGCTCTCCAGGTTATGGGCCTTGCCGAGGGAGGCCATCAGGTTCCACGGAGGGTCAGAAACGCTGTGGCTCACGGATGGGGAGGACTCTTCCAGTTCGTAACGGTGACGGTCCTGGGAGAGGCCCCGGTTCAATAGTCCAATAAGGAGAAAACCATGGAAAAAATCGCTGAGACACGAGTTATAGAATCCAACTGGGACATCTCAACTTACAAATTTAAGATTGAGGCTGATGCCCTCAACCTTCTTATTAAGGGATTCAAGGAGAAGAAGGTCCTCGGCAGAAAATGCCAGTCATGCGGGACCGTCTATGTGCCCGGCCCTACATATTGCCGAAAGTGCCAGAAGGAAATAGACACAATTGTAGAGGTAAAAGACACGGGCACACTCGGTACCTTTACCGTAAACCTCGCTGACATCAGGGGTAACCCTCTGGACAAGCCCAACATTGTTGCCTATGCGAAATTTGATGGAAGCGATACATGGCTCATGAGCCGGCTGGAGGGATGGAGCGATTGGAAGACGGTGCACTCCGGTATGCGTGTAAAAATCGTGTGGAAGGACAAAACCGAGGGGGCACTGGCTGACATACTACATTTCCAGATCATTTAAGCAACTGGGAGACTCATATCTCATAAGAAAGGCCGCAGTATGCGCCTTTATTCTGTGCGCCATTGCCCTATGGCCCTGTAGGACATCCGGAGGGGAAGAATACAAAATCAAGCTTGCAACAATCGCCCCGGAGGGGACGAGCTGGGCCAATATCTGTCACTCTATGGCCCAATTCGTCTCCGAGAAAACGAATTCAAGGGCCAAGATAATATGGTACTTCGGTGGGGTGATGGGCGATGAACCGGATGTCATCAGAAAAATCCGTATGGGACAGATCCACGGGGGTGGATTCACCCTGGTAGGCCTTGGAAAGGCTGCGCCGGAGGTCAAGGTCCTCGAGCTTCCCTTCCTTTTCAACGGGTATGAAGAGGTAGATTATGTCCTGAAAAAAATGACCCCTGACTTCTCCAGGATATTCAAGAAGAAAGGGTATCTTCTCGCCGGATGGGCTGAGGTGGGATTTGTTCACTTCTTCACTAAGGAACCTGCCCGGAACCTTGATGAACTGACACGGATAAAAATGTGGACATGGGCTGAGGATGCGGTGGCAGAGGAGGTCCTCAGGGCTATGGGGCTCAGAACCATCGTTCCCCTCAGTTTGACCGATGTTCTCTCATCCCTCCAAACAGGCCTTGTGGATGCATATTATGGCCCTGCCTACGCCACACTTGCTATGCAGTGGAATAGCCAGGTGAAATACATGACGGATTTTTCCATTGCCTACACCCCTGCAGCAATCCTGATAGGGAAAAAATTCCATGACTCGCTTCCCCAAGACATCAGGGATGTTCTCAAAGAGGCCTGGGAGACCTTTCTTCCAAGGCTTATTGGGCTAATAAGGGGGGACGAAGAGGCTTCACTGGATGCCCTCAAGGCCTCGGGGATCACGATGATACATTTTGACGAAGACTTCATGCAGGAGGCACGCACCAAAACAAAGCCCCTTTATAAGGAGCTCTCCGGAAAGCTCTACCCGCCTTCTCTACTTAAAAAAATACAGTCAGTCCTCGAAGAATACAGGAAAACGCCCCACAATCAATAATGGGAAAACCTGTGGTTTTCGACCTCGCGTTTCTAAGGCACTTCCCGTTGCATTGTCTTCGTCGCAACGGGAGCCCAGCCCGCCGAAAGCGGGTCGGCCAAATCGGCAGATTAACGGAGCAGGAAAAGGCTCAGCTCCGGGACATATGTAATGATGAGGAGTCCTATAATGAGGATGCCGATGAAGGGGATTACAGCACCATAAAGCTTCACCAGGGGCTGGCGGAATCTAAAGCTGGAGAGGAAGAGGTTGATCCCGAAGGGAGGGAAAAGATACCCGATCTCCAGGTTGGCCAAGAAAATAATCCCCAGATGGATGGGATTGACACCGAACCCATGGGCAATGGGAACGATTAGAGGAACAATGACCACAATGGCTGAAAATACCTCCATGAGGCCTCCGACAACGAGGAGAAAGCCGTTGAGGATGAGAAGAAAGGCCAATTTGCTGTGGACAAAGGTCTTTATATACTCCAGGGCTTTCATGGGCACCTGCTGGTCAACGAGAAAATTGGTCAATCCAAGTGCATTACCGAGCAGAAGAATAATCCCGCCGACCAGGATCATGCTCTCAACCATGATCCTCGGAATAGATCCAATCTTGATATCACGTTTGATGAAAACCTCAATAACGAATATATAAAAAGATGCGATGGCGGCGGACTCACTCGCAGTGAAAAGGCCGCTGTAGATCCCTCCGAGGATGATGAAGGGAATAGGAGCCTCCCAGGCCACTTCCCTGAGTGCCTTGATAGCGACCTTGAGGTTTGGCCGCGTGCGGGCGCGGGGAAGCTTCCTCCCCTTCAGGACACCATAGAGCGCCAGGACCCCTACGAGGAGAGTCCCGGGTAACAAGCCTGCGAGGAACAGATCGCTCACATTCACCTGGGAGATAATCCCATAAATAATGACCGATAGGGCGGGCGGAAAGAGAAAGCCGAGGCTCCCTCCACATGTCAGAAGACCCAGAGAGAATTTCTCTCCATACCCTTCCTCCATCAGTGCAGGGTAGAGAAAGCCCCCAAGTGCGATGATCGTGACACCCGAAGCGCCGGTGAGTGAGGTAAAGACGGCGCAGGCTACAAGGGCAACAATCGCCACCCCCCCGGGCATCCACCCGAAGAACGCCCTGGTAACATTCACAAGCCTTATGGGCGCCTTGCTCTCAGCCAGGATATAACCGGCGAAAATAAACAGCGGAAGTGCAATGAGACCGGGGGCCGATGACAGACGATACATCTCCACAAGGATGACGGAGGGATCAAGTTTTGCTATATAAATCATCCCCACAAGGGCTGAGCCTCCAAGCACGGCAAATAGAGGCATACCCAAAATTGCAAGAAGAAAGGTTCCTATCTGTAAGACTATCATCATGGCTGACTATGTTTTCTTTGGAAAGATAGCTTCCAAGACCTTGATCCCAAACCTCAGTGTGATCATACCGAATACAATGGGAAAGATACACTCCAGAACCCATATAGGAAGGCGTAATGACCCTGACGTCTCGCCATATACCCTTTCTACAGAGACAAAGTGAAGAGACGCCTTGAAAAGGATCAGAGTGACGATCAAGGCCCCGGTGCTTACGACAATATCGTTCAAGCGCTTCAGGTTGGGAGGGAGGATCCTGGACAGGACATCTATGCTGATATGCCTGCCCTCCCTTGTCGCAAGGCTTCCGGCTACGAAGCCTATCCAGAGGACAAGATGACGTGTCAATTCATCTGCCCATGATATTCCGGTGGAAAATATATTTCTAAGGATGACCTGGATAAAGGCGATGACAACCATTGTGCCGAGGGAAACGATAACGAATCCCTCCTCAAGGTGGGCGAAATACCTGTCAAAAGCCTTGATGGCCTTCATTTTCTTGCAAATAATCTACCAGAGGTTCAAAGGATGTCAAGAGAAAATGGGAGTGCGGAAGGCAAATATCCACAGGACGACCCCGATGGTGATCCCGATGATGTCCGAGCCTTGATCCAGGATAAACTCCATAGGAATTCTAAGCTTTCTGATCCTGAGAAAACTCAGGCTGTGCACTATATCTCCCTCCCAATCATGAATGCCTTTGGACACACTGAAAACCAAGGAAAGGACAATCCCCAGGATGGGCCCGATAAGCCATGAGAGAATCAGGCTGATCGCGGAAAAAGCAAGGATATGCTTGATCTTATCGTTGAGGTAGAGGCCCCTGATCTTCATCGGTTTTCACCTGAGCATCCTCGGTTTTGGAGGGTTTGAACCTCGGAATGGTGACCTCCGGGGCCACATCGTCAAAAAATACCTCTACTGCCATTCCTATACTAACCTCATCAGGAGCACATCCGACAATATTGGTTACCATCCTCACCCCTTCCTCCAGCTCTACAACGGCTACTACATAGGGAATATTTCTTTCAAAAGCAGGGTGATAAACCTTATGAAATACAGCATGGGACCAGATTTCCCCCTTCCCGCTGGAGGGAACCCACTCAGTCTCTAATGACGAACAGGAGGGGCACAGCAAACTGGGAGGAAATCTTAGGTCCCCACAGCTCTTGCATTTTTGAATGAGGAGCTGGTGATTCCTGCACCCATCCCAGAAGGGTTTTGATTCTGGCGTGGGCCTCGGAAGCGGCCTCTGCAGCACCTTGGTCATTTCCCCAGGACGAGCGTCATATGGGTGGACATGACGCCGCCGCTCCCACTTACAAGGGCAACCTCAGCTTCAGCTACCTGCCTCTCTCCGCACCCGTTCCTCAACTGTTTTACTGCCTCAGTGATATGAAGAATCCCAGGCACATCGGCACAGGAAAGAAGGCCTCCATGGGTATTAACGGGAATCTTTGCCTTGTTCAGCTCTATTCCCTCTGACTCAAGAAATGCCCCGGCCTCCCCTTTCTTACAGAATCCATAGTCTTCAAGCTGGACAAGAACAGCATATGTAACCGGATCGGACAGCTCGGCAACATCAACATCGGAGAGCGAGAGTCCGGCCATGCGGAAGGCAATTTCCCCTGAGACCTTTGCTCCAGTTGTTGTGAGACTGGCTGAATCGAGGATCTCCCTGTGGGGATGGGACTGACCCATGCCCATAATAAAAGCAGGAGGACACTTTAGGTCTTTGGCCCTCGCTTTTGGCACCACAACAAATGCCCCTGCCCCATCGCTCTGAAAGGGACAATCAAGCAGGCGCAGGGGCTCTACAGCCCATGGTGAGCTCTGGTGCTCATCAATGGTCATCGGTTCCTTCATTGTTGCAATAGGGTTGAGCCTGGCATGGGCCCTTTCGGCTACAGCAATCAGCCCGAGTTGGCGGCTGGTCGTCCCGTAACGGTGCATGTGCCTCCTCGCTGCCATGGCATATCTGGCTGTGATATCAAACATCCCATAGGGAACATAGAACTCTTCCTCTTCCTGGCTGATCTCATTGATGTCATGGGGTTCCCCTGCCTTCATTTTCCCCGCCCCTCCTAATACACAGAGGACCGCGCGACACATCCCCGCCTCCATGGCCATGACGGCATGCTGAACCATGGCTGCAGCAGTTGCTCCCTCGAGATCAAGGTCAAGAATGAAGCTCAAAGGCATCATCCCAAGGAGCTCACCGAGGCGAAGGCTCAACAGAGAGATGCCCTCTCTTGATGAAGACATGGCAATAACCCCATCTACTTCCTTTGCTGAGATACCTGCGTCATCAAGGGCCCTTTTTGACGCAATCAGGTTTAAGTTAATTGCGCTCTGACGGTCAAGCTGGCCAAGCTCCGATTCCCCGATTCCTGCAATGCAATATTTACTCCTGAGCTTCTCACTCATATACTTTTTCCTCCGAGAGCTCGGACTCGGCGGCATCTGCCTCACTATCTCTGGTCTTGCCTATTCCAGCGAGAACCTCCTTGTAATATTCATGCTGGATAATCAGATTCATGATCTCGTTTGTCCCTGTCCAGATCATGCTCAGGCGGGCATCCCGAAGCCCCCTTTCTATTGGGTAGATATTTGTGTAGCCAATCCCACCCATGATCTGCATGGCAGAATTCACAACCTTCCATGACATCTCCGTCGTGAACTTTTTTGTCTCGGACACGAGCCTTCTAACCTGATCCATATTCTTTGCGGCATCCGCTGCCCGGGCTGCAACATAGGTAAGCGCCCGTGCTGCATCCAGCTCGGTGATGCTTTCAGCCACCTTGAAACTTACCGCCTGGAACTCCCTGATCTTTTTGTTAAATGCCTTTCTCTTGTTGCTGTATCTCACAGCAACATCCAGGGCTGCCCGTGCTCCGCCCAGGGCTCCTCCGGCGCTTGTCAAACGTTCAGGGATCATCATCTGGTAGAAAATCATTGCTCCCCCGCCTTCTACTCCTATGATGTTCTCTGCGGGAACCCTGGTATCGTTGAAAATGATTCTCCCTGTCCCTCCACCCCGGGCTCCCAGGAGGCCATAGACGTGCTTCACCTCAACGCCATGCTTTCTATCAACAAGGAACACACTCAGGGATTTATGAGATGGTCCAGAGGGGTCGGTCTTTGCATAAACAAGAAAATAATCAGCCCCTTCAGCTCCGACGACAAAGCGCTTCTGGCCGTTAAGGATGTAGTATTTGCCGTCCTTGCGGGCAGTTGTTGCAGCGCCAAAGAAGTCTGATCCTCCCCTGGGCTCTGTGAGGGCCTCGGCACAGCAAAGCCGTCCCTCAAGGGTGGGCTTGAGGTATTTCTCCTTCTGCTCATTTGTGCCAAAGACATGGATGGCTTCCCCTATAATGCTCGGAAGGGAATAGAGGCACCCCAGGGAGCAACCGAGGGTCCCGATCTCTTCAAGGACAATGACCTCATCAACCCATGTGAGCCCCCCTCCACCCCATTCCTTTGAGAACCTCAAACCAAGAAGCCCTCTCTTTGCAACTTTCTGCACATAGTCCTTGGGATACCGGACCTTGTCAGCATCCATGTCCAGAAGAAGCTGGCGGGGCACTTCGTTCTTCACAAAATCCCTGGCCTCATCCCTAAGTTTTTTCTGATCCTCTGTCAGCAAATCATCTATCATTTTTCACCTCATGTTGTAAGTTTTTCTACCGCAAATTCCCCCGTCATCGGGTTATACATTATTTTGTATTTTTGCTTGCCGTCTTTTCCCTTGAATTCTGCACTCCTGTTGAGGCTTGTCTCTGCTTCCTTAATAAGATATTTCAAATAAAACAGGTTGTTCTCTTTTATATATTTAAGCTCCTCAATCCCAACTGTATCTCCAGCGAGCTTCATGGCCCTACTCTATCAGAGCATTAAAGGAGTTGCAATTTTTTTTAGTGCTTGATGAAGATGATTTCATACAAGGCCTTTCCTCTCAGGGCACTGCTCCCCTTCTGTGCGGGATATTCCATCTCAAAGTCGCTGAGCACCCTGTAATACACAGGATTGGCGATGAATGTCTTGACAAAACCCCTTGAGATGGGATGAAGGTTTGATAGGATGTCCATTTTTTCAATGAGCTTTTTCCCCAGAAGGACACCCTTCAGAGAGCAATCGGCTCCCTCTAATCCAAAGTCAATCCGCATCGGATAGGAGTAACCGAACTCTTTGTCAGCAACAGGCTCTCCGGTTGAGACGACATACTTTTTTGATTGGCATATTGATCCTTCTGAAAAGAACGCCGCTGCAAATCCTGTGTTTTTGCCCCCGTATTTGCCCGTTAAAACCATATCAAGGATGTTCACCGTGACATCTTCTGAGAAAATATGGATGTTGTGCCATTCCTTAGAGAAGGAGGTTGCAGGGATGTTAAGCAGGGAATGATCGTGATAACCGACGCCTTTCACCTCAACCCTTTTACCCCCTGTATCAATAACTCCAGAAACAAGGGCGCTGGGACACGGGACAACAAAACTCCAGAATTTCTTCCTATCCTCCCCGAAGTAGATTTTCCCATCACCCATCCTCCACATGGGATGCAGGCTCTTGAAGGAAAGATCAACTATAATTCCGTTTTCTTCAAGATGGAGATGATAATCGGGATGGAGCCCTTCAACCAGATTCTTCTCTACCTCCACATAGTATTTATCGGACAGGGCACTAAGATTGGATTTTTTGTATTCCTTTTTTACGGCAAGCCTTTCTCCCTCGGGTGTAAAAATGGAAAACTCAACACCTGGAGAAAACCGCGAAAGGCCCATATTGGTAATAAAAATCGTTGCATAAAGTATGTAGCCCTGGTCAAGTCTGGCCAAAAAGAACCATGACTCGGTGTAGGAAAAATCCTTCAAAGGATGAAAGAATGCCTCTGTTGGCGAAACCTCGCCCTTCCCTTCTCCAAATGCAAAGACGGCATCTGCCGAGGCCTGAGCCTGGCACAGGAAAAGAATCAGAATGGCAGCTTGGAGGCGCAAAGAAAAATGCTAAACTGACCCCATTAGTAGGGGTAGGTGAAATTGTCGCTGTTGAGCTTGTCCATAAAAAACTCCAGAGAGAGCCTCCTGACCCCGGCGCCCGGGACCCTCATTACGACCTCCTTGATCTCAGCCTGGACGATGAATTTCACACACATCAAGCATGGCGGGGTCCCGCATGCCTCGTTTTTCTGGACATCCCAACCGTAAAGATACATTGTCGCACCCTGGCAGGGCTCCAGGCCAACCCTGAGTATCGCATTCATCTCGGCATGAAGCGAGCGGCATATCTCATAGTTGCTTCCGCTTGGAATTTTCTGTTTGAGACGGAAGCAAAAACCCTTCTCAACAGAAGACCTCACCTTCCTCGGAGGTCCATTGTATCCTGCGGAGATCATCTTGTGCTTGGAATCAACAATGATAGCTGCATACTGCCTCCTGAGGCACTGGGCCCGCTTGCTGTAATGTTCGGCGACATTCAGGTAAAAGTCGTCCCAGTCCGGAATCTTGGGGATCACGAGCGAGCTATCTTTTTCCATATTCCTTTAACCTCTCCTTCCAACGCCTTGATCCCCTTGCCCTCGTTAAAGATGTTCCAATCCGCCATGGCAATGGGCCCGGCCTTGCCGATTCTTTCGATCTCGCTGAAATCCCTGCCCACAGCCTCTTCATGCGTCAGGGGCCTTTCCTTTCTGTTCGCAAGCCTCCTGTAGCGTATTCCAGGAGAAGCAAGGACGGCAATGACATGAATTTTCTTGCCGAAACGCCCTTTCAACAGGCGGAACTCCTCCCAGCTGTAGAGACCATCTATGACAACGCTTCCTTTTTTCAGGGCTTGCTCAATCCTGGGGATGTTCAGGAGGGCGTATGCTGCCATGCCATATTTCTTCCTAATTTCTTCCCTGATCTTTCTCTCATTCTTCTCTGTCCGCGCCAATCCCCTTTGTGCAAGCGCTTCATCGGTGATGTCGCCAAACCGTATTTTCGTTAGGCCGTTTTTTTCAAGGGTCCGTGAGGCAATGGACTTACCGGAGCCCGCCATCCCCACAACAGCAATGATCGCCCTTCGCTTCATATTGAGAAGATCTTCTCACCATATTTTTTGAGCTTATCCTCATCTATGGACAGGCCGAGGCCTGGCCCTCGGGGGACGCTGACACACCCATCTTGGTCTATCTTGATCGGCTCGGTGAGAAGGCCGTCCCTGGCTTCAGGGATCCAGCCAGGGGGCTCATATGGATACTCGCACCATTTGCAGCGGCTTGCCGAAGCCATCACCTGAAGATTGATGAGGAGACCGATGCCGTTGGTCCAGGTGTGGGGATTAAATCCCATCCCATGAGCATCGCACATGGCAGCGACCCTGACAGATGTGGAAATCCCGCCGGAGAGGGTCGCATCCGGCTGAAGGATGTCAAGGCATCTCTCTTCAATCAGGTCCCTGAACTCATGGATGCCAGAGTTCATCTCTCCTCCGGCCAGGGGGACACTTGTATGCATCCTAAGCTCCTTGAGCCCCTTCCGGTTGTGCATGTCAAGGGGTTCTTCAAGCCATGAAATCCCCAGATCATCACAGGCCGACGCAAATTTCTTGGCCGTTGACACGTCCCAGAGCGGGGCAGGAGTAAGCACCTCAACCCTCCAGCCCTGATTGGCGTCCACCATGATCTCCATGCTCGATCCCACGGCCTTCCGCACAGCCTCAAGGACCCTCACATCCTCTCTCCAGTCAAGGGAATGAGCCCTGAGCTTCACTGCCTTGAATCCCATGGCCTTGAGTGAGAGGACATCCTCTGTCCTCTTCTCAGGGCTCCTCACCTCGCCGAGGGAAGCATAGGCCGGTAACTTTTCCCTTCCTCCGCCGAGAAGTGCATGGACGGGCAGCTTTGCGTATTTACCGATCATGTCCCAGATCGCAGGCTCTGCCCACCAGAGGCGAAGGCCGAGGAATGTGGCAGCCCTGAGCCTGTCCATTACCTTTTCCACCGTTACATCGCCCATGGCGAGGAAAAAGGGGCCAATGGTGCTTCCGAGTCCCCTTGCCTCATCAGCAAATGCCACCCCTGCGCTTTCCCCAACTACCCCGTCCTCGCTGATCATGCGGACAAAGGTCAGGCGGTTGTGGTTCTGTGGGAATCCAGGGATCCAGGATGGGTAAAAGGTATCAGGAAGAGGAATCTGGACTGAATACATCTCAATGTGCTCTATCCTCATGGCGGTCTCCCACTCTACCAAACCATCAGGACATATTCAACATTGACTGGGAGAAGGAAGTGTTGTATTTATTGTAATTGAACCCATGTCACTAAAACTCGGAGAGCTTCTTATTCAGAAGAAGATGGTCACGGAAGCTCAGCTCATGGATGCCCTGGAAGCCCAGGTTGTTTTTGGCGGACGCCTGGGAACAAATCTCATTGAGCTTGGAATCATCAACGAAGATACCCTTGCCTCTGTCATCAGCCAGCAGCTCAATGTCCCTTTCGTCAAACCTGAGAGGCTCAGGAACATCCCGCAGCGTATCTTGAATCTAATCCCAAGGGACCTTGTGGAAAAATACAGGGTCCTCCCGCTTGGCGCTGATGGAACCGTGGTTCGCCTGGGGATGTCGCCCCCTGACCCTGAGGCCATTGAGGAAATCTCCCGCGCCACCGGATTATCCATTGTCCCATTCGTTGTCACGGAGATCCGCCTCACTGAGGCCCTTCAAAAATACTACGGCATACAGAGGGATCCGAGACTCACCAGCGTCACCGAGCAACTGGATTCCCTAAGGGAGAAGAGGCTTCAGTCCATCTCCCCTGACCCAAGAAATATCCTCCTTCTGGCGCGAAAAGAGCTTAAGGATGCGAGAAACAGGGATGATGTTGCCAATATCGCCATTGACTCGTCACTTGTCCTGTTGAAAAGGGCAGCCCTTTTCCTCAACAAGGGAAGTTATTTCCAGGGATGGACCGGAAGGGGAATGAATCTGTCACGCGAGGATGTGAGAAAGGTGGAGATCCCATTCAATGTCCCATCTATATTCAGGACTGTCGCTCAGAGCGAGAAAACATTATACGGTACTGTTCCGGACGAGCCCTATACAATAAGGGTTTTGACGCTCATGGGTAATGTCCACCCCCCCAGCATGACTCTCTCCCCAATCTCTATTCGGGGGAGGATCCTTATATTCCTCTATGGAGACAATGGCAATGAAGGTAACGTTGGGGAACAACAGAGGAGTTTTTTAGAGTCGCTCGCCCAGGAGGCGGGCAATACCTTTCATCGCCTCATCTTTTCCGCAAGGAGGTAATATACTATCATGTCAAAGGCACATCCCATGACAAGACAGCCGGCTGTGGCAGGCCAATTCTATCCGGGCGACGAAAAGGGCCTGAAAAGGGAGCTTGAGCGCTATATCGTCAGAGTTGAGAAGAAAGAAAGCGCCCTTGGGGTACTTGCTCCACATGCAGGGTATATGTATTCAGGCGCAGTGGCAGGGGCAGTTTACTCAAGGGTGGAGGTCCCCGATGTTATAATAATACTCTGCCCAAACCACTCCGGGCTTGGAGCACGGGCGGCCATCATGCTTAATGGAACATGGGAGATCCCAGGGGGCAGCATACCCATCCATACACAGCTCGCAGAAGATATTCTGAACAATTCAAAAGAGCTTGAGGAGGACTCTTTGGCCCATCTAAAGGAGCATTCTTTGGAGGTCCACCTCCCGTTCCTTTTTTATCTCAACCCCAGTATCAGCTTCGTGCCCATCTGCCTCATGGGAAGGACCTACAGCTTCTGCGAGGATATAGGAAGGGCCGTGGCAAGTGCCGTTAAGGAAAGAAAGGAAAAGACGCTTATCGTCGCTTCAAGCGACATGACCCACTACGAATCCCATGATGAGGCGAAAAAGAAGGATAAAAAAGCTATTGACAGGATGTTAGACCTTGATCCCGAAGGCCTTCTTGACATCGTGAGGACGCAGGGTATTTCCATGTGCGGGGTCATTCCCGCCACAGCGATGCTCGTTGCAGCCAAGGAACTCGGCGCCCATAGGGCTGAACTTGTTAAGTATGCTACCTCTGGAGAGGTCAGCGGGGATTACGACCAGGTCGTGGGCTATGCAGGGATCTTGGTCTCCTGAGCCATTCGTATATGATATACAGGCAAAGGAGGATGGCCCCCCCGGATAATGCCCCGTAGCGATTTCCTTGCTGGATTACGCATCCGCATCCGCTGTCTGAACTTGAATTGGCCACGACTTTAATTGTCACACTGGCTGGCTGGCTTTCATATTGGCCGTTGCTCACAATCAAGTTGATAACATAGTTTCCTGATTTTCCCGGGACAAAGCTCGGATAAGCAGTATTCGGATTGGTAAGGGAGATATTTTCAGGGGCAGAGAAGACGCTCCATGCATAGGAAAGCAAGGCTCCATTTGGGTCATAGCTTTTTGATCCATCAAGGACGGCCTTAGATCCAACATAGATACTGTTGGATGACCCGGCAATTGCCACAGGTATAAAATTTGTCCCTCCCTTTGTCGTGATCGTAAACCCTTCAAAGAGCTTTCCCTGTGCGCCATCAACATTTGTCACAACAACAGTCCTCTTTCCGATTGATGTTCCCGTCAGAGGAATGGCGCATGTCAGCAATGCAGATGACAGGACAGAGACCTGTCCTGCCTGAATATCTGGACGGTGATCCTGGGTCAACCAGACCTGTGCTCCGGCAATGAAACCTGAGCCGGTAATGGTAATTGCAACTCCTGCATCATTTCCGGCCGTTGAAGGGAAAACGGATTGAAGCGTTAGAGTGGCCGGATAAAGCGTTGAGAGACCGGTTATGTCATCCTGTGTCAGGTCCCTCCTCTCCGTATCACAGGAGCTGCTTGCATAGAACATCGTCACATCATTACATACGGACGCCGTGATGTCTGCCAGGCCAAGCATGTGGCCGATTTCATGGGTCACGATGTTCTGGACATCCACAACATTCCTGTCTATTTCAGGAATGCAGCTTGCCGGCCCCACGACCCTCCATGAAAAATTCGCCCCATTTAGCTCCATATCTGAATTGCGAATATTTCCATAATAGTCATACCAGGTGGTAGTAATAGCTATGGCCGTCTCATCGTAGCCTCTTTCTTTCCATACTGCTTCCCTCCAAACAACGAAGTTCAGGCTGTCTTTCCCGCTCGCAAGTGACTGCGATACAATCCCATCGTCTTGAAAAACAAGGTAGCTGGACAGAACCTGCGACCATGTCCTGAAGGACTCGTTTATAGCCATGAATTCCCCGTCGGTGTAGGAGCTGTTAGCCACATCAGGAGTCCCAAGATAATTAACAACGAAACGCACCGGAATGTCCGAGGAGGGCCACTTTAGTTTTATCGGTGGATTGGTATTTGAAACGGTCTCAAACCCGTAGCACTGAGGCTCGGCATCGGAGGGAGAAAAAACGAGAAATATCACCCCCCCCAGGAGCAACCTGAGGAAATGCCTGTTCACCTCCTGGGAAGCTCCTGCTCTATTGAGCGGATAAAATCTTCAAGAAGTACAGGCCCTTCCGGGGCGACCGCCTGGCCCTGGGCATTCAGGAGGATTGGCATCTCTCCTGAGGGCCTGACAATTTTCTGGGCCGTCGCAGGATCGGTCTCAATCCTGAATTTTCCCTGCGCCATGCCCACAACCCTGTGCTTCCCGCTATGGATCCCCTTGGATTCAAATGGCTCTACAAAGAGAATCACCTCTTCCCCATCAAAGAAATCAGGATACCCTGAGACCTTGACCCCCTTGTCGCCAATCATCCCCCCGGGCTGCCGGACAACGATCTCTTTCAGGTCGCCCGGGCCCTTGAGGATCCTCTCTGTGGAAACCCTCACGGTTGTAAAGATCATGGTCTTGTCACTGTTCCATTCATGAGAGATCCCCCGGACCTTCCCCTGAAAAATGGTCTCTGCCCTCTTGACGAGATCCCCCAGCCCCTGCTTAAGCATAACAGTGGATTGAACACTCTTCGCTGTGCAGCTCAGGAAAAATATTGCAATAAGGATTAACTTAAAGTTTCTGAAAAAGTCCTTTTTTATTGTCATTGCGAGGAGCGCAAGCGGTTGCGAAGCAAAGCTGAAGCAAACCAGGAGATTCCTCGCTTTGCTCGGAACAAGCTCCGCAATCCCTAACATGTTGAGTTTTTTGAACACGAGAACTTTTGGGTGTTTTCTCATTTTTTCTCCTTTAGTCATAGACTTATTTGGCGTCACAGGATAACATTGTCTCATAATGACAACAATGGAGACAAGCTTATGCCAGGATCGGACAAGGTCAGGGTAAGGTTTGCCCCGAGCCCAACCGGGTATCTTCACATCGGGGGCGCAAGGACAGCCCTGTTCAACTGGCTCTTTGCCAGGCAGAAGAAAGGGAGCTTCATACTGAGGATTGAGGATACCGATGTGGAGAGGTCAACCAGGGAGGCAATTGACGCCATAATTGACAGCCTAAAATGGCTCGGACTGGACTGGGACGAAGGCCCCATTCTCCAGTCCCAGAAGTTCGACCTTTACAAGGATCATGCCCGTCGTCTCCTCGCTGAGGGAAAAGCATACCGGTGCTGGTGCTCTCCGGAAGAGCTGGATGAAAAAAGGAAAAGAGCCATGAAGGAAGGGAAAAAGCCAAAGTATGACGGTAAATGCCGTGAACGCACAGCCCCCTTCCCTGATGGGCCGTATGCCATCCGTTTCAAGGCACCCCAGTCCGGACAGACAGAGGTGGATGACATCATCCGGGGCAAGGTCACATTTGAAAACTCCGAGCTTGATGACCTGATAATCCTCCGGAGCGACGGAACTCCAACCTATAATCTCTGTGTTGTGGTTGACGATGTGGATATGAAGATCACCCATGTCATCAGGGGCGACGACCATCTGAACAATACACCGCGCCAGGCCCTGTTGTATCAGGCTTTTGGCTGCCCAACCCCGCAATTCGCCCATGTCCCCTTGATCCTGGGCCAGGACAAGGCGCGTCTCTCCAAGAGGCATGGGGCAACATCTGTTACTGCATACAGAGAAATGGGCTACCTCCCCCAGGCGCTCGTGAACTATCTGGCTCGTCTCGGGTGGTCCTACGGCGACCAGGAGGTTTTCTCTTCACAGGAGCTCATTGAAAAGTTCGACCTTTCAAAGGTAGGAAAATCATCAGGGGTCTTTAACCCTGACAAGCTCCTTTGGCTCAACGCCCATTACATCCGTCAGAAGGGTCCGGATGAGCTTTTTGAGCTTGTGGCCCCATTCCTGGAAAAACTGGGCAGCAGGCCTTCAAAAGAAGAAAATTTTTTGGCCCTTCTCAAGCTGATAGCTGAAAGGAGCAGGACCCTGGATGAGATGGCTGTAATGTCCGAGTTCTATTTCCGGGATGAACTTGTGTATGACATGGAGGCTGGAAAAAAGATCATTTCAGAAAATACAGGAACGCGGATTAATGAGATCAAAGAGGCCCTGAACTGCTTGAGCTCCTTCGGACGCAAAGATATTGAGCAGGTATTCCAGAAGTATGTTGCCGAGAAGGACGTTCAGCTCAAAGAAGTTGCACAGCCGGTACGCCTCGCTGTAACGGGAAGGACAGTGAGCCCCGGTCTCTACGAGATCCTGGAGATCCTGGGTAAGACCAAGGTCGTCTCACGCCTTGAAAGATTCCTGAAGACAATCACCTGACATGTCTCAATGATTAAGAACATTCTTTCCCTCCGGCAGGCACTTGTTCTGGTGGGCTTACTTTCTTTCAGGCTTATCATGGACATTCTCATGGTACTGAAGAATCAGAAATGGTTGACAATTGATGAAGCCACGATAGGAACAATGGCTATTGATGTCCTTCAAAGGGGAGCCCACCCTTTATATTTTTATGGCCAGCCATACAATGGGGGCGCATCAATAGAAGCGCATATCATCTCTCTGATCATGCGCCTCATAGGAATATCCCCTTATGCAGTTAAGATCTGTGCGATCCTTTTGGATGGGGCCATCGTCATAGTGTTTTATATGTTCCTCCTGAGTCATTGGGGTGAGAAGAAAGCAATTTGGGGCACAGCCATCTATATACTTTCCACTGTCACGATGGCATGGAACATCCAGCTCCCAGGTGGATATCAGGAGACGATCCTGCTTGTCCTCCTGATGGCACATATCATTTTCACGATAATGAAAGGAAATAACAGCCCATCGGCTTTTATCCTCCTGGGATTCCTCACGGGTTTGTCATTATATATTCTTGAATTATCTGCGCCGTTTATTCTGTCGTATCTCATCTTTTTTCTCTTATATGATAGAAATATTTTTTTGACATTGAATATTTTGTATTTTTTTATTTTCTGGTTAATAGGGTATTCTCCAACAATATTGTTTAATTTTACAAATAATTTCCAAAACTGGAATTATATTTTAGGGGGGGGGGGGGGGTGGA
>Ga0315296_10000110_pt1 | contig 80914 bp, 109 predicted proteins | sample YL17G14_18_MG_FD_203921 | JGI IMG/M metagenome (GOLD analysis project Ga0315296, IMG submission 203921) | Sediment microbial communities from Yellowstone Lake, YNP, Wyoming, USA - YL17G14_18 | ecosystem: Environmental > Aquatic > Freshwater > Lake > Sediment | place: USA: Wyoming | collected... | reverse complement strand
GAGATATTGTCTTAATATCAGGTCAAACAGTTTCCCAAGCTTCTGGTGCGGTAGTGCTTGTCTCCGGTCAAACGGTATCCCAGGCAAGCGGTGCCGTCGTCCTAGTCTCTGGGCAGACTGTAGAGCTCCAAAGTGGAACCGGACCCACGGCACTGAAGAGTGGAGATATTGTCTTAATATCAGGTCAAACAGTTTCCCAAGCTTCTGGTGCGGTAGTGCTTGTCTCCGGTCAAACGGTATCCCAGGCAAGCGGTGCCGTCGTCCTAGTCTCTGGGCAGACTGTAGAGCTACAGTCTGGGACGGGGCCCACGGCTCTTAAGAGTGGAGATATTGTACTCATTTCGGGACAGACAATCTCTCAGGCCTCAGGCGCTGTCGTCTTAATCTCAGGTCAGACCATTGTACAGGCCTCAGGCGCTGTCGTTCTGATCTCGGGACAAACTGTAGAGCTTGAGAGCGGTACGGGCCCGATCTCCGTGAGTCAACTCTCGGGTGCAGTAGTCCTCATCTCTGGACAGACCGTTAGCCAGGCAAGCGGGGCCGTTGTACTCATCTCAGGCCAGACTGTCACCTTAGCGAGTGGCGGGGTTGTCCTCATATCCGGGCAGACGGTTTCTCTAGCTTCTGGAGCCGTCGTATTAATCTCTGGGCAGGCGGTGTCCCTGGCAAGCGGAGCGGTCGTCCTGGTAAGCGGCCAGACGGTTATCGCCCAAGCCTCAGGCCAGACCCTCAGCTTCTACACGCCGACGGAGGTGAAGACGGGCGCCCTGAGGATAGTTGGCGCAGCCTCAGGCGGGGTCGTCCTGCACAGCGGAGCCGTGCTGAGCGTGGTAGTGAAGGCAGTGACCCTCAGCGGTGAAATCTACGTGGGAGGGGCCACAAATCGCCCCTATTCGGGTTTTGGTCTCGTCTTACAGAACAGTGAAGCCGTGAACCTAGACATCGACGACTTCAACAGGATATTCGTCTTCGCCACGGTAAGCGGGGACCAGGTGAGCTTCGCAGGGGTCGCGTGAGCGCTTTGAAGTCTGATGAACTCGCCTCTTTCCATGCCCGCCTTGCATCTAGGGGGAAGGGAGCCAAGGATTGGGCGAACACCTTCACCGAGGTCGAGTACCTTAGCGAAGGAAAATTTAGAGCTACTTTTTTAGCCCTTCCATGCTTCTGTAAACTTCCAGCCGACATAATAAATCCTTCATGGAGTAAAGTAGGTTCAGTCTATATTGCAGGGATTAATGTTTTCCTAGCTGAAGTGAATGGAACGAGAGTTACGATTAGAGTTGAGACCTCTCAGGCAGAATGGAATCCTCAAATATTCCTAAACGGTGTCGAACAAATCTGTCTATCTGAGCCTGCCCTTATACATGTAGACCCTGTCAACCCCAACTATCATAATAACATACTTGAGTGGGATTACGGCTTCTGTAAGCGAAGGCTGCGTCTAATTGAGGGAGCAATCCTTGAAATCTACATTCTTGATCATCATCCTGACTATAAAAAAGGAATGGTAATTAAGGGTGAGTGTAACAAGTGTGGTAAGTGCGACTTTGGTTGCATACATCAAAATCCCGATAGAACGTGCTCAGTCTATGACAAAAGGAAAGAGATGAATCTACTTGACTGCATCAAGTATCCTGACGTGGATGACCTTCTGGCTAACACCGCTCCGCCTGAATGCTCTTACTGGATTGAATATCAGGGTGAGAAAGTCCAGCCTAGAGATGTTGAACTCATTATAAAGAGCAATATGTGGAATCAGGGGATTAACTTCTCCAGAGCTATGTGCTCTGAAGGTATAATGGAGGTAGTCGGAGATGAGAAGCGTTTTTCCTTCAACTGGCGGGTTGACGGTAAGCCTCGTGTCTGGCACTACCCCCTAATGATAGATGACACCTTGACAGTGTATTCGACTGCTAGTGATGACAGCATATGGAATACAAACGATCCAACGTGGGTAGGTGCTCACGATGCGGCGTCGGGAGACGCTTTCCGAACTGGGAATTGGGTAGACGCAGGGACTTATTATGACAGCAGGAACTTGACTTATACGTGTGAGCGAGCCTTCCTCTTCTTCAATACCGCACCGCTTGGTGCCGAGGCCGCAATTACATCAGGTGTGTTATCTCTTTATGGTAACAATAAAACTCAAGTCGATGCGGGACACGCAGACCTCCACATAGTGGAGGGCATACAGAACGATCCCCTGCTACTGAGCGATTTCGGCGCCCAGTTAGCCAAGACGACCAGCGGAGGGTCAATAACCTATGCTGCTTTTACCGTGGGGGCATACAATGATTTGACGTTAAATGCCACAGGCAGAGGCTGGATAAACAAGGTAGGAACCACAAAGTTTTGTTTTAGAGTGGCGGGAGACATAAACAATAGCACTCCTACTGGAAAGTATAATGACATCTCCTTTTACGCTAATGAACAAGGCGTAGGCTTCCAGCCGAGACTTGTAGTCGAGTACGGAACCCCGTCAGGCGGCTTGAAGATGATCCCCTCCCTCAAGGGGCACATGGGCTACGACCTCAAGACCCGAGGAGGCAAGGCGCGGAGAAGAATATTCTAAGAGACACCGAGGAACCGAGAATGGCCTGGGAAAGAGAAGAAGCAAAACCCGTCGTAGTCTCCGAGAAGCCCAAGATTGCGCTTCTACTACCCAACACAGGCGCTTTACTCACCGAGTTCGTGGAGAGCATCTGGGGACCCCTGCGGAATGTACCAGTGGCCTGGTGCGACAAGATACCCCGCATGTGCAGGACCCCCTCGCTCCCCGTCGCCAGGAACATGCTCGCCCAACAGGCCCTGGACGCCGGGGCGACCCACTTCCTCTGGGTGGACAGCGACGGCGCTATGGAGACCCCCCAGGACCCCAACGAGGCGCTGAGGCTCCTCTACGGTTGCGACGCGCCGATAGCCGCGTGCCTGTATAGAGCTAAACAGAAGACTGGCTTCAACTACGCCGCCTGGAACAGGGTCAAGGGCGGCTACACGCCGATAGAGAGCTGGACGGGCAACTGGTTCCCAGTGGACGTCACGGGGCTACACTTCGTCCTGATAAAACGGGAGGTCTTCGAGAAAGTCCCCAAGCCCTGGTTCCACTGGGAAACGGAGTCGCCCTCGGAGGACTTCTACTTCTTCGAGAAGGCGAAGGAGGCCGGATACCCGGTCAATATCTTCGCAGAGGTCAAGTTATCCCACTTGGGCGACCTCAAGGTCCTATCAAGCGGGAAGGTGACGACGAGAGATGTCTGACCGACTGGGGGGTGGAGTTTCTTCACCGTGGAGGCACCTAGGTTGACGTCCAAACTACCTTCAGACATATCCCCGAAGGAGCTTGAGGCACAATTCGACCGAAACTACTTCTGCTGGGATGGGAAGGGAGAGGCCAAGGGCTACAGGGGAACCTACGCGGACTTCCCCGAGAGGCTGAAGTTCCTGGAATACATAAAGTCGCTGAGCCCGGAGAGCGTCCTGGAGGCGGGCTGCGCCTACGGCTTCCTGGTCAAGAGCCTGAACGACGCGGGGATACCCGCCGAGGGCTTCGACGTCTCCACCTTCGCCCACAAGATGAGGGTCACCGACAAGGTTCGGGTCGCCTCGGTCCTGGACCTGAACTGCTACAAGGACAAGCAGATCGACCTAGAGGTTGACATAGAACTCCTGGAGCACATCCCGGAGGCCTACACGGATCAGGCCCTGAGGGAGCTCGCCAGGGTCTCCAAACGTGGCGTCCACTGGATAGCCTACAAGGAGGTGGACGACCTGTTCCAGACTAAGGATATCACTCATATTAACGTTAAGCCCTACAAGTGGTGGGTGGAGAAAGTAGCCGAGATATGCGGATCCACTCACACCGTCATCCACAAGGAGACGGACTGGTACCCAAAGCCCATCATCGTCCCGAGTGGAGGATCGAAGAGAGGGCTAAACGTGGGATCGTTTGTTTCCATGCTTCTCAATGCTGCCGATTGTGTATGGCTCAACGTCGACATCCTCGACCTTGACGCCTACGCTAAGGCTTACGGATACAATTTCCAGAGGCTAGACGCCCGCAAATTACCTTTCCCAGACAACAGCCACGACTACATAATTGCCTCACATTTCATCGAACACCGGACAGCCGACGAGGGTATAATCTTCCTCCAGGAGTGCCATAGGGTCCTGAAGCCGGATGGAGTCCTGAGGCTGGCGGTCCCAGACGCGGAGCTCCTAATCAGGAAATATATGGCTGGAGAGCTATCGTACTTCGATGAGATCAACCCCGAGTGCGAGAAGGCGGACACCCAGCTAGGAAAGCTGAACGCCCTGCTCCTGGGCAACCATAACTCCGTCTATGACTGGAAGACGCTTAAGCTCATGCTTGAGAAGACGGGATTCAAGCCCACAGTACAGTCCTTCAACGTGTCCTCGAGGCCCGACCTGATGAAACAAGTCTTCGACTACCATCCTGATCTTAGTATTTTTTGTGAAGGTGTCCCAATTAAGAAGGAGAAACCTGTGACCGTTGGCCCCCGTAAGGAGGGTCTTCGGATAGCGATCCTTTCAACTCCCTTTTTACTTTCACCTCCAAGTCATTACGGGGGTCTAGAGGTAGTCGTGGCGAATCTGGCGGCAGGTCTCGCGGAGCTGGGGCAGGACGTCACACTCTTCGCCGCCAAGGGCAGCAAGCCCATCGGGAACTACGAGGTCTTCGAGACCATAGATCCCGTCTTCAAGTTCTCCACGGACTGGTCTAAGATAGACTGGTACGAGAAGGAGAGGGAGCATTATATGACCTTCAAGGACAGGCTCAAGGACTTCGATATAGTCCACGGCTCTGGATGGTTCGGCTTCGAGTACCTGGCAAAGCTGGAGAACCCTTCCTTAAAGGTGGCTCATACTCACCATGGGGGGCTCGGCTTCAAGACTAAGCCCTGCGAGAAGATGAACCTCATAGCCATAAGCAGGTTCATGGCCGAGGTCTACGCGAGGCAGCTCAACACCCCCGTCAACTGGGTCTACAACGGGATCGACCTGGACGCCTATCCCTTCAAGAAGGAGAAGGGAGACCGCCTCATCTTCGTGGGGCGCTTCGTCTCCTTCAAGCAGCCCCATGTCGCCATAGAGGTGGCTAAGAGGCTAGGCATGGGCCTCGACCTTGTAGGGGGAGCCTACGAGGAGCCCTACTTCAGCCAGCAGGTCAAGCCCCAATGCGACGGGAAGCAGATAGTGCTCCACACGGAGGTTCCTCATGAGGAGAAGGTCAGGCTGCTCCAGGACGCTAGGGCCCTCCTGTTCCCCTCGAGGATGGGTGAGCCCTTCGGCCTCGTGGCGGTTGAGGCAAACTCCTGCGGATGTGGAGTTGTTGCGTTGCGAGATGGAGCTATACCTGAGGTGGTGCTGGAAGGCGTCAACGGGTTCGTCAGAGACGATGTGGAGGGGATGATCGAGGCGGTGAAGAGAGTCGACGAGATAAGGCCTGAGAACTGCCGTGCGATCGTTGAGCGGAACTTCTCGAGGAAAATAATGGCTGGAAGATACTTAGATCTTTACAGGAAAATCCTTGCCGGCGAGGAGTGGTAGACGTAGTAGGAAAGTCAATGGCTTCCCCCTGCCCTAACTAAATCTGGACCCCAAAATCCGAGTAGGCCTCTTCCCTGGTCCTCTGGGGCTTCTCTTCGGATTTGGTTTTAGGTTTTTCCTCCTTTTTAAGCGGAGTATTAGGGACCGGAGCCGGGCCCATGAGCCTGGATATAATGGGCCCCTTGCCCTGGAGCATTCCTCCCCCCGGCAGCCTGTCGGAGAGGGCGCCGATGAGCCCCTGGCCCTCTATCTCCTTCAGAATCGGGGGGCTCACGGGGAGTTTGTTGGTGGCCTCGAAGATCTTCGCCCTCGTGCTCCCACGGATCTCCTCGATTCGGGAGAAGACTCGGGATAAGTCTACCTGACCCAACGTCGGGTTATCTCTGCCTGTGTCTTGACTAGATTACCGACGTTGTCTATGGTGCCAACAACCAAGTCGACGACGGCGGCCGCGGGTCTGAGGGCGACCACGTCGTTTAAGGTGTTCTTACCCGTCTGCACCTCGGCGCCGACAACACTCATCACATTCTGACCCCTCTGTCTGAGGTTGGACTCGACCGCTGCGAAAGTTGATTCTACACTCATTGCTATCAATAAGGAATTGACTCCCACCGATATAAAATTGTTATTCCCGTCTGCGACGCAGGAGCGTCTTGATCAGGGGCTCCCGTGTGAAGGGCCTCTTATCTATGAATGGGTGGGGCATGGCGTTGACCAGCGACACCAACGAGTCTCCGGCCTTGCCCACCAGCTCCTTCCTTCGCCTCTTGGTCTTCTCCATCATGTCCTCGATGTTGCTCAAATCACACACCTGCTATGGCGGCCGTGATGGCCTTCGCGGCCTCGGCTATGGTCTTGCCAGTTATCCGAGCTATTGTCCGGGGCAACCAAATTTCAAGTGTCAATGTACCAAGCACAAGCGTAGCCGCAACGCCGACCAGGAAGCCGAGGAGGACGCTATAGGGGTCAACGCTCATGGCCACTGCCCGCGCCTCGAACTGGGTGCCCTTGAGGAACTCGACCGTCTTCAGGTTGGCGACGGCGGCGGCTATCCTGTCGTCTATGATGTTCGGGCTGATCCGCATGGCCCTGAGGCCGAAAAGAGACATCTCGATAAAGTCTTAAACACTCGTGCTTATTTTTGTTTTGGGGTGTACCGGTTTGGATACGAAGGACGAGCTCTCGGCGGAGATAAACAAGCTCCTCGGGACCCAGTTGGCCAGCCTCTCGAGGATGACCCTCGAGGACCTGAAGCTCCTCAGGGAGGTTCTGTCGAAGGGGCCGGAGCGGGGACAGTTCCTCGGCGCCGTATTCCATCGACCGCTGAAGGACGTCCTCAATGAGAAGATCTTAGATAAGACTATTGGTGAGCTCAGCTTCACGGATATCCTGGGGATGGAGAACAAGGAGGGGGGCATACTCGGCTTCGGGGTGCTACCGCGCATCAGGAACTTCGTTACAGGCGAGAAGAAACAAACATGAGGATGTATATGGTCGCCAGGCCCAGATAGAAACAGGTCCAACTGTAAGAATTTTCTGTTAGCCCTGACTTCTTGTCGGTCGTGAGCATGGCCACGGCGGCGAGGGGCAGGATCAGCAGCATCGGGTAGAGCCCGAAGTACGCCGCCACAGCGGTGTATACTGCGGTACACACCCCCATGGTGAAGATGAGGCCCCTCATCCCGTAGACGTTGGGTATGGTTTTGATTCCGAAGCGCCGATCTCCCTCCACATCATCGATATCCTTCGAGGCCTGGAAGCCCATCACCCAGAGGAGGGCCAGCACCGCGTACCTCATACCCATGGCTGGATCTCCGTATATGCTCCAAACCGCGTACACGGGGATGAAGCCCCTCGAGACAGCCATCCACGCGGTGTTCAACATCGGATCCACCTTTCGAGGGCTGAACGGCGCCAAACTGTAGAAAACTGCGAAGAAGAGCAGTACCAGGACCATCAACCCGAAGAAGACCCCGATGGTGAAGGCCCTGCCAACTGCGAATATGGCCAGGAGCCATGAGAGGCCAAGCGCCTCCTCCCTGGTGACGAGGCCGGAGGGGATGGGCCTGTATGGTTTTATCTGCTTATCAAGTTCGGAATCGGCATAGGCGTTAAGACATTGACCTGTCGCCTGGGTGAGGGCTAGCGTGATCCCGATGTAGACAGCCGTCTCTATATTACTGAAGGAGATCTCCCTCAGGGGCACTAGGACACCTATCACTCCCGCGACCAGAGGGGCAATCAGCGTGAAAACACGTAGTAGCTGAACATAAGCCGCAAGTTTTCCAAAGTATTTTTGTAATCTTGGATAACCCTTTTTAATTCCATAGTACTCAGGCAATTTAGGCATAGAGAAAAACCTCTAACTTTCTAAGTACATCCTCCTCATTGTTTAATTCATGTTCCCATAGAACAAGACAGTCATAACCATTCTTCTGCGCGCGCGCGCGCGCGGCGATCCTCCCAAAGTACCTGCTGAGCCAGGGGTAGCCCCTGGTTATCCCCCTAGACTTTAACCCCATAGGTTGAAGACACCCACTGCTCCACTAATGGCCAGGCCAAAAGGCCCCAGCCTGTATTATTGTTTTTGGGCTGGTTCGGCCCTATGGCAGCCATCATCTTCTTGACCTCGTCGACTGTGAGTTCCTTGCCCACCTTCTCCCTGTAGAGCTGGGCCATGCAGGTCACGAGGCCCGCGACGTGGGGGGTGCTCATTGAAGTCCCTGAAATGCTTCCAAATTTGGGCTGAGAGGGGTCGACCATGGCGTCCAGGTACCCCACGAGGGCGGAGTCTATCTGGACCCCTGGGGCTGTGACGTCGGGCTTTACGTAGCCGTCCCCCGTCGTCGGGCCCCTGCTCGAGAAGTCGGCGATGCCGCCCTTCAGTTCGTCCCACGCGCCCACAGTCAGGGAGTTGAGGCACGAGCCCGGTGTGCCCACCGTCGACGGCTTGGGGCCGGAGTTCCCCGCCGCGATGCACGGGATCATTCCCCTGCTGGCCATGTCGTTGATCGCCTTCGCCTCCGGGTTCTCCGAGTCCCTCGGGGCCGCCTCGCCGCCCAGGGACATGGAGACGACCTTCGCGCCGATCTTTATGGCCATCTCCATGGCCCTGATTATGTCGGAGTCCGTGCCCATCCCGATTATGAAGCCGAGGCACTGTATGCTCACGAGGTTGCACTGGGGGGCCATGCCCTCGACCGGCACGTTGTAGCGTGGGTCCGTCGCCTGGGCCCCGCCGACGCAGGCGTTACACCAGCTACCGTGGCCGTTGCTGTCCTCTCCGGACCCTCCTTTTTCAGGTATCGCGGTGAGGGGCCTCACCCTGTGGAGCATCTGATGGCTGATCCTCGCCCCGGTGTCTAGGACGGCCGTGGTTATCCCGTTCCCTGCGAAGCCCTTGTCGTTCGCCACGTCGAGGCCCAGGAGCCTCTTGGTCCAGTGGGTCGACGTGAAGTCCTTGCTCTTGCTGTCCTTGTATATCCCCAGCGCTGAGACCATGGAGTTGGTCCAGATGAACCTGTCAGGATAGATCTTCTTGACGCTCTTCAGCTGGGCGATGTCCTCTATGAGGTCCGGGAGGAGGGCAGTTGCCATCATGTTGAAGGTGGGGATCTCCTTGAACTTGGTGACCGGGATCTCGATGAGCCCCATTATCCTTGGTAGGAACGTATGGAACTGGGTCTCGAGGAGTCCTATCGGCACGATCTGCCTCAGCGAGGCCCTCACATCCGCATACCTTCCGGGCACCGCCTCCACTATCACGGGGGTGACTGTCTTGGCCCTGTAGGTCGAGAGCAGCGCGGAGGTCAACTTCTCCATAACTACCAATCTCTAGTTTCACGGGTGGAGGATTAAGTCTTGTCTCCTTAGCCTCCTGTATTTTTCCCTACGCTCCCGCTTCTCCCTGTGGGACAGCCGGGTCCAATCGGTTTCAGGATAGACCGACTGAAAGGGCCTCTCCCAACTTGGATCCGATTCTAGGCCCGGAGTCAGCGTGTAGAATCGCCTGGCACTTCCCGGCTCACCTGGTTGCGCCCTCCTCTCCGTGTAGAAGACGACCAGGCCCAGCCTCTTCAACAGATAAAAGTACGTCCTGAAGGCATCATAGGACCCGGGCTCTATCTTAACCTCCGTTAGAAGGGCCTGGTTGCAGAAGGCCTTCCAGCGCCGGTACATGTTGTACACGTAGTCTGCTCGCCTGTCCCTGAGGTGGCCCCTAATCCATACTCCCTTCCAGCCCCTGCGCCCGGTGAGCATGTCCGGGGCCTTGCCGTAGGTGCTGAACCTCCCGAGGATCTCAGTCTCGAAGGGGCGAAGAGACATGATTCAATCTGCACCCATAGAATTTTTAACCCCTGTGGTCAAGTAAAACACCGATAAAGATGTGGAACCCCCTCGAGGACTATTTCGGTGTCAAGTTCGTGCCTACGTTCGTCCCCGCCATCGTCCTCGTCTTCAGGCACGGCGACTATGACACGCTCCACGACAGGGTCGTCGAGCCCGCCGTCACGCTGGCGCGTAACATGGGGCTGGGGGTCCAGGGACCATTGTTCTTCCCCACGGCGAACATGGCCAGGAGCGCACGTGTGCTCGTGAGGGGCCCGGCGGAGGAGCTCGTCCGGTACACCCAGCAGTTCAACAGCCTACCCAGATACGGTGCCCAGGTGGACGTCCGGCTCGAGCGCATCGTGGAGATGGTGGGCCACAGGACGGCTGCCCGTGGGAGGTGAATAAGCAGGCGTCCGTCCACTAATATAGCTACTTTTTTTGTCCCCGCCCATCATTGCATCACCTTTGTGAGACATTCTTTACATTTCCGTGTCAATAACCACCGGAATAAGGCGTCCGGAGCCGTCTCTTTTGACACGGTTCCCTAAAATTATGACGCTCGTAAATGATATATGGTATAAATGATGTATCACGGATACAGGTCAGTGGTGCATCAGTTGAGCAAGACTTCAAAGTGGACATCCGTCGCCTTCCCGAGTGAGATGGTTGAAGCCATCAGGGAGCTGATAAAGGAGCTGAAGTACTGGCCGAGCGTCAGCACCTTCTGCCGGGAGGCGGTGCTGGACAAGATAAAGAAAGAGCGGGAACTCCTGAAGGAACTCAGAGCCGAGAGGCACGTCCCCAACAGCGGCAAGATAGTTGTCGCAGCCAAGGAACGGGAACTCCTGAAGGAGCTCAGGGAGAGGCGGGAGCCCTCGGTGAATGAGGACCCCATGAAGGGACGAAAGAGGCGGGATTGAGTGTTTACTCGGAAGTTCCTTAGAGGATGGTGGAGCAGGGCGCTGAGGCGCAGGGTCCTGTTCACCGCCCTAGACAAATCGGATAGAGGCTACCTGTACCTGACGATGAAGTACTTCGACGAGATACGCAACTCAGCAGTGGGGACGATAATAGTGAAGATCCTCGCAAAGCTCAGAGACGCGCTGGAGAGCCCCTTCGTCAGGAGGATGGAGACCTACGGAACCGAGAAGGCGAGGAGCATATCCAGGAAGGCGGTGGAGTGGGGCCACGACGCAGCTGAGGGCTGGGCCCGGGAAAAGGGGTTCGCCAAGTATCTAACTATTCTGGAGATATCAAATTGGTAGAAGTTTCTGTAGTTATTCCCTCTAAAGACGAGGAAGAAACCATAGGCACCTGCATCAAAAAGATAAGAAAGATCGTCATTGATAATGGAATCGACGGGGAGATCATTGTAGCCGACAACAGCCAAGACGAAACCCCGAATATCGCCAAGGAGCTGGGAGCGAAATTAATTACTCCTGACAGGAACGGGTATGGATACGCTTACAGGTATGCATTCAGCAAGGCAAAAGGAAAATACATCGTTATAGGAGACGCGGACGACACATATGACTTCATGGAGATTCCGAATCTACTAAAACCTTTAATGAATGGAGAAGCGGATATGGTTATCGGAAACCGATTTAAGGGAAAGATGGAGAAGGGGGCGATGCCTTGGCATCACAAGTGGATCGGAAACCCTCTACTTACGTGGTTCTTAAATCTATTCTATAATTCAGGGGTCTCAGATACTCATTGCGGCTTCCGAGTCATCAAAAGGGAGTCCCTAGATAAGCTTGAGTTTACATCGGATGGGATGGAGTTTGCTTCCGAGATGATAATAAAAGCAGTAAAGCAAGGTTTAATGATAAAAGAGATCCCCGTCAATTACTATAAGAGGAAAAATGGTAACTCAAAACTCTCTTCTTTCTCCGATGGATGGAGACATCTAAAGTTCATACTCAGTACACGATTAAATCTTAAAGTGAGCTAATTTTTATTGAAAATATTACAGGTCGCTCATAGAACTTATCCAGCCATAGGTGGTGTCGAGCTTCATACAGCCATGATATCGAAGAAACTTGTCGAGATGGGACATGAAGTGACTCTTGTGGTTTTTAACTCCTTGGACCAAAGAGATTGCGGATTTGGCATCACCTATCAAAAGCCCTCTCTAATTACAAAGCCTATAGAACCATCCTTATCCAAAGAGGAGTATTGGAATGGAGTCAGAATCCTCAGATTTCCATCGAAAGTCCAATTATTCTCTTATTATTGGTCTCCTGGAATGTTAAGATGGCTGATGGAGAATGCCGAAAAATTTGACATAATGCATACTCATACCTTCAGATTTAGCAATAATGAATTTACTGCCCTAGCACATATTAAGAGTAAAACGCCTTTTGTCCTCACAGGTCATGATAAATTAATGCTTGACTATATGGGATTCCTAGCTCTTACCATCGACAAACTATACAGAGCAACTGTAGGTAGATTACTATTAAAGATGGCAGAAATAGTCATCGCCTTTGATAGGGATTATGCTGAAGATTACCGCAATCTTTTGGGTGTTCCTAATGAAAAAATCCGAATTATTTCAAATGGCATAGACTATAACTACTACAATGACTTACCAAATGGTAACGAATTAAGAGAGAAATTAGGGAACCCAGAGAAGGTTATACTATTTATCGGACGATTTATTGATTATAAAAAACCCGATCTTCTGGTATCTTCATTTAAACTAGTTTTAGAGCGATTTCCTAGGGCCTGTTTACTAATGATAGGTAAAGATTATGGGTTATTGCCATACTGTAGAAGATTAGCTATTGACCTTGGTTTGAAGGAGAATATTATTTTTATTGAAGATTCACCAGAGGAAATTAAGTTGCAAGCGCTGAGCATTGCAGATGTATGTGTGATTCCATCAGACTATGAGGCTTGTCCACTTGTTCCAATTGAAGCTCAAGCTTCAGGGGTACCAGTGATTGCAAGCGAGGTTGGTGGATTGAAATATCTTCTAGAGGAAGGGAAAACTGGTTTATTTTTGAAGGAGAGAAATACTAAGGAGATTGCTGATAAAATTATTTTCCTATTGGAGAATGAGGCTGTAAGAGACAGGATGAGTTTAGAGGCAAAGAAATATGCTAGAAACTACTCTTGGGATAGTGTAGCAAACAAGTTGTTAGAGGTTTATAAGGAAGTAAACCTATCTTGAAAAATAGAAACGTTATTATTTTTACTGTAGGTACAGTCTCACTTTTCATAATTGTCTTTATTCTAGGTACATATATCAGAACTGGCGGCTCAAATATCCTCCTTGCGACGAGTCTGGGGGCTCTACCGACAGGTTTTATTATTATTGGTATTTCATATATGCTTCGTAACGCAGACAAACGAGTTCAGCTGGTTTGGTGCTCAGTCGTAATGATTTTGATTAGATCAGTACAGCTTTGGTGGCCTGGTCTTGATTTTAAAGACGAAGTATGGTTCATCAGACATACTCTAGACTATTTCCAAAAGGGTCAATTATCAGAGAATCTCAAAATGTTCCCTGCTAACATTCCCTTTGTGGCAATCTTCTATGTATTCTATCTAGTTTGGCCTAATGTTGAGACATTTGAACTTCTAGTGTTTTTTGTCTACCCGCTATTAGTCATCGGATACTATTTAATGGCAAAAGAAATCATGAATCTTTATAGAAAGTCTTCAACCCCCGCCATTCCAGCCATAATGTTTTTCTCCTTTGCTCCAACGGTTAGCATAATTCCAACTTATTATTGGCCTAAATTACTAGGTTTGGCTGCATTATTCTTTTCCTGTGCAACATTATTGCACCTTCTATCCAGTGAGCATAGAAAAGATAGGCAGTGGGTGATAGTCATAGTGTCATCAACAGTGCTAGTATTTAGCCATTCTATTTCAACGGCGCTATTTATACTGACAATTCTTTTCTTATACATTACTTGTGAAGATAGAGCTAAAAGATGGATTTTATTACGTATTGGGGTTTTTACCTTTTTAATGCTCACAGTCGCCCAGTATAACTTTTATTCAAGTTACCTAAGGCGGATAATGTCTGTGATCCAAGGCGATATTACAGTTATGCAATTTTTTAAGGGACATGCATTTTCAAGCATAGAATCTATATTTAGGACAGGTCCGATTGTGACCTTAGCACATACCGGTTTCATTATTGTCGTGGGGTCGCTAATTTTGCTAAGGGCATATAGAATTCTCAATCATAGATCTCTAGTTACGAAACAACCAAAGAACCGATTTGCAGAGTTGTTGAATTTATTGAAATCAGATACAATATTATTTTCGTATACTGGATTCGGTGTTTTATCCTTCATATTCGCTTTTTTCCTTAGTGGACTTTATCTGGATCCTATCCGAATGATATCCTGGGCGGCGCTATTTGCTTTTCCTGTAATCATTCCAAGTAAAAAATCAAATGCGCTATTGTTTATGGTAATTCTTTTGACTTTATTCTTTCTATTGGTTTGGACAACTAATGCTCCATGGGGTTCCCCTTTTGGTTATGCGCATGGTCTTAATATACCCTAAACTCGTAAAGGATATGAAGAAAATAGTCAAACTCCATATCAGAGATGAGGAACACGCGCGAAGGGGTACTTAAAATAGGTGAGAATATGAAGAAAAAGACCATAATTTACTTCACACAGATATGGGATACGAATATTGGCAACGCATTCATAGACATTGGAGCTTTAATATCACTTAATGAAGCAATGAATGGAAAAGAACATATTTTAATAGAAATGGGAATACTCAACTTGGAACTAGATTCTATTAAGAAAATTCAAAGAATTGGTCCCATAGTTAGACCTTTTTGGAGAGTGTTTGGAAAATATATAGGTAGGGATTTTCTTGACAAAAGGTATAACATGATTAAACCAAGCGATAGATTTAATTTAGCCGAAGCCATCAAAGCGGATTACGCTGTTTTCTCGGGATGTATACTCACAGTCATATATTTCAGTACAAAAGAGAGGCTTTTTGAAAAACTAAAGGAAAATGGTGTTAAAATAATTTTTTACGGTGTTGGAGGAAACACTTATTCAGACTTTGAAGTAAATTACATAAGGGAGAAATTAAAGAGTATAAAACCTTATGCTATTTTAACAAGAGATTCAGTTGCTTTTAAACATTATAGTGGTTTAGCTGAGTACTCTTTTGATGGATTAGAACCTGCTTTCTATTTGAATAAGTTATCATATTTGAAAGATATTGAATTAGATATAACTCCCTATGTGGTTCTGACTTTTGATAAGCCAGAAAACAGAGATATTGAAAAGAATCTAGAAGAAGAATTTGGAACAGATTATAATGTTATAAATGTATCTCATATACCTTATCCCAGTAATACATACTTTATTGATACTCCTCCCCTAAGAACTCGTTTTATCTCGAATTCATCATATGATTATTTAATCTTATACTCCCATGCTAAAGAGGTTCACACAGACCGAGTTCATGCGTGCATCCCTACTTTAGCATTTGGGAATCCTTGCAGATTATATAACAAGACACCACGGGCTAATTTATTTGAAAAGGTTTGTACAGGAAATATATCAAAAGAGATATGTCGTATAAACAACATATCCAAGTTACAACGGAAACAAGTGGATATACTGTCTCAAGTTTTAGAAAGTTAATGATAATATAGTGATAATTATTTGATACTAATGGCGCGCACGCTCTATTGTCCAGAAGAGGTGAAGAGTATTGTGTGAGTGGCTCTGGCAGTGGCTCCAGCAGGATGAAGCGATAAACGCTGTGGTACTCGTAGTCCTTGCGGTGTACCTTTTTCTCCACGATGGATGGCCAATAGTACTTAGGAAAATCAGAGATGCACGCTCAAGGGCGTAAATGAGTACGTGTTAGTGGATGGATTAACTGCCTAACACTATGCGTCAATCTGTGTAGAACTAGGCCCATCTGAGGACGTAGTCGAGCAGGAGATGCGACAGCGAGGCAGAGAGCAGCGAGTATGAGAGTAACCGGTATGTGGGTGGTTCTCGACCAGCTCTCCGATAGGTGGTCGAGATCCATAAGTACACCAAAGACGCCGCTGAGAACGCAAATGCGAAGTGGATTATTTCGCAGTACACGATATAGTCTAGGGGATAGATATACAGTGTGGTGCACTAAACAAACAATCAATCAGAATAGATAAAACAATTATGAAGCCGAAATATGGAGTGATAATAGCTACTACAAAACCTAACTAGAAACATAGATACAAATTCTTATACCACAGGACCTATCCAATATCGAGAAGTGGAGAAGTCGGAGGGGATACCCGGGTTGACAGGTTTTAGCTTCCTAGGCAGGTTTCGCCTCAGCCTCCCCCTTCTCCAGGCTGATGCCCCTCGCCTCGAGGTCCTTCCTGACGACGTCCCTCAGGTAGTGCGAGATATTGAAATAGAGCCCGGAGTCCAGCACCTGATCGACAGCATTTTTCATGGGAATCGACAGCCGGGCGTTGACGATGGCTGTTTCCTGGAGCGGCTCGCTGGGTGCCTCCTCCTCTTCATCCTCGGCACCCACTTTCAAAGTCTCAAGTTCAACGCCCATTTCCTTAAAATACTGCTGGAACAGGTCATTAACGTATTCGGAGAGGTTGAGGTAGGCACCCTTTTCGAGGATCCTCAGCATGGCGTCGTATATGGGTGCCATCAACCTAACATTGACGGAGTACGACTTCTTCGTCAGACGCCAGGCCTTCTCCCTCCTCTCCTCCCCGTCTGCCATAGCCCACCAATATATGGTGATGTATACAGGTGCATAAAAGCCTGATTCTTGTCCTGCACCCCTGAAGCTTCAAAGAAATCTAACTTGCAGTATACACTATAACTAAGTTGTATACAAAACTTTAAGTGTATGATAAGCAAGAAATACTCAAACGGCGGGCAAAAAAGGGCAGAAAATGGTATGAAACGCCATTCCAAGCCCTCCGACCCCGTGAAACGGAATAAGAGAACAGGCTAGAAGGCAGAACGAATGGAAAACAAAGTTGTGTACGTCGGAAGCAAGCCTCCGATGTCCTACGTAATGGCGATCATGACCAGCTTCAACATGAACCCCGAAGAGGTGGTCCTCAGGGCACGGGGACGCGCCATACCAACCGCGGTCGACGCTGCAGAGATCACTAGGAACAGGTTCCTGCGAGACCTCACCTGCGACGTCAGCATAGGAACCGAGCAGCTGGAGGGGGAGGAGGGACGCACCAGGAACGTCTCCACCATCGAGATAGTCCTGAGGAAAAGCCCCGAGGCCTTGAACCCCGGGGGCGTGAGCCAACCACGCAGGCAGGATAAGGCTGCCTGAAAGAGAGCAATAGAAAATCAAGATGAAAGTAAAGATGAACGAACTAAACAAGAAAACGATATCAACACTCGTCTTAACGATTATGTTAGTGGCAGCACTGCCACTGGCATCGCTAATACCAACGGCATATGCCGCGGCAGCCATCACCCTATCTCCTACGTCAGGTCCCTGTGGAACAGAGGTAACGGTCACTGGAACCGGATATAAAAGTCAAGCTGCAATCACACTCACCTTTGGTGGTCTAACAATCACAATCACAAGCACTTGGACTACCACTTCAACGGGCGCGATCCCCACTGGAAGCACGTTCACGGTACCCGGTAGCACAGCTCTTCCCACAGCTCCTGGGGCATATACGGTGATAGTTAGCGATGCAGCTGGCAACAGCGCGTCGGCGACGTTCACCATCACGAGCGTAACCATGAGTATCTATCCCACCTCGGGCCCAAGTGGAGACACGATCCTCGTTCAAGCAACAGGCTTCCTGCCTGACTCCTACATCGCTGAAGCGAAATTTGGCGGCGAAGATGTGACGCTGAGCCCCAACAACATCGTAGATGAGGATGGTGCGATCTACGTGACGTTCCCGAGCGAAAGTTTACCGACTCCTACTACATACCCGTCCAACAAATACGTAGTGTTGACAGATGAGAGTGGCAACATCGGTAAAGCGACATTCTCGCTCACCAAACCATCGATTACACTCTCATCCAGCAGCGGCGCTGTTGCGGATACGGTCACCGTCACAGGCTCAGGTTTCATGGCAGGCGGAACGGTTACACTGCAATTCGATGCGACACCGCTGACCTCGACGAAGCCCACGACTATAAAAACCACTGCCTCAGGAACATTTGTAGCTAGGTTCGATGTGCCCTCAGCTCTGGCTGGAGCGCACACGGTCTACGCCTATGATGGCACTGTTAAAACTGAGACGAACGTCGCTTCAGCAACATTCACAGTGAAACCATCGATCTCCGTGAACATGGGAACCACCAGCGGCTATTCAGGCAAGAAATATGTTCCCAAGGGTCAGCCTGACACCAAGGTCAAAGTCTCAGGCTCAGGCTTCGCAGCCTCAAGCGCATTGGAATTCATATTCGCTGGCCCAGTTACCCCGGATAACGAATTCACTGCCACAACATCCGATGCATACGGCACCTTTACAGACAAAATATCCGATGCAGTCAATTGGCCGGACACGGCGGGAACATACTCGCTGACCATAACTGATGATTCCGGCAACTCCGCATACGCGACGATCGTTGCAACCGCAACCGGTAAGTTCTGGGTTCTAAGCAAAACTTCAGGACCGGTCGGGACATCCGTGATGGTAACCTACTTCGGAGCTGACCCTGCATATACAGGTGAATTAGAAGATTGGGACGCCGCCACGACGGAGTGGTCGACTGCTGAAAAGGTCAGCGGATCATACTCGGCGAAGCTTACTACAACTTCTGCATCTGGCTACGCATTCGTCAGGGTCTACCCTGGCTCAACAGGAATAATGGTCAACAACCTTCTCACAGGCACTAACATTCCAACATTCAAGTATTGGTTACCTACGGGAACAACCGTCCATCCTGACCTTGAACTACGCTTCACGTCAGTGGATTACAGCGGTGGAACCGCTGGCTCTGTCGACATAACTATATACCAAGCCCCCTGGGCCACCACTGCTGACCAATGGAATACAGCAGCTGGCGTAACTGGAACGAATCTTGCCGTATGCTACGGTAATGACCCAGTTACAAATGCTCCGTGGAATTCTGCTGGTACCCTAACTGAGGTTATCGCCTACATCAATGCGAAGGGATACGGCGGTTGGAACCTCTATAGGGTTTCACCCCAATTCGGCGATCTGACAGGGAACAATGTGGTCTACATCGACGACATAAAGGTAGGCGCCACTACCTTCACGCTTGAGCCTTCAGATATAAAGGTGCACGCTACCTCGACCGGCCTCGCCGTCTATCCGACTGCGGCGGCCTATCCAACCCCCAAGACTACTACTTTCGTGGTTCCGAACGTACTGCCAGGAGTCGGTTATTCCGTCACAGGCACAGGCGGCTGGGCTACATGTTCAGCACCATTCACCGTGACGACCGCAACCCCCACCATGACACTGTCCCCGACCTCAGGACCTAAGCTAGGCGGGCCTGTAACCATAACGGCGTCAGGATTCATTTCAGGCGCCTCAATCACATACACCTTTGCAGGCACTACACTGGCAACCACCACTACCTCTGTCGTCTCCGGCGCGGTAATAGCGACCTTCGATGTCCCACCCTACGTAACAGGAACTCATACGGTGGCCCTTTCAGACGGCACCAACACAGCATCCGCAACCTTCACCATAACTGCACCCAGCGTAACCCCCGTCATCTCCACCATAAAGTCGGATACCACAATGATTAAGGCCAACTTAGCCGGCTTCGCATCCGATTCCGATTTGACCATCACCTTAGGTGGCCAGTCAGCCACGATAACGATGGGCGATACGACGGATCTAGCCGGCAAGGCCTACTGCACCTTCACCTCACCTAGTAATGTACCTGGAGGCAGCCAGAAACTCGTCATAACGGATGCCAGTGGAAACAAATACTCAACGACGGTAACAGCCGTACCTAAGATAACCCTTACACCGAAGGCCGCTGAGCCCTCGACGGAAATAACGCTGACAGGCACCGGATTCGGCGACTCAAAGACCCTTACACTGAAGATGAACACCACCTCAGTCACGCTATACACCGACACAACCGCCGGCGTCACCACTACATCAGTAGGAGAAATACCCGATTCGGTCACATTCACAGTACCGAGCACACTGACCACAGGAGCATACACGGTCACGGTCACAGATTCAGACTATCCAGCCAACACTGCTACAGCCAAATTCACTGTAAGTGCTCCTGTATTCACGATGACCCCGTCGAGTGGAAGCGCAGGCATCACGATAACCGTTACTGGAACAGGATGGATTCCAAGCGTAACAGCCGAAGGGTGGATAAAGTTCGACACCACAACCGTCCTTATAGACGGGGACACGGACAGCTATGGCAGGCTTAAGCCCTTGACAGGCTGGAGATTTGACGTACCACTTGTAGCCGCGGGCAGCCACACGGTGACGGTTTCAGATGGAACACTTGAGAGGACAGCCACATTCACCGTCATCACGCCCTCGATAACGCTCAGCGCCACATCGGGTAACGTAGGAGGTATAATCACCATCACAGGCTCAGGATTCACCCCCGCTGCAGGTATAACTGGGAAAGTGTACTTCGGAGCGACCGCAGTCGCACTCGAGACAACCTCTGTCACAGCGGTCGCCTCAGACGGTACCCTAGGAACGGGTGTGAAGATCGCCGTCCCCACAGGCAGCGTAGCAGGAAATTACACCATCAAACTGTTGTTCACATCTCCGGATATCCAAGCCAGCCAGACCTTCACCGTCATACCGAAGATATCTGTAAGTCCTACAACAGGATTCTTAAGAGGCACAGAAATAACCGTGACAGGCAAAGGATTCGCAGCCTCTAAAGACATCACCGTTACCATCGCGGGCACAACCATAGTACTCTCAGCCACAGAAACAGAAGACGATGGCATCTTTTCAGGAACATACACTCTACCAATAGATCAGACAACCGGCGCCAGCATCCTCATAGTCACAGATGCAGCCGGCAACTCAGCTTCAAAGACCATCACGGTCGGCGTGCCGACCGTAACACTGAGCCCATCTTCAGGCGCAGCTGGAACAACCGTTCAAGTGACAGGCACCGGATTCTTCCCAGCCGACGTCACCTACATCATCGCCTTCGACGGCGTAGTCCAGACCACAAGCCCCCCATCGCTTACAAGTGAAACAGGTAGCGCCATAGGCTTCTTCACAGTCCCCACGACTGCAGCAACAGGAACTCACACCGTAGCACTCACGGATACGAATGGGAACACGGCCTCCGCCACATTCACCGTAACGACCGTCGCAGCGGCAGCCGTTGACTCGGCCACGCTGAGCAGCACAGCCGGTACAGTGAACCCGACGACAGGCACCACGCAGACATCCTTTGCACGCGGCACCTCGGTGAAGAACACCTTCGTCCTTAAGACCACAACCGGAACCGCCAACGTCATCTGGAAAATTACCTTCCAGCAGCCAGACCTCTCCGTGTACAACATCGTGACGACAAGCGCGAGCGTAAGCACAACCCCGAGCACAATATCAATGGAACAGCTACTGCCCAGCACAGCCCAGACAGGCACCTGGACGGCGACAGTCCAGATCTTCGCCTCCGACGGAGTGACCCCACTAGCCGTAACCACGGTAACATTTGCCGTGACGGCGTCGTAGGTGATACTGCCTTGAACACCAAGCGAACCCTCCCAAGAAGCCTCAGCATGGCGCTGATCCTGGCGTTGACCCTCGGGCTGCTCTATACGCCCGCCGCCTTCGCCCTAACGTGGTCCCTCACAGCCACCCCGAACAGTACATCCTACGCCCAGGGTGCGCTGGTGACCATCACCGGCACGGCGACGAGCGATGGAGCTCCCCAGGCCGGCATCTTGGTCGGCGTCAATGTCCGCGACCCAGTGAGCACCGTCTGCTACAACACGATCGTCACGACGATAACGGGCGGCACGTACAGCACCCAGTTCAGGTTGAGGTCTGACGCCCCGACCGGAACCTACACGATCTCGAACACCGCATCATCAGGCGGCGTGAATGTAGCAACGGCCAGCGGAAGCTTCACCGTGACGAGCGCCACATCCCTAACCCTTACACCAACTTACGCAGCCCCAGACGCCAACGTGACATTCAGCGGAACCGGCTTCACGGCCGGGCAGTCCTTAACGCTAAGATTGACATGGACAGGCCTAACGATCTCACTCGCCTCCGGGACCGTTGCAACGGGCGGCACAATATCCGGGACCTTCACGGTGCCGGGTATCCAGAGCGCCGTCCACACGGTAACTGCCACAGATGGTGCGGGCCTAACTGCCACAGCACTATTCGGTATAGCACAGGTAGATCTAACAGACATAAGCGCCAAGACTGACGCCGCCAAGGCCGCCGCCGACGCAGCTAAGACCGCGGGAGACGCGTCCAAGGTAGCAGCCGACGCAGCCAAGGTAGCAGCCGACGCTGCTGGCACCAAGGCCACCGCCGCTGAGACCGCCGCAAAGGCAGCCCAGACAGCAGCCGACGCTGCTGGCACCAAGGCCACCGCCGCTGAGACCGCCGCAAAGGCAGCCCAGACAGCCGCCACGACCACAGGAACCAAGACTGACGCAGCCCTGACCGCCGCACAGGCAGCCACGACCGCCGCACAGGGCGCCAAGACCTCGGTCGACTCAGCCATTTCAGCAGCCAACGCAGCGAAGGCAGCGACAGACGGCCTGACGACACTCGTCTACGCCTCAATAGGTGCAAGCCTGATAGCAGCTCTAGCCGCAATCGTCGCACTGATGCAGATCAGCAAGAAGATAGCCTAGAATCATACCTATCCTCCCTTTTTCTCACCTTCTCAACCTAGAGGCGAGACTGGATCCCTCATCCCTGTATCAGCCTCCAGACCGTGAAGAGGCCCAGGAGCAGCATCGCGAAGCCTATTAGCCTGCCATGGAAGGGGGGTTCGAGACGTTTCTTGAGGCGATTGTTCAGATAAGCCGAGATCGGGTCTACCAGGACGCTGCCAAGGGTTATCGAGGCCACTATGCCCCAGTTTATCTGAGTCGTCAACGCGTAGGTTGAGAATCCTATTATGCAGGCTATCCCCTCCGCGACCGTCGTCGTCCCTATCGCCGTCGCCGCTGTGAGGCCCAGGAGCATGTACCCACTCACGCTCAAGGGTCCATATCCGCCTCCAGTTGAGCCCTTGTTGAAGCCTATTATCCCACCCAGCAACAGGCACATTGGGTTGTTGAACTTCCTCCCCTCACGTATGTTCTTGTAGGACCTGATCACGATGAAGGCCCCCATCGCCACGGCGAGGAGCGAGATGTACCACTTGATATAGTAGCTCGGGACAAGCGTCCCGACCAGGAAGCTCGCTATGGCCATGGCGGCGAGTGAGCTCATGAGGGTCACTCCCACGGCCCTCCAGTTCACGTTCTTGTAGTAGGCATGAGAAAGCCCCCCGACGAGGCCGCTGCACATCTCGCTGAACAGGATCCCCGGCACGACTATCTTCGGGTCATAGCCAAACAGAATGAGGAGGGGGCTCATGATGGTCCCGAAGCCGCCCCCGAGGCCGTTGTCGATGAACTCCAGGAACATGGCCAAGAGGAACAGGGTTAATAATTCAATCATTTCATTCTTCACTACCAATACACTCTACCAATACTCTTATGTTATAAATCTTAGACTTCTAGTATGCAGTAACCTTTAATCGGTGACACTCACCATTATATGGTGATTGGAATAAATTAAGAATATAGAGATGGATGTTTTATGGCTAATACTAAGGAGTTAGCCCTCGGGGAGAAGATAACCGTCTATACGATGCCGGGTAGGGATGGTAGGGCAATAAGTCGGCACCAGGATGGACGCATCATACTCTTCGACCAGAACAGCCAGTACTCGAGCATGATCGTCCCGGGTCAAGTCGTCGAGTGCCACGTGGTATTCATACAGGAGAAGTTCATAATCGTGAACCCCATCAAGGAGCCCGTCAAGGCGGAGGCCCCCACCGTCCCCGGGGCCAAGACGGAGGATGACGTGGAGCTAGATGATATTCTGGGGGAATTGGAGAAGATTGACCTGGATAAGGTCGTGGATGACCTCGAGAGGTTGATGAAGCGGGCAAACAAGAACTCGAAGTCCATCCCCCAGGCACTCATACACATCATCTGGCTCCAGAGATTAACCATAAGGATTCTAACAGGGAGAACAACGGAAAAATGAGTGTCAAAGCCCAAGGAGGAGAGCCAATGCCTGAATTACCCGAGATCCCCATCGAGTCCGTGACAATCCAGCTCAAGGGGTTCACGATCGAGGAGATGGAGGACATAATCGGGTACATCAGATCCGTGGAGGACCATCGCCCGACCAGGGTCGTCTTCATAGTGCTCGACACCCCGACATTGACAGTTGAGGAGGGGGCGAGGCTCGTCAGGAAACTGTACCCGCCATAATTCCAAAGAAGTGGGACAATCCATTTCGACTTGGGACATGGGGACCCCCGATTATTAACATGGAAGAGTCAACCGTAGACCACGCAACGAACTTGTCTATTCTTGCATGATCGGGTCCGGAAACCACCCTAAAAGGCCCTTTTTTTGCGCTTAGCTTTAACAAAGCGCAAAGGTTGAATATCCAACGGGCCCAGCTAACAGGCGAAGCAGGAATGATCCAAATCGACGAGAGGTGCTTTATATGTGGTAAGCCCTGCCAGCCCGGAAGGGCCACATGCTCCGATGAGTGCCACGAGAAGATGGTCTACAAGCTGGAGCGGGAATTTGGGATGTATAAGAAGGTCGTCGACGCTACTACGGGCCTCACACATAAGGTCCCTGTCCGTGATATAGTAGAGAGGGGCCTCAAGCAGAGTGAGCTCCACAAGTACCCGCTCTGGACGGAGGGAGCTCCATGACCGGGCAGAAGTTGACTAGGCTCAGGTGCCGGGCCTGTGGTACCACATCGAACGTGAACCGCTCAACGGGGCTCTGTGGGGACTGTGCCCACATAATCGATCGGAACACCAAAGTGATGGACAACCAAGTGAAATCCATGAAGAAACGGGTCGTGTTGTTTTGACGTCCCTGGATCTCGACACCTTCATGCTCCGGGCCTCGTCCACCTACCCAAGCTCCAGCTTGTCTAAGAAGAGGTCGGTCCTGGGGCGGTACGGGGAGTTCCTGGAGAAGGCTGGCGGGGAGCCCGGCCTCGAGTCGCTTCAGCTCTGGGTGGACGAGCTCACCAGGGATGGCATGAGACCGGGCTCGATATCTTCATACTCCTATGACGTCCTGAACTACTTCGAAGTCATGATGATGGATCTCAACGAGAGGATGCTGAGGGGGTTTAAGAGGCGGCTTCCGAGGAGGGCGAGGAGGGAGATGGGGGAGGTCGGCTTCCTCAAGGAGGAGGAGGTGGCCAGGCTCCTCGGGGCGTCTATGCCACCGGAGCGCAGGCTCGTCTACTCCCTCATGTACTCCTATGCCAGGCGGATAGGAGAGGTACTCGGGCTGAATAGGGACGACGTCGACCTCGAGGCGAACACGATAACCTTCAACATCGAGAAGAAGAGCCACACGGAGAGGGCCACCTACAGACTCGAGCCCTGGTTGAGGGATATGCTGGCCGAGTTTATGGGGCCCATTGGGAAGGGCGGGGTCTTCAAGCTCAAGAAACGGGCACTCGAGATGGCCTTCAAGAAGCTATGCAGGAAGGCGGGCATAAATGAGGAGGGCAGGAGGCTCGTCCCCCACATCCTCCGCCACTCCCGCGCCACGCACCTGCGTAATAGGAAGGTGCCCCTCGACGTCGTGAGCAAGTCGGTGCTGAGGCACAGCAGCATCCAGACGACCGTGGCCTTCTACAGGGGCATAACTGAGGAGGAGAAGGATGAGATACCCGGCGCCGATGAGATCTTTAAGGAGGCAGAGAAATGAGTGTGGGCGAGGTCGACCTCTTGGTGCTGGACCCCGAGAGCGGGAGTGGCTCGCATGATCATTTTGGGTATCAATGGAGCTGTGGCTCGCATATTTTTCGTGGGTCTCAAAGTTCCTCTGGCTCGCACATTTACGGTGGGTCTCAAACCATCCTTGGCTCGCATTCATATTGTGGGTCTCAACGGAAACTTGGCTCGCATTGTTCCCATGGTTCTCAACGTGACGGCTCGCATCTCATATGTGGGTCTCAGAACAATATTGGCTCGCATCGAGTCTCTGGGCCTCAAGGTCTCAATGGCTCGCATAACGCCCTTGGGTTTCAAAGGGTCATTAACTCGCACCACTATTTTGGGTCTCACTTTCTGGTTGGCTCGCATCTTTAAACTGGGTCTCAATTCCCTCATGGCTCGCATATCATGTGTGGGTCTCAAGCAATAGTGTTTTGGGTCTCAAAGTTCCTCTGGCTCGCACATTTACGGTGGGTCTCAAACTTGGGATGGCTCGCATATTCATCTTGGATCTCATCCTGAAGATGGCTTAAATCGGATCACTCCTCTTCTTCGTCCCCTTCCTCTTCGCCCTCCTCTCCTTTGTTCTCCTCCTCTTCGCCCTCCTCTGGGGGCTCGTCCTTCACCTTGTACTTCTCAAGTAGTGGAGACTTCAGACGTGTGGTGTGACCCATCTTTTCGAGGACGTATGGTTCCCTCACGGGTAGGCCCTCCATGCGCCTCCAGAACTCCCAAAGATCTGCGATGAAGAACTTGACGGTGGCCCTCATGCTCATGCCAACTACGTGACCGGCACAGGTCGGCTTCAAAGCCTTCGTCAGCTTTGCCTTGCAGGCATCCCACTGTGGGCAGGTCCCAGTGGGCACCCATCTGTCATCTTTGCCTTCCTCTTCGACGAGCCGTATCCTCGTCGCTGCGTACTTGTCGTGGAAGTGGTCGTAGATGTCGCGGTGGCCTCCGTGGATCTTGATGAATTGGTTACCTGTCTTCCACACAAGGGTCTTCATCTTCGGATTGTAGTTGATCTTAAGCTCTTCGACTGTTGGCTTCCGCCCGAACTGCTTCTCGAAGCTCTTGACGCCCCACTTCTTCTGGGGGCACCATTTCCCGTCGATCTTCACCATGCCCACGCCCCACCACTCCCAGTACTTGCTCACGGTGTCGAAGGCACCTATCCCGCGTATTGTCGGTATCTTGTAATTCCCGCCCTTCGTTTTAATGGCGAGTTGAACCTGCTGCTTGTTATAGGGGACGTCGACGAGGGGGACGTCCTCCTCCACTATCTTCGCCATCTTCCTGAACTCGGCCCCATCGACTTCCACGAACTTAATCATGGTCTGTGAGATGATCATGCCCGCGATGCGTGGACCGATTCCCTTGACGTGTCCCAGATACAGCTGGCAGATGGGTATGTCGCCAAGCATCAGCTGGATCTCTTCGGTGAGGTTCTTCTCCTCCTCCAGGAGGGGCTTAACGTGTACTTCGCGGGCCTCCTTGGGGAAGACTCTGAGCCGGTTCGCCGTCCGCATTCTGACATCCTGGACGTCGTAGAGGATATCTACAAGACGCCTCAACTTCAGGTACTCTGAAATTGTGGCCATTTTACGCTCCTCGAAAGTGGTTATTCTATTATACGTTTATAAGGATTCGGATGGAAAATGATAAATTGGGTGGTTGCTAAGAAGAAGTAGCCAAAATCGTAGTGAGACCCATGGTTATTATGCGAGCCATTGAGACCTTGAGACCCAAGAAAGGAATGCGAGCCAGGTTAGGTATGATACCCAGTATTAGTTTGCGAGCCATGAGGGAATTGAGACCCAGTTACACTGTGCGAGCCAAAGGAGGATTGAGACCCATCTACGATTTGTGAGCCAAAACTCCAGTGATACCCAATGTGTGACTGCGAGCCATAAATATGTTGAGACCCAGTTTAAGCGTGCGAGCCAGATACAACCTGAGACCCACAATTTGAATGCGAGCCAAGGAGAAGGACAGGACCTTCAACGAACTCGCGGATACGACAAGGGCCGGCGACACTCCCCAACTCTCACATAACCCTTAAGCGGTGATGCGCACCATCCCACGGTGGGGAGGTCTCAGGTGAAGGTGAAATAAAAATTGCTCGGAAAAAGGAACCTCGTAATAATTGGCGTTGTTTTAGTGTCGCTCATTGTAATAGGCATCGGATCAGTTTCTCAAACCAAGACGGTGATAGTTGAAGTACAATACGTAGGAAAATGGCAGGGGGCTCTCATGAACGGCTTAACCAGCTCGGTATCATGGTCAGGCTCAGGCAGCTATAGCAGGACGCTCTCTCGACCCGAATCAGGTACATGGATAATATCAGTCAACGCTCAGAAAATGGAGGATAACTCATATACCTTGACTCTACGAATAAAAACCTCAGATGGGAAGATTCTCGCTCAGGACTCTACAAGTTCTGCGTATGGAATGGTTCAAATCAGCGCTACCATTTCCGCCTTGTGGAGGGATGGGCAGAGGTGCTAGGATTTAAGTGGTGATTCGCCCCATCCCACGGTGGGGAGGGCTAGGGGCCCAATGGAGCCATCAGATCCTGGATATCGGGTAAATCGTCGCAGGGAGACATACTCCTATATTGGCTCGGCCAGGCGGGCCCCCGCTCCCGGGACTAATTTGCACCCTTGCTCCAGGGCCGGCGACACTCCCCAACTCTCATAAGCCTTAAGCGGTGATGCACCCCACTCAATGGCGATTAAACATTGAGGTTCCAGTTGAAGGATGGAGGCCACACGGAGATCATATTCTACAAGGACGATCAGGGGACCACCCACCCCTTCCCCTCGGAGAACGCGGACATCGTCTGGAACAAAGGCACCGAGGAGTCAGAGAATATGCTGGAAAAAATTATCATGGACGGAGTCGCCGCATTGAGTGACCGGGTGTACATAGCCTTCATGGGCCCCCCCATACCGCCCTACAGGATGAGGTGCTACTGCGGCCACGAGATCAGGGTGGGCCACGACGATAACGGTTGCTACATCGAGGGGGCGGCGGAGGTGATATTCGAGCCCACGGATAAACCGAAGACTTGACACCCCACCCGTAACCGTTAAATCCCATCCGTAACCAGCCGTAACCGTTAAATGGGGACAAACGTTAAATGGGGGACACGCATCAGCGTATGATGAGTATGACCTTTAATGAAAAGTGATACTACATCGGTACGGGTTTTCCCTCATCGCTATTTTATAGGCGCGCGCGATAAACTGTAAAGGGAGGGGTGAAGGCTAATGAAACTAAATCTTGTCGGCTGGCTAGAGGCGAAGAGGAAGGGTCTAATTTTGGCCTCTTGGATCGCATTCCTCGCTTCAGCGGCTACAACTATTCTAGGCGGCTTAGCTGAACTCAGGTATGGTAAAGTGGAAGGACTTCTAATCGCTTACGCTGGATTCATCGGTCTCGCCCTATCGGGTTTACTTATGACTATAGCTTACGCGCTCGCTAGCGATAAGTAATCCTGGCCCCTGGCACATTGGTAGCCCACGAAGTCCTGAATCTCCATAACCCTTAAGCGGTGATGCACCCCATGGGATGGTGTGGGTCGCCCGCTCTGCGGGATTCGACCCGAGACCTGCTGAGAAACGAAGAAATCCGTTTTTATACATGTGTCTAACACTGGAATTCTTCGTTTTTCGGGCAAGCGTTATATAGTATTCAGGCCAACCTAGCCAACCAGTGGTGTAGGATGGGAGAAGACCTAGAGCGGTTGAAGGGAGTGAATGGCGGCGGGTCAGTGTCACCCGCCGAGAGGTGGGGAAACGGTCTGCGGGTCCTGCGACCCGATACGGCGAACAGGTACAAGAACGAACTTGATGATTTTCTTGCGTGGGCGAAGATGGACATCAACACCTTATACCGGGCCGGCGTCGAGTCAGTCACCTCAACTGATCCCAGCGACAGGTTGGCGATCAAGACGGCGATTGTGAATTATATCAATTATACGTTGGAACATAAGACCAGTAAAAGGAACAAGATGGAGAAGAGGCAATATGTTCGCTGGGCTAAGTCGAAGGAAATCTATAACGCAATTAACAAGTTTTTCGCGTTGAACGGAATAGTAGTTAAACTAGATCGAATGGAGACTTTATCCAGAATGATTAGAGCGGTGCCGACGGATAAGCGGAAGCCCAGCCACGACGAGTTGAGGCTTATTCTTCAGAATATCTCCGAGCCAAGAATACGCGCATTGTACCTATTCACTAAAGATTCAGGGTTGAGAATTTCCGACGTTGTGACCACCAAATATGGTGATATTGGGAAAGGTCTTGAGAGCGTTGACGGGTTCGGCGGCTTCATAAAGAGACAGGAGAAGACGGATGCTTTCGCTTTACCATGTTTCGGCCCTGAAAGCACGACGGCCCTAAAGCCGTGGATAAAAGACTGGGAGAAGGTTAAGGGTCGAAGGATAGAGGACGACGATCCGGTTTTCATAAACGTGATTAATTTGCCTAAGTCTAAGAAGGGCGAAGGGATGTCAGCCGACAACGCGACGGCGCTTATCAACCTTAGAATAAGCAACATCGGTCTAAAGGGAAAAATAAGCACTCAAGGGCTAAGATACTTCTATCAAAGTGAGATGGAGAAGAAGTTATCTAAGAACTTTATCGCTAAACTTCAGGGGCGGGCGATAGGTGATTCAACAAAACATTATAGCAAGCACGACGTAGACGAATGCCTGGAGCAATACAAAAAAGGATACCACTTAATCGCGATAGAGGGAAACAACCAAACACAAAAAACCGAGATTGAGAGGCTGAAAAGAGAGATCGAGGATATTAGAGCCAAGAAGAGCGGCGAGGTCGAGGAGTTACGGCAGAAGATAGACCTCATGATGCCTGCCTTCAACATGGCCCAGAGGATGTTCAGTCAGAGGGAGGAGTGGGAGAAGAGGAGGGGTGAAGCCCCCACCCCCGGAGTGGAGAATGGTCGACATGAGTGAACTACCTAGGTTCGAGAAAGACGGGAAAACCTACTTCTGGGATAAGAGACTGAAACAGCTCCGCAACATGGATGACCCCCACGACTGGATGGATGTCAGGATGTGGGGTCTCAGCCCGAGCGGCGATCTTGTGGCCTTCACCGATGAGGGATGGGAAACATTCAAGCGGGCAAGGATAAACGATGTATAGGATGCCAAGTTCCGTTTCCAACCACGAATATCCTGTTTAAATATGTAATGTCTCATATTAACTTGACATATCCGCGCCTGTTAACCCCACCCCGTGGCGGTGATCGGTAACCAAATTATGGGTATCTCTCAACAGAAGGTGTAAACGCCCCCGAGACTATACGCATGTGCGTATAAGTATAAACAACGCATGAGCACGATTTCTCCGGCCTAATCTTGGGCGTGAGGGCGGATGGCGGAGAAGGGCCTCATCAATCTTGGGCTCCGGAGTCAGGAGGACATCCTAGAAGAGGCCTTCCGCTATCTCTTTGACGCCTACGCGGAACTCCGCCGCCGAGGGGACATCACAGGAGACTTCTTCAAGTCCTTCCGCGGCTTCTGCCTCGAGAACCGCGTCTGGTTAATCCTATGGGAGAGCGGCGGAGCCCAGCGATTCACCGACATTTTCATAGCGGTGGGTGGCGGAAAGGGCACGCTGAGCAAAGCCCTGATGAACCTTCTGAACGCGGGACTCGTGAGGATGGTCAGGGGACGCTATCAGGCGGTCTGCCCCGCCTGGCTGGTCCATTTTCCAGAACCAAACCGGCGAATGGTTTAAGAGCGGAGTCCAGGCCTACGGACCCATCTTACCGAGAGTAATGACCGTAAGGTATAGCAAGATCTTCACCGTGATCGGCGCCATCTCCAACGAGCCCGTCACCATCATCGTTGAAAGGATGGAGGCAGAGGGATTCCAGGCGGTCTCCATAGAGAGCCTCGAGGGAGAGTACCCCTCGGCTGAGGACTTCAAGAAGGAGACGGATGCCAGAAATGGCAAGATCTACAACCTCCTCCCCCTGATGCTCAGCGACGCCCGTCAACTCGCGGACACACTCAACGAGGCACTGGTAGCCTCATCGGGGGCCTGAGATCCGATGGGTGATCTCGTCAAGCAGGACTACTTCACGGAGCTGGACAGGAGGGACCAGGAACAGATCATCATGGAGGCCACCGGTGAGGTCTCCAAGGAGCTGTTTTATGACGTAAACGGGAAGAAGGGCCTCAGCTACGTGGGGGTAAACACCGTCACCTTCTTCATGGGCGACATCGAGACCGAGCCCTGGTTCCAGCGGGATAAGGTGGTGCTGAACGATCAGGTCTTCTGGTCAACCACCGTCCGCGCCGTCAACACGACATTCAACCTCGCCTCCCTGGGTACGGCGGAGGTCCCCGAGATGATGGATGTCTACGACCTCGACCCGAAGACGCATAAGCGTGTACAGAATGAGGACGGCTCCTACAAGATGCACAAGGAGTTCGACCGCTTCGTCCTGCGTAAGAGTATGAGCATGGCGCAGCGCAACGCCAAACGCGCCGTCATGCCCACGCCAATGCTCCAGAAGTTCCTCGAGTACTTCGTAAAACGTGCGGCCGGCGATACAAAGGCCGAGATACCCTACAACCCGCGCAAGCTCCCAGCAGATTACAGGGTGCTGCCCGATAATGTGGGTGGGGCATCATCTAAGAAGCCCCTCACAAAGGGTGTCGTCGAGTACAACCTGAAGGCCCTGGGCCCGAATTACCTTGAGGTCCTCGAGGTCGTCGAGTACGAGGCCGAGCTCATGATCGCGGCCAAGCCCGGCATAGCGCTGCCGGACGCGGATCAGTACAAGATCGACTCCATTCTTCAGTCCCTGGGAGCCATCTGGACGGACAACAGGTACTGGAGGATCCCGAGAAGGTGATGAATTGAGCGGTATTGAGGTCCTAGAGAGGCTGCGCCAGGAGGCCATCGACGAGGTCGCCCCCTTCTACGTGAAGCATGGTAATGCTAGGCTGTACCATGTTTTCTGGATGTCCAGTGGTGTGCCAATAACTTGTCTCTGTGGTAAATATACTCTGAGTTCGGACGATTCTACCCAGGATAAGGAGAAGATACATCAATATCTCGGCGCCAAAACGGTTGTCAAGACAAACCCCACTCTCAGGTTACCGGTTATGGCAATAGTACCCCCCGAGGAGGTGGCAAAGGCATGTCTCCGTCGCCATGATCACCTCATAGACTTGAAGGTCGAGGCAAAGAGGGAGAGCCTCAAGGCCGAACTAAGAAAGATTGGCGACGACCTGGAGGAGATTATTGGGGACCACGTTTTCCTCGCAATACACACCTTAGATACGGAGCCTCTGCACCGTCTCGCGGATGTGATTGGCCTCCTTGTAGTCGACGCCGAAATTATGAGGATGCTCAAGAAGCACAGGCCAGCAGAGACGGAGACGTTACTCAAGGGGCTCGAGACAGAGAAAAAAGGAGGGAATAGCCCATGAAGGTAACCCTGTCTCCTAAACAGTACGAGGTGCTCCCCATGCGTCACAGCATGAAGAGCAAGGCACTCACGAAGGGCGACATAATGGGCTTCCTCGAGGACAAGGGAGTCGATAACGTAGCCTTCCTCAAAGAGAAGGGGACGGGAGAAGACGTGGTTGCCTTCCAGATCGATTTCCAGCCCATGAGACTCGAGGGGGGTGGAAGCAAAACCGCGGCTGCCCGCAAGTTCAACATCAAGTTCATCGTCCCAAACATCTGGCGGGAGGTGGGGAAGCGGAAGAAGCTCGAGTACTGCGAGAAGGAGAGCTGGCGGATCCTCTACTGGCACCTCGTCAACAAGCTCACGGCCCTCGAGTACGGGGTCGACGGCTTCGCCGAGGCATTCGCGCCCTACATAACGATCCAGCTCACAAACGACTCGAGCGTAACCGTCGCGGACATCCTCAGGAAGGAGATCATTGAGGGTGATATGCGGAGGCTCACGAGGCTCGCCCTCGAAGACCAGAGCAGCCAGCCACGCAGATTCGTGGAATCCACCACGGAGGAGATGAAGGAGGGCGAGGGCTGATGAGCAAGGAGAGCGCGGCCCTCAGGGCCATCACGTGGACCCGCTTCATGTTAGACAAGCTCAACAATGATCTCCGCCTTCTCGCGTACATGGCCGCAAACGACGTCTCGCCCGACGACATCGAGGACGTCGCCGCCGAGATACTCGAGTACCTGGAGAAGACCAGGGAGGAGGAGAAGCCGCATGACTGAGGAGCCGTCTGATTGGCGAGTGGACGTCACCCTCGACCGTGGGGCTCTCGCCAAGGACATCAACACGCTGGTGCGTATCCTGGCGCGGCAACGGGTGTTCTGCCTCGTCTCCGCCTCAAGCCAGGAAGAGGCCCTCGAGAAGGCGAAGGCGCAGCTCCAGCGGTCCCTCAAGACCCCGATGTGCTACGTCAATGCCCTCAACCCACGGAAATTACCCACGTAGAACGCTTGGGAAGTGAAACCATGTGTTGGAAACAGGAGTGGGCGAGCACGGTGAACAACCTCAACTGGGCCATACTGCACACCGAGAGGGCGAAGGCAAAACTTGAGGGACGGATCGCCGGATTCGAGCACTACACCCTCGGGAGGTCGGAGGTCGAGAAGGCCCGGCAGGGAGTCGCCGAGTGTGAGGTCCTGATCGCCGCCTTCAAGGAATCCCAGGAGAGGTTGAAGAAGCTAATAGACGAGGTCGGTATTTCCAGGACCGACAACCCAGCGAGAACCAGGACACTCATGAGTGATGATCATACATGAGGTTTCGAATAGTATTTTTTATTTTGAGTGCAATGCTAATCGGAATTACATGCCTCGGCCTCATCGTCTTGATCCTCGTGCTGTTTAAGAGGGTTAAGGGCACAGTCGGCCGGGGCCGCTGCAAGCAGACAGACCAGGATAAGGGGCGCCTCGATAAGGCATGTAACCTGCACTTGGGACGCCTCCACCCGAGGAAAAAGGACGTCAAGGTGGTCACGCTGACCGGGGAGCAGGTCACACTGCAGGAGATGAGGCGCCGTGCGGTCAGGCCGATGAAGGAGTAGCAAGTTGACTAACAAGAAAATGAGCAAGAAAAGCCGGAAGAAGAGACTAAAGGAAAAGAGGTCGAAAGTAAGGGAGAGGTAGATGAAATTGGAAGTGGACCGGAAGGAGCTGAGTGCTATCCACGCAACGATCATCTTGGTGCTGATAAGCCTAATCGTGGCGGTGTTTGTGGCCTATTTCTTCGGGAGTTTGCTAGGCCAATGGTAGAATGTCCAGATTGTAGAGGGGAGATGGTGAAGACCAAAAGGGGCTTGGAGTGCCTAAACCCGAGCTGCGATGTGATCCTGGTCTCGACCAAGAGGGGCCACGGTTGGGAGGAGACAAGGGTGGTAAGGAGGGCGGCTGTCATTGAAGGAGGAAACGTAAATGGGTAGAAATTGGCAGGCCTTCCTGGGGGCCCTAGAGAAGGACCACAAGAAGTTCGCCGAGGCCGTAGTCGACCACCTGGATCCTCCAAAGTACGCCATCGAACAGCTCAGAAAATTGGATTACCTGTGTCATTTCTGCTGGAGCCCCCGAATGGACTACTGCTTCCTCTGCTTGAACGGCGTATGCGAGGAACACGCGAAAACCTACGTCGGAGAGAAGACGAAGCTGGAGTGGTACGTCTGCCCGAACTGCCAAGAGGTTCACAGCGAGAAGGAGATCCTCAAGAGGGTTGGGGCCGAGGATGAGGAGTATTGGCTTGAGGATCAGGAGGCGGCTATTGACTTGTTAGGGAGAGAAAGTAAATGGGCTATAGAGAGATCCCCGTAAGAGATGCAGGTATTGTGTAAGGAGAGAGGCTTGAAGGATGAGCGAGAATAGGCGAGAACTTAGGGAGATCAAGGAGATCAAGTTGGCCTATTTCTTCGGGAGTTTGCTAGGCAGGGAGCTGTTTTAATTGAGTGGGGAAGCCTCAAAGAATATCGATTTAGGACCAAAAATTAATGAAAATGAATTATTGCCTGAGCTAGGCAGTAACTCCCTGTATAGTATAGTAAAGGAAATTGAATTTATTACTTATCTAGGCAGTATTAATACTTCCACCGACAAAGAGGGGAGGGATCAATTACTGCCTGAGCCAGGCAGTAATTATAAAATAATAGGCACAATCTTTGGAAATTATGATCTTAATCGGGTAGTGATTTACTTCATCAATCATGGTGCTTCCACTTCGTCTATTCTCATATCTCGATTAGGTATCCCTGAAAAATCCGTCTTCAATTATATCCGTCAATTAGGACAGTGGGGCATCATCTACCCCGTCAAGAAAGCTAGAGTAGGCTTCACCTCAGGTAACCGTGAGAGTGGCCGTATCCCCGACGTCTGGCAGACACCGGAAGCTACAACAGACCAGGTTCTCGAGGCCACCCAGCTCCACAGGAAGCTGAAGTTTCCAAAATATGCGATGTCCGAGAAGCTGGCACAGTCAATATTAAACGACTATTTCCTGCCTAAACACAGAAAGGAAACGACCATCAGAGACTTGAAGGAGATGGTTGAGGCAACAGGCATACCTAAGGCCGAGGTGTTAGATGTCACCAACTTCGTGTGTAGGTATCTTGGGGAGGCCGGGATCAAGGTCTGGAGGTGAACCTTATGAGAAAAGACAAGAACGGTCGCCGCTTTCGAGTGCTGATCGGCAACATGGTTGAGAAAGACGACGTACCGATCGAGGACGATGTGCCTGTGGAGGACGACGTTCGGATAGAGGAAGATGAGGTGGTTGAAGAATTACTTGAGTATCCTCCTGAGGATGTGGTGGTGGGTAAGCCGGAGTCCACAATCACGTATGGCGAGGCCCATCTCCTTGAATGTCCTTGTGGCGCCGTTTTCTCGAGTAGGCTCTCGGCGTGTCCCGGGTGTGGCACCCTGAGGAAGGGACCGCTAAAGTGTGACAACACAGAAGGTTTCGAGCTCGTTCCTGAACTCTCGGTTTTCAGGGGACGGGCAGTCTGAATAAAACCTGCTTTAACATAGTGGGAATAAATACCTGACCCCTTTTCGGGGACAGGTGGTGCTTGCCTAGCATCTTACTATTCTTCACATCTTAATATAAACGTAACCTACACTCGCAGAGCCCATATATCCCACCGAGTCGAAGTCTACGCGATGGCTGATTAAGCCAACCTCGGGTGTTACCTGGGAAGTAATGTAGGAGACATCGAGTATTCAAGGAAGGGAATGTTTTTAATTCCCAGTGAATCCCTCTAAATGGGGATGAATGTGGAGAAGAGGAGGGAGGAGGAGTTCCTCGCCAAGGTCTGCCAGGGCGGTAGGGTCACCGTCCCTCTGACGCTCAGGGAGAAGCTAGACCTGAGGCAGGGAGCGCTTGTTAGGGTCACCATACAGAAGGACGAGGCCTAAGTTGATTTAAGACTTTCAGGGGCCCTCAGCAGGTAGTTCTGCCAGAAGCCCACCCTGATGTAGACGGTGTTCTTATGCCGGATCTGAGAGCCTAAGATGTACAGGCTCGTGGTGACCCCCGGAAATACCTCGAGATTGTCCCACCGGGCCACCCTCCCCTCGAGCATCCAGTAGAGCTTGCCCCCGCGCCTCGTTGATATATCCTGCACGGCCAGGAAGACGTCATTTATCCCGGCGTGTATGGAGACAATGCCGAGGGTCCGATAGTAGGCCTGAAGGATCAGCGCTTCAGCAACAGGAATCCACCTCCTCCACTCTTCGGACATCATTGAGTAATTACAACCAGTTCCAAATAACTTATACCCTTAATATTCTCAATTCAAAGAACCGGGTTCGGAGCGCGGGGAGATCTTCAGTCGCTCAGGTCTGTTGCTCGTTGATCCTGTCCCTGTTGGCCTTGCGGTAGGCTCTGTGCCGCACCTTGATCCTGTCCCTGTTCGCCTCGTAGTAAGCTCTCTGGTAGGCTATACTCCGCTCCTTGATCCCGTCCCTGTTTGCCTCGTAGTAGACTCTGATCTTGTCCTTGTTTGCCTCGTAGTAGGCTTTACTCCGCTCCTTGATCCTGTCCCTGTTTGCCTCGTAGTAGACTCTGATCTTGTCCCTGTTCGCCTCGTAGTAGGCTTTACCCCGCTCGTTGATCCTGTCCCTGTTGGCCTTGCGGTAGGCTCTGTGCCGCACCTTGATCCTGTCCCTGTTCGCCTCGTAGTAGGCTTTACTCCGCTCCTTGATCCCGTCCTCGTTTGCCTCGTAGTAGGCTCTAATCCTGTCCCTGTTGGCCTTGCGGTAGGCTCTCTGCCGCTCGTTGATCTTGTCCCTGTTGGCCTTGCGGTAGGCTCTGTGCCACTCCTTGAGCCTGTCCTTGTTTGCCTCGTAATAGGCTTTACTCCGCTCGTTGATCCTGTCCCCGTTGGCCTCGTAGTAGGCTCTCTGCCGCTCCTTGATCCTGTCCCTGTTGGCCTTGCGGTAGGCTCTGTGCCACTCCTTGAGCCTGTCCTTGTTTGCCTCGTAGTAGGCTCTGATCCTGTCCCTGTTGGCCTTGCGGTAGGCTCTGTGCCGCACCTTGATCCTGTCCCTGTTCGCCTCGTAGTAGGCTTTACTCCGCTCCTTGATCCCGTCCTCGTTTGCCTCGTAGTAGGCCTTCTTACGCTCGTTGATTCTGCTCTTGTTTGCCTCGTGGTAAGCGTTCTGCTGCTCCCTGATCTTGTCCTTGTTTGCCTCGTAGTAGGCTTTCCGGTAGGCTATACTCCGCTCCTTGATCCTGTCCCTGTTTGCCTCGTAGTAGACTCTGATCTTGTCCTTGTTTGCCTCGTAGTAGGCTTTACTCCGCTCGTTGATCCTGTCCCTGTTGGCCTTGTAGTAGGCTCTCTGCCGCTCCTTGATCCTGTCCCTGTTGGCCTCGTGGTAAGCTCTCTGGTAGGCTCTATAGGCTTCCCTCTGCTCGTTGAGCTCCGCCAATGTCATGCTTCCCCTCTTTTAATGACTTCTTTATTTCTTCCCTAGTAATATCAGGCCACGTCTCCAGGAGCTTCGATATGATCCTGTTGACCACCAGGCGCTTGAAGCCCTCCTCACCGATCCCCTCCGAGTATAGACCCCGGTGACCGCCCTTCCCCGTCGCCTCACCGTAGTCGATGTACCCCTCCTCAACGGCGTCATTAAGGAAGTTGATTATGGACGCCCTGCTTATGGATTCCCTATCAGTGGACGGGTTCTTCAAATACATCTTGTTGATCTCCGTCCAGGCATCCCTGCTGATCACGTTCTTCCCCCTCGCCCATACGAGTCTGAGTGCCAGCTCCTGGTAGTCCTTGAGGACTGTCCTGAAGCCTTCCTTCTTTGTGTTGAAGATAACCATTTCGTACCACCGAATGGTGATATGTTTAGGTTTTATTTAAGATTTAATGCCGCTACGCTCATGCGTAAACGCCCTCAAACTACGATACTTGCTTCTATCTTTATCGATGTCGGGGCCTCCCCGGAGTACGTTATCACCAGCGTCGCGTCGATCGAGAAGTTCACGGTCGACGGGTACGCGTAGTCCTTGCCGCCCGTCGCATGGATCGTGTTATTCCCGCTCTGAAGCCAGGTCTTCACGCTCTGGTTGAAGTACTTCTCCGCGTTTACCTCAGACCCTCCCCAGGTAAGCGGGGCTACCTTCTGGTCGTTGAAGTAGATGTCGAGCCAGTTGCTGCCCTGATCGCATACCGCGTCCCCCTGCAGCAGGGCGTCGTACACCGTGGTCTTGGCAGGATCCCACGTGAACGAGACGATGAAGGGACCGGTATCGTTCGTCATCCAGTTCCAGGGGATCTGAAGTTTATAGCTCTTCCAAATCGGATTGGTTATGGTGCTCCTTCCCGGTACCGGTACCACACCTCCAGGAAAGAGCGTATTCAGAATTGGAAAGGGCCAAAAATTGAAGGGTCCCCTAAACACCGTTGACATATCTCATGCCCGCACATCAGACTGTATCGAGATTAGCTTTAAATATTCACCCTCATCGCTCACACCCTCGGATAGCTCACTCCCCAGAGCCACCTGTTGACTCCGAAGAAATACGCCACGCCCACAGTCATAAGTACTATGGCATAGCCCCAGGGGAGCATCAACGGTATTGGGGCGTAGATGCTTAGTATCTCCATCAGGGACATGTTCCGCAGATCCCCCGACCTATTGTAGCGCCTCGGCAACGTCAGGAGCGAGAGGAAAAACACCATCAACACCACAATCGACGTGAGCCAGATGAGCCTGTCAATGGTGAAAGCCGAGAACAGCATCCAGTATAACACGCAGATACCGGCAATCTTGACCGCCACTCCATAGAGAATGCTTGGGCCGGGCTCAAAGCGCCCCCCCTCCAGCCTCGCCCCCATCTTGACGAGTATGTTCGACCTCTCAGACTGCCCTATCTCCTTGAGGTGCCCCGACCAGGATATCTGAAAAAGGATCACGGCGAAGACGTAGATGAGGTATAGCGGGCCGAGCGGCGTGAGCTCCATGTGGCCGAGGAACCATGCCCAGGCCGCCATAGAGGTAAAGCACAAGCTGATGCTTATGAAACCGAACAGGGACTCCTTGCTCAGCCCCTCGTTGTAGCCGTGGCCCAGGGCGACCCACATAACCAGCGAGGCCATGGCCGGAAGCGGGTTGGGTGAGATAAGGTACGTAATTACGACCCCTATCATTGTCAGGATGATGAGACCCCAGTGGATGACGTTGTGGGCGAGGGGCAGACTTATGGCACCCGAGATCAGCGGGTGGTGCTGTTTGCCAGGATCCTCTCGGTCATACCCCATCACGGTGTCCATGAGTGAGTTCTCGCCGAACGAAAAATAGTGGACAAGAAGGGCATAAACGGCGAGCACTACAACGGTACCAGAAATTGGGTTTCCGGAGAGGAACGGAACGAGGACAAGGAGAACCGATGCCGGCGCTGTCTGGGCCCTGAAGAGCTGAAGCCAGGACTTAAGGCTCAAGGTCCCTTGCCTCGGTGTAAGTGGTGGGCTGTTCCAGGATACTGTCGAGGAGGTTCACAGCGAACTTAAATCGTCGGACTATCTCCGGCCTTCTAGGCTCGTGCCCCTCTTTATCTAGGATAAACACATCGTTCGGTGAGATCTCAATACACCTGATGTAGCACTCGCGGATAAAGCGGGCATCCTTTTCGTTCTTCATTCTAACCGAACCTCTCGATGAGGCCACTAATGCACTTGTTGAAGTCGATGAAGGCGGCGGAAAGCGCCCTCGATTCACTGGCCAGCCTCGTGATCGACTTTTTTATGTAGGACAGGTTTTGTGGCTTCTCGGAGGCCTCTATGGCCGCCGTCAGCTTTTCGAGGTCCTCGCAGAGCCTTTTGGCCGTCTCGTTCCAGTTCTCCCCGCAAGTCATGATCTGGTCTACCTTCTGCTTCATCTCCTTCCTGAGGTTCTCCCCGAGGAGGTGGCCGATCACTCCCGCCATTTACAGCGCCTCCAGAAGTGGCTTGAGCTTGGCTATCGCGGCTTCGTTCCTCCCGAGCTCATCAAAGACATCCTTCATCAGGAAGGTGGCCATGGGCATCGACTTCCTGCCGTAGAATTTAATGTGGCCCAGTCTCTGTGCATCGCGGAACGTGTAAACGTCACCGTTGGCCATCACCTTGTTAGCTAGGTACGCCCACTTGACGGCATCCGGTGTCACGTCTATCTGGGCGTCGACGGTGTATTTGCCCTGCTTGGAATCTAAGACTATCAGCTTCCCGTCCTGGATTATCCAGTCCGTCTGTGTTATGATGTGTTTCTGGTAGTCGGCCTGGGTTATGTTGTGCTCGAGGTCGTTGTCCATTATGTTCAGTCTGACTATCATCCCGCCGGGGTACCCATACTTCTTCTGTATCGACGAGACGTCGACCTCCTTGTTTATGCTGAGGACGAGCTCCACCACGAGCCTGACGACGTTTCCCTTAATCATCTCCTTCAGCTGGGTGAGGAAGCCGGGCCTGATCGGCTTAGCCTGGGTTATCGCATCGACGGCGTTGTTGATTGGCACCGCGTACTCACCGGTCAGCTTCGGGTCCTTCCGCTCGACCTGGTGTCTTATATCCATGCTCAGGGGTATCTTCCCGAAGACTGGGACATTATACTCCTGTCCGAGGCCATCGACGACGCTGCCCCCGAAGATGTCCATCTTCTCCTCGCCCACCTTGAAGTAGCTCATGTTCTCGATGAGGCCGAGTATAGGCATCTCGAGGTCCTTGTGAAGCTGCAGGGCCTTCCTGGCGTCAAGGACGTGGGCCGGCTGTAACACTATGATGGAGCCCAACAGTGAATCCGCGAAGACCTTGCCGAGGACCTTGAACTCGTCTCCTATCCCTGCGGGGCAGTCCACGACCAGGTACTTGCACTTCCAATCGGTCTCCTCTATCGTGTCTCTGAGGAGCTGCCCGTACTGGTCACCGGTCATGCTTACCCCCCTGTCGCCCATCAGGAGGGAGATCGAGAAGAGCTCCATCCCGTTGTAGTCAATCGGATGGAACTCCTCCCTGAAGAGCTCTATTTTCGCCCCTGTCAGGTCTAGGAAGTAACCCACATTCGACGCCGAGAAATCCGCGTCCAGGAGCCCGGTCTGAAGACCCTTGTCCCTCATGGTGAGGGCTATGTTAGTGCTAATCAGCGTTTTTCCGACGCCACCTTTCCCGGATAGCACCAAGACTGCCAGAGGTTTCTGAACGGTCATTACTCTCGGTAAGACGGGTCCGTGGGCCTGGACTCCGCTCTTAAACCATTCGCCGGTTTGGTTCTGGAAAATGGACCAGCCAGGCGGGGCAGACCGCCTGGTAGCGTCCCCCGACCATCCTCACGAGTCCCGCGTTCAGAACCACACCATATTCTCGAGGCTGAAGCAGCACCACTATTACCGCTCGATTATCCTGGCCGTGAATCCGTGTTTCCTGAGCCCGTCTATCACCCCGCCCCGTGCCTCCTCACTAGCAGCCACTCCGGTGGGGCGTTGGGTCGACTCCGGGATAATTACCTCCCTGATCAGCCCCATCCTGTCCTTCTTGGCTATCTCCTTCACGATGCCCCCTATCTCTCCCAGCTCAGAAGCTATCAGTTTCGCCTCATCCGTCTTCCACTCCCCCGCCGTTGTCGAGTAGTGTGATATCTTGTCCTCAAGGCCGTCAATTTTAGCTATCAGCGTCTCTCTTTCCTTAGACGCCATAGTTTCCTTCAGTTCGGTGACTGATGATCTCGTCTGATCAAGCTGGGTCTTGAGCTCCCTTACCTCAGGTGACTCTTCCCCCCTCTTTCCCAAGCCGTCCACCTTATCTGCGAGGGCCTTTATCGACTTCTCGAGATCCCCGATGGTCTTGTCCTGGAGGGATTTTTGCAGTGAATCGACCTTCTCCTTGAGCTCCTTGACGTCGTCAGACTCCCTGGGGGCCGAGGTTATTGGCCTCCTTATCGATCTTAAGCTGAAGGCCTTTTCTGGATCACCACACAGTTTACCGTTCTTGTCGATGTACTCGGTGACCTCCTCGTACTGGCCCTCGACCTGAGGCATGGCGTTCCTTATCGTATTCGGGAGGTCCTTCACAAGGTCTGCCAGGCTCCTCTCGAGGTTTTCGAGCTTCTTCTCCTTGTCCCAGTCCTGCCTAAACCTCGAGACGTCCCTCTCGGTGTAGCCTCCGGAACCATAGCCTTGTCCTCCCCAGGACTGTTGCCCCTGTGAGCCTCCTCCGTAGCCAGTCGGAGGTTGTCCGTAGCCTTGGTTACCCCAGCCCATCCCCCCCCATCCGGACTGCTGTCCCTGACCCATCCCCATCATGCTGGGGTTAACGGGCCACGACTGTATCTTCCCCTCCTGCGTCGCCTTGGTGAGTGCCATGTTGTATCTCATGGCCAGGAAGTTGGCGAGGTTCTGGGTTATCCCCTTGTAACCGAGGATTATGCCTATCAGTGCCTGTGGATGGACTCCTCCAGGTGTATCCTCCGCAAGGAGCATTATGTCGTTCTTGACCTTGGCCGGGACGTCGGGGTGGTCAAGGATCCTCTCGAGTATCTTATTGGCGTCGACCTCACCCTTCAAAAGGCCCCTGTCTTCCTCTCCGGGGGCCCCCCCTTCGCCCTTTTCCCCAGCTTTGAGCTTCTTAGCTGCCCCTTTTGCGGACCTGCTGATCGGTCCCTTGATCATTCCCAGTTCCGTTTTTGTCATTCCCAGTAATTGTGACAGTTCGTCAAGACTGACATTTATATCCCTTTTCAGTATTTCCTTGACTATGTCCCTGTTGCTCAGGCCCTTACTGCGCAGAAGCTCAACGGCCTCTGCCAGTCCACTCTCACTCCCTGCCAATTCACCCTCACCACCCGGCAGTTCACCCGCCCATGGCCCCTTATCCTCTGCCATTTCAATCGAAAAAACTAATACCATATCGCAGATATAAGCATCAGCATGAGAGATAGAACAAAGGTGTCTGTCATTGGCGCCTCCATCTCTGGCCTGAGCGCGGCCCAGGAGCTGGTGGAGAGGCTGCCCGAGGCGAGCATAGAGGTCCTTGATTCGAAGTCCTCCCCAGGGGAGAGAACCGTCTGCGGGGGAGGGATAAGCAGGGTCATGATGGAGAAGGTGGGCCTCGAGGTCCCCGAGGAGTTCATAGCCTCACCGATGCGCACCGTGAGGATCTACGCCCCCAACAAGAGATTCTGGGAACTATCGGGCAAGACGGACTACGGGTACGTTCTCCACAGACAGGCCTACGAGGAGCATCTCACCGAGGAACTCCGGAACAAGGGAGTCGTGTTCAGGTTCGGGAAGAGGGTGGTCTTCAGAGAAGGATATAACTACAACTCAAACGATCAGTTGACTCTTTATCGAAATATACCCTCTATGTCCTCCTCCAACGCCGTAATAGGCGCTGACGGTATATCCGGGGCCTCCACCCAGTACCTTGAGAGATATCCCTCAAAGGACAAGTATGTCGGGGTACAAGTAACAGCCACGATCAAGGGACGCCCACCGGATCTTCTCGAGATCTACTTCGGCAGCAGGTACGCCCCAAGGGGCTACGCATGGGTGTTTCCGGAGGGAGGTGACAGGGCAAGGGTCGGGTTGGGTGTCCCCTTCACGGGCACGGAGAACCAGGCCCAACTGTTGAAGAACCTCCTGGAGGATCTCAAGGCCGAGCCGGTGACGCACATGGAGGCCAAGGTTATACCGACGGGTCCACCCCCGAGCAACTTGGTCTTCGGGAAGGTCCTCCTCGTCGGCGATGCCGGCCACCTGTGCGACCCACTACACGGCGGTGGAATAGCTAACGCTGTAGCGTCAGGAAAGGCGGCAGCCAGGGCCGTCGCAGAGGGGAACCTGGACCGGTACAATTCCTACGTCAAGTGGATAACGAAGTCAAACACTCTCAGGTACAAGTTCAAGCGGATAATCACGGGAATGGACGACGATGACCTCAACGACCTCGTCAAGTCCCTGGAGGACTACAAGCCCAGGACCATGAGGCTCTCCTGGGCCCTCATGCACGCGGTCGTCACCCTGGGAATGAGAAATAGGAAGTTCCTCACCAAGCACAAGATGCTGAGGAGGCTGGCCTGGGGTCACTAGAGATTGATAGTCTGAACGACTTCACCTAACAGCACCCGACTCAACACGACGCTACACGATAAGACTCGACTCTACCGGACGCGGGGGGTCTCCATATTATAATTAATAGAATCCATTATACTCTATAGAATATACTATAATTAGTTATCTTAGTATGTTCATTTTATTTTTTTTAGTTGTTTAAATCAAAACACACCAAAAAATACGTATTTTTTGTTTTGCTTTTTTGAATTGAAAAACGCAAACCTTTTATTTAAAAAGCGTTTTGTTTAACACGCTTATGCTTGAAGCATAAGCAACCGATAAGGGCAAAGGAAATATGAGCGCCCTAAGCGTATCAAAAAGCCTAAGCTCTTAAATGAAGTCTAAGCTTATTGGGACTGGTTAAGCTTAGAGACAAGACCGAAAATCCAACCTTCCCAGCGTTTAGGGCGCATGGGGATAGGTCTTTTCATAGTTAAAGGTTCAACCAGATGTTTTGCTCAGGTTTACAGTTAAAAACCTGTGACAATGTACGATTCATCAGACCCCTCTAAACCGCACTTACTCCCGCAGGGATTGTTATGCCGTATCTTGGAAGGTGCGTCAACTGTAACTGGGCTTGCATAGCCGAGCTTGAGAGCGAAGTCAAGGGCGTTCTCCGTAAGCACTCGGAGAAGAGACACGGGACTAGCCGACACACGGTCAGCCGGATCAGCAGGGAGGAGTATTACTTCTACAAGAAGTTCTGGGACAGCCCCATATTCTGGAGAGCGTGGAATGGTGGCAAGCTCAGTGAACCCACACCTATTTCTGCAGAGGGAGCATAGGCGGGGAGTCAGGGTCGATTTCTCAGGGCTCCCACAAAGGGAGAAGAGAACGTATGGAAAACCAAGAACAGGCTCAGGTAGAGCCACAGGAATTGGAGACGCAGACAGTCGTCTCCCCCAAGGACGCGCTGGTGGACACCATCATAGAGAGATGGGGCTACCACGCACATCGGAGGGCACTAGCGTCCCTGCTGATGAAGAGCACCAGCGCGGAGAGGACCAAGGTGACGCAGATCGGGAAGCAGATAGCCGGGAGGCTGTCAGCCTACCTAGCCGAGGGCACGGATGTCCGAGGCGAGGTCGTCACCCTACAGGGCGAGCTGGCTCAGGCGCAGTCCGTCCTGAAGACCAGGGCTCAGCCCATCTACGACAAGATGGCCCCCTTCGTCAAGGCCGTCAGCTACCTCGACCGGATAGTGATACCCGGTCAGATAGAGGCGGTGACGGGGAAGAAGCTAGAGCCAAGGACTGAGATAAGCCTCTCAGTCCTCAAAGCCTTGGCGAAGCCACCGAAGTAATCCCCCTTTTTTGCCGAGGTTCAATGTGCTGTCCCGCTTTAGCACACCGACTCGGAGAAGCGGGAGAAGGGAGTCCTTGAGACGATAAACCTGAGGAGGGGTCAACCCGCTGAGCGGGCAGAAAGGGCGGCGAGTCAGGCACCCTTGACGATGTGCCATCAATCCAAGGTTGGGTAAGCCATGTGGCACATGGTGGGAAAGACCTGCGCTTCCTCCGAGCTACCTAGCCGTCCCTGCGTCCGCTCGCGTCCCCGCCCCGAGTACCGGCGACGGTACGGGCGAGTCCCTTAGATCCCGTGTGGATCGACCCAGAAACCTCCAGTAATGGGCATGGAGGTGTTACGCAGGTGCGTATATCGTCCATGGGGACTGCCTCAAGGTTTCACGGATTAGGCGAAGCTGTCCAAGAAGTCGGGTTTAACGGTTGTAGCCTTAATGATGTGCGACTTCCCCCCAGCGCGAGGCGCGTGCGCGGCACGAACAGCTGGGCCAGCCCCATCAGGGGCGGGTGGCGTAAAGATTGGAGGATACGCATGAGCGTAGTACAGAAGCTGGGTGTTCTGCGTAAGAACACCGTGATACACACGGAGGACATCACCTTCAAGGTCGAGAAGGGCACCATCGTTGTGGTGTCCTCGGACACCCTCAGGTTCAGGGACAAGGACCTCGTCGCCTACAGGAAGGGTGATGACTTCTACGTGAGGTCTGAGTTCTCACCTATTCCGTACAAGGTTGTTTTTCCTGACGGTGGCGTCCCGTACCCCTTCACCATGCTCTAACCTTTTTCTGATTGGAGGAATAATAGTATGCCGACGATTGAAGGTGCAGCCAAGCACCTGATGAGCCTCGGTGAGCCCACCGACATCGTAGCAATGGCGATCTGGACCGAGGATGATGTCCTCGGGAAGGCCAAGGAGCGGAGGATCGCCCTCACCGAGGAGCAAGCACAGGAGATCCTCGAAACGATTGATCACAAGCAGGACGCCTCGATAGGCATCTCCTGGGACACCATCGACGCCTACCTCAACGACTACGTGCGAGAGCACGCGGAGGGGAAGCTGAGGTTCATAGAGCTGCTGAAGCAGACGTTCGAGAGCAGCAGTGGCCTGACGCCACAGTTCTCACACTTCTACAAGGTATTCCGCAGAGACTTCACTGACTTCCTGAAAGGACGGGGGATAACAAGGATGACCTTCAACAGGATGCACTTCGAGGTCTCAGGGTTCTTCGAGATGCCGGGTGGGCAGATCTGGTACTTCAACACGGGCGATGTCCGGCGATTTCCGGCCTGTAGGACGCAAGGTATGCTGCTGCGTACAGCCAAGAGCCTCCAGGACTACACTGGAGGGACGAACTGCTTCGCAAGGATGGACGATAAGAATGCATTTATCGGGGACTTCGATAGGACAGTCCATATCTTTTGGAGGAAAAATCGGATGGTGGATGATGAGACTAGGAAAGAGATACTCGACATGGCTTACACAGTGTTCAACAACGACGGCATAGAGGAGTTCGTCCCCGAGCTCGAGAGCTTCTCGATGGAGGCAATCACCCTGAAGACGGGTGTGATGAGGGATCTTCCAGATAAGAAGCTCGTCAAGGCTGCCACACACGCGGCCTTCGTAGCCATGCTCGGCGGCTTAAAGGTCGATGAGGCGGTCGACCTCGTGCTCAAGAACCGAGACGACATATTGAGTTAAGCTTTTGGAGGAATATGACCTACACGGCACAGGACGTCAAGGCGATGGATATCGCCCAGATAGCTGATCTCATCAAGCAGAAGACCGGCAAGCCGATTGACTCGGGCACCGGCGTCTTCCTCGCCATGGCCCACGGATGTTCGAGGGCGGGGGGACCCGGAGTATTGGCCATCAACCTCGACTCGGGCGACAGCGGGGTCCGGGCACCGGACTATAGTGGGCTCGCGGAGCTCTTCAACGGGCCAGATGTCCCCGAGGAGATCCGGCCAGAGTACACCGTCAGCATACCACGCCCCGACCAATTCCTAAAGGTCTACGACATGGCCAGGAACGCGGACCCCGAGGTCTACCGTAAGTTCGTCGAGGACATCATGGGTCTGATCGTCTGGGGCATGAGGGAGTACAGGGGGAGCCTCAACATCTACCCCGACTCGAAGACCAGCTTCTACTGGACATTCATGGAGAAGGGCCGGGTCGTCTTCAACGGAGGCCTCATCAACCATGGCGGCGAGGAGCACCCAAGCTGGAGCGTGCACACGTAAGCCCTTTTGGAGGAACATGGAATCAGACTATCCTAAGGGAGTCGAGGACCTGGGGGTCTTCAACAAGCCGGAGCTTATCAGGAAGTGCCAGGAGAACACCTGGCTAAAGCGCTGGGGCGTAGCCTTCCGGGAGGACCCCTTCATGGAGACCGACTACGGCTACAACTTCATGCGCTACGAGACCATCGACGAGCTCCGCAAGTTCTTCAAACACGGCAACTGGGCCATCCGCTGCGGCGCCGTCCACGAGAACCTCTGCTTCGTGCAGCAGGTCAACGGAGGCGACGAGTGGTGGGTCATCAAGAAGTTCCCGTACGGGGAGCTCATCGGCTTCGAGAGCATATCTTTCAGCCACATAATAAGCAACCCCAAACCCGCCATGACCTTCGAGGCCATGGTTGATCACCTACTCAAAGCCACCGAGGAGCGGTGTTTTGGAAGAGCAGTGTTTTGGAGGATACGCATGGGCGTAATAGTTCAGACGATTCTAGCCCTGAAGGGCAGGTACGACTACGTACTGCAGGCAGCGGATGAGATCAATACCGGGAGTCTTGAGACGGACCTCGAGAGGCTCGTGTTCGAGTCCTTTGAGGCTCTGAGGCCCCTCAGAAGCGAGTACGTGGTAGTCGGGGACCTCAAGGACGACACCGGCAAGGTGTATGAGCAGATAGGCGTCGGTGAGTTCATAAGGCAAAGGTCAGGCGGGGACACCTACGGCTCGAACTTCAGGCCAGACAGTGAGTGGTCGAGGAGACGTTTTGTGGAACTCATGAGGGAGCACGGCCACCTGGTCACCCCTCACGTCAGGGCCTCGATCCAGGAGGACTTCGGGAGGCTGATGCAGATCACCAGGGACCTGAAGCCCTACGACGAGATCACCGTATCACTCGAGGTCGACCCGCCGATCACCGTGCACAGGCACACCTGCAACAAATACTCCAATCACCTCCTCGAGATGGATGAAAAGAGGGTGGTGAAGCTCTTCCTGAGGACCTCGGACTCGGAAAAAATCGTCTATAACAAGGTGAAGGACGACGAGTCAGGCTACTGGCCCGGTGTCCTCGACGTGAGCTACGAGGCGAACATCCCAGTGGTCGAGGACCTCATAGACTACCTGGTCAAGATCTACAAGATGGCCGGCGAACTGGTCGACGAGACCAAGAGACACAACGAGCCCCTCATGGCCGAGATGGACACACTAGCTAGCGCGTACAAGGTCTCAAAATGCCTGACATAATTCGCAAGTTCGCAAAAAGGAGGCAGTATTATTCGCAAGTTCGCAAATACTGTCGGCCTTAACATGGCTTCTACTGCTCTTTTGGAGGAATAGCAATGAAAATTGGGCAAATGTCCAACTACATCATAAGGCACTACTTCAGCGAGGGAAGATCGGAGAGGGGCTACGGGCTCCTCTTCCTCGGTGCACCCGGGGTCGGCAAGAGCCTCAACGTCGACGAGGCGGCGAAGAAGATCGCCAAGCGACTCGGCAAGGAGTTCACCAAGGTCGTGGTCCGCTGGTCGTCCGAGAAGAAGGCCTTCGTCATAAACGGTGGGAGGGGCCTCGAGGAGGTCCTCGCCGAGGCCGACAAGTACTTCATCTTCACGGACTTTCGGCTCTCAACCATCGAGCCCAGCGACCTGAGCGGCATCCCCAGGAGCAGGGAGGGCATCACGTACTACGACCCGCTGTTGTGGGCCGTGCTGCACTCCGCCGCGCCGGGGATCCTCTTCCTGGACGAGCTCACGTGGATCCAGCGCGAGGACGTCTGGGCCATCACGCCGCAGCTCGTCCTGGATAAGGTCGCCGGACTGACGGCCTTCAGCAAGGAGACCCTCGTCATAGCCGCGGGGAACAGGCCCGAGGACGGCAGCATAGTGCGCCTGATACACAACCCGCTGCTCAACCGCTTCAAGATCATCAAGATAACCTCGCCCACGATCGACGAGTGGGCCGAGTGGATGGGGGAGCGGTACGGTGACGGGTGGGAGAGGAGGACCTACGGATTCCTGAAGCGCTTCTCCGACGACGGCTACCTGCTCATGGTCCCGAAGACGCCGGAGGGCCTAGAGAACTTCCCGACGCCGAGGTCCTGGACGTGGGCCTCACTGGACATCGTGAACGGTTTCGGAGGCCTCGAGGACGTGTGCGGCCTGGTCGGGGAGGAGGTCGGGAGGAAGTTCCGCGCCTTCCTCGACATAGACGTCGACCTCGAGGACCTTCTGAGGAGCCCGGAGAAGTTCGCGGGGCTCCCGTTCGACGCCAAGTACGCTGTCCCCATCATGCTGGCCAGCTGGGTAGGTCAGAACCCGGACAGGGTCGAGGGAGCCTTCCCTCTGCTGGACGCAATGAGCGGGGAGAGGCACGAGTTCACCGTGATGATGTGCATATCCCTGGGCAAGCGCAGGCTCCTCGACTTCCTGAAGAGGCTCTTCGCCTACGACCCCAAGTACAAGGAGGACCTGACCGAGATAACGGAGGGCATCTTCGACCAGATTGCACCGTCACGCTGACACCCTTTTGGAGGAAAATGACAGATTGATTAAGAGAAAGCTACTCTCTGATCTAACAGACGAACAAATACCACCGACCATAGAGGAGGCGATAAACAGGGTGAATACTTCTCTCATGGTTTGCGCTATCGCTGAAGTTCTTGAAGAAGAAGGTGGGGTTGAATATTACAGAGATTTGCTGGATCGTATTCAATACCTGTTAAGAGGATATGATTTCAATGGCAAGTGCCGACTACGACCTGCTTGACAACCCACCTTTTGGAGGATAGCATGGACATCGACAAGATCAGGGCCGATTACGACAAGCTCAAGTCCGCCCTCGTCGCGGCCGCGCCCTTCGTCAACAGCGTGCTGAGCAGGGCGAGGGTCGTCATAAGCACAAGCGTGCCCACGGCGGGGCTGACGGAGCACGGGGTGATAGTCATCAACCCGGAGTTCTGGGTGAAGCTGAGCTGGGGCGGAAAGGCGTTCGTCCTCGGCCACGAGGCGATGCACGGTGCCTTCAGGGACCTCAGACGCCTGGGAAAGCGGGATCAGAGGGCCTGGAACATCGTCTGCGACGCCGTCAACAACGAGATGCAGAAGGATCTGATGAAGATGCCCGGCGACATAGAGGGCTTCGCCGTCACCCTCGAGGGGCTTGGCCTGGAAATAGATCTCAAGGAACTGCAGAAGATGAGCAAGGAGGAGATATACAGGATCCTCCCCGAGCTGCCCGCGAGCCTCTCCTTCTCCGAGGACCTCGGCGCCGGCGACGGCGAGGGCGACGTCCTCCAGGAGGGAGACCCGCAGATCTACGGCGACGGCAGGGAGCGCGAGGGCGAGTCGACCGACGAGAGGTGGAAGGACGCAGTGGCCAGGGGCTACGACGTCCAGAAGAACGTGGGGCGGGTCCCCGCCAGCCTCAAGCGCCTGGTCGACAAGCTCCTCAGGGCGAAGGTGGACTGGACCTCGGTCCTCAGGCAAGCGCTGAGGAACGGCCACGGCCGAGTCGTGGTGTCCTCGTACAAGCGCCCCTCGAGGAAGCACCCGGACTTCCCCGGGATCCAGCGCTACGCGCTGCAGCGTACCTGGAACCTCATCGACACCAGCGGGAGCATCGGCGAGGCCGAGCTCACCCAGGAGCTCAGCGAGGTCTACGTGCAGGCCGGGGACAGGCCCGTCTCGGTGGTGCTGTGGGACGCGGAGAGCTATGGGGTGATCGAGGCCAAGAACAGGAACGAGGTGCTGAATCGGGTACTTACGGGGGTCAAGGGTGGCGGCGGGACGGTGATAGCCCCGGCCCTCAGGACCACCCTCGAGAGGATGCAGTACAGGGACAACGTCGTGGTCCTCAGCGACTTCGACATCTACGACCTCGAGGAGCCCGAGACCAGGCAGCTCCTGTCATCCGTCGCGGCCAAGTCGGGCGTCGCGGTGCTGGTCTCCTCGCGCAGGGAGGTCGACATACAGGGGTGGCGTTTCATCAAGACGAGCCCCGACTGACCTTTTGGAGGAATATGATAGGCATCAGCGTTAGTGATACCACTTATCCTAACCACAGGTCTCTGCACATATCCATGGATGACAGAAACTCCGTGTATGGACACGGTTTCTCCAGTCAGGAGGTACACTCTCAGACCAAGGCATCACTGATCGTCGAGCTCATTAAGCGTCACGGGAAGTGTGAGATCCGCTGGAGTGGAGGGCTATGTGTCCACTGCTACATCAGCGACCAGCTCCTCCTGATCATCAGGCGATTGGCCAACATGAAGAGGAACATGACCGCGAAGCTCTTCGAGGAGCTCGAGGCCAAGCTGGACGACCTGGACGGGTTCGAGTCTGCCCTGGCACCGTATGTGATTGCGGAGCAGCTCACGCCTTTTGGAGGATAGCATGGGCTACGACCAGTGGATCCGGATCGATTTCACCAAGGAGGGATGCGACTATAAAACCATCAAGATCGCCCTCTACCTCGCCTTCCCAGGCATCGTGGAGTACCTAGAGGAGTGCGACACATGGGAACCTGAAGAGGAGGAGTCGAATACGCTCCATTACGAGAAGGATGGAAAGCACCTCTGGGACAACCTTAAGCTCTTCGGGGAGTTCAGCGCCCAGGAGATCTCAGAGAAGCTGGGCTGCACCGTCGAGGTATATTACGAGGGCGAGGATAAGGAGGATGCCGAGAGTATCCGGGTGGTCAACGGAGAGTTAAAAGAACACAGGGTTCTACAGTGGGTGGACGTAGATATTTGACCAGTGACAGTTTTGGAGGATTAAAATGGGAGCAGACATGCTGATTCAGTACATCTACTTCAAGCAGGGCATCGACCTCGAGTCCATAAAGAAGAAGATGCTTGAAAGAGCAGATACGCCCGTCATAATCGCGGAACTACTCGGTAAACCTGATGGATCTCAACATCAGAACTCATACATAACACTGCAGCTTGGATCGGAGAATGACGAGGATGAGAAACCCAAGACAATCGAGGAGCTGACGAAGGAGTTCAAGGAGACCATCAACGAGACCTTCAATTCACTGGAGGACAGGGACGTGGCCAGTTTTGACTTCATGGGCTACACCATATACGTAACTGGCGGGTTGAGCTGGGGTGATGGCCCCACCGAGACGTTCAACACATTTGAGAGATTCTGGGCGATGCCTGAACTGATAACAGATATCCACGAGTAAACCATTTTGGAGGAATGAAATGGGACAAGTACTCAGTGGGGAGAACGCCGAGGTCATCAAGGTCGATAGGTTAACGCTTAAGCATCTCAAGTTCCCCCTCCTCCTGCCGAGGGGCAGCGAGGAGGAGACGCTCAGGGCCGCGAGGAAGGGGTGCAACGTGGGCGACTTCCTTTTAATGCAGGGGAGGGCCTACAGGAGGGTCCGGGGCGGATTCAGGCTAGCCACGAGCGACGACATGGCGGAGCTCCTGGCAGCACAGATGGGCCTTTTGGAGGAATGAGTTTGCCAGAAGACAGCCCTCATCTGGGAGAAGAGTGCTCCTACTGCGGTGCGGGGAAGCTGGTTAAACACAGGGGCGCAGGAAAGGGCCAGCTCAAGGGCTACCCAAACCTACTTGTATGCCCCGCCTGTTGGCACAAGTTCGACCCGGACCACGACATGGCCCCCGTTAAAACAAAGAAGAAGGTCAGGTACTGATTATCTTTTGGAGGAAAATGTCTCTAAACGGATTCATAGTGGATATCAGAACGGTATCCGAGAGCAACCTCGAGCTAGAGGTCGACGCATCGAGGATCCCGTGGGAGGAGTACAGGAAGCTCGTCGACGAGCTCGGCGACGTCCTCAGCGACATAGATGAGAAGTGGAGCGCGAGGAGCTGGCTCGTCAGGGGCAGGTCCGTGAGGGGCCGATTCAGGAGGGTCACCGCCGAGGACCGGCGGAGGATGCTCAGGTTCAGCCCCCTACCAAGCAGCTACTCGAACATACTGAAGAACACTAGGACATACATGTACGGCCTGGTGGCCGACAACTGCCTAGTCCTGGAGCAGGTCGGGACGAGGAAGGTCTACCTCCTCCCGAGGCCCATGGCGCCCCTCCTGGTGGAGGGCGTGGACAAGATAAACCGGGAGGTCATTGAGCCACTCAGGAAGGACATCACGGAGTTCAAGGAGAGCGACGACTACCTCAGGATCGAGCAGCTCCTCTTCAGACATGGGATCGACCCGACGATACTCAGGACCGCCCCCTTCAACGTGGGCGACTTCGTCGTCGACGTCATACCCGTCAACTTCGGCTACAGCGTCAACGGTGACGACGTCTACACCAAGCTGCGGAGGGAGGAGACCATGAAGGGGCTCGAGATCCTCAAGGCCCAGCTGGCGAGGAAGCACAGGGAGTACGCCCTCAACGCAGTGTCCGACATAACCAGGAGGATAGTGGACCTGGCAAGCGGCATAGAGCTGAAGAGGAGGACCCACGGCCTCGACGGGAAGCTGGACGCCCTGAAGGAGATCTGCGACTCCCTTGGCCTCGGCGACATCAGCGAGAAGGTGATAATGCCTCTGAGGCAGGTAGTCCAGGTCAGGGCCAGCGAGAGGGAGATCCAGACGGAGAAGCTCTTCGGAACCAAGAACCTGAAGGAGGCCGTAGAGAATGCTCTCAAGGCCTCCGCCCAAGTTTTGGAGGAGAAATGATGTCAGAATGGTGGGGTGGGCGATGGAAAGTCGTCGGGACAGCGAAGCGAGCAACCGAGACTCAACCGGAGATAAAATACTCAAGGGAGAGTACCGGGAGCTATGCAAGCCTGGAGTCCACCGTCCACGCCGCAATTAGGAAGGGTGCTACCCACATCGAGTTAGACAAGATAATTGATTGATCACAGGTTTTGGAGGAAAGAATGGAAACCTTCTACGCTAATGCGTTTACGATAGGGATCACCGACGGCAACGTGCTGATGGTCTTCGAGCTCCACATCGAGGGAAAGGAGAGTGGGGAGAAGGCCATCGTGATGAGCCCCACCGGCTTCAAGACCCTGATAAAGAGCGCCGAGAAGGAGCTCAAGGAGTACGAGAAGCATCAGGGGAAGATTCCGGAGTGGGGCTTAGACCCCGTCGACAGCCCCCTGAAGCTAGCTACATAGGGTGATGCCATGGCCAACCTGAGGGGCGGAGTGTCACCCGACAGAAGAGGGGAGGCGACGAGGCTCTCCAGTAAGCACATACACGTCTGGGCGAACACCTGGACACGCATGGTAACGGTCGACCTATCGAAGGATGGCCGTGCCTCCATACGTGTTGAAGACAACGAAAGAACAATTCTTACAGTCGATCTACCCTGCAACGAAGGAGAAGGCCAGGACAGCTTCGCTCCGGTGATTCACCTGAAGGGCATCGACCTCACGCCAGCGATCATCGCGGAGCTGCTAGGCAGACCCGAACCAATACCAGTACCACTTTTGGAGGAAAACTGAATGAGTTTTACACACAGAAGCTCCCAGCGGTTCAAGGACCTGCTCGAGGCCCTGAACGTGCTGAGCGATGAGATAACATTCACCGCCAACCCCGAGGGGCTGACGGCGATGCAGATGGACCCAAGACACTGTGCCATGTTCATCCTGAAGATGCCATCCACGGCGTTCGAGAGGTGGGACGTCATCGAGGAACAGAAGTTCACGGTCGACGTCACCAACCTCGTCAAGAAGATCCTAAAGAACACCTACAAGGACGAGTCGGTGGAGCTCTCCTACGACCCGGACCGAGCGAGGCTCGACGTCATCCTGAGGAGCGACATAGTCAGGAGGAAGGACGTGCCGACACTCGAACCAAGCGACGAGGAGGTTCCCCTGCCTAAGATCTTCTTCAAGGCCCACGCCAGGGTAATGCTGAGGGGCCTTGTGAAGGCACTGAAGGACTTCAACGAACTCAGCGAACACACCACGATAACCTTCGAGAACGACTCCCTGATCCTAAGCCAGGGCGGCGACATCGGCCACCAGAGCACACCCTTCGAGAAGTACGGCGACAACCTGCTGGACATCAGGTACGAGGAGGACACGAAGTCAACCTTCACAGAAGATTACCTGGAGAAGATAGTGAAGGCGATCCAGCCACTCAGCGAGGTGGTGAACCTCGACCTCTCAACTGATATGCCGATAAAGATATCGCCGGAGCTAGACGTCGGATCACTCGAGTTCTACGTAGCGCCCTGCATTGGGGTGGGTGACGACGAGCCCGTGAGGACCGTGACCGAGGAGAAGGTCTACGAGGAGGAGGTCACCGGCGTCTCGGTTCCTGAGGAGCTCCCCCAGGAGCCTGAGCCAGAGGAACCTGCATCGATACCTGCACCGATACCTGAACCTGCACCAGCACCGATCAGGATTGACATGAGCGTGCTGAGAAGGATCAAACTCTAAGCCCCCTTTTGGAGGATAAAGTAAATAACAGCCCGGACTAAGGTTAAGGTGGTAATAATGAGAGGACTGTTCGGGTTAACGGCCACGGAGAGGAAGTCGCTTGAGCCCCTTCCTCCCGGGGTCTCGGTAGCGGAACTGTCGAACAGGCTCGACGCGCTCCAGCAGGTGAGATCCAGCGTGGTCAGGAGGATGCGAACGGCCAAGGTCTCGGCCTTCGACGTCGTCCGGTACCAGGCAGATCTCACCATCGTGAACGGTGCCCTTGAGAGCACGACACTGAGGCTGAGGGTTGCTCCTCTCCGCCCAATGGCCTGGTAATCCCGATGTTCAAGGAAGGTCCGATCAGAAGGTTCCTGAAGGGCCAGACCTCAAATATACGGCTCAGTCTCAAGTTAAAGTGATAGAGATGGTCGTGTCGATTCAAACGAGGACAAGGTTGACGAACACGGTCGTCAATAACATTCCAGATGAGCAGATGGCCTCACAGACCTACGATCAACTCGCACGCGAGATGGAACAGGCCGCAAATGAAGCACTACTGCCGATTGTATGGAGACCAGCATCTCCCTATTATGACCACCCTTTGAATAAAGGCGACTATGGTTCCTCTAGTTTATTGCGTGGATATGCAGCCCAACTCCGTCAGATTGCAGCTGATGAGAGACGTCACCAGCAGATCCTCGAAACAATGCGGACCGGTCTCTCCCTAATCAAGACGGCCCCGATTTAAACTTCTAATTGGAGGATTGAAATGGAAACACAGAAGGTGTCAGAGGACGTCGTCTACGCGGCGACGCTCCAGACACTCAGCAGCGACGCCAAGGGGGAGATAGAGACCCTGCTCCAGGACATGATACAGTGGGAGAGGGAACACCCCACACAGAACACATACGATGGATTCGAGTGGTACATGGTACACGGCGACGCCAGGACCCTCAACAGCCTGGTGACAAGGAAAATCCTAGAGATCCGGATGAAGACCAACAAGACCTGCAACTACAGGCTCTCGAACATAAATGCCGTGGAGAGGGCCGTCTGCGACTACCAGGGGATGGCCACCCCACAGGAGGAGACGGCGGAGATCCCGCCGGACCTCTTCGACATCATCATCGGCCACGAGGACAAGAAGGACGTTCTGATGAGGAGCATAGGCTCCGACAGGCCGGTCCACTGCCTCCTCCACGGCAGCATCGCCTCTGCCAAGACGCTGATGCTTGAGGAGCTGGCCAGGCTACCCAGGAGCAAGCTGGTACTGGGGAGCAACCTGTCGAAGGCCGGCCTCTTCGAGCTCCTCTTCAACGAGCGACCGAAGTACCTGATAGTGGACGAGCTCGAGAAGGTGGACGACGAGAACAACCTCGCCGCCCTCCTCAGCCTCATGGAGAGGGGCCTGCTGACCGAGACCAAGTACAGGAGGTACAGGAGGCTCCAGCTGAAGTGCTGGGTCTTCGCCTCGGCGAACAGGATAGACAGGATATGGCCGGAGCTCCTCAGCCGCTTCTCCGCTAAACTCAGGTTCAGGGACTACACGGACAACGAGTTCTTCGAGGTCGTCGTCAACGTACTGACGGCGAGGGAGGGCTTAACGGAGTCCATATCGGCGTACATAGCTGACGTGACCCTGAAGGATATGAACAGCAGGGACGTGAGGAGCGCCATCGGCGTATCCCGTTTGCTGAAGACGAAGGACAAGGCGGATGTCGACCACATCGTAGGCATCCTGTCAAGGCAGAAGTAGCCGAATCGGGCTCTACCATACGCTCTCACCGATAATGAGGCTACCCACCTTTTTGGAGGCAACCCCCTCCCCATATCATTTTTTAATCCGGAATAACACTTATAAATTGATTTTCACAAGCAATAGCTTGACCAAAAATGGTAAGCATGGAAGAGATGGCATCCAAGGGTGCCAGTAAGCTCGGAAGAAAGGCAGGCTCGATGGCCACCAGCTACAACGCCGCGAAGAGCAGGATGATTTCACACTACGCCGCCGTAGGGTTCGGCCCAACCAGGCAGGGCAACTACAGCGCCGGCGTCAACGCTGCCGTATGGCACGCACCCGACCCATCCAAATGGAGCCAAAATTGGCTCGCCAAGATGCGTGAGTGATCTCCTCATCTTTTTTTATCCTTTTCTTTTTCTAAGTATTATTGGAGATTTACTTGATTAACTCCTATGTGATAAAAAAACGTGGTTTTGGACTTGAGTGCTTAATGAAATTAATCTAATGAATCAATTGAGTCTTACTAAATAATATGAAAACTTAGGTTAATATCTCTGGGCTGACATGACATCGATCCATTTTTGGGCAGCATCCAGGGCCTTGGGGTAGCTGGTCTTCAGGATGGCCTCGTACACGTCCGGTCTGCCTGGGGGGGACCAGGTCCTCGCCATGGAGGTCGACCACTGGTCGGCCAGTCGGGTCGCCTTGTCTATCAGGCCGGGTGGGTAGCCGCGGCTGCTCCACTCCCTCCTCTTCGCATCCTTCATCGCCTCGAGGCCGCTGTCTACGCCCCTGACCCCCTGGGGGAGAAGCTTGGAGAGGATCCTCTCACCCCTTAGGAGCCTCCTCAGCGGGCCGTCCTCGAGAGCCGACATTAATCACCTCACCTTAGGTGGTACGTTCGTTCAAAGAGCTTTGGGAGTATGATGTAGTTGATCTTGTGGTAGTGGTCCGCTTCATCCTTGGCTATCTCATCGTATATCGCGGCGATATCTGGCTGTCCGAGGCTCCTGGCCAATAGGGCCAACCTGACGTACGAGTCATGGGCGTCGGTCTCACCCGGAAGGGCGTCCGCGGACGTCCAATACAGGTCACGCCACTGTTCGGCCTTGTCCCCGGGATAAGCCCGGGGTAGGGTGAGAGGCACCTCCACCTGACCTCTGAAGATCCTTCGGAGGGGGCCGTCGTTGAGGATTCGAGCCATGCTACCTCGGCGCCCTCCTCCTCGTGGGAGGAGCGGCGGGGGCGGGAGCGACGGATACGCCCTTGAGCATCCCGGAGGTGACCTTGTTGCTCCAGTTCTCCACGAAGGTGTTCCACGCCTCGCTGCCCGGTTTCAGGCCGGACTCCCTGGCTATCCCCTCGGCGAGCTTCTTCCCCCACGTCTCCTTGATCACCGCGAAGGCCTGATCCTCGGATATGCCCGGCGGGAGATGCTGGTAGTGGTACCCGAAGTACACCCCGACCTTGTTTATCAGGGGCTCGTCCAGGACGAGGGTCTTCCTCGTGGTGAGTATGTCCAGGAGAGGCATCTGTATCAATCTTCCATTATGTAGAAGGCTTATTATTGTCTTTTCTCTTAAAGTCTTCTTGAGCTGCCGTGAATATTCAAGAGGTAAGCGAGATCCTTGGTGTGAGCCGGTTCCTTGTGGCTCCTCAGCACGTCTTCATAACCCACGAGAAGGTCTGCGAACACGGGGACTGCAGGGCCTGTGGGACCTGCTTCAGGGGCCTCCAGCCGGAGAAGCGCAGGGACGTCATATTCCTGTCGGCCCAGGCTGACGGGACGACCGTGCCCCACGAGGGATGGCACGCGATGACGGGCCTAGGGGAGATCACCGCCTACCCGGTCGGGAAGCTCGCGTCCATAAAGTACGGGCTCCTCAGCCAGCTCCCGAACCTCAAGCAGCTCCTCTCGAGGAGGGTAGAGTACAGGCGCGTGACCCACAGCGCGGAGTTCCCGGAGGTCGAGAAGTACGGCAACAGGGTAGAGCACTACGAGCTGGTCAGTCACTAGGTGGTAAAATGTCCCTCCGGATCGAGGCTGAAGCCACTCAAACCCTAGTCCGCTCCGGTGATTGGGTAGGAGTACACGGCTACGTCGTCCAGGATGAGCTTCCGATACGCCTCGCCGAAGTCTGGCTCCTCATCAACGGTTTGTATGTGAAGTGCATCCCCCAGACCTGTTGGCATGAGCGGTTCTGGTTCAGCTGCAGGTTTGGGGCAGGCCGGTATCATCTCCAAGCTGAAGCATATAAGGTGATGGAGGAACGAACATCCCAGACCAAGGAAGGTCCGGTGAGGATAAAGAAAGAGCACAGGCTCAAAACTGAACCCATATTGATAACCGTCCTCCCCAAGATCCTCAGCCATGACAGGATGCTACCCCGCTCATACGAGGCTGAAAACTGGAGGAAAGTTACACTAGCTGAGGGGATAGTCCTCGCAAAAAATGCAAAGGAATTGATATTGAGGCGGTATCCCGATACCTCGAGGGTCATGCTAATCGGCGGAGTGGTGGATAGGGGCTGGGCCAGGAGGGACATTGACCTGCTCACGGTCTCACCCTCGCTCTACGAGGAGTACGGGGTGAAGGGCGAAAGGATACCCTACAAGCCACACGGCTCAAAGGAAACCTACCGGGTGATCAAGCCCCGCATCGAGGACTGGAGGGCTCCGTCCTTTGAAAAGGAGGTTGAGAGGTACGTGGCGTACCCGACGACGGTCATGGTCATGAAGGATGACCGGGAGCTCCGAGGCTTCTGGGGGGCAGAGGTATGAAGGTGCTCGTTGGCATACCCGACCTCTTCGTCCTCGCCGGGAACGTCCGTGTATCCCTCGACATGGCTGAAATATTCAAGCAGCTTGGGCACGAGGTGAAGATCCTCTACTCCGACATAAGGAAGGAGGAGAACCAGTATTTTGCCATCCACGAAATAAAAGATTATTACCCGATTAAGATTCTGGAGCCCAGCGACTTCGACGGGGTGAGGTGGGACAACTACTATATGGAGGTCCTGGCCCGCCTCGGGCTCTATGAGGTTGAGCCACAACATGACCTGTTCCTCACGAACTTCGAGTCCCTCGCCTACATAAACGAGGACACCGGACAGAGGGAGGTCTTCTACGTCAACTGGCCCGACCGGCCGAGGGCGCCCTCCTGCGATGTCTGGGTGAACTCGGAGTACACGAGTCAACGTGTGACCCAGAAGTGGGGGATAAAACCGAAGGTGGTTAACCCCCCGATCCACCCAGAAATGTACGACCCCACCCCCACATTCTCCCAGCGCGACATCGACGTGATAGGGTTCGGTCAACTATATTTCCAGAAGAGGTACAAGGCCCTCACCCCCCTCTACGAGCGTGGCCACGAGACATGCGTCATAGGAGCCGACGTCAAGCAGGACAGGCCAAACGTCTCAAAGATTGTGAAGAACCCCACCTTCGGGGAGTACACCCGTCTCCTGAGCAGGAGCAAGGTCTTCGTCCACCCGAAGATCGGGGAGCACTTCGGCATAGCCATCGTAGAGGCGATGGCATCCGGCTGCGCCGCCGTGTGCCACCGCTCAGGGGGGGCTCTTACAGACATAATACTGCCAGATGAAAAATACGGTCTCCTCTTCAGCACGGAGGAAGAACTCATCGAGAAGGTCGAACGCCTCCTGGCGAACGAGGATGAGTGGAGGCGGTACAGCCAACTCGCAGTTGAGAGGGCGAAGAACTTCAGCTACGATAAGATCAGGTCGAAGGTAGGCGAGCTGATCGGGTTCTCGACCCTCGACAGGGAGATGGTGAAGGCCCTGATAAGTGACTTCTCCAAGGAGGGGGAGTTGGTTCTCAACCCCTTCCTGGGCTGGGGCACCGTGGCCCTGGCGGCGAGGAGCCTCAACCGGAGTTCCATCTCCTTCGACGTAGTCCCAGAGTACTGCGAGGAGGCGAGGGTGAAGATAAGGGAAGCCGAGACATCCAGCCCCAAGGACATCAAGACCATGGTCCGCTGCTGCGACTCGAGGAACATGCTCCTCGGCGACAACTCGGTGGACCTTGTTTTGGGATCCCCACCCTATTGGCACCGGGAGAGGTACAAATCCGTCTCAGGTCAGCTATCCGACGTGCCCGACTACGGCGCGTTCCTGTGTGAGTTGGACGGGGTGATCTCCGAGTGCTTCAGGGTGTTGAAGCCCGGCAGGTATTGCCTCTGGGTACTCGGGGATTGGGTAGAAGAAGGGAAGATATATTATTTCCACAGGGACGTGATGGAGCTGTTCAAAAAGAACGGGTTTGTACTCGATGTCGCGAAGAGGAGTGTGACTGACAGGTTCACCGTCAAAGGAGCCGAGGGAATATACGAGAGGGTCGTTGCTCCTTTCAGGAAGGGATAGGAAATGAGCCAGAGGAAGTTCTATGACATCTACGTTAAGCCGTTCAAGGACGTGTACGAGACATGCAAGGAGAAAGAATGGAAACCGGAAAACAGCATAGAGGTCGTAGGAGTCCTCATCACCATATCCACATGGGATAGGCTACCGGTGAAGGTCGGAGTCTGCCTTAACGGGGCGGGCGTCGACGCCGGCTCCGACGGTAAGGATGACGTCCTCGCCTGCCTGACGACCCCCGCGACGGGCGGGGGCTTCTCCTCGATATACGTCCCTGTCAACGGAAAGGTCAGTGATAAGGAGAAAATAAACATCTATGTTTGGGGCCACAACATGAACGAGGTTCCCCGGGACTTCCACGCGCAGGTCATCATCCACTACAAAAACTTAATTGACTAGGTAGAATAGATTAGACAAGAGGTGCCGGATATGCCCATATTAGAGGTCGTTGAGCTTGAGGTGACGAAGGCCCCTCCCGCCGCCTACGCCGTGGGGACATCGGTTGAAACGACTGTCAAGAATACCCTCTTCTTTCCCTGGAGGTACTGCTTGAGGATTGATTATCTTTCAGCAGGGAAGATCGTTGATTCCCAGACTTCCACGGGCATCTTGATGGGAGGGGCGGAGGAGACCATCCACAGCGAGTCCTCCTGGTCGGCGGACTTGGTGAGGGCGAAAGTGGGGACCACCTCCCTATTACTCCTGAGCGATACCAAGGAGACGGACCCGTGAGGCTCGGTCCGTAGGGATTGGCCAGGTCCCCGTAGAGAAGCCACGTAGAGGTGAATAATCGGATGGGAGCTATACTTAGACTACAGGTATATGACTACAGAACAAGCAAGGGCGTGCTCGTAGAAAAGGGGGGAACCTACGCCTACGAGGCGAACAAGCCCATAGGTCCGATGGCTGAGTGCAACGCTCTGGGCTACTCCGATGCAAGGCTGAAGATCATCGTCAAGGATACCGCTGGCACACCCACCTTTGAGTGGCAGTCAAGTTTTAACATGGCAGGATACCCTGCCATCTGGGACGGAGTAACCTTTACCATGCCAGACAGATCGGTTATAGTCAACTTTGAGCTGTATGGTAATGGAGTTAAGGTGGATGCAACAACACTTACCATCACGATCGCTGCACCTACGACTACGACTACGACCCTGACAATAACAGGGCCGGCTAACTTCGTCCCGTATTTACCCTTCGATGTCAGTGGCAAGTTGACACCTAAGGTACAACCAGCCAACTTACCCATAAAGAATTTTAGCATTGAACTGTCCTTTGATGGGACCAAGATTGGAACGGCGAAGACCGATCCCGATGGCAATTACGGCTACAAGGTGACCATAGAGAAAAGGGGCGTCTTCACGGTCACGGCGAATTTCGCTGGGAGCGGATATTATCTCCCCTCAAGTGCACAGCTGAAGGTGAGTTCGGGGCTACCGGTGGGTCCCCTCCGCAACTTACTACATAACCTGTTCCCGGGCACTTTCCCCATGGTCGCCCTCGACAACGACCGCGTTCCCGTCGCCGGGCGTGAGGTTGTTAGATGTGTCTGATTGCCCTGAACTTCATCGGGGATGCTGTGACAAGGGATTCTGTTCCGCTCCGAATCACCAGATGCAGGTGAATGGTTGGAAGGGGACCTGCACCGAACCCGGATACTGGGGTTCTTGTGACTATCGCCAGATTCAAAAACTTAAATAACATAATCCCCTTTTGAAAGGTGAGAAGCATTGGTCATCGTAGAGGAGTCGACAAACTACCCGACGATCCTGGGTCCCAAGAACGTACCCCGCAGGATGCAGTGGGGCGCAGGCCGCATCATCAATAACCTCCCCAGTGTCATCGCCGCCGGCATGGACCGCAGCTTCCTCCCACAGATTTTGCTCCAGCGCGGTCCCCTCGAGAGGCTGGCCAGACATCCCCTACTGAGGAGAGGAGAGATTAGGGGCGATGAATTGTCTCCGGCAGTAGATTATGACACTCAGCTGCACAATATCATTCATGTCCAAACCCAGAAGAACATACCGCAGCCCTGGGGTCCGAGGGAGTGGTATCCCGGAGCAATGATCCAGACCCTGCCTTCCGTTATCCAGACCGGTGGGGGCGTCGCTGGCCCGTCCCGTACCATGCATCCAAAGATTGTCTCGACTGGTCTGTCCGTGGAGATGTAAACTACCACCCAACAAATTGGGTGGCTTTTTGAGTTCTCATAAAAAGTTTAATAGGTCAGAATCTCTCTTTGAGTTGATTGAAATGTCGGATCTCGACATCAAACGGAGATTAATGAGCAAGGTCAAGACCGTGACTGGGCGCTACGACCTTTCAGGTCAACTTATCGGCGAATTAGGCACCGGAAGGCTCATCTCCGGTGTTGGCGGGGGCAGGATGATATCCAAGGCCACGAGGAGAGCCAGGGATATCAGACGGAGCATACCCTTCCCCATGCTGTTCGGGGAGATAACGGATAACCCGTTCATACGTGACATGGCGTTTGAAGCCCCCCCGGCGGAGCCCTCGAACCACAGGGAAATGTCGGTCTTCGTGGAGTAGGCTACCTGACGACGCTCATATCCCTTTTATGAGCACCCATATTTTCTGACAAAAGCGTCTCTATCATAGCACTTTTCGATAAATAGGGATAATTCTTCTTCTTGTAGCTCCAAATACTCGACAGAAGCTCTCTGTCGATAGTCACGGTGAGCTGTTCCTTAGTCATATTATACCCTACTGACTCTCATTAGACCCTTTTATCGGTATTTATAAAAGAAAACCGCCTTAAAAATCTACGGAGAGAAAAAGGAGAGACCAGAGAATGGTAACTCTATCCGATCTGCAGGCGATGCAGAATGACGCCAGGTCACTTGCAGGTGACCTCGGTGTAGTCACCAGGGACCTCACGGACAAGGAGCTCAACCGCTTTGGCCGTTCCTTCACCCGACAATTCATTCAGGCCCTACCGACCCGCGAGATGGGAGACATACACCTGCGCCATCAGAAGGAGGGCCTCCTCGGCGCCATGATCGCCAAGGAACAGATGGACGCGGAGATCGACGACGAGATCCCCTCCAGCAACAAGGTCGGCGGCCCGATCCCGATACGGGCCTGCTTCCTAGGAGTCGGCGACGACTGGGAGGACCTAAACGGTATCCTCGCCCCTCTTGCCGTGAACGCTTGGCCGACGGGAGCACCTGTAAACTGGATACACAGCGGAACAACCCTGATGGGTGGGACCAACGGGAACGCTATCAGGATCGGCGAGAACGCCGTCCACGTGATCTATGCCTGCAGCTCGATTCATGCCTCACCGAAGCTGGAGTCCATTCAGTTCACCATCGACGGCAAGCTGAAGCCCATGATGTACTGCGGCTGGGCGCAGAAGCACGCCCTCGGCCACACGCAGAGGATAAAGGAGTTCGACAACGCCTTCATCCTGAAAAAGGATACGACCTTCCTCGCGAGAGTGCTCTTCAGCCACGCGTTCGGCGCCCCAGTCGATTACGTCACCGACTTCCCTGTCCTGTACGGCGTCAGCTTCTGCAAGGAGCCGGCGCTGAGGGTACTGGATCCGGTCAACGCTGCGACCTGGGTAGGCACACGGTACGAGATAGTGCACACGACCTAAGGGGGGCTGATATAAATGCCGGCATACTTTGGCGTCCCCGCGGGCTATGAGCCCTCTCACGATCAGGTGGGCCTACTTCAGGATGGTCGTCTCATCGCCATGGGTAAGAACTACCTGCACGTCACGCCGGTGACATGTGAAGTCCTTAACGTCAGGGTGCCCGACCTCAGAATGATCGAGTACGTCCTCGACGTCGAGTTCACGGTTATACCTCTTGACTGTGCCAAACCGATCTATGAGGCTGTGAACAAGAAGATCACCGGCAACGTCGTCGGCATGACGATATTCACATATGCCCAGACCGCAGGAACGACCATAATCGCCGAGGTCATAGCCATCGGAACCCCATAGGAGACTTTCCAATGCCCGAATGGTTCGACGCCCCAGCCGCCCACCGACCCAGCCACGACCAGGTGGGCCTACTCCAAGATGGCCGCCTCATCGCCATGGGGAAGAACTACGTGATAGAGTCAGCGACGAACTGCTATCCCCTTAACGTGCGTGTCCCAGACCTGCGAATGATCGAGTACGTGCTCAACGTTCAGTTTACCTGTAGCAACCTGGACTGTACTTACCCCGTGTACGAGGCCGTCAACAAGAAGATCACCGGCAACGTCGTCGGCATGACGATATTCGTGAACACCCGTGGCACAGGCAACACGATATTCGTGGAAGTCATAGCAATCGGCCCGCCATAGGGCCCTGGAGGTTGGAAACGTGGCGCGGGAAAACATCCTCGCAACACTGCTCGACGGTAGGACGATAGCTAAAGGCGTCTCCACGTATGTCATCGCCGCCGCGGGGAACTACGCCATCACCGTCACCATAAACGAGCACCGCACCACGGAGGCCGTGTTCAGGTGGAACCTGTGCACAACGCCCCTCTGCGACCCCGGGACGCCTACCTGCGAGAAGATCACAAACAACGTGGTGGGCGTCACCCTCATAGGCATAGGAGCTGGGACGACGTTAAGGGCGGAGGTGATAGCGATTGGCTACTAGGCTGGGGTTCAAATACCTCAACGGCAAAGTCCTCATCTACAAGGATAATCCGGGCATAGAAAGCCCGGCCTGGGCCGTCGATATACGTGAGATCATAGCCATGTTCTTCGTCGGCATGGCCGCGATATTCATGATATACAGGGGCTACATCACCGAGGCCATGTACCTGCTGGTCGGCCTGCTCGGGTACGCGACCGGCAGGACGATACCCGGTACCCTAGCTAAAAAGGAGGTTACGTGATGGCGACGCCAAGCTTCGAGCCAACCCGTACGAAATGGTACGGTGTCAGAACTGTCACCCCCGCAGGGCTGACCGCTAATGAGGAAGGCGCCTGGTGGTACAGGAGCGACCTCAACATCTTCTGCTACTGGGACGGCTCAGCCGTTCACTGCTGGGGCGGCATGGGCGGCATCCTCTTCTCAGGGGATGAGACGATCGTCTGCAGTGCAGGCGGCGATTATGTCATAAACGTCACCCTCTCGACGCCGTGGAATCCCACGACGATAAACCATCTCCTTGAGGTGCACTTCCTCACCGTCCCGGTTTGTGACCCGGGCACAATGACCAATCCAGTTATCACCGCGCCGGTCGTCGGCTTCACGATAGTCGGTGTCGGTGCGGGGACGACCCTCACTGCAAGGGCAAAGGTGACAGGGTGGTGATATAATGGCAACTCCAGTAAGTCCGCCTGTGGCCGTGAGGAGCCGGTATTATGGTGTCAGAACTTCCACCCCCGCAGGGCTGACCGCTAATGAGGAAGGCGCCTGGTGGTACAGGAGCGACCTCAATATCTTCTGCTACTGGGACGGCTCAGCCGTTCACTGCTGGGGAGGCATGGGCGGCATCCTCTTCTATGGCACCGCCCAGCTGATATGTCCATCCGCTGGGAACTATGTCTTGAACGTGAGTCTCAGCACGCCTTGGGCACCCGGCACAATAAACCGCATCGTTAGCGTCTACAACATCTCTACGAATCCAGTATGTGACCCCGGCACGCCGACAGGAATTGTAGCGACCGCTCCTGTGGTAGGCTTCACACTCATAGGTGTGGGTGATGGGACGACCTTGACGGCTGCAGTAATAGCAACGGGGTGGTGATATGGCAACTCCAACATTTGAACCGACTCGAGCGAAGTGGTGGGGGGTGAGAACCTCCAACCCCACGTTGACCCTAGGAAACCAAGGAGCTTGGTGGTTCCGGAGCGACCTGAGGTGTTACGCCTACTGGGACGGCTACATGGTCCATTACTGGGGCGGCGTGGGCGGAATCATGTTCTACGGTACGGCCTCCATAGTCTGCCCCACGGCGGGTAACTACATAATGAATGTGAGCCTTTCAACTCCTTGGGCACCGACGACCATCAACAGGATAGTGAGCGTGTTATTCGACTCGGATCCAGACACCGATCCAGGAACCCCGCTAGGGGCCGTAGCCACTGGAGCCGTGATAGGTATGACGGTGATGGGAGTTGGAGCAGGGACCACTCTGACGGGAAGAGTGGTGGCGATGGGGTGGTGAGATGGCGGCAGTAGCTACATTCCAACCCGTTAGGACGCAATGGTATGGCCGTAGAACCTCCACTCCCGCAGGGCTCAACCCCGACGATGAGGGCGGTTGGTGGTACAGGACAGATCTCAACATCTTCTGCTACTGGGATGGCTCAGCCGTTCAGTGTTGGGGCGGCGTGGGTGGCCTGCTCTTCAGTGGCGACAAGACCACGGTCTACGCCGCTGGCGGGGACTACGCGGTCACAGTCACCGTCAGTAGCCCATGGGCACCAGCCACGATAAACCACCTGATCGACATACACTTCTTTGCCGAACCACCAGTTGACCCCGGTGCGCCTATAAACCCCGTCATAACTGGAAACATCGTCGGATTCACCTTGGTCGGGTTAGGCGCAGGAACGACCCTGACGTCAAGGGTTAAGGTTACTGGATGGTGATGAAAATATGGTACTCCCAGGCGAGATAGGAACCCAAACGGACAACATCGATGCGAGCGTCTTAAACTACAAGATGAGCGTGACGATACCCGAGGTAGATACCATAGACTATGTCGTGGACGTGAAAATCTCGACCAGCCCCCTCTTGGTAGCCCAACCCCAATACATAGGGTTCAGCGCGAACGTTGTGGGATTCACACTCGTCCTCTCCGCTAACGTGGCCGGCGTAACGGTCACCGCAGAAGCGTGGGCATGGGGTCACTAATGTCTCAGATCAAGCGTGGCTGGATATCGATGGAGCAGGAGACCTCCAGGCGTATCTGGAACGCTACGAAGAATAGACACGAGACCTGGGTCAGGAGAAGCGCCGCGCATAGCTGGATATTGGTGAAGGGGGACCCCATAGATCTTACGAACGATAACTTCATATCACCGGCCCTCACGTCAGCCCCCGCCCTGTATGGCGTCAGGAGCCAACTTCAATGGTGGGTCACGGGAAAACCCAACCCGACGGGGGCCAACTTCGCCCAGGTGAACGAGATAGGCGGCGGCCTCGAGATCAAGACAAGATCGGGAACCGGACGCTGGATAGCGCTTCACTACGGAGACGTATTCCCGTTTTCAATGAGCCTAAGCCCCCATCTCTACCTGACATCCAGCATAGAAACGATCACAAGTGTGCACCTCCACGCGGGGCTGATAGGCTCCGCAAACAAGCCGGGTATGGACAGTGTCCACAGTCAACCCGACAATGGGATCTGGGTAGAACTGGATACGACTGTTGACAACAACCTCCGATCCGTTACCAGAAGCGCGGGGGTTGAAACGTCAAAGGTTCTTGCGGCCGCGGACACGGGACACCATAAATATTGTATCCGGGTGAGCGACGCGGGCGACCAAGTCGAGTTCCTTGTAGATGGGATACTCGCACAAACGCATACCGCTGGAGAGAACCTGCCCACGGGCGTGATGCTGCAGCCCTACTACGAGGTCATGACCAGAGAAAACGCCGTTAAGAGAGCACACGCGCACCACTATCTCCAGTTGTTTGACGCGCAGTGGATTTAGGGCCCTTTAAGGGCCTCCCCCAATTTCTTGATTAGTGTCATTTCGTCCTCTACTGTTTCCAGAAGAGCGAACCACTTGGGCATGATCGACCCCCAACTGTGGTACCTTTCTATGTAGGATCTCCCCGCCCCTCCGTACTCCTTCCTGAGGTCGGGGCTGTTGTAGGCCTCCTCGAGCTTCTCCAGGGCCGATATCTGGTCCGGAGCTGGGTACTTCGTGAGCTGGGGGACGTAGACGGGGATCTGGACGTACATATCCTCTGGAACGTTCTCCACGAGCCAACCCCTCCTTGGCCCGTTTCCTTCAACTACCTCCGTTTGGGCAGAATTCCGGGGACATATCACCGGCGTACCGCAGGCCAGCGCCTCATACTGTGGCAGCCCGAAGCCCTCGGCGACGCTGTTCTGCCAATAAACGTCGGCGGCACTGTATATCCTTGCCAAGAGGGCGTTGGGTATCGGGCTTATGATTGGGTCATACGACGGGAAGGATATGCGCTTCTCCATTCCCAGCATAGCTCGCCACTGTATGAGGTCGTAGCCCCTTGGATACGTCGAAAAGGCGTTTGTGTGCATGAACAGGTAGGCGTCGGGGTGCTTCTCCGCAAACCGCTTGAAGGTCATCATCATCTGAGGCAGCTCCTTTCGTGGCCCGATGTTTGCCCCCACGTTCACAACCAGAAAGGCCTCCTTCGGTATGCCGTACTTCTCCTCGAACTCCCCTCGAACCTCGTCCTTGTCTAGGGGCTTGAACTCCTCTGAGATTCCATGCGGGATATAGTCGATCTTAGCTGGCGGGAACCACTTCTGGAGCTCGCCGAACCCGAAATGCGAGTAGGCCACGATCTTATGGAAGTTTCTCAAGTAGTATGCCCACATCTTCGTGAAAGGCCCATCTATCGGTATCCAGCCGATGACGGGGACCCTCAAGTCGTTCAGGAACTCTATCCCAAAGGCATCCATGAAGCCAACCACGAGGTCGAGCCCAAACTCCGGGGCATAGTAGCGGTTTATGATCTCGGCCGCGGAGCCGGGATCTGATAGCGCGACCACGGTGAGCTTCTTCCCCGTGGGGGTGTCCACCTCTTGACGCCCGCCCCAGACTATTACGTCCCCCGTTTGTCCGATGCAGATGACGTTGTGCCTCTCCATGAGGCGGCTACACACCTCTAATGTCTGAGATCCATATCCCGTCGTAGCTGCGGGACTGGCCGATAACCATCCGATTTTCATTTTATCCTAACACCTGTAACTCCAGTCTCTTCCTTATTAGTTGGACTATGCTTCCCTTTTCGGTTATCTGCTCGAGGGGAAGCCTCTCGAGTAGGCATTCGTATCTGGTTTCAGAGTTTTCCCAGTGTAGGACTCTGAAGCCTGTTCTCCTAAAAAGCGGAGCGAGAAACCATTCAGGTAGTACCATGAAGTGTTCATGCTTGGGTCCATCTGAGTCTGTCCCGACCTTGTAAACCCCCATGGCATTCCACCATCTACCGTAAGGCCTCAGGACGCAGTAGACTTCCATGGTTGCGAGCCAGGGGTTGACGCAGTGCTCGAAACTGTACTTGCTGAAGACAATATCGAAGCTTTCGTTGGGGAACTTCAGGTCATGCATATCCATTACTCTGAAGTCTACGCCCTGTTGATGGGCATACTCAACCTGGTCTGGGTTTAGTAGTCCTACACCTATAGGGTGGTAGCCGTATTCCTGTGCCGCCTTGATCTCTGCTCCTGTTCCTGCACCGATCATCAGCATCCTTGGAAACTGGGCTGGTGGGAACCGTTCCTGGTACTTGAAGTGTTTGAAGTGCTCTCGGGCCTCCCAGAGGCGGTAGTCCCAGATTGTCTCCTTCGTGTAACCCTCTGGTATATCCTTAAGGAAGGGAAGGAACAACTGCCACTTCCTCTGGTCCAAAGTCAAACTTTCAACGGATATATCTCATCCCAGCCAAACCTTCTTCGCCCACTCAAGGTGGTCCCCTTCGTAGGTTTTCGGGATCTCCCTGAAGTTCGTCGCTATGAAGCTTAACATCGTCTGAGGGGCGGGAACATCGAACGCGGCGGAGACTACCCTTGGTGGTAGATTGTGGTCAGAGCATATGACTATCCTAGAGTCAGAGCAACCCCTTATGATCCGCCCCACCTGCTCGTCGACGTAGAGCAGGGCCTCCCTTCGATGTTGCCCATTCCTTGGGAGGCCAGGGGCAACGAAGGGGTAGTGGGTCTCGAAGAAGTGAATGTACGCGTAATAGTTCTCATGCCGGTCCTTATTTCCGAGGAAGTAGTCAACCATCTCCTCCGCCGCGAGCTGATCGCCCTTGAACTCCACCCACCTCAGATTCAGCGCTCTTTGCTCCATGTCCATCCAAGGGAGCAGGAGTTCAAGCGACCAGCCGTTTCCACACAACAGGAACAGCTTTCCCTGCTCCCTCATCATAGTCATGAAGAAGGGGTTACACCAGTGGATCCCGATCTGCCGGTGGTAACACATGGGAATCTGGCAAACTGGCAACATTCCGCCTATATAGGCTCCGGTTGAGGGTCTTGACCCTAGTCCCCAAGTCACCGCTGGGTGTACCTCAAGGCTCATTATGTTGGGAGGCTGTACCTCTTGAAGGTAGTTGTAATCCAATGCCTCAAGGACTATGTGTATGCGCCTCATTTAGGTCGCCTCCCATAAACAACAGTCCCAAACTGTGGGAGATCATTGCTGTAGAAAAGGTCAACGAAGCCCCTCTTTCTGAGGAAGTCCATTATCTGCTCGGGAAAGCCTGCCTGATGATAGGCTGCCAATGCCACGTTCCTTATTCTGCCTTCACCCAAGTATCTGTCTGCGCCCAAGACCATCTCTACCTCGGCACCCTCAACATCACAGGCAAGGAGGTCAACGTTTTGAACCCCGAGCTCAGGGAGAAGGGCGTCAAGGGTATAGGCCCTCACATCAACAATGCTATCAGGGTAATTCACGAGATCACTGTCAAATGCCCGTCGGCTACCGGCTGGGTTGCCCCAGACACACATCTTCGTATATTCGTCTCTACTCCAAACAATACCTTTTACAAGGGTCACATTTGACAGAGAGTAGTGTTTGATAACCCCTTCAATCACATCTGTGTTTTGAGGGTTCCCCTCAATCAGCACCACCTTTCCCTCCGGGCCCACCCGCTTTGAGGCGATTAGCCCATACCTGCCCCAGAAGGCCCCGGCCTCGACGAAGGTATCTCCGGGTTGAAGTCGATATTTGCCCTCAAACTGGTGCTCAGGACAGCCGGTATGGAAAAGCCCACCTAAGCCAGGTTTAGCCGCCGCAAGTACGAAAAACTCCCGGTCGACCACCGGATTCCAATTATGCGATGGGTTTCCTGAAGACAAACCCCGTCCCTCCTCCGGGTATGTCGTGGGCTCTGACTAACTCAAAGCCAGATCGAGTGAAGTGTTTTATCCAACCCTCTTTGAACCACGTCCCACCAGAGTCATAGGAAGTGTTCTCCTGTATGATATGGAGTCCACCGGGCTTCAGGGCCTTGAAGACCGCTGGGACAACGAGTCTCTTGGTCTCGATATTGGTATGCTGATAGAAGGTATGCGTGAAACAGACGTCGTATTCCTCTTTGAAGTCCATTTCTCTGGCATCCATGAGGTAGAACTTAGCTGGAAGGTGTTTTCCGACATCCGTTCCCCCTGGGCCGTAGCGTTTCTTGGCTATCTCAAGCGCCACCTCACTCCAGTCGACGCCCTCGTACCTTACAGTCGGCTCCGTACCCCACCAGGCCCATATCCAAGAGGCTATTTGGCAGCCGACCTCTAGGACCATGTCGTGGGGCTTAACCAAGTCTTTGAAGTAGTTGAAGAAGCTCGGCTCGGTGTAGGGATAGGGAGCCTTTGATGCTCTGATAGCGTCGGCGTCCCAATTGACACCAAAATCGTCGTGTTTGGGGCCTCTGCTCAATCAAATTCCCCCGGGTGGAGAAGTTTGTAATATTTTAGCATGTCTCCAAGTTCACTATCTTTCCATGGCATCTCGGCCAGCCTCTTCATCACGTCTAGGACCCTGGGGTCTGTCTTCCCCTTTTTGAGGTAGGCGTGGAAGTCCTTCCATGTATCTATCCCCAGAGCCTTAGTCAAGGCCCTTAGCTCGACCCAGAGCGGGTTCCCCTCACGGGTATTATCCCCGCCGCCGCCGAGGAAGACGTTTCTGACTGAGTTGGGCAGTATGGAGTCTCGGTCCTTGGTGTGTGTGTAGGCGTAGGGTGCATGAACGGTTTTCCATGGATAGTAACTTGGCTTCATCCAGATGTGGGGATTGCTGTAGTAGGGCTCGGGCACGTTCCAGTGGAGCAGGGGCTTTCCTCCGGTACTCCGGACCTCGGAGACGGGCTTCCCGTCGACCGTCTGCACGTCGACGACGTCGAAGCTGACGATGTTATAATTTCGACCAGAATTGGATTTTTTCACTATTTCGTGTAGTCTCTCAGCTAGTTCCCTAGTTGGGATCTCGTCGTCGTCTAGGATCAGCACCCACTCGGTGTTCGCCGGGGCGATGCACTTGTTCTTGTAGTCGCTGAACTCGTCTCGCCAAGGCTCGATGTGGACGGATGCACCCTTGGCTTCTAGGTAGGTTATGTCTTCCTCGTTGAAGTCGTCTCCCTGCACGTGGATCTCATCGACGTAAGGTGACATCACCGAGATGGACTCCGAGATCAGGGGGAGCACCTTACGGTACCCCATTATGCACAGCGCAACACTACCCGGCTTCGGAGCGTTGTCCTCAACCCAATCAACGAGGCCCCGGATCGTGAGGCCCTCCTTGTTGGCGTAGAACCACCTGAGGAACTCGTCCCGCCTCCTCAGGCCATCGAGGATGAAGCTGCCGACGTCCATCTTAGGCTTGATTGTTTTCCAGTAGGTGTCACTCCTCTTCAGAGCCTCGAGGAACAGCTCCTCGCTTACGTGTATGTCAACGCTCACGGGAACCTGCATCTTGACCCTCTCCACCGGACCGGCTGGAGCCCCCATTTTTTGCCTGTATTCTGGGCTCTGCATGAGAACCTGTGGAAGTTGTTCCTTGGTGATGCGCCCCGTGAGTATTGCCTCCATGTGATATCGTTTGCCTCCCTCATCGGGATGCCGCCCCAGAACCTGGAAGTAGCATCGGGTGACGAAGTTCTCAAGCTCGATCTCGGGGGTCAGCTTGGGCGGGTTCTTTATCCTCTCGAGGATCTCCGGGGTGACCTGGTCCTTATGCAGGGCATAATACCATTTGGAAGCCTCCCTGGTTTCTGTACCCCAGTTCGTAGGAGGAGCCTGGAGTGCATCAAAGAGCCAGTGCTTGAACCGGGGGTCTTCAGTACCCGACAGGTCGACCGCTATGTGGAAGCCTTTTTTCACCTGCTCCTCGAAATCTGGCCAGGTGTCTATATTCAAGCTGGAGCATATCTCCCTGAGCTCCGTCCAGTACGGGTTTAAGGCACCAATATTGTCGCCGCCGCCCCCGATGAACATGTTCCTGGCCGCGTTCCGCCAGATCCTGAGGGCGCTCTTGTGGTGGACGTAGGGGTACTCCTTCGGCAGGTTCCTCGCCTTCATCTCCGTTGACGATTTAAGCATCTCGTGGACGTTCTTCTTCTCCCCCACCCCCTCGTAGTTGGTGTCCGGGTAGACCTTGAATATGAGGAGCGGCTTCCAGAAGTCGGTCTCCCGGTATCCGCCCGGCGTCTCCTTGAGGAGATCCAATTCATCCAGCCACTCTATTGATTCAAATTGGTCGCGGGCGTGGACGGGCAGGAGGTTGAAGCCCAGTATGTCGTTCTCCTCTATGAGGCGCCTGAGGTTCTCGGAGAGAGCCTCACTGAACAGTTCGTCCGGGTCGGAGACCACACACCAGTCCGCGCCCAGCCTCTTGGCCTCCTCGAGGTATGAATTTCTCATTTTTGGCATGTCATCGGTCCACTCGAACTTCACCGGGTGGAGCCGATGGGTTTCAGAGTTCACCGTGAGCCAATGGATCTGCTCGTCGGTGAGGCTACCGTCGTAGGCTATTACCGTCGCGTCGACGTGGGGGCTTACCCTCTCGATGCACCCCTTAGTGTCATCGAAGTCGTCCCTAAACGTGGCCTGACAATACACTATCTTCATACTATCACTTCCAGTTCCAATCCTTCTCGTAGAGCTTGAACAGCTCTATCGTCTTGTCTATCGCGTCGTCCATCGCCCAGGAGGGTTTCCAGTCCCAAACGATGCTCCTCATGGTCTGCTCCTGGATCTGCCTGGGCAGTTCTGCATCGATGTATCTTGGGGAGAGTCCAGGGAACCCTTCTAGGATCTTCAGGACAATATCCATCTGGTTGAAGACCCACCCCGTCGAGATGTTGTATATTCCCGTGGGCTCGCTCGACACGCCGGTGTCATACATCAGAGTATTGAGGGCCTCCACCAGGTCGTCTATGTAGATGTACTCCCGTATGCTTTTGTCATTCCTGAAGATTGTGGGCCACACCCCCCTGAGGCAGTCCTTTATGGTGTTGGTGAAGAGCCTGTTCGACTGGAGATCGAGTCCGAAGGCGTTGCAGCTGTGCGGGATCAGTATTTCCATGCCGTAAGTGTTCCTGTAGGACTCTGCCACGAACTGAGCGCAGGCCTTCGACGTCGCATACGGCTCGCTCGACTGGAGGCGATCCTCCTCCGTAGCCCCCACCTTCTCACCGTAGACCTTGTCGGTTATGAGGACCATCGTCCTCTTCACCTCGAGCTGCCGGCAGGCCTCCAGGATGCTGACTGTCCCCATGACATTTATGTCAAAGACGTTGACCGGATCCTTGTAGGCCTGCTTCACCTTTGCCAGCGCCGCCAGGTGGAAGACCTCGGTGACGTCGTACTGGTTGAGGATCCTCCTCACCAGGCCCTGGTCTCGGATGTCTCCCTTCACCTTTATCGTGCCCTCGTAGCCCTCGTCAAGCCACCTCGAGGGGACGTCGTCATGAATTAGGGCAACCACCCTATGCTCCTGCTTGAGCTTTTTGACTAGGTGTGATCCTATAAAGCCTGAAGAACCGGTAACTAGTACAGTCAATTAATCTACTCCTTTTCATGTTCATTCCAGTTAACTTTTATAAGGCCTATTTGTTTCCTCGAAATTCTTTATCAGTTTTTGAATTATAGAATCAAAGGACTCATCTTTTTCTCCATGTCTTGATAGCCATTTGTATGTCTTTTCTTTTATGCGTATATGTTTATTATTTGTGTCCTTAATCACTCTGGCCGTCATTACTCTCGGTAAGATGGGTCCGTGGGCCTGGACTCCGCTCTTAAACCATTCGCCGGTTTGGTTCTGGAAAATGGACCAACCAGGCGGGTTAACACGGTGCACTCTGTTCACATCTCTTTTAAATAACCTGCCATACCGCGATAATTCAGGAGATAGAAATTTGGCAGAACCGCCGTTAAGGGGAATCATCCCGATCGAGAAGAAGTTCCTGCAGAACAACTACCTGTTCGCCCTTGAGTTCAGGGAGGGCTTCGTCTTCGGCAGGACCATCCGCCGGCGCATCTGCCAGTACAAGCCATGGCCCCTGATCGATGCCGACGGTACCACGGTGGACATCACTGCCAGCTCCACCCAGGCAGAGCTCCGGTTCCGTGACCCTCGAAACTGGGCGCATGATATACTATACCTTGACTCGACAACCAACTCTGGTCTACCTTGGTTCTACCACGGGTCTTTCGGAATCAAGCCGCAGCAGATCAATATGTACCTCCGCTACCCCGAGGGAGACATTATCCCGGGTAAGTTCGCGGCGGTAGATCCGATCCGCCCGGCCTCGGGCGACGACATAAGCCCCCTGAGAAGCCAGGTCAGCCCCTACGAGGTGCCCACCGACTACCACGAGTGTGTCATACAGCCGGGGATCCACATAGCCGCCGAGTATTACAACAAAGACGCGGCCCGGAACCACCAGCCCGTCCTCAACATACTGTTCTGCCTATACTGGGCCCAACTGTTCAAGCCGGGCGCGAGCTCCGACCTGATCTCCAGCATAGCCTCGCGGAGATACCCCGCGACCTTCCTCACCGTGGGCTTCGGCAACCAGCCCCACGAGATGGGGCCTCAGGCGGAGAAGGATTGGGGTGTGACGCCGATGTCGATCGATGAGGCGACGGCATTGGGAGGTAAGTACTAATGGTGCTACAAAAAGAGGACATCTGGGAGAGGCTCAAGACCGAGAGCACCTGGGTCACCAGCTCCAGAACGGCACTGTTCGCTGCCGTGGCAGAGCGGCAATGGAGGTACGTCGTCGGCATATGGCTCAGCGGCGACCTCAAGAACACGCTGACCGTCCAGATTGAGAAGCTGGAGGAGGACGCCACATACTCCATGAAGTGGAGCCCAATCCCCGTGGCCCCGGCCGACTTCAGGCAGATACCGAAGGGTAGCCTGAGCATCGAGGACCCCATCGTGACATGCGAGGGCGGCACTCGGCTCTACGGCAAGACCGACCTTACGGGCTCATCGATGAACGTCACCGTGGAGTACTGGGACTGGGACGTGTAGGAGGGCTCGCCTTGAAGTGGGCTGACTCCGTGATCCTCTCTTGGGGCTTGACGTACCTAGCGTGCGCCATCTTGAAGCCGGACATAGGGGGCACCTACTTCGGGGTATCCAACCCTCCGCTGGGGGCTCTATTTTTGGCCTTGGTGGGCATACTTATTTTGTTGCCCATGCTGTTAGAAAGACTGAATACTCTCACTAGCCTATCCCAGACCTTATTCTTCATCATGGGCTGCTTCGAGTCGATAGGAGTAGTTTTGAGTTGGACAAGCATAGTCCTCTGGAACATCCCGGCGTATGGTAACCAGGCACTTTTCCAGATCAGCATGGCCACTTTTGATTGGGTGGCTGCGGCAGCTTTGTTTATGAAGGTGAGAACATGTCCCTCCTAGAACTCCTACCGCTGATAGATCAGTCCAGCTGGAAACACCGTTTTGACTTTATATCATATCGTGTCATTCAACCAGGTAAAGATTTGAGGGTCACTTGGGATAAAAGAGGGTGGATGAGGTACGTCGTTGGTATTGTGAATAATCCTTATTCCATAATAGAGCACAATGTCTATGGCGGCAAACCCGTTGCTTACAGTTACTATACACTATTTGTTATGGGCTTTACCACCCCAATGCCCGCCGGGGCGAACTGGATACAAACGTATGACGTCGTAAACAACATCTACGTGGCCAGCTATTCACCTGTACCGCCCCAAGAGTTCGTGCCCGATCCTGTTACCTATGTATCCTGCTTTGCCCCCACAGTGAATCCGCTCACGGGGGCACCCATAGTGACCCCCACGGTGATGTCCCTCATATACGATTCAGTTGTGGTCCTAGATGAAGAGAAGTTCAAGGAGAGTCTACGCAGGCTCCATTTACCAATGAGGTGAGATGAATGGCGTATGTACCTGACGTTATCGCCGGAATAGACTACGGGAAGATAAAAGCTGTCATCTCGGGTCAGATGGTCCAGATTTCTGGACAGGTAGTACAGATCTCGGGTCAGCACATCTACCAGGAGAGCGGCGCGGTCGTTTTAATTTCTGGGCAGACGGTTTCTCTAGCCTCTGGCGCAGTTGTCCTCATCTCTGGACAGACCGTTAGCCAGGCAAGCGGGGCCGTTGTACTCATCTCAGGCCAGACTGTCACCTTAGCGAGTGGCGGGGTTGTCCTCATATCCGGGCAGACGGTATCCCAGGCAAGCGGTGCCGTCGTCCTAGTCTCTGGGCAGACTGTAGAGCTCCAAAGTGGAACCGGACCCACGGCACTGAAGAGTGGAGATATTGTCTTAATATCAGGTCAAACA